>OGOU01000231.1_pt1 | contig 55708 bp, 34 predicted proteins | sample 1552721 | NCBI WGS metagenome assembly OGOU01 (sample SAMEA2580176, study PRJEB22360) | human gut metagenome | biome: human gut; feature: human-associated habitat; material: faeces | place: Denmark | collected 2008/2010
GATGTGATGTCATCACATCCGCCGGGGGCATTTTTTTTGTTTAGTATTCTGAAGCGTCTGGCGCGACAGTCATGCGAGCCTGCATGGCTACTGCATGGTTATTACCTGATGACTATTTAGTTCCGGGGATAACATGCATTATCATGCGTTTTTTCGTACCTTTCGATGCTAAAAAACCGATTTTACGAAGACGTTCTATCCGCCCATCGTATTTTAGTAAATCTTGCAGTCTGGTATCATGTTTGCCTGTAATAATATAATTTATGAGGTCGATACGCGCTGCACCTGGTGCAATACAAGTCGAATGATACTGTTTATATTTCGTTGAGACGATCTCTCCTTCGATATATTCCTCGATATCTTCTTCGCCATCAAAACTATTACATGTAAAAACTTGTTCAATGGCTTCTTTTACATAGGGAATATTTTTATCCGAACACTTGCATATAATAGAGTATGTACCCAAGTCATAAGCATCATTGAAAGTATAGCTGACATCGAGGCTGTATACTTTGGGATCTTCATTTTTCCGAAGAATGTCAAAAAGCTTTCGCTGGGCATAATCCATAAAAACCTCAAAATCAGCATCCGTACATTCCGTTTTGCTGATATTCTCAATCATGCGATATTCGACAAAATATGTCTGCGAACTCTCGTCCTTGGCATCACCGTTTACCTGCAATACAATGTCACTGTCACGTTTATCGTATTGCGGCAATGTGGTGGCACATTTTATCCCTACCGGTGGCGCCTGGGCAATGAGGCGAGAAATATAATTTGAGGCCATAGCTGTATAAGAGTCGCCCGGCTCGATATCACCGCTTATAATATAATCGAACTGCGCCGGATTGCTGAAAAGCAGTCGGGCCGCCTCTCGTACGGTATTTTCGTCGGCTTTGGCTAAATCTGCCGTTGAGGCGTTGCCCAAGAGGGGATTATTACCGAATATATTGTCATTAAAACTATTCTGCAGATATACTGTATGAGACTTATTGTACTCGTCTTGTATTCTGATAAATTCGTCAAGATTATTCTTGAAAGAAGGATTTCCAGACATGCCGATTGTGCCAATTTCGCCTAACAATTCAAGCATATAAGGCAGACTTCCCCGGGGTCCTGAAATGTTTATAAGCGAACTATTAAATTCGCTTACAACACTGGCCTCAATGTTGTGCTCCAATAATATTTTTCTATAGTCACCGTCAGTCAATTTTCCCCAAAAGAGAAAATCGGGGACCATGTCGGCAAAGTATGCATTATTCCACAGTTGGTCGGTATCAGCGTCGGGATGAAGTTCGGCCAAAGTCGCCACAATATCATTAACGCCAAATTCGCTAACCGCAGAGATTGTAATCATGTTTGGTTCGTCAGAGTCAGGTGCGATCCACAGGCGTGTCAAAGGCACGTGCCCCATGCTGTCTTTGGCACACGGATAATAACCCAGCAATGCATGGTGTCTTGTTGAGGGATCGCCTACGTAGCCACCAAACGTATTTCTTTCGAAATTTACATCACCTAATGATATGTATGACTTTCCGACAAGTGAATCGGCGCGACTTTCGAACTGTTCATACGCCGGTGAGGGGATATAAGGCTCTGACGCAGAAGGTTCATCCCAGGCTTTGCGGACTATCGAAGACAATTTGTCCCTATCAATAAACTTGTCCTCGCCCATAGTGACTAAATAAAATATGTTTTCGGGGGCAAAGATGTCTTTTATCATGACATTGAGACTGTCTTTGGGAATATGGATAAGGTCTTCAAATGTTTGTATTTGCTCGCGGTCAGAGTCCCAATAAACAGACAAACCAAGGGTATTGATAAAATCGGTCATGTACTCCTGGCGAGTTTTCGTCTTATCACTTTCATACGTCGATGCAACTTGAGACAACATATTCATGACGGACGAATATTCCTGATCTGTAATACCCGAATGATACCAGCGCGACATCATACTTGTAAGTTTACTCAACGCCATTTCATCGGTCTTTATCAGCGTCATCATCATCTGCGGGGCCCTGGAAAACATCATCGTATCCCATAATGACACGTTATAATCCAAGAACATGGGAATACGTCGGCAAATTTTTTCCTCAAAAATACCATTCACCATAAGGAAATAGGACAATGTGACCTTTGTAAAATTTGATTCGTTCTCAGCTCCGAGGCGATTACAGGGCGGTATACGAGACCATACGTTGAAGATACATATGGACTGATTTTCCGGCAAATTGCTTTTCAGTGCGCATACATCAAGCGGCGGGGGCTCGACATAGTCGAGAGCTGCCATGGCCTTTGCCGATGGTTTTGTCGCCGGGGCTTTCCCAATGGTATTTTTCAGCAGTTCTATAATCATTGACGGGTCAACATTTCCTATGACAACGACTGCTTTTTCGGCCGGTAAAAACTTTTCGTAATAATAGCCGGTGAGACTTTTAACCGTAGCAGCACGAACATTGTCCATCATGCCTATTGGAGTACGTCCGTGATAAGACGAACCCTCAAAGAACAAAGCAGAGGTGTAATCACGGACGAACGCCTCGTCTTCGGCGTCGTATTCATTACAGATGACTTTCTGTTCATGTCCCAGGGCCGCAGAAGTGATGTTGATTCCGCTTGCAATCGAGGTCAGGACATCGAAGTATTTGCTTAGATTATCTTTGTCATTGATATCAATGTCGTAAATATCGAAATTGGTATATTCATACGAAGTACCGGCGTTATATCCTTCGCCTATAGGATGTCCCAGCTGTATTAAAACACTGTCCAAGATACAGTCCAATTTATAGTCTGAAAGGAACATGCAATGTTCCAGCAAATGGGCGTAACCCGACTGGCCGGGGCCTTCATCCTGAGAACCGGAGGCCACAACAAGTGATATATCAATAGGCGCCTCATCCTCAAAGTACGGATCTGGGAGAATAAAGTAAGCTATTCCGTTGTCAAGACGGCCGCTTACAAAGCAACTGTCCCCCACAATCGCCGTATCAAAAAAATAGCGGCCGGCAGATGCACCACCGGAGGCTTCAAGGTTGGACAAAAGGAAAAGAGACCCTAAAAAGGTCAGAAATAATGATCGGTGCCTCATAATATGATTATAAGTTTAACAATGGTATGCAAATACCTGATGTCCGGTCTATTGCAGAACCTTGAAATAACGCAGCTCTGTATGCTCGGGACATAGTTCGGGATGGAGTATGCGCAGGTAGTCGGCAAGAATACGCTCGGGGTGGAAAGCAATATCCTCGTAGTATCCCGACGCTGATGTATCGGTGTAGTAAACCTTGCCCGAACTCATCGGCCGCATGTCGGCGTTGAGACGGTTGGCCGAAACAACGTCGCCCCGGCTAAGCGGCCCGAACGAGCGTATAAGCCAAAAGTCGGCATCGCGGCCACGGTCATAGACCACGGCATAGTCCCCGCTAACCGAACCCGTCGAGCGATTGTCGTCAAAGATGACACGTCCGCCGGCGTCAGCTATCATTCGTGCGGCATACGATCCTCCGGCAGGCTGCGCCCACTGTCCCGAATATTCCATATCGGTCAGCACCAAGGGTCGCTTCGCATCAACAAGCTTTTCGGCCCGACGCCTGATAGTCTCATAGTCGTGTACTACACGTTGATAAATGGCGCGTGCGCTGTCGAGACGTCCGGTCAGGGCTCCTTCGAACAATATCCATTCGGCGCGTCCCAGCGGGGTATCTTCCTTATAGTCGGCCATGGGCACTACGATGATACCGGCCTTGGCAATGGCACAGTGGTCGCTGTTCTGATAAGGCGACACCAACATTATCTGAGGCGAGACCTCGACAAGGCGTTCGAGCGATGGCGACATCGAATTGCCGACATCGCATATTTTACCGCTTTCGAGGCCGTTGCGTATCGTCGGCGACGTGAAGTACGAGGCGTCGGCAACGGCCGTGATCACATCGCCTCTGCCAAGCTCTTCGAGAGCCGAGCTGTGTACCGACGAAAATACCGCAGCCGAATTTACAGGCGTCTTTATCACCGTATATCCTTCAGGTACATCAACTTGCCCGGAGGTCGCCGGAACAAGTACATAGGCTGCAAGCTTCTTGTCCTTGTTCCAAGGGTCGGCTATGTCGGCCGTGACATAATCGCCATGATCGACAAGGGTCAGTAACGAACTTTCTGAGGTAAGCGTATCGCCCGCCTCGGTTTGAGTTGACTTTTTGCCGTTCCCCGAACACGAACTTAACAGCAAGTGTATAGCGGCGAAACACAAAACGGGAGATAACTTCATTTTTATTTAATCAAGATTTTGAGAGAATCTTTGTTGTTAAGAGTTACAATATATACTCCGGGAAGCAGACTGTCCAGAGCAAATGTCTTATTCCCGTTGACAGGACCGTTGTAAACTTCGGCAACTGTGACTCCGCCGATATTGCTGACATTGATACAGGCATTGCCGCTATAGTTTACAGTAAGGATATTGTCATTGAAGCTGAGGAAGGTCTTCTCGCCATCGGCGGTGATGTCTGTGACTGCTCCGACGGCACTTGAATACACAAAGGGTATGACAGGCGAGTATTCTGTATTAAAGCTGCCGTCTGCGGTCTGATATTGTCCGTTGACACGAACGTAATATGTCTGCCCGTCGGCAAGAGCTTTGCCTACGATACGTATCTCACTGCCGGTCTTGAGGTCGCTGAATCCATCTTTGGGATAGCACAGCTGCGAGTAATACTGTCGCGAGGGGAAGTTGTCTTTGGCACAGACCTGAATACGGAACGATTTAAGGCCATGCATTTTGGCTATTGCAATCTTCCAGTCGCTGTACAGTGTACCCGAAGCTACAGGACGTGTGATTACGGGAGTCTGCGGTATATACTCTTTGGTACGGAAACTGATTGTGGGCGACATCCAGCTCAATCCATTGCGCTCGTAGCGCAGACGTGCATAGTGTGTGGTATAACCGGCAAGGCCCGGGTTGACAGCAGCAATATGGCCGTTGCCCGATGTAGCGCGGTATAATATGTCATCTTCGTCAAATTTATCTGTCGAGGAAAGTTCGAGGGTGACGTCGCGATTGACATTCTTCCAGCGTATCTCGGTGTTTATAGCAACATCTTCGGCTCCGTCCTTGGGGTAATCTATGGTCAAGACTTTTGCCATAAAGCTACCTGTTGACGATACACCTTCGTGGGCGTTAGTACCACAGGCACGTACACGCCAATATAATTTAGTATCAAGAGGCATCGAGCTGAATTCGGCCGATGATACTGCACTGGCACTGACTTCGGTCGAGATAAGAAGATTGGACATATCCTGACGGTCTGATATCTCGAAAATATAGTGCGTAGCTCCGGCAGGTTCGCTCCAAACAAAATCGAAGGGCACTTCGATTGTCTCGCCCTCGGCCGGTGTTTTTAGCACAGGGGCGGCGAGTCGGCCTACTTGTTGACCGGCAAACACCGGTGCATACTCGTTTCCGTAGCGGTCAAGTATGCATACGGCAAAACTGTAGCCCGACTTATACTCTTTAGGAATAGAATATTGGTCTGAGTAAGAGACACCTAAAAGATATTCACATTGACGGGTAAAGTTTTGGTGGTCAACATCGTTCGGGACTGCATAAACAGTGTAGCGAACATTTGACGGGCCTCCGGTCCAGCTGAGTTTGTCTCCCGAAATGCTAACCGACGAAACAACGTCCGACGGACTGACAACAAACCACGGCATAGCCGGAACAAGTGCGTGAGTGTTGAACACGGTCGTGCGCAGATAGTGTGCAAACTTTGGTGCCGTCTTATACATGTATTTCACCGAATAGAAAATCGAGCCGGGAGCACCCTCAGTGCAGAACTCGCGGTTGAGGCGGATCTCGTTGGCAAATTCGGCAAAAGTATTGGAGTTGGGTCCTGAGGCGTATGCCATGCCTGGGGCCTTGGACGATAACGAAAGCGATGATATGGAGTGCGAACTGTAGAAATGACGATTCCACTTCGAGGCTATTCCGCTCCACCATTCGCACACTCCTTTATAGTCTGTTGACGACCCTATAGTCCAGTAAATCTGAGGCGAGATAAAATCGAGAGTCTGCCGCGAAATCCAAGCCAGAGGGTCTGAATAAATTCCGTTGTACTGCCAGTCGCTGCTAATAGGACACGGAGTGACATCATATTTGCGGGCATGTTCTGTCGAAGTGCAAGCCACACCTGCCGGCGACACACCGAAACGCACCCAGGGCTTTACTTCCTTGATGGTGCGGTAGACGTCGGCTATCATCATGTTGACATTTTCGCGGCGCCAGTCGGCCAACGACAGTTGACCACCGCCATCGGTGTAAGCTTTGTACCACGAGGCATCCTGGTCGGTAATGCCTTGAATGTAGAAATAGTCATCGAATAGCACGCCATCGACATCATAATTGGTGACAATCTCGCGTATTATGTCACAAATGCGCTGACGCACCGCAGGGTTGGCCGGTTCGAGAATAGCGGCACCGTTGACATCCTGCACCCAATCGGGATGCTCGCTGCGGTAGTCGCCGGGCATTCCGCTCCACTGACCTTGCTGTGACTCGAAACGATAAGGATTGACCCAGGCGTGACATTCAATGCCTCGCTTGTGACACTCCTCGACACAGAATTCCAAAGGATCGTAGCCCGGATCCATGCCACGTGTTTTCACAAGATCGGACGACCATGGCTCGTACGACGATTTATAAAATGCGTCCGAACGGGAACGTACCTGAAAGTTTACGGCATTCATATTGTTGACGGCCATGGAATCGAGCATGGTGGTAAGCTCAGATTTTTGTTTATCAATCTGAGCAGTGTTGCCCGTAGATGATATAACCGACGATGGCCAGTCAAGACGCCAGACAGTAGCGACCCATGCCGAGCGCATCTCGCGTTTTACCGGCATATCGGCAGCATGTCCGCATAAAGGAATAACGACAGCCGAGGCTACAAGCGCCAGCTGTAAGTTTTTAAGAAATAAAGACAGGTTCATTTACAAGAAAATAAGATATTTGCAGGATAACATGATTAATCACAAGTGTGAGTACTCTTTATTATTTGTCGGCAAATTTAATCAAAAAAAACAACAAATCCATCATCGGGATACGACTAAACACAATAATATCGCGACAACGCTCAAAATGTCACAAAGTCACCGAAAAACAAGGCGGACCGAAAGCATGACTTGTAAAAATCGGAGCGAACTGTAATGGCATAAAAAACGTTATATTGACAACTTGAATCGCTGTGATGTGCAAATAACAGCCTGATATGACAAAACACACAGAAAAAATAATTTTTTCTTTATCTCATTTTTACATAACAATAAAAATGACTACTTTTGCAGTTGTAAAACCACCGGGCATGACACGAGGTCTGCCGACCTCAGTACTTGCCATTCATATTTAGCTGAATAGCTTATCCCTCAGCCATTCAACGTTATTCGATACATAACATATTCAAAATACTAACAGATCTAACAGATAATTCTAAATCTCATCAACAAAAATTATTTTTCAATAAAGGTTTACTAACTCACCCCGGGTCTTTCCTCCTATCGGACCCACCTAATCAGCCGCGAGGCTAACAACTTATTTTTAGCAACAAATTAATCCCTCAGGTCAGGATTTTTATCATGGACAACAACGAAAAAAAACCAAAACGACCGCGCATAGGTGAAATGCGCATTTCAGGCGACCAGCAAGATCGTCCCCGCTTCGAACGCCCCGCTTACAACAACAACCGCAACGAAAGCAACGGCGAAAACACCGAAGGCCAGCAGCGGCCCTATCAACCAAGGCCTTACCAACCGCGTCCTTACAACAACTTCAACCGCCAGGGCGGATATAACAACAATCGTCAGGGTGGTTACAACAATTACAACCGTCAGGGAGCTTACAACAACCCCAACGGATATAACGGCAACCGTCAGGGTGGTTACAACAACCCCAATCGCCAGGGAGGATATAACAACCAAAACCGTCAGGGTGGATACAACAACCAGAACCGTCAGGGTGGATACAACAACCGTCAGGGCGGCTATAACAACCAGAACCGCCAGGGTGGATATAACAATAATCGTCAGGGTGGTTACAACAACCAAAACCGCAACCGCGCTCAGCAGAACGGCACATTCCGGGGCAAAAGCTTCACCCCGCGGCCCAAACGCATCGAGTATGAAATGCCTATTCCCGACCCCAACGAACAGATTCGCCTGAACAAGTTCATGGCCAACGCCGGTATCTGCTCGCGCCGCGAAGCCGACGAATTTATCCAGCAGGGCCTCGTCAAGGTCAACGGCAACGTCGTCACTGAACTCGGCACCAAAATCACCCACAGCGACGTGGTCGAATACGATGAGAAGGTTGTCGCTCTCGAAAGCAAATGCTATATACTGCTCAACAAGCCCAAGGACTGCGTGACTACATCGGACGACCCCAACGGCCGTACCACAGTCATGGACCTGGTCAAGGGCGCTTGCACCGAGCGTATCTATCCCGTTGGACGACTCGACCGCAACACCACCGGAGTTCTCCTGCTAACCAATGACGGCGACCTCGCCTCCAAACTGACTCACCCCAAATACATCAAAAAGAAGATATACCACGTATGGACCGACAAAGACGTCTCTGAAGACGACATGCAGCGCATTGCCGACGGAATCGAACTCGAAGACGGCGAAATCCATGCCGACGCTATATCATACGCCACTGACACCGACCGCAATCAGATTGGCATCGAAATCCACTCGGGACGCAACCGCATCGTGCGCCGAATCTTCGAGTCGCTTGGTTATCACGTTACTAAACTCGACCGCGTATACTTCGCCGGACTCACCAAGAAAAATCTTCCCCGCGGGCGCTGGCGTTACCTCACTCAGGAAGAGGTCAACTTCCTCAAGATGGGCTCGTTCGAATAATCCCCGGTCACAACGAAACACAACTTAAAATGGAACATACAAAAATCGTCGACATATTCGATCCCGCACTCCTTGACACCGAGGTCTGTGTCAAAGGCTGGGTTCGCACACGCCGCGGCAACAAACATGTCCAGTTCGTCGCACTCAACGACGGCTCGACCATCAAGAACATCCAGTTGGTATTCGACCTGTCCAAATTTACGGATGACGAACTCAAACCTATGACCACGGGCTCGTCCATCAAGGCAGTCGGGCAGCTTGTAGCCTCTATGGGCAAAGGCCAGACCTGCGAAATCCAGGTCAAAAGCTTTGAAATCTACGGCACGGCCGATCCCGAGACTTATCCTTTGCAGAAAAAAGGCCATACACTTGAATTCCTGCGAGAAAAAGCCCATCTACGTCCTCGCACCAACACTTTCGGCGCCATCCTGCGCATTCGCTCGGTATTGGCTTTTGCCGTTCACAAGTTCTTCAACGAGCGCGGATTCTTCTACCTCAACACCCCGCTCATCACAGCCTCTGACTGCGAAGGTGCCGGAGCCATGTTTCAGGTCACCACACTGCCCTTGAACAATCTGCCCAAGAACGAGGACGGCACCGTTGACTACAGCAAAGACTTCTTTGGCAAAACTACAGCCCTGACAGTATCGGGCCAGCTCGAAGGCGAACTCGGCGCCACCGCCCTCGGTGCCATATACACTTTCGGTCCCACCTTCCGCGCCGAAAACTCCAATACGCCCCGTCATTTGGCCGAATTCTGGATGATCGAACCTGAGATGGCTTTTTACGACATCAACGAGAACATGGACCTGGCCGAGGAATTCATAAAATACTGCATAAGCTACGCCCTGGACAACGCACGCGACGACATCGAATTCCTGTCATCGATGTACGACAAAGACCTCGTCGACAGGCTCAAACATGTCATCAGCGAAAATTTTGTCCGTCTCAGCTATACCGAAGGTGTCAGGATTCTTGAAGAATCGGGACACAAATTTGAATTCCCCGTCTATTGGGGCTGCGACCTTGCCAGCGAGCACGAACGCTTCCTCGTCGAAGAACACTTCAAACGTCCCGTCATCCTCACCGACTACCCCAAAGAAATCAAAGCCTTCTACATGAAGCAGAACGAAGACGGCAAGACAGTACGCGCCATGGACGTCCTCTTCCCTCAGATAGGCGAAATCATCGGCGGCAGCGAGCGCGAGGCCGACTACGACAAACTTATGACACGCATTACCGAACTTGGTATCCCAATGAAAGACATGTGGTGGTACCTTGACACACGCCGTTTCGGAACAGTACCCCACTCGGGGTTCGGACTCGGCTTTGAGCGTCTTGTACTCTTTGTCACCGGCATGACCAACATTCGCGACGTCATACCTTTCCCCCGTACTCCGGGCAACGCCGAGTTTTAAGGCTCTATCCCAAGGGGGTAATACATTCGGGCCTTACAAGCAAGTTCAGCATACAGGCTCCGTGTCACCGCGACGCGGAGCCTGTCGCATCTTTCAGGTCCGACGTATTTTGAGCGCTTCAGAGCGCCGGAAGTCGCAAACTACGTCATATTTCCATAAAGTAACACTAAGGCAAACCGGCATCTGACGGGAGCGAAAGCCACAAAATCAACCACAAAGCGACAGAGTGGCCTCAGGCAGCCACAGCGCCGGACGGCGGAAAATGATATTTTGTGCGTTGACGAAAAATGACTAACTTTGCATATTAAACGACATCGCTTTTTTCAATGGCTAACAACTTTCCGCGATAATGAACACGCAGACCATTTTCCGTTTCGTCATACTCGGTCTTCTTTGGCTTGGACTCGTTGTCTATATCCTTATGGCAACGCCGCGTATAACACTCTACACGATATTTGTCATTGTCGCTTCAGCCATAATAATATTTGTGCCGATGTACAAGAAATATGTCAAAAACAACCGTGACAGACACTGACAGCATAAAAAACAACACATCAGCATCGACCGACGGCCATACGGCAACTTCAGGAAGCAACCGATACCCCCTGCTCAGCGGCATTGACAGTCCCGAAGACCTGCGGCGCCTGCCGCTCGGCGAGTTACCCGCAGTCTGCGCCGAGTTGCGCGAGTTCATCATCAGCGAGCTCTCGCACAACCCCGGACATTTTGCCTCGTCGATGGGTGCCGTAGACCTCACCGTTGCACTGCACTATGTTTTCAACACCCCTTACGACCGCATAGTCTGGGACGTAGGTCATCAGGCATACAGCCACAAAATACTCACCGGACGCCGTGACGCCTTCCCGACACTGCGCACTTTGGGAGGGCTTAGCGGCTTTCCCACACCGGCCGAAAGCCCGTATGACACCTTTGCCGCAGGACACGCATCCAACTCAATATCCGCAGCATTGGGCTTTGCCATAGCCTCACAACTGAAAAATGACTCGCCCCGGCGCAACGTCGTTGCCGTCATAGGCGACGCCTCCATATCCGGAGGGATGGCCTTCGAAGCTCTCAACAATGCATCCAACATTCCCAACAACCTGCTGATTATCCTTAACGACAATGACATGTCCATCGACAAGAATGTCGGCGGGCTCAACTCATATCTTGCACGAATCACAGCGTCTCCGGGATACAACAACCTTCGCTACCGTCTCTACCGCATGGCACGCAAACTGCGCCTCATCTCGCAGGAAAAACGCGACCGGATGCTTCGCTTCCACAACTCGGTCAAAGCTGCACTATCTCACCAGCAGAACATCTTCGAGGGTCTCAACATTCGATACTTCGGACCCTTCGACGGCAATGATGTAGGCCAGGTAGTCAAGGTCCTCAACACCATCAAGGGCATGGACGGTCCTCGCATACTGCACTTGTGTACAGTCAAAGGAAAAGGTTTTGCACCGGCCGAAAACGACCCTGCGCACTGGCACGCCCCGGGCAAATTTGACCCGTCCACCGGACTGCGCCTCAAAAAGACCACAGCGGCACCTAAATTTCAGGACGTTTTCGGCGACACGCTCACAGCCATGGCCGCCAAAGACAAACGCATTGTCGCCATAACCGCAGCCATGCTCTCGGGCACCTCGCTGTCGACGATGCAACAGCACTTCGCCGACCGCGTCTTCGACGTGGGCATTTCCGAAGGTCACGCCGTGACATTTGCCGGCGGCATGGCCAAAGAAGGCCTGCGCCCCGTCGTCGCCATTTACTCCAGCTTTCTGCAACGCGGATACGACCAGATTGTCAATGATGTAGCACAGCAGAGCCTTCCGGTGATATTTGCAATAGACCGCGCCGGACTTGTCGGTGAGGACGGAGCCACACACCACGGCACACTCGACCTGGCATATCTCAACGCCGTACCCAATATGACAGTCTCGGCACCCTCGGACCAGGCCATGCTCATCGACCTTATGCACACTGCCATGAAGCACGAGTCGGGGCCATTTGCCATCCGCTATCCACGCGGAACAGGAATCCCGGCCGAAGAAGGGCATCTGCCGCAGATACTGCCCATAGGCAAAGGCCGCTGCCTCTCCGCTCCCAAAGCGAAAGCCACTCCCCGCGCCGTAATCATCACCATTGGCACTGTGGCACAGGACGCCGCCGAAGCCATCGCCTCTCTTGCCGCCGAAGGTATTGACGTTGCCCACTATGACATGATTTTCCTCAAGCCCATTGATACCGGCATACTTGAAGAAGTAGCCGAGATGAACGTACCGGTAATAACCGTCGAAGACGCTTCACGCATCGGAGGTCTCGGCTCGACTGTCGCCGCATGGATGAGCCAAAACGCCCCTTCTGTCAGCGTAACGCCTTTGGGACTCGATGACAAATTCGTCACTCAGGGGACAATTCCTCAACTCAAGGCACTGTGCGGAATAGATGGCGCCTCTATAGCAGCCGAAGTTCGCAGACTAATCAAAACCGACACCGCCAGCGACAATATAACATGAAAATAGTCATTGCAGGAGCCGGCGACGTAGGCACGCATCTGGCCAAGCTCCTTACCCATGAAGAACAGGACATACTTGTAGTTGACAACAACTCCGAGCGCCTAAACTTGCTCGACTCCAACTATAACCTAATGACTTTGCAAGGCTCGCCGACTTCGTTCGGCACACTGCGCGAAGCCCGTGTCGACAACTGCGATCTTTTCATTGCACTGACACCATCCGAAACCGACAATATCGTGGCATGCTCCATAGCCAAAAATCTTGGAGCCAAACACACAGTGGGCCGAATCAACTCGTACGACTTTATGAACGAGCGCAACCTCGAGCACGTTCGCGCCATGGGTGTCGACCGCCTTATCTATCCCGAATATCTCGCCGCACAGGAAATAATCACTTCGCTGCGCCGTCCCTGGGTGCGCCACTGGTTCGAAATCCACGACGGTGAAATCATAGTTGTCGGCGTAAAAATACATCCCGGAGCGCCGGTGGCCGGCCAGAAGATCATGGAATTCTCCACCACCAACCACAACTTTCACGTCTCTGCCATAAAGCGCAACCACGAAACCATTATCCCGCGCGGTGCCGACCTGCTGCTTCCCGACGACATAGTCTACTTCACCTGCACCCGCGAGCATGTCGACGACCTGTTGGCCCTCACCGGCAAAACCAACCACACAGTACGCCGCGTAATGGTAATGGGGGGAGGCAAAATAGCCATACGGCTCGCCGCATTGGCCGATGACGAATTCAGACTGAAAATCATTGACAACGACCCGGTGATATCGGCTCAGCTACCCGAAAAATGTCCTGACGCCGAGATAATCCTTGGTGACGCACGCGATATCGACCTCCTGCTCGACGAGGGCATCGACCAATATGATGCTTTCATAGCTCTTTCAGGCTCGTCCGAGGCCAACATTCTCACATGCCTGACTGCCAAGGAACTTGGTGTACGCAAAACCGTCGCCGAAGTCGAAAACATACAGTACATATCGCAGGCCGAAGGGCTCAACATCGGCACCATAATAAACAAAAAGCTGTTGGCCTCAGCCGCAATTTTCCAGTTGCTGCTCGACGCCGACTCGTCAACATCCAAGTGTCTTGCGCTGGCCGATGCCGAAGTCGCCGAAATCGAAGTCAAGCCTCGGGCCAAGGTCACCAACGCTGCCGTCAAAGACCTGCGCCTGTCGCGCGATATGACCATTGCCGGTCTCATACGCGACGGACACGGCATGCTCGTATCGGGCAACACAGTCATCATGCCCGGCGACCATGTAGTAATTTTCTGCCTTTCCGGGGCTCTGCACAAAGTCGAACGCCTATTCAACTGACGCCCATCAAAATGCAAAGACGCCACGAACGCAAGTTCATCAACGCAGCAATGCTTTTCAAGGTCATAGGCTGGCTGCTTATGATTGAAAGCATGTTCATGATAGTCCCTTTCGCCGTAAGCCTGTACTACGGCGAGAGCGATTGGGTTCCTTTTGCCTGCGGGGCGGCAATCACTGCCTTTGTCGGTCTGATAATGACCACACGCATCAAAGCCCGGACATCGCGCATGGGGCGTCGCGAAGGCTTTCTGCTTACGGCTGCGGTCTGGATTATATTCTCGCTCTTCGGCATGATTCCGCTGATATTCTCGTCGTCACCCATTACGCCTACCGACGCTTTTTTCGAGACCATCTCAGGATTCACCACCACCGGAGCAACAATTTATCCCTCGGCCGAAGATCTGTCACACGGCATACACATCTGGCGGGCGCTCATGCAATGGATAGGCGGCATGGGAATCATACTCTTCACACTTGCCGTCATACCTATGCTCAACTCGGCCGGAGGCATGCAGATGTTCAACGCCGAGGTCACAGGCATAACCCATGACAAAGTCAGGCCCCGCATCTCGCAGACAGCCAAGGCACTGTGGTTACTATACATAGCGTTGACAATATCGACCTTCGCTCTTCTCGCATTGGGCCCTATGGATGTTTTCGATGCAATATGCTATGCCTTTGGCACTGCATCGACCGGAGGCTATTCGACCAAGGACTCCATAGAGTTTTTTGCCTCGGATTATGTGAAAATAATCATCACCATATTCATGTTCCTGTCCTCGGTGAACTTCGGCCTGCAGATACGAGCCATATACAACAGTCCGCGACGACTGCTTAAAGACGAGACATTCCTTGCGTTCTTTTTCATCACCATTATAGCCACACTCATCATTACCGTTACACTCCTAATCAACGGTCGCTCATCTGATGGCAGCGACGTCATCATCGACCCTCTGTTTCAGGTTGTCTCGGCATTTACGTCGACCGGATACGCCATCGAGCAGTTCCCATCGTGGGGACCATTTGTCATGACCATGCTTCTGGTTTTGGTATTTATCGGGGGCTGTTCGGGGTCAACAACCGGCGGCGTCAAACTTGACCGCATAATATTTCTTGCAAAATATTGCAAAAACGAACTTTATCGCTGCATACATCCCAACTCGGTACAATCGGTACGCATAAACGGCAAGATTCAGTCGCCATCGGTAGTCCAGAAAGTTGCAGTTTTCTTTTGCATGTTCGTTGCCCTGCTGATAGGCGGAGTATGGATAATGACACTGACGGGGATGACGCCGGGAGACTCATTTATTTCGGGACTTGTCTGTGTGTCCAATTCAGCCCTCGACATGGGATACACTTCGTTTGGCTCAAATTTCGCCGGCCTCCCTTGCGTAGCAAAATGGGTACTTGCCGCCATGATGCTTATCGGACGTCTCGAACTATTTACTGTCCTCATTCTGTTCACCCCGGCATTCTGGCGTAAATAAGCGCCAGGCATAGATGTCTCATCAGATAATAGACCATATTTTACATCACGGACTTGTACAAGTGGCATGTCCAACACAAATATCAAAAAATCATGCTCAGAAAAATTAGAATCACTCTGGCTCTGATGTTTTTCTTTGGCATCACGGCTATTTTCCTTGACTTTACGGGGACTGTGCATTGCTGGCTTGGATGGATGGCAAAAATACAGTTTTTGCCTGCAGTCCTGGCACTTAACGTTGGTATTATAATAGCACTTATAGCTCTGACGTTGATTTTCGGACGCATATATTGCTCGGTCATCTGTCCTTTAGGCGTCATGCAGGATATAGTATCATGGCTGAGTTCGCGACGCAGACGCATGAAGTACCGTTTCAGCTATTCGCCCCAACTGAAATGGCTGCGATACACTGTCGTGGTCCTTTTTGTCATAGCTTTTGTCGCAAGTGTCGGCTCATTTGTAGCCCTGGTTGCGCCATACAGTGCCTACGGACGTATCGCGCAAAATCTTTTTGCGCCCTTGTACCAATGGGGCAACAATCTTCTGGCATACCTCGCCGAGCGTGCCGACAGCTATTCTTTCTACAGCACAGAGGTCTGGATTCGCAGCATTCCGACCTTTGTCATAGCCGCACTGACTTTTGTAGTACTCTTCGTTATTGCCTGGCGCAGCGGACGCACCTACTGCAACACAATATGTCCGGTGGGAACAGTTTTGGGATTCATGTCACGCTATTCGTTTTTCAAACTGCGCATCGACGAAAGCAAATGCGTCAACTGCGGACTGTGCTCGCGCCAATGCAAAGCATCGTGCATCGACGGTAAAAATCACACCATAGACTACAGCCGCTGCGTCACCTGTATGGACTGCATCGGAGCCTGCACACACAATGCCATCAGCTACGCACCTCCGCGCAAAGTGGGCACGTCCGATGTCGCCGCAAACAATCAGCACACAACAGCCAAGGCAGATAGTAAGCCCGGCTACGATGCCGCACGCCGCAACTTCATCACCGTCACCGCGATCACTGCCGCCGGTATTGCGCTAAAAGCCAAAGAAAAGAAAGTCGACGGCGGTCTGGCCGTCATCGAGGACAAGAAAGTGCCTTCTCGCAAGACCCCCGTTGTCCCGGCCGGAGCCTTGAGCCTGAAACACATGGCTCAGCACTGCACCGCCTGCCAGCTGTGCGTCGGGGTATGTCCCGAAGGCATACTGAGGCCGTCGACCGACGCACTGACATTCATGCAGCCTCGCTTGGAATTTGAAAACGGATTCTGTCGGACATCGTGTAACAAATGCTCACAAGTATGTCCCACCGGCGCCATCAGACCCATTAGTCTTGAGGAAAAGACATCGGTACGCATTGGACATGCCGTATGGATACGCCAGAACTGTCTTGTGCTCACCGAAGGTGTCACTTGCGGCAACTGCGCACGTCATTGTCCTGCAGGAGCTATTGTTATGGTTCCCTCCGACCCCCAAAACAGTGGCTCGCCAAAAGTTCCCGCTGTCAATCCCGAAAAGTGCATCGGCTGCGGCAAATGCGAATATGTCTGCCCCGCAAGACCTTTTAGCGCTATATATGTCGAAGGTAACAGTGTCCACTCCCTTAAATGAACTCCAAGATGAAAAACGATATGACAAAACGTCCGCTTGCGCGACGCGAATTTCTAAAAAAATTAGGTCTTGCCGGAGCCACAGTTACCGGACTGAGCGCCATCAATAGCTGTTCGTCAGACAAAAACGGCTCGCAGACAGCTGAACCCGAACCTCCCCAAGGCAAGATGACTTACCGTACAAGTCCATCGACAGGCGACAAAGTATCGTTGCTGGGATTCGGCATGATGCGCCTGCCGTCGACAGACGGACGCAGCGCACGCGAAGGCGACGACACCATTGACCAGGAAATGGTAAACCAACTTGTCGACTACGCCATAGAGCATGGCGTCAATTACTTTGACACATCGCCCGCCTATTGCAAAGGCAAGTCGGAAGAGTCCACAGGCTTAGCTCTCAGCCGTCATCCACGCAACAAATACTTCATAGCCACCAAGTTGTCGAATTTTGCCCCAGAAACATGGAGCCACGAAGCCTCTGTACAGATGTACCACGACTCAATGAAGGCTCTGAAGACCGACTACATCGACTACTATCTGCTACATGCAATAGGCATGGCCGAGGATGGTATGGAGAATCTTCATCAGCGCTATCTGGACAACGGTCTGCTCGACTTCCTGCTCGAAGAACGCAAGGCCGGACGTATACGCAATCTCGGCTTCTCGTATCACGGCGACATCCGTGCATTCGACTACCTGCTTGCCAACCATGACAAGTATAAATGGGACTTCGTCCAGATTCAGCTCAACTATCTGGACTGGAAACACGCCAAGGAAATAAACGAACGCAACACCAACGCCGAATATCTGTACAACGAATTGGCAAAACGCAATATTCCGGCCGTCATCATGGAACCTCTGCTTGGAGGACGATTGTCCAATGTCGCCGACAGCATCTTCGAGCTTTTCAAGCAACGCGAACCCGACCTAAGCGTCGCCTCGTGGGCTTTCCGCTTCGCCGGCTCTCTCCCCGCCGTCCACACCGTACTCAGCGGCATGACACGTATTGAGCATCTGAAGGACAACCTCAACACTTATTGTCCGCTGAAACCGCTTACCGACGACGATTTCACATTTCTACAGGATGTCGCCAACCGCATGGTCAAACTTGACACCATACCGTGCAACGACTGCAAATATTGTATGCCATGCCCGTATGGGCTGGACATCCCCGCCACACTGCTGCACTACAACAAGTGTCTCAACGAAGGTAATGTTCCCACCGACAGTCAGGACCCGGAATACGCACGCAGGCGCCGTGCTTTCCTCGTAGGCTATGACCGCAGCATACCGCGCCTGCGCCAAGCCATTCACTGCATAGGCTGTGGCCAATGCAGCCCGCACTGCCCGCAGCGCATTGACATCCCTATGCAAATGCACCGCATCAGCGAATATGTCGAGCGTCTGCGCGACAATGTTTAGAGACGGCTCTCAACTTTTGGAACACCTATTCTTGCCCCGATGGCCTTGTCCGGCTTTTCGGGGCTTTTTTTATCCTCCCGGAAAAGTTTTGAAACACGAAAAATGAACTTTTCTGGCTTTTCTGCGATTTTAATATAAATAAAATTCTTCAAGTGCTGTCAATGCACACAACATTCTGTATTATCTATGAAAACACATTATTCAGCTGTTCGTATGGCAGTTGCCGGAGTTTTAACCGTATGCTCCTTATCTGCCTTAGCTTCAAGCGAGCCTGAAGCCGCCGAGAATTCATCTTCCGAGGCTTCGTCGGTTCCCGAAGCACAAGAAAGTAGTCCTAAAGTCATTTACGAAAGTTCGGCCATCGAATTGATTTACTCAGACCCCGAAGTCGCCGAATTTTTGCGTCACGCCCGACAGACCGAGGCCAATGACAACAATCTTTCCAAATTTGTCTTGCGGACAAAGAACAAAAAATTCTTGATGTCGATAGGCGGCGACTTAAACACTATAGTCGGCGGCGATATTGGCAACAACCTCTATAAGGTGGATGACGCAGGCATCAACTTCATCACGGGCGATATTCCTGTTCCGGCGCTTCGCGACCACAAAGGGGACTTCTTCATCAACCCCATCGGAGGTAACCTGCATCTGTGCATCGTATGCTTTGCCGGAAGTCCGGACGAAATCACAGCTTTTATCAAGGTTGGTACTAACGGTATCGGCACACAGATAAAACTGAAACGAGCATATATCAAATGGCGTGGCTTCACATTCGGCCAGGCACTGACCTTGGCTTCGGACGGACTTGCCTGCCAGCCTCCTACAATCGACCCTCAGGGTCCCTGCGGCGATGTCACCGGGGCCACATATCAGGTCAACTATACGACAAAAAGCTATAATGGATTCCGTGCTGCCGTTGGTATCGAGATGCCGTCGTTCTATTCATCAAACGGTGTGTATCTGGGCAAGGACTATCCTGAATACGAAGACAAGCAGGTCAGCACCAACGTAGATTCGTATCTTCCCGATGTGCCACTGTGGATAGAATATGCCGCAAGTGACCGGAACCGAATACGTGCTACAGGCATTTTCCGTTATTTCTCGTACCGCGACCTCGTCGCTGACAAACGCCGTGTAATTGAAGGCTGGGGTGTACAGCTTTCAGGCAACTTCAGTTTCTATAAACCGCTTACTTTCAACTTCCAGGCCATATATGGCAAAGGCATAGGCGCTTATATCCAGGATATTGCCGGACGACAGATTTCGTTCACTCCGAGCAACCGCAGACCGGGCCGAATGAATCCCACTCCGATGATGGGATTGGTATTCGGCGCCTCGTACAATGTTACGCCTAAGCTTCAATTCAATGCCGTAGGTTCGTACAACCGCGTCTGGGATGTCTACGATTATGCCATAGCCGACGATCCTCAAGCCGGCATTGCAGGGTCCAACAACTATAAGAGTGCTGTCTACGTTGCCGCCAACTGTTTCTACAATATCTCGTCATATCTGAAAGCCGGTGTCGAGTACCTTTATGGACGCCACAATACATGGAACATCGGCGGTGCAGACGACCACCGTATCCAGGCCCAGATTGAATTTTCGTTCTAATCGCGAATTACGGCTTGATATATCTCTCGGCCAATAAGTTAAAACACCGGGTAGTACGCAAATACTATCCGGTGTTATATTTGTCCGGGACGTGCCGGGGTGACAGTTCAGTTCTGTGATGTGCTTATTTCTTAAGTCCGCAGGCTTTGCACTTCTCGGAAATCTGTGTGAAGAAGTCGTTGCCTTTATTATCGACAAGGATAAATGCGGGGAAATCTTCTACTTCGATTTTCCATATTGCCTCCATGCCAAGTTCGGGATATTCGAGCAACTCGACTTTCTTTATTGAATTCTGTGCAAGGATTGCAGCGGGACCGCCAATCGAGCCGAGATAGAAGCCGCCATGCTTGTGGCAAGCATCAGTTACCTGTTTGCTACGATTGCCTTTTGCAATCATAATCATCGAACCGCCGTGGCTCTGGAAAAGGTCGACATACGGGTCCATACGTCCTGCAGTCGTGGGACCGAACGAACCAGAGGGCATACCTTCGGGGGTCTTGGCGGGTCCGGCATAATATATGGGGTGGTCTTTGAGATACTGAGGCATTTCTTCGCCACGATCGAGGCGTTCTTTGATTTTGGCATGGGCGATATCACGGCCGACAATGATGGTGCCTTTGAGTGAGAGGCGTGTCGATACGGGATATTTGTCAAGTTCGGCAAGGACTTCGCTCATAGGACGGTTCAGGTCGATGTTTACGACCTTGCCTTCGCCGGCTTTGCAATATTCTTCGGGAATAAGTTCGGCGGGGTTGCTGTCGAGTTTTTCAATCCAAAGGCCTTCGCGGTTGATTTTGGCTTTGACGTTACGGTCGGCCGAGCAGCTTACACCAATGCCTACCGGGCAGGATGCTCCGTGACGGGGCAGGCGTATGACACGGATGTCGTGGGCGAAACAAGTGCCGCCGAACTGAGCGCCGAGGCCAAGTTCCTCGCTGCACTTCTTCAGTTCTTTTTCGAGTTCGATGTCGCGGAAAGCATGGCCCAGTTCATTGCCCTGGGTCGGGAGGGAGTCAAGATATTTGACAGAGGCTTTTTTGACGACTTCGAGGTTCTTTTCAGCCGAGGTGCCACCGATAACAAAAGCGATATGGTAGGGAGGACAGGCTGCCGTTCCCAGCGACTTCATTTTCTCGACAAGGAAGGGAACAAGGGTTTTAGGATTAATCAGGGCTTTTGTTTCCTGATAGAGATATGTCTTGTTGGCCGAGCCACCGCCTTTGGCAACAAAAAGGAAGTGGTATTCGTCGCCTTCGCCTGCATGAATGTCAATTTGGGCAGGAAGATTACAACCGGTGTTGACTTCGTCGTACATATTTAGCGGGGCGTTCTGCGAATAACGCAGATTGTCAGTGGTGTATGTATCGTAAACGCCGTGCGAAATCATCTCGGCGTCATCGCACCCGGTGTACACATTCTGGCCTTTTTCGGCGTGACAGATAGCTGTGCCTGTGTCCTGACAGAACGGCAGCTGGCCTTTGCAGGCGACATCGGCGTTGCGAAGCATCGTCAGAGCGACGAATTTGTCATTTTCCGAAGCATTTGGATTTGTCAGAATCGAAGCTACCATCTTGTTATGCTCGCGGCGTAACATGAAAGCGTTGTCATGTGTGGCCTGACGGGCAAGCACGCGTAGTGCCTCGGGGTCGACAACAAGGAATTCGTGTCCGCCCCAGTTCTCGACTTTGACGTAGTCTGAGGTCAGATGGTAGTACTCGGTGGTGTCAGGTCCCAGAGGAAACATTTTCTGGTATTTGAAAGGTTTCGTAGCCATAAGTTTTTGTTGTTATGTTGATTATGAATATTAATCGTAAGCAATGCGGATTTTCGCCTCCGTACAGGTGCAAAATTACTAATAATATTGATAATGTGCAAAATGCTTTTAGGATATAATTTTTTAGGGTTCTTCGGCGATTTTTCGCTAACTTTGTCGGCGGAAGCGGCCATTAAGCCCTTCGCACTAACATAAGTCCTATGAACAAAAACTCACTCGTATCAATTTCCGACCTGAGCCATGACGAGATGCTCGGGCTGCTTCGCGCTGCCGAATTTTTCGAGAAGCACCCCAATCACAAGGTTCTGGACGGACGCGTTGTCGCCACATTGTTTTTCGAGCCGTCGACACGCACGCGTCTCAGCTTTGAGACAGCCGTCAATCGTCTCGGAGGCCGCGTAATCGGTTTTTCGGACGCCATGTCCACCTCGACGTCCAAAGGCGAAACCCTTAAGGACACCATCAAGATGGTTGCCAATTACGTAGACCTCATCATCATGCGCCATCACCTTGAAGGCGCCGCCCGCTATGCTTCCGAGGTCACCGACATCCCGGTGATAAACGCCGGCGACGGTGCTAACCAACATCCGTCTCAGACCATGCTCGACCTGTATTCGATATTCAAGACGCAGGGTCGTCTCGACAATCTTGATATCACTCTTGTCGGCGACCTGAAGTACGGGCGCACCGTCCATTCACTGCTCATGGCCATGCCGCGCTTTGCGCCTCGCTTCAAGTTTGTATCGTGCGACGAACTGCGCATGCCTCAGCAATACCGCGACTTCTGCGCCCGCAATGGTATTGTGTACGAGGAACACAGCGAATTCTCGCCCGAAGTCATAAATTCGTCCGACATTATATATATGACCCGCGTACAACGGGAGCGCTTTACCGACATCATGGAATACGAGCGTGTCAAAAATCTATATACGCTTCACAACGCCATGCTGGACAACTCGCGCGACAATGTCCGCGTGCTGCATCCGCTGCCGCGTGTCAACGAAATTGACCGCGATGTCGACGATAACCCCAAGGCATATTATTTCGACCAGGCCCGCAACGGTCTGTACATGCGCGAGGCCATTATCTGCCGCGCACTCGGCATCAACCCATTTGAACTTGACTGAGCCATGACAACAACAAAACAGGAACTCGCCGTCGCCGCCCTGCGTGCCGGCACCGTCATCGATCACATTCCCTCGGACGCACTTTTCAAAGCCGTACGAATTCTCGGCCTCGAACAGATGAACGACCGTGCCATCACCATTGGCTACAACCTTGTCTCGCGCCGTCTCGGCCACAAGTCTATTATCAAGGTCGCGGACACCGTTTTCGACGAGGCCACGCTCAACCGTATCGCTATAATCGCGCCGTCGGCCGTCGTAAATATCATCCGCGACTATGAGGTGGTCGAAAAACATCCGGTGACACTTCCCGATACCATCACCGGCATTATACGCTGCCCCAATCCCAAGTGCATCACCAACAACGAGCCTATGTACACGAAATTCCACGTGATTTCGCGAGACCCCGTTGTCTGCCGCTGCCATTATTGCTCGCAGACAGTCGCCGGCTCGGACGCTCAGGTCTGAATTCATGTCGGACAAAAAAGTGTCTTGGCGTCCGGGGACTGTATTGTACCCGCTGCCCGCAGTTCTTGTCTCGTGCGGTTCGACCGAAGAGACCCATAACCTTATCACTGTTGCCTGGACCGGAACTATTTGTTCGGACCCGGCTATGCTGTTTATCTCGGTACGGCCCGAAAGGCACTCGTATGACATCATACGCCGCGAGATGATGTTCACCGTCAACCTTACGACCGAGGCCATGGCCCGCGATGTCGATTGGTGCGGCGTTCGCTCGGGACGCGACTATGACAAATTTAGCGAGTGCGGACTGACGCCCCTTCCCGGTGTCGCCAACACCTGCCCTTGCGTAGCCGAATCACCACTGTCAATCGAATGTCGCGTCAAAGAAATTGTACACCTCGGCACCCACGACATGTTCATAGCTCAAGTTGTCAATGTTCTTGCCGACGAAAGCTATATCGACCCTGACACCGGAGCTCTTGACATGGCTGGCACCCGCATGTTAGTCTATTGTCACGGAGCATATTACGGACTTGGAGACTATATCGGACACTTTGGCTTTTCGGTGGAAAAACCTTCGAAAAAAGCAGTCTCCGGTCCATCAAAAAAGAGAAAATGAACAACGGTAAGCCACGTACGCTCGAACTGCTCGCTCCGGCCCGCGATGCCGCTACCGGTATCGCAGCAATCCTTGCCGGCGCTGACGCCGTGTACATAGGCGGTCCCGACCACGGCGCACGTGCATCGGCCGGTAACAGCGTTGAAGACATCAAAAGGCTATGCGAGACTGCCCATCGTTTTCGCGCCCGGGTATATGTGACCTTAAATACACTTATTTACGACGACGAAATCGCTGCTGTAGAACGTCTTGTAAGCGAGTTGTACGCTGCCGGCGTCGATGCACTCATCGTTCAGGACATGGCACTTCTGCGCATGAATATTCCTCCGATAGCGTTGCATGCTTCTACTCAATGCGACACGCGCACAGCTGCCAAGGCTGCTTTTCTCGAAGCCTGCGGCATGTCGCAGATTGTGCTTCCGCGCGAACTGTCGCTTGACGAGATCCGGGAGTTTGCCCGGTCAACTTCCGTGCCGCTCGAAGCTTTTGTTCACGGCGCGCTGTGCGTCTGCTATTCAGGCGATTGCCGGGCCAGTCTGGTCATGGGAGGACGCAGCGCCAATCGCGGCGAATGTGCACAGATATGCCGCTTGCCATACGACCTCGTCGCAGCTGACGGAAATGTCCTCATATCCGGACGACACCTGCTGTCGCTGCGCGACCTCAACCGCCTTGATTCGCTGCGGGCTATGGCCGACGCCGGAGTATCGTCTTTCAAAATCGAAGGGCGCCTGAAATCCCGCTCGTATGTCGTCAACGTAGTTCGCGCTTACAGCTTGGGTCTCGATGCTGTCTGTAAAGAGTCAGACGGCCTGTACCGGCGCATGTCGGCAGGCGAAGTTGAATACGAACTTACGCCCGATGTCAGCCGGGTTTTCAACCGTGGATTCACATCATATTTCCTGCGCGATACGCGTCCGGGCAAAGACAGTCTGCTGTCTGCGCGCACGCCCAAATTTGTCGGCGAAAAAATCGGCGCTGCATCATCATGCGTCGGCAATGTGCTGACAATCAAAGGATGCAATAAGTACCTGCACAATGGCGACGGCATTGCCTGGTTCAATGACGAGGGACGATTCGAAGGTATTCGCGTCAACCGCGTCGACGGACGCCGCTTATTTCTTACGCGACAAGTCAGCATTGCCCCGGGTACACAGCTCTATCGCAATTTCGACAAGGAATTTGAGGACAAACTCGATTCGACAAAATTACGTCGCCTGCTACCTGTGTCCGTAAACCTGCGCAAGGCTCCGGGAACCATTGTAGCTGATATAACAGACACTCAGCGCAAATTATACATCTCGGCATCAGTAGATTTCTGTCCCGAAAAAGCACATAACGAACAACTGTCGACGCAGCGCGAAATTTTCAACCGACTGGGTGACACTATATATCGTCTTGATGAATTTACAAGCGAGCTGTCCGGATGCTTTGTTCCACGTTCAACGCTCAGCGAGCTTCGCCGCCGGGCATTTGAGACACTTGACCTCGCTGCAGCCGCGACTCGTCCAATCGAGCTGCGTCGACGCGAGAACAAAGAAGTCACACTGCCCGAAAAGAAACTGACATTCCACGACAACATCGCCAACAACATTGCCGCCGCTTTCTACCGTGAACATGGAGCTGAATCCACGCCTCCGGCTATGGAGATAAATATTCCGAAAGCCGGCGACGAAATTCGCGTAATGACAACGCGCTACTGCCTGCGACGCGAACTCGGCGCCTGTCTTCGTGAAAAAAACGCAGCCGCATTGCCCTCGCCCCTCTATCTTCGTCCGTCGGCCGACAACAGAACAAAGACATCTGGCCGACTACTGCGGCTAGACTTCGACTGCGCCGCATGCCGCATGCATGTCACAGCATGTCCCAGCAAGTTTCGTAAATAATTCGCAATTGCCCTGCTTAACCTATGGGGTCTGGGCGTGAAACCGCGAATCCGAAAAGAATCCGTGACCCGCGAAGCCGCGCGCCGCGCGCGAACCTCGCCGAGCTTTAAACAAAGCTTAAAAAATTGCGGTTTTGCGGTTTTGACTAATATTATTTTGGTTATTCGACAAAAAGCATTACCTTTGTCAAAATTTGTACATAGGGCTTGCTATATACGCTCAATACCAATCACTAACACGAAATAATATTGGCTATCAGCCACTTATCCACTATTACATTAAATTCAATTATGTCACGAAACACAAATCTGGCAGGGACTTTGCTGATTCTCTCCTCTTTGGCCTTCACTGCATGCAGTCACGATGACAATGACGGCATCGGAGGCGAAAGCACCGGCGGCATTGCACCCAGCGTTGAGCTCAACACCTCGGTGAAAAGTTCGGAAGTTTCGACTCCGGTCCGCGCCGGAGCTGAAATCACCGTTAACGACCTCGCGCTCACCATCAAATCGAAAGATGGTTCTTTTTCCAAGACCTGGCCCAGTGTCAGCGACTACGACGCAGAACAACAGTTCAAGATTGGGCAATACACTGTCGAAGCCTCATACGGCTCAGTCGAAGACGAGGGTTTTGAAAAACCGGCCTATTATGGCTCGACCGAAGTTACCGTTACCGAGAATAACACCACCCCTGTAAGCCTGACGGCTACGCTTGCCAACACCATGGTGTCAATAGATTATACTGACAATTTCAAATGGTACATGAAAGCTTACAATGCACAGATACACTCGGTGGGCGGCGACTATATCACCTTTGTTCAGGGCGAGACTCGTCCGGCATATGTGCGACCCGGCAATGTTTCGCTGACAGTATCCTTCACACGCCCCATGGACGAGCATCCGACATCGCTGTCCGTGGCAAGTTTCGACGCTTTGGCACGTCACCACTACCACATAACACTCGACCTTGACAAAGGCGCCGGAGAACCTGTCCTCAAAGTAACTCTGGACGAGATGCTCGATCAGGAGCCTCTCGAAATCGAGCTTTCGGACGACCTTATCAACTCGCCGGCTCCAACCATTACTCCGGTGGGCGTTAACAACGGCGATGTCATTAATCACATCCAGGGAGTCGCCGCAGCCAATCCCATCAAGGCCAACATCACTGCCCGCGGCGGACTTAAAGCTGTAACGCTGACAACTCAGAGCAAGAGTCTGGTCAACAATTTAGGATGGCCGGTCGAAATCAACCTTCTGAATGTTGATGACGCAACCAAGGCCCGCATGCAACAGCTTGGTCTTAAAGGTGTCGGACTTTGGAAGAACCCCGAAAAGATGGCCATCGTCGACTTCACCGACGTCTTGAGCAACATTGGCCTCGCCGAAAACAACTCGACAAGCTTCGCCATACTTGTCACCGACAACATAGGCAAGACAAGCGAAGTATTCAGTTTCAGCGTCAACCTTGAAGCTCAGGATATAAAGCTTTCCAATCCGACATCTTTATATATCGGACAAGGCGAGCTCTCATTCGACATGACATACAACGGCGGAAATCCTGACGATGTCATCGTCGAATACCTAAGTTCGCGAGGCGTCTGGACACAGACCAATACCTCACGTAGCGTACGTTCGCGCGCTATGGAAACATACCGCATGAAAGTTACCGTTCCCACCGACAACAACGACCTGCAGCTTCGCGCTCGCACCAAATACAAAACTTCAGATATCCTTACTGTCAAACGCCTTATACCCGAATACGGCGCCTCATCATCCGACGCCGACGTTTGGGCAAAGAAAGCGTTTGTCAATCTCAGTTCGGCGCAAGTATCCGCCTCAGCCCTCGCCTCGGTAGCCACCGTGCACATCTCGACAGACGGCACCACTTTCAAAGCAGCAACCATTACCTCCCGCGAAGGCAATACAATAGGCATCACCGGTCTCAACCCCGGCACCAAATACATAGTGCGCGTAAGCCTCACCGGCACAGCCACCCAGTCTTGCACTCCCTACGAAATCACTACCGAGGCCGCAAGCAATGTCCCCAACGCAGGTTTTGAGACTCTGACCCAGACACTTAACGAGAGCAAGCTGCTTCAAGGTGGCCAGTGGTCGATTTCGGCCGGTATCAACTATGACAACTACGCAACATATACCATCAGCGAGCCCACATCGTGGACTTCGGTCAACGCCAAGACCAACTCGGGGGCTGAACGCAATACCTGGTACGTACAACCATCAACATTCAACAGCTCGCTGACTTACAGCTCGACAGTTCCTCCTATTAAAGTCTTTGGTACAGGCGGTGGCACAGAAACACCCGCAGCTTACAAAGGCTTCACCCCAAAATCTGGTGCCAACGCCATGGTTCTCCGGAATGTAGGATGGAACCCCGTAGGCAAACGCCCCGATGTATGGCTAAAAGAATTCGCCGGCAAAGATGAATACTATAACCACTCCGTTCCGGACAACGCCCTTACAGCCGCAGGCAAACTCTTCCTCGGCTCGTACAGATATCAGAACAATACTGAAAGCTATAACGAAGGCCTCAGCTTCGCTTCTCGTCCCGAAGGCCTCAGCTTCTATTATATCTATACTCCCGATGCGCATGACGCCGCCGAAACCGGACTCGCCAAAGTAGAAGTCCTCAACGGCTCGAACGTCATAGCCACCGGCACCGCCAAACTATCGGCCAACACCGGCTACACTCTCGCCACCGTCAGACTCAGCTACATAGCCAACGCTCCCAAGGCTACAAGCATACGCGTTATGTTTGCTTCGTCAAGCTACACCAGCGAATCATCCATCAAACTCTCAACATACAACTCGCGCTACGAATCATACTTCCACGGCGCTACTCTGGTTGTCGATGAACTCTCACTCACTTATTAATCATCAGGTAAACGCATTTCAATCATGAAATCCAAAATATTATCATTATTCGCCATCATTGCCATGACAATAGGCCTGAGCGCCTGCCACAGCGACGAACCGACCATCGGTCCGGACATACACGAATCGGGTCAGGTCAGCCTTCGCTCGCTCGGCGTCGACGTCAACAACGCCGAAGTTGTCATCAACGGCAGCAGTGACAAAAATATCAGTTCGAGAGCATCGGTCGACCTCTCCGACTTTCAGGTTTCTATCTTCAAAGGCGCTGTTCTTGTCAAAAAGTGGCGTTATGCCGACATGCCCGAGCTTTTCACCCTCGAACCCGGCGACTACACCGTAAAAATAATATCGCACGACGTACAAAAGGCCGAATGGGAACATCCCTTGTTTGTCGGTGAGAAAAACTTCACCATCGAAAACGACCAGATTACCGAAATCGGCGTTGTTACATGCTCACTTGCCAACATTAAGGTAAGCATCGTATACGACAAGTCGTTGCTTGACCTGCTGACAAAAGACGATGCTAAAGTGACAGTCATTGCCAACGATGAAGGCCGACTTGAATACAAGCCCGAAGAGACACGCGCCGGATACTTCGAAGCTCTTGAAGGCTCGTCAACACTCGTGGCCGAATTTACCGGAACAATAAAACGCAACTTCGAGACCATGCGTGTGGTATATAACGACGTCAAACCCGGTCAGCACCGCATAATCACATTCAAGGTCAACGACCCCAACCAGCGTCCCGACGAAACCGGCGGCATTGCCATCGGCGACGGCCTGTACCTCGATGTCGAAGTCACAGACGTCAACCTCACATACAGCCTCAATGTCGAAGAAACCAACATTCCCGACAACAGACCCTCGTTCGGCGAGCCTGACACTCCTGACCCGGGGCCCGGTCCCGACGACCCCGATGACGACCCAATAAAAATCACATCGGAGACACTGTCGTTCACCGAAAACAACCCCATTGACGTATCGCCCGCCGAAGTGTTTATCCACTCAGACAAAGGCATCGCTCACTTCCTTGTCAAAATTGAATCGTCAAACCAAGACTTTCTTGCCTCGGCCGGCGAACTTCTGCCCCTAAGTTTCGATTTGGCCTATCCCGGCGAATACGAAGATATATTTCGCGACTCGCTAAAATTCCCTGTCGGTAACGAAGTGATAGGCGCAAATGACCTGACATTCAACATCTCCGAACTTGTGCCTCTGCTTCAGGCTTTCCCCGGCACTCACAAGTTCACTCTTTCGGTCGAAGATGTTGATGCTTTCCAGAAAATTGTCTCAATAACTTTTGTCGCTAACTAAAAATAAGACCCGAAACAATGAAAACCTCAAAATACATCATAGGCGCGGCTCTTATTTTTGCCACTGCCATGACATCGTGCCACGATGACGAACAATTGCTCGGCGGCGAAGGCCGTCTGTACATATCAGCGACACTGAATTCTGACACCAAAGTCAACTCGCGTGCCACAGTCGAGGAATATTCCAAAACCTGCCAGATATTCATATCCAACGCCAAAGGCGTCGTACGCGAATACACCGGCATCGAAAATGTTCCCGCCGAAGGTATACGTCTGATATCGGGACACTATGTTGCCGAAGCTTTTGCCGGCGACTCGGTCCCGGCATCGTTCGACGACCGCTTTTTCAAGGGCCTCGAACAGTTTGACATTACTCGCGGCAATACAACAAACGTCAACCTTGTCTGCAAAATCGCCAACACGGCAGTCTCCGTTAATTATGCCAACAATATCGACGAAATTCTCTCGGACTACTCCTTAACTGTCGGGCACTCCGGAGGCTCGCTGACATGGCAAGGCCGTGATACCCGTTGCGGGTACTTCATGATGACACCAAAGCAGAAAGACCTCGAATACACCATAACCGGCAGCAAGCCCGACGGCACCACTTACACTCGCAAGGGTGTTATCGAAAACGCCAAACCATCGACCGAGTATATCCTGAACATCAAATGCTCGGACAGCTCGGAACAAATCGGCGGCGGATTCTTCACTATCGAAATCGAAGAGCGCCCTATCGTCGTCAACTCCGAAGTAATAATAGCACTCTCACCCGACATCAACGGATACGACTTTGACATCGACCAAAGCATCGTGGCCGAGCAAGGCAAAGCCGGCCGCCGCTCGGTAATGGTTTACGGTTCATCGGCTCTGACACATGTCGTCCTGTCGTCAGACGTACTCGCCACCAAAAATGGTATCGGCGGCTCAGACGTAGACCTGATGGGCATGACCGACGACGTCAAGACAGCACTCGCCAACGCCGGCATCAACGCCATATACCACTATGACGCCGAAGCCGGAACATCGTGGATTAAAATCAACTTCGAAGAAGCTCTGCTTAACTCGCTCGAAGAAGACACTTATACCTTCGGCATACACGCCACAGACGCCAACGGCAAAGAGTCGACAGCAACATTTACCCTTGTCGTCTCCAACGCCCCGGTAGCCGCCAACGATATAGTCGAAAGCAACGTCTGGGCCTCGCACGCCACCATCACCGGAACCATCCTCCGCGACTGTACCAATCCCGTATTGCGCTACCGTCAAAGCGGCGAGACCGCATGGGCAGTTGCCTCCACCAACGTATCGGACAAGACAATGACAGCAACTCTCAGCGGTCTCACCCCCGGTACAACTTACGAATACTCCGTAGCCGCTGACGACTTCAGCTCGACCGAAGTCAAACGCTTCACAACTGAAGAAGCTCTACAGCTTCCCAATGCCGGTTTTGAAAACTGGTCCACGAACTCGAAAGGCGCATACCTGATTTACGGCGACGGTCAGAACATGTTCTGGGACAGCGGCAACCACGGTTCAATGAAAATGAATAAGAACGTAACCGTGCCTTCGGGCGATAAAAAACACTCAGGCAACTATTCGATACAGCTAAACAGCCAGTTCGTAGGAGTCGGCGCTTTAGGCAAATTCGCAGCCGGAAACGTCTTTGTCGGCGAATATCTCGGAACCAACGGAACCAACGGCATACTTGGATGGGGCCGCACATTCGCATCTCGCCCCACGGCACTGAAAGGCTATATCCATTACACGCCTGTCGCTGTCACCTCGGAAGGCACCGGACTTAGCAAAGGCGATATGGACCAGGGCATCATTTACATTGCCATTCTCGACGGGTCTGTCACCAAGACCTATGACGGCAAAAATTATCCCATAATCGTAAAGACCAAAGAACAGGAATTCTTCTCGAAAGACGATTCCAACGTCATAGCTTACGGCGAGTTAATCATCACCGAAGCCACCGCCGGGAGCGACATGGTCGAATTCACTATCCCGCTAAAATATGTCAAGAACGACGTCAAGGCCGTACACATAGCCATCGTAGCTTCGGCGTCGCGGTACGGCGACTATTTTGTGGGCGGCAGCGGTTCGACGATGTATCTCGACGACTTGCAGCTTGTCTATTGACCTTTGAAACGGAGACTCTTTTGAGCCTCCGTTTTTTTTATGACAAAGACGTGCATGGCACGCCGGCTTCTTCCGAAGTTCTTTAGCTGATAACCGGACAACGTTATAACAAAAAATATTCGTACCTTTGACAAACCGAACTCATTAAACCAAGTTCAACATAAAATAAAACATGAGACAGTCGAAAAAGGCATCACTCATTCTTGAAGACGGAACGGTATTTACCGGATACTCCTTCGGATACGAAGGTCCGGGTGCCGGCGAAGTAGTCTTCAATACCGCAATGACAGGCTATCCCGAGAGCCTCACGGACCCTTCGTACGAAGGACAAATTCTTGTCACCACTTTTCCGCTGCAGGGCAACTACGGCGTCCCTGATCCCGACCGCGGCGAGCCGTCGTTGAGCGAATCGTTCGAGAGCGAGCGCATTCATTGCCGTGGCCTCATCGTCCAGGACTACTCCTGGGAAGCATCACACTGGAAATCAGGCCGCACGCTCGACCGGTGGCTCAAAGACGAACATATCCCCGCCATCTACGACATTGATACCCGCGCACTTACCAAACACCTGCGCGAACATGGTTCGATGCTCGGAAAGATAGTCCTCGAAGGCGGCGATGACATACCTTTTTACGACCCCAACCGCGAAAACCTTGTCGCCGCCACCTCGACACGCGAAGTCGAGACTTACGAGCCCGACAGCAACGACCGTTCAGAAGCCAAGACCGTAGTTCTGGTTGACTGCGGCGTCAAACACAACATTGTCCGTTGCCTTGTACGCCGTGGTGTCCGCGTTGTGCGCGTACCCTGGGACTACGACTTCAGCACTATCGATTATGACGGACTCTTCATATCCAACGGTCCGGGCAACCCGGACATGGCCCGGACAACAATTGCACATCTGCGCAAAGCCATGCAGGCTGACAAACCCATCTGCGGAATATGCATGGGCAACCAGCTTATGGCACTTGCCGCCGGCGCAAGTACGTTCAAACTCAAATACGGACACCGCTCGCACAACCAGCCCGTCATTCAAGCCGGAACACGCCGTTGCTTCGTGACATCGCAAAATCACGGATTTGCCGTCGACACCGAATCACTGCCCGACGACTGGGAGGCCCTTTACATCAACCTCAACGACGGCACCAACGAGGGTATTCGTCACAAAACCAAACCATTTTTCTCCGCCCAATTCCATCCCGAAGCAGCCTCGGGTCCCAAAGACACCGAATTCATTTTCGATGACTTTGTCAGACTGCTTTGAGTCAGATTCTTCCTTCAAGAAAAATATAAGCAGCAGCTCTGACATGCAGCAAAAGCCGAAAACCGCTAAGATATCGGACGCATAGCATTTTTACAGACAAAGCACAGCAAACAACAACCAAATCATCTTATCTACAAAAAATAGATTTTGCTTTTATGACCGACCCAGAAAACGCAAAAAAGATTCATAAAGTTCTTCTTTTAGGCTCAGGAGCGCTAAAAATCGGCGAAGCCGGCGAATTCGACTACTCAGGCTCGCAAGCCCTCAAAGCCATGAAAGAAGAAGGCATCGAAACCGTCCTCATCAACCCCAACATCGCCACGGTACAGACCTCCGAAGGCTTTGCCGACAAAATCTACTTTTTGCCGGTGCTACCCTATTTCGTCGAAAAAGTCATAGAAAAAGAACGTCCCGACGGCATACTGCTGAGTTTCGGCGGACAGACAGCCCTCAACTGCGGTGTAGAACTATTCCGCTCAGGTGTCCTTGACCGTTACAATGTTCGGGTACTGGGTACTCACGTGCAGGCTATCATCGACACCGAAGACCGCGAGCTTTTTGTAAAAAAACTTGACGAAATTGATATCCGCACCATAAAATCGTCAGCGGCATCGACCGTCGACGAAGGACTCGAAGTGGCACACTCGCTGGGATATCCCGTCATTGTACGCGCCGCTTACGCCCTCGGTGGCCTCGGCTCGGGATTCTGCAACAACGATGAAGAACTCAAAGCCCTGGCCGAAAAAGCCTTGGCTTTCTCCCCGCAGATTCTCATCGAAAAATCGCTCAAAGGGTGGAAAGAAATCGAATACGAAGTAATGCGCGACCGATATGACAACTGCATCACTGTCTGCAACATGGAAAACTTCGACCCACTGGGTATACACACCGGCGAAAGTATTGTCGTGGCCCCGTCACAGACACTGTCCAACGACGACTATCACTACCTTCGCGCCCTCGCCATCAAAATAATACGCCACATAGGCATCGTCGGCGAATGTAACGTACAATACGCTTACGACCCCGAATCCATGGACTACCGCGTTATCGAAGTCAACGCGCGTCTCAGCCGATCGTCGGCCCTGGCCTCGAAAGCCACAGGCTATCCCCTGGCTTTCGTCGCCGCCAAACTCGGTCTCGGCTACGGACTCTTCGAGCTTAAAAACTCCGTCACCAAAACCACGTCTGCCTTCTTCGAACCTGCCATAGACTATATAGTATGCAAAATACCACGCTGGGACCTTGGCAAATTCCACGGTGTAAACCGCGAAATAGGCTCATCCATGAAGTCGGTAGGCGAGGTCATGTCCATTGGCCGTACTTTCGAAGAAGCCATTCAGAAAGGTCTTCGAATGATAGGTCAGGGCATGCACGGATTCGTTTCTAACACACAGCTCAAAATCGACAACATAGACCATGCTCTGGCCGACCCGACAGACAAACGCATCTTTGTCATCTCGCAGGCATTTGCCGCCGGATATGACGTAGAGCGCATACACGAGCTCACAAAAATAGACCGTTGGTTCCTGTACAAACTGCACAACATCTGCGACTCAGCCGCCGAGCTTGGCACATTCGACAAAATCGAAGACATACCGGCAGCACTGCTTCGTCAGACCAAACAGCAAGGCTTCAGCGACTTCCAGATTGCCCGCATAGTCCTTAAAGATAAATGCTCGACCGGCGACAGCGACCTGCTCCGCGTGCGTCAGATACGCAAGAGCTTAGGCATCATACCTGTGGTGAAACAGATTGACACCCTCGCCGCCGAATATCCGGCTCAGACCAACTACCTGTACCTGACATACAACGGCAGTCATAACGACGTGCAGTACACCGGCGACCACCGTTCGATTATCGTTCTCGGCTCGGGCGCATACCGCATCGGCTCGTCTGTCGAGTTTGACTGGTGCTCGGTAAACGCATTGATGACTGTCAAACAGCAAGGCTGGCGTCCGGTGATGATAAACTACAACCCCGAAACCGTCTCTACCGACTATGACATGTGCGACCGCCTGTACTTCGACGAGCTGTCTTTCGAGCGTGTCATGGATATTATCGATTTGGAACAGCCTCACGGAACCATCGTATCGGTAGGAGGCCAGATTCCGAACAACCTTGCCACACGTCTCGACGGAATGAACGTCAGACTATTAGGTACCTCGGCCGCAAGCATAGACAACGCTGAAGACCGCCACAAGTTCTCGGCCATGCTCGACTCGTTAGGCATAGACCAGCCTCGCTGGCGCGAGCTTACAAGCCTAGATGACATACATGCCTTTGTCGACGAGGTTGGCTTCCCCGTTCTTGTACGTCCCAGCTATGTCCTTTCGGGCGCTGCCATGAACGTCTGCTCGAATGATGACGAACTGGTACGATTCCTCGCTCTGGCTGCCAATGTCTCGAAACAGCATCCCGTGGTCGTAACCGAATTTATCCAGAACGCCAAGGAAGTGGAGATGGACGCCGTTGCCAACGACGGCAAAATCATAGCCTACGCCATAAGCGAACACATCGAATTTGCCGGTGTCCACTCAGGGGATGCCACCATACAGTTCCCGGCACAGAAACTCTATGTCGAGACCGTGCGCCGCATCAAGAAAATTTCTCAGCGCATCGCCGCCGCCCTACGCATAACAGGTCCTTTCAACATCCAATACCTCGCCAAAGACAACGATATCAAGGTCATCGAATGCAACCTCAGAGCTTCTCGCTCTTTCCCCTTTGTATCGAAAGTACTTAAAATCAACTTCATAGACCTTGCCACTCGTGCCATGTTAGGTCTTCAAGTCGAGCCGCCGGCCAAAAATGCCTTCGATCTGGACTATGTAGGCATCAAAGCATCGCAGTTTTCGTTCTCACGCCTACAGGGCGCCGATCCGGTTCTTGGTGTCGATATGGCCTCGACCGGCGAAGTCGGCTGTATTGGCGAAAACACATCCGAAGCACTGCTCAAGGCAATGCTTTCGGTAGGCAACCGCATACCTACTAAGGGTGTACTTCTTTCGACAGGTACTCCGCGTCAGAAAGCCGATATGCTCGATGCCGCCCACATGCTGCACAACCACGGCTATAAACTCTATGCCACAGCCGGCACACATGCCTTCCTTACCGAAAACGGTATTCCGGCTGTTCGCGTCTACTGGCCCTCACAGCCTGACATGCAGCCTCAGGCAATTGACATGCTGCACAGTCACGACATAGACCTTGTTGTCAACATCCCCAAAAACCTTACTTCGGCCGAACTATCCAACGGATATAAGATACGACGCGCTGCCGTTGACCTCAACATACCGCTTCTGACCAATGCACGACTGGCCTCGGCTTTCATCCGCGCTTTTGTAACTATACCTCTCGACAAAATCGAAATAAAACCCTGGGACCAATATTGAATTATCTGCCACCATTTTACAACATAATAATAAACAATGAAAAAACTACTGCTCTCCCTCCTGATTGCGATTAGCGTAAGTTTTGTGTCTTCGGCTTACCGCTACAACTATGAGACCGTACCGGGCGACCCCCCGAACACGCTCATGTACACACTGCCCAATGGACTAAAAATCTTTATGTCCGTCGACAAAGACAAGCCTCGCATACAAACATACATTCCTGTGCGTGTCGGCGGCAAAAACGACCCTGCCGAGACCACCGGCCTGGCACACTATTTCGAACACCTGATGTTCAAAGGCACCGAGCAGTTCGGCACTCAGGACTATGCCAAAGAAAAGCCTATGCTCGACCAAATCGAGGCCCTATTTGAAGTCTATCGCCAGACGAGCGACTCTACCGAGCGCAAAGCTCTCTATCACAAGATTGACTCCATTTCGTATCAGGCTTCACTAATCGCCATCCCAAACGAATATGACAAACTCATGACCGCGATAGGTGCCAAAGGAACAAACGCGTACACCTCGACCGACGTCACATGCTATGTCGAAGACATCCCGTCAAACCAAATCGAGAACTGGGCTAAAATTCAGGCTGACCGCTTCATGCATCCGGTTCTGCGCGGATTCCACACCGAACTCGAAACCATATATGAGGAGAAAAACATGTCGCTGACACGTGACTCGCGCAAAGCTTTCGAAAAACTGCTGGCTATGTCTTTCCCTCATCATCCCTACGGCACTCAGACTGTCCTTGGCACACAGACGCACCTGAAAAACCCCTCCATCACCAACATCAAGAAATACCACAGCACCTGGTATGTCCCCAACAATATGGCTATATGCCTCGCCGGTGACTTCGACCCCGATAACATGGTCGACATCATCACAAAGTATTTCGGCCAGATGAAACCCAACGAAAATCTTCCCAAACTCTCGTTTCCCGAAGAGACGGCGATTAACGCTCCTGTCACAGACAGCGTTATGGGCAACGAAGCCGAACAGATATATCTGGCATGGCGTCTTCCCGAAGCCAAATCCGAAGACAATGTCGCACTTATGGCCTTTTTCGAAGTCCTGCAGAACGGCAAATCAGGCATCATTGACATTGATGTGACTCAGCCACAGAAAGTATTGTCAATGAGTGCTTTCCCTTATACTATGGCAGACAAGGGAATGGGTTGCTTCATCGGCAGGCCCAAACAAGGTCAGACACTTGACCAGGTGCGTGACATAGCCCTCGACGCTATACGCAAAGTACGTGCAGGCGACTTCTCGGACGAACTTGTACCCGCTGTCATCAACAACATGAAACTCGACCTGCAGCAGAGTTTCGAGGAGCTTTCGGACCGCGCCAACTACTACGTCGATGCATTTGTCAACGGTCAGACATGGCCCGAAGCCGTCAAAGAAATCGACAAGTTGGACAAACTCACAAAAGATGACATTGTGCGCGTCGCCAACAAATATTTCGACCCCGATGCTTACTTCGCTCTCTATAAACTGCAGGGCAAAGACACCACCGAACTCAAAATCGCCAAACCGGAAATAACCCCCATCGCCACAAACCGCGACGCAACTTCCGACTTCGTACGCTCTATTGTCGAAAGCAAAGTCGAGCCCATCGAACCCTCATTTGTCGACTTCGACAAAGACCTCACCCGTACCACAATCAAAAACGACCAGGTCGAACTTTTATACACCCAGAACAAGACCAATGACATTGCCACGGTCACATTCATCTATGACTACGGACAGAGCGCAGTACGTCCCCTGCTCTACGCCAACACATATCTCGGCCTTTTAGGCACCAAAGACAAAACTGTGGCTCAGGTCAAAGAAGAATTCTACAAGCTGGCATGCTCCTACTTCATCTCGGTAGGACGCGAACGCAGCTATGTTGTAATCTCCGGTCTGAGTGATAACCTGCCCAAGGCAATACGCCTTTACGAAGACCTTGTCAAAAATGCCGTAAACGATACCACTGTCTGGAATCAGCTCGTTGCCCGTCAGATAAAATCGATGTACGACTCCAAGGCCAACCAAAGCGCCAACTTCAGCCGCGTCCTCCAATATGCCTACTATGGCGCTGACAAAAACAAGAACCCCTACCTCACTCTCAACTACAACCCCGAATCTCTGGCCCAGCTCAATCCCGAATACGTTCTGTCGGCACTGCGCGACCTCAACAATCATGTACACCGCATCATCTATTACGGTCCCGCTTCCGAAAATCAAGCCATCGAAATGCTTGAGAAAGACCACGTCACAGCCAAAAAACTCGTAGCTGCGCCCACAGGCCGGAAATTCCCCTATCAGATTACGGACGAGACTGTTATCTATGTCGCTCCCTACGATGCCAAACAGCTGTACATGGCACAGATATCCAACAGCGGCGAAATGTTTGACCCCGCCATAGGACCAATGCTCGACATCTACAACGAATACTTCGGCGGTGGCATGAACTCGATTGTCTTCCAGGAAATGCGCGAAAGCCGCTCGCTGGCCTACTCGGCATGGGCAGGAATGTCAGCACCCTCGCGCCTTGATCAACCTTACATATATATGACTCAGATTGCCACACAGAACGACAAACTAACCGATGCCACCAGCGCTTTCGCCGACATCATCAACAATATGCCGCAGTCCGAAGCAGCATTCGCACTGGCAAAAGACGGACTTGAAAGCCGTCTGCGCACAAAACGCACCATCAAGGACGACATTGCATGGGAATGGGTTCAGGCTCAGGACCTCAATCTCGACTATGACCAGGACGCCAAGACTTTCGAAGCTCTTCCCAAAGCCACTCTCGCCGATGTCGTTGCTTTCCAGCAGGCTAAGGTCAAAGACCGCAAATACAACTACGCTATTCTCGGCAAAATCGAAGACCTCGACATCGATGCCCTCAAAAAACTGGGACGTGTAGTCATTCTCACCACCGAAGACATCTTCGGATACTGATAAGCCATTAATTTCTTCTCGGTTTTTTTCAGATATGCCATACGCTTAGACCGAAACATATCACGCAACCGATTAAGCTTTTATACACATTTAGCGCTGTGACATTTCAGGTCACAGCGCTTTTTATGTTGTCAGGAAAATTTTTACTATTTCAGACACACCGACTGCATAATGACGGCATCCGAGTAGCTTTGGCCCTGACGTATCCAGGATGCAAGACGGCCCACATTGTCAAATCCAGCCCTGCCGAATATCCTTAAAGAAGCGATATTGTTCACGGCCACAACAGCAACAATCGAATTCAGTCCTAAAACATTGAAAGCATAATCACAAACTGCCTCAAGCGCAGCCGTGCCATAACCCCGAAGGCGCATCTCCGAAGCTATGTACACACCAACAAATGCATGGCCTGCGTGCAGGTCGATATCGAAAAGGTCGACAGTGCCGACCGTCTGCCCATCAGTCTCGGCCATGAGTTTGATCTGCTGCCATGAAGACAAGTCGCCGTCAAAATTATTGACATAATCCCAAAGGCGCTGACGCGAAACATGCACAGGAGTAAACGATGTCAGCCACTGAGCCGGGTCGTTTTCCCAAAGATAAAGTGTATCGGTGTCATGTGGCTCGGGGGCGCGGAGATTAATTTGAGACATAGCAGGTATGTGTTTAATTTCTAAAGAATTATGTCTGCACAAAATGTCAGAAATCAGTTTCGGGGAAAATCGTTCGTCCTGCCAGGGAGCGTCCCAGTGTCACCTCGTCGATATACTCAATTTCGTTGCCGACGGCGACACCGCGTGCCAACTGTGTTACCTTGACGCCAGTCCTCTGCAGACGACGATAAATATAGAAATTTGTAGTCTCACCTTCCATTGTGGCAGGCAAAGCCAGGATAACCTCGTCGATACCGCCCGCCTCGATACGCTCGACAAGCGAGCTAATCTCAAGCATGTCGGGGCCAATACCGTCAATTGGCGAAATCACGCCTCCAAGCACATGATACAGTCCGTCAAACTGGCCGGTGCGTTCGAAAGCCATGACATCCTTGACATTCTCGACGACACATACCGTGCTGCTATCGCGCATAGCCGATGCGCATATAGGGCAGAGTTCGCTTTCCGAGATATTGTGACAGACACGGCAATAACGCACACCGCGACGCATCTCTATTATAGCTCGACCTATCTGGTTGGCCATAGATTCGTCCTGCCGCAAAAGATACAAGGCAAGACGCAGTGCCGTCTTGCGACCGATGCCAGGCAGACGCGAAAGTTCGCTGACTGCGTTGTCAAGAAGTGTTGAGTCAAATTCCTGTGGTTGATTCACGTTAGGGGAAAATAAAAAAGATATGTACCCGTTTTTTATAATGCAAAGTTAAGATTTTTCGCCAACTATTTTTGTCCGCCGCGCGTTTATTTTTTAAATTTGCAGCCCATAAGTACCTAACCTCGACAATGCGAAACATCCCTACCGACATATTCAAACTTAACACCATAAAACTTCCTGTCGAAGCGGGCTCACTTATTGTCGCCGAACCTTTTCTGAGCGAAACATACTTCAACCACGCCGTCATCGCCATCATCGAGCACAATGAAGACAATGGTTCAATGGGCGTTGTGCTCAACAACCCCAGCGGATATACCCTTGACGAACTTATCGAAAACGTCGAAATAGACCAGACCGTTCCGGTTTACTGCGGAGGTCCCATGTCACTCGACCGACTGTATTTTGTACATACTCTCGGCGACCGAATATTTCACGGTGCGAGCGAGTTCGGTCCCGGCCTGTGGATAGGAGGAGACTTCGATGCGGTGTTGGGATACGTCAACAGCGGCTATCAGCTGCAGGGATGCCTGCGCTTCTTCTTAGGCTACTCGGGATGGAGCCCACGCCAGCTCGAGAGCGAAATCGAACAAAGCGTATGGGCGGTGGCAGGACGCAACTATTCGCCTCGTGCGCTGCTTGAGTCAAACGGTGACAGCATGTGGCACCGCACAGTAAGTGCCATGGGAAGTCCATATCGCAGCTGGCTGCTTCATCCGCGCGACATCCACGCCAACTGAACAGACAGGCTCTTACGCACGCAACGCTTTCCACATCGGGGAAGCGTTTCTTGTATACAGCCCAGATTGACCATGGACCGGTTTGGCAAATAATAAGCCCAAATGGTTAAAAATTCTCCTTTTTAGCCAATTTTTAACAAAGGCGAAAATTATAAAACGTCGCAAAAAATGACTAACTTTGCAGCACGGGAATAAACCAGTAAATAGAACTAATCCTATCACATATCTGTACGATGACCGCAATCATCATTGCCATTTTTATCATCGGTTATCTATGCATAGCCCTCGAACATCCATTAAAAGTAGATAAGACAGCGACAGCCCTTGTGTTGGGCATGTTGCTGTGGGTATTGTATACCGTTGGCGCCGCCGAATACGTTCCCGCACTTCAAGGCACGCATTTCGAACAATTTCTGTCCGAACATCCTTCGCTTGTTACCGAAAGTGTCGGACGTCAGGCTATCGAATATATAATCAACGTTGATATTGTCGAGCATCTCGGCGACATAGCCCAGACAGTCCTGTTTCTGTTAGGGGCCATGACCATAGTCGAGCTTATCGACGTACACGACGGATTCACGGTCATCACCAACTCCATAAACACCCGTGGACGCCGCCGTCTGCTATGGGTACTGGCCTGGGTGACATTCTTCCTCTCGGCCATCCTTGACAACCTCACCACCACTATTGTCATGCTAACACTCCTGCGCAAGTTTGTCCCGCACAAACAGGAGCGCTGGCTCTATGCCGGTGTCATAGTCATCGCAGCCAACTCGGGAGGCGCCTGGTCGCCCATCGGCGACGTCACGACCATACTTCTGTGGGCCAAGGGCAACGTCACCGTCTCGGCGTTTATAAAATTCGTCCTGCTGCCGTCTATAGTCTCAATGGTAATACCCACCTGGATGGTAGCCCGACACCTCAAAGGCTCGCTGCCCAAGCCTGAAAAGACAGCAATCAAGCACCGTGCCCCCATCACCACCCGCGAAAGCAAAATCATATTCGCACTGGGCGTCACCGGCCTGCTCTTCGTTCCCATCTTTAAAGCCATTACTCATCTTCCGCCTTTCCTGGGCATACTCCTTGTGCTGGGCGTACTTTGGGTCTTCACCGAATGTTTCTACAACGGCAAGATGATGCTCAAAGAAGCCAAGCAATATCGCATTCCACAGGTCATAGCACGTGTAGACATGCCTTCGATACTATTCTTTCTGGGCATCCTCATGGCAGTCGCCGTACTTCAGGCAACGGGTATCCTTGCCTCCATGTCCAATGCCCTTGACACCTATGTGCACAATGTCTATGCCATAGATACACTATTGGGTGCCCTCTCGGCCATTGTCGACAACGTACCCATGGTTGCCGCCGCCATGGGCATGTATCCCCTTGCCGACCCGACAGCCACCGGCTATGCAGCCAATTTCATTGTCGACGGACACTTCTGGGGACTCCTCAGTTACTGCTCGGGGGTCGGCGGCTCCATGCTGATTATAGGTTCAGCTGCCGGTGTCATCACCATGGGCATCGAAAAAATGAACTTCGGCTGGTATCTGAAACACTTCACCGGCATCGCCTTCCTTGGCTACATCGCCGGCGTATTTGTCTACATGATCGAACACCTGCTCTTCGGCTGACCACGCACATTCTTTCCGCAAAACAACCATCAGGCCAGTTCGACGCAGATATGTCGAACCGGCCTGATACTTATACAAGATTTTTGTCTTTTGTCTTTTCGCAACGCTGATTTTATAAAAAAATTAGCCAAGAAGTATCATAATAAAAAATTATTGCTAATTTTGCGGAAATACAGCGACAAAGCGCCTTTATTTATCATTCTTCATGAATATCGCTGAAATAGACCTTGACAACATCCTGAAAATACGCAAATATCAATTATACATTATAAACCTAAAACCTTGAAAGCTAATTCATTTTTATCTACCTTGCAACGGTGGCCGTTACACTGCTGACAGCCATGCCGTCCGTTGCCGACACTAAACCCGACACCTGGGTCGGTGTCGACGAGCTGGGGCGCGTAGTACCCAACTCAGATAACACAAGCGGCGTACATGCCTACGATAAAAATGTCCAGATAGGCATGTTCTACTACATCTGGCACGGCACTGAATCGTGCATGATACCGGTATATGACAACACCAAAATCCTTGACGAAAACGTCTCAAGCCCGGCATGGGGTCCCGAGAGACACTACCACTGGTGGGGACGTCCGTGGCTGGGATACTACGATGCCGGCAACCGCGACATCATTCGCAAACATCTGCAGATGCTGTGCGATGCCGCTGTCGACTTCCTGGTCTTCGACTGCACAAACGGCCTGACCTATTGCGACCGCATACAGGCCGTTATCGACGTGATACTCGAGCGCAAAGCTGCCGGCCAACGGTGGCCCAAACTCGCTGCGATGACTCACTTCAACCAGACAGTCGCCATCAAAGACCTGTGGAACAATTTTTACAGCAAATCGCAATACAGCGAACTGTGGTTCCGCTGGCAAGGCAACCCTCTGCTGCTCTGCGACGCTACTGCCGCGCGCGCCGACTCACAGCTGTCGTCGATACTCCCCAACCTGAATCTGCGCAGTTGCTGGGCATGGCAGGGAGGTAAGGAAAACACATGGTCGTGGCTCGACGACTACCCTCAGGGCGTGGCCTACACTATGACCAACGGCAAAAAAGTTCCTGAATGCATCTCGGTGGGCACAGCACAGCATGCAACCACCAACAAAGGCAAAAGCTACACATCGACATCCGGACAACCCAAGGTCGATGCAAAAGGCATGTGCTCGTCAACGCCCAAAGGCCTGTATTATGCCGAGTAATGGAAACGCGCCAAATCGCTCAGCGACGCCAACCGTCCTCCTGTCGTATTCCTGACTCAGTGGAACGAATACATTGCCATGCGTTTCCGCACCGGAGACAAAACCGGCGCCGACCCCGGCAAAGTACGCCCCGGCGGTCAAGCCGGAAACTCCAACGAGTCATATTTCGTCGATGTCTACAACGCCGAGTACAACCGCGATATCGAGCCTTCCACTCACCCCAAAATCCGCGACAACTACTATATGCAGACGGTCGAGGAAGTGCGCAAGTATCGCGGCATCAAAGACCAGATTCCCATTCCTACGGCCAACGTCTCAATCACTGTGGCAGGCGCCTTCAGCCAGTGGGATAAAGAGACCGTATGGTACTACGACGACACGGGCGACGCCGGCGTTGTCTCAGTAGCCCAAAGCAGCACGGATAAAACTGCCGGCAACGACATCAGACGCTGCAAGGTCACCAAAGACAACGACAAAGTCTATTTTTATGTTCAGTGCGCCGAGGCCATAACCTGGGACACAGGCGTTCGCCGTCTGCGTTTGCTGCTGAACACCGACTGCGACTACACCACCGGCTGGTACGGCTATGACTTTCTGGTACAGCGCAACAAAAAGACACTGCGCTACGAGCTGCTCAAAAGCACATCAAAGGCCGATTTTACTTGGGAGAAAGTTGCCACCCTCGACTCGCGAGTCAGCGGCAAAAGCCTCATGCTTTCCATTCCCAAATCGAAACTCGGCAAATCAGGCAACTTCGACATCGACTTCAAATGGGTAGACAACTGCAATCTTGAAAAAAATGACCCGATGTACATGTACTCGGACGGAGACTGCGCCCCCAATCACCGCTTCAATTTCCGCTATAAAGGCTCGGCGATGAAAACCACCCCGGTTGCCGGTGAGGACGAGCCCGTCACCCGCACCATAAGCACAGACGCCACATCATATACCTTCGAGGCAAAAACCGGTGTCGCCGAGTATGACGCAAACGGCACTGTCTCTCAGACCATCACTGTCACCACCTCCAAAGTGACAATGCCTATCGACATCTCCATAAGCGGAGGTGTGGCATCAGACTTCACCGTGTCGCCCAAAGAACTTCCGACCTCGGGCGGTACTGTCACCGTCACTTACAAACCCACAACGGCAGTCACCGGCACCACAAAGCTGTCGCTGAAATCGTCCGGAGCCACCACATGTACCGTCACTCTCAAACCGGTGTGGGACGGCAGCTCGCCTGGTCAGACAACCAAAGGAACCATCACCACCGATGCCACGACTTACTGGTATACTGCGACCGAGGCCAACTCTGACTATCTGCGCGACGGTTTCATCGAACGCAATATCGTTGTCACCACCTCGGGTGTAAGCAAACCCATCACCGCAACTGTCAGCGGACAGGCCGCAGCCGACTTCACTCTTTCGACAGCCACGCTGCCTGCCGAAGGCGGTACAATCGTTGCAAAATACATCCCGACTGTCGAGGTTGGCGATTACCCCTTGCTCACGCTTCATGCCGATGACGCCGAAGACTGCGTTGTCACACTGCGTGCCACCTGGGACGGAAAAGTCCTGACACCTACAAAGGGAATCATCACCACGGACAGCCCCAATTATTGGTTCTCGGCCATAAGCACCAATAATGAATTTATGACCAAGGGCTATATCGGACGCGACATCATTGTCACTGGCCAGGATATCAGCGGCGAAATCACTGCCTCGCTGACCGGTCCTGTTGCCAAAGACTTTACGATTTCACCCACAGTCCTTCCCGCCACCGGCGGTCAGATTACCGTCGAATACCACCCGACCATAGCTGTTAACGAAAATCCCCGGCTTGTGCTCAGCGCGCCCAACGCCGATGACTACACTGCCGAATTCAAAACATCGTGGGACGGATTAACAGTGTATGTCGCGACAATTATTGCCGATGACACAGAGGACAATGTCGAATACTACACCCTGCAAGGTGTACGTCTCAACACGCCAAAACCGATGCCCGGCATATATTTGATGCGTCGCGGCGGCAAAGTTTACAAAATCATGATTAGATAAGGCAAGACCTGTCGTTCTAAGACAATTCAAGCCGGAGGCAACATACCATGATGGTGTGCGCCTCCGGCTTTATCATTAACCGGAATCAGACTATCGGCACGATTATTTCCTGACTTCGTCATTGCGTCACCCTAAACGCCAAGATAATCAAACAATGGCTTCAATGACCGATGTTCGGGTGTCAGCATCATAGTGCGTGTTATCGTCTCATCATTTAATGGGAGCCTCAGTCTGACGGTCGTTATTGTTTTGGCGATCTTGATTACCATGTCAACACTCATTTTCAGACGTAGAGTCACGATAATCCTCTCAAGTTCTTTATATACTTTGTATGCGACAAAGCAAAGGCAGACATGGGCCTCGATGCGTTTCTCTGTAAAGTGAAAGATGGGACGTGTCTCCAGTGTCCCCTTTGATATCCTGAACGCTCTCTCCACAACCCAAAGGCCTCGATACTGAGCGACGACCTCTGATGGTGGCAATGTGGTATTGGTGACATATCCTTTCAGACCGTCCCATACCTCATCCTCCTTGATTTTATCCTCACTGATGCTGACATTGACGTCGTTGTCAAGCTTAAGGAACTTGCTGTAGCCACGTTTATTAATCTTATCCTTGGTGATTTTGCCGGATGCATAGGCTTTTCGTAGTCTTTCAACTCCTTTGTTGCGGTTATAGGCATCCTTGGCAGCACGTTTGGAACTGTATGTGACAATGAGACGGTCGCCGTTTTCAAGCTTCTTCTCATAATACTGTCCATCTTCATGGGGGATTGACTTTATCCATTTCTCGACATCCTTTGCCACTTTCTTTATTCTGCCGCCGACGATAAACTGATATCCTCCGGAACGCAGCAATCCTATATTACGTTTTATCATGAAACCTGAATCGGCAACCACAATAAAGTCATCAAGCCCGAACCGTTGCTTGAAATCATCTATGGCGGGAATCATGGTATAACTTTCATATTGCGCTCCATTGAATATCGAGTATGAAAGAGGATAGCCGTTCTCACAGACAAGAAGTCCGAGGATAATCTGTGTCTCGGCTGTCTTGCCGTCTTTGGAGAACCCCGGTGAACGAAGGTCATCTTCCCGAAAACTCTCAAAGTACAGTGATGTGACATCGTAAAACAGCATCTCCACTCTTCCACCCAAGACAGAAAACGTATGCTCCACGCTGATACGTTGCACAATCTCCTGCTGGGTATTGTAGAGCTTGTCCATATAGCGGTATATCTTGCTGAGGTTCACATCCTCGTCGAAGTGGGTCTTCAGATAGTCGGCAGTCGCCATCTTACTCATCGGCTCGCACAACCTTGCTATTACAAGATGCCGTAAGACATCATCCCCGACCCGGTTGAATCCAATAGAATCAAACACTTTGCCAAGAATCAATTTGGCACCGTTCAGCAATATACCATCAATATTACCAAGGACTGTCTCGGCATTCTTTCGTTCAAGCTCTTTTTGGTCAGCTTCGTTGAAATCTATTTCCATAATACCAAGATGGGACTTGATCCACTTTTGCCCCTGGAGGCAGAGACTCTCAATCTCGGACTCGTCATGACCTATGCCCACGGTGTGCAGTTCCTTGAACTTGCCCCCGTGCTTGTCAACAACCACAACGCTTGTGGTGCCTGAACGATTCTTCTTTCTGCGGACAAACATACCGCAAATATAATCAAAATTGCCCTTGCGTCACCCTAAATCACCTACAAATTTAGCTATGTTGTTGAAATTCAGTTATAACCATTTTGGAGGCTGAAAAAGTGACGAAGTCAGGTCAAATATGTGTGACCTCATTTCCGATGCTATCGACAAGTTAAGACAATTTGAGACAGTCATGCCCGTCCATGAACTCGGCGATGTCTTATCAAAAGTAAAACACAAACTTGAACTTATGCTTGAAGACGCATAAAAAGAAGGCTTTGACAAAACCGGCACACGGCATATTGTCAAAGCCTTTATTCATTTCGGTACTTCCGGCAGGAGTTGAACCTGCGACCGTCCCATTAGAAGTGGGATGCTCTGATCCGCTGAGCTACGGAAGTATTCACTGGTATTTCCGGCAGGACTCGACTCGACGCAGTGCCGAGAGCAGAGCCAAGCTCGCTTGAGCTATGCCGAGGCACAAGGAGATGGGCGAAGCCAACCTGCGACCCTCACGTTCGTAGCGTGACGCTCTAATCCGCTGAGCTACGGAAGCATATCGTTGTTGGGGCGGTAGGACTCGAACCTACGATGTCCGAAGACGGGAGATTTTTTCGCCATGCGGCTCAAGGAGCTCCAGTCTCCTGCAATAGCCGCTATGCGACACCCCATTATTTGCGGAAGCAGAAAGATTGACTCAGATTGAGTTTATTTTTAGCGGTCTTCGCCGATTTGCAATTCGACTTTCGGAGCCTTTTGGGAGGCTCGGCCCCTTAGCGGAGGGCTGGTTTCTTTCTCCGAAAGCGGCAAGCCGATTACGACCGCTCACCCATACTTCCTTTTGTTTATCTCCCTTCGGTCGATGAGCTGAAGGTTGACACTGCAAAGTTAGATAGCCCGGGTGCAGCCTATCTGCGTAGCCAAAAAAACTTCAAGAATCTTTTCTGAATATATGAATCAGGACTTTGTAGGATTAGAAAAATTCATTAAATTTGCACCAAATTCAAATTTGATGAAATGAAAGACTTAAATCGACTCAAAGTAGTTTTGTGCGAAAGAAAAAAGACCAGTAGATGGCTGGCTGAAGAATTGGAGAAGAATCCCACAACAATATCAAAATGGTGTACCAATAAGATTCAGCCCGACCTACCAACACTTGGTAAAATTGCAGAATTATTAGATGTCGATATTAAGGATTTGATTCAAAGCAGTAAATAAAGATATGCCCTCACTAAATAGGATAGATAAAGAGAAGATTATTTCTCATCATGTTGAAGTGTCATTTCGCGTGTTGGGGCATCGCTATGGCTTCGACGGAGACAATCCTGAAGCTTATGCCTCTATCCATAGCGGCAACAAGATAATCCACGACGACAACCTGGCTGCTTTGAGGACGCTCCTTCCCGAATATAAGGATAGAGAGGATTGTATTGTAAACTAATATAAGATATTATTCGATGAATCATATATCAATAAGAGTGCCTTGGCATGACAACTTCTGGGATGGATGTTTTTGTCAAAAGCCATCTTGTAACACCTTTTGCAAGGTGCTGCCTAAAATTGCTATGGCAAAACAGGATAATGAGGACGACTTTGCTGGTCAAGAATGGTATAAATTGCCTCAGAATCAGCGTCCAGCATGTGCCGGAGAAAATGGAGGCTTTATGTGCCCTCATCCCCATGAAAAGATTTTTACTCACGTCTATTCAAGAAATAAAAATAGTAAACATTCTTTGCTACGTCCTACATCGGTTGTAATTCCTGCCTACACAGCTCTTGGTATTCCGTTTAGATATATGTCAAAGGCTAATCAAGAAATACTGGAAGAACAGCATCCTGAATTCAGACCGGATGAAAAGCCGAACTTTAATACCGATTGGCTCTACGGAAACGAAAGACAAATGGATGTCTTGTCATGGTTTCGTTCTAACGTATCAAAGGAAGAATCTCTTTGCGTATTTTATTGCAAGAATGGAAATCCAATTGATGATGAAGGCCGAAGGATGGTTGTCGGGATTGGTGAAATCACTAAAGTCCACCCGCTGTATGAATATGAAAGTAATGCAGATTTTACTTACCCGATGTGGGAGATATTATTTGAACATTCAATACGTCGTGATTTAAAGAAATCGCAAGGTTTTTTATTGCCATATCAGCAATATCTCCAACTTGAAGATGAAACAATAAGGAATAAAACTGGTCTTAGCAAGGAAGATGCTTTGGATGAAATAAAGCTCTCGCTTGATAAAGTAAATAATAATGAGAAAATCTTTCAAGAACTCTCATACGGCTGTGACTATGTCAGTAACCAGTCTATGCTGATATTATTAGAAGCAGCACGTAAATCTATAGAGGCTATAATACGACATCAACTGATTGGAGGCGATTGGGCCAGCCAATTACGTTGGATAGATAACAGTATCAAAAAAGTAAAATCTTTAATAACTCCTTTCCCTGCATTTGCCGAAGCTCTAAAAGCTATTGGCATAAATTATGCTTACCTTATAGAGCAAGATTTACGTACAAACGGATGTGGTAGAAAGGATAATCCATGGGATTATTTTGAACAGCTTATTCATGGTGAGCTGATATTGCCGGAAACTATTTACACACGAGAATTGCCTCTTTACCAACAAACATGGGATTTGCAGTCCGATGTGTGTAAAGATGTATTGCGACTTTTGTCTCGTTTTGAGATTGATGAATCTCTGATTCAATATTACATACAAAAGTCAGAAAAGCATTTTGAACTGATTTCAAATCCTTACATTGTCTGTGAGGAAAGTATGCAAGATCATTATTACGATATCACAACTCAGACTATCGATATAGGTATTATTAAAGATGTCGATATTCAAGGTGACTGTGTGCCTGTTGCCCCTTCGGTTGTTGAATCTGTTATTGATTCCAGAAGATTACGTTCTATGGTAATAGAACGTCTATGTGAGGTTTTACCTAATGGTGATACAGTCATATCTATTTCTGAGATGGAAGATTATCTCAGAGACCGATTAAAGAACGATGACCGAGCTAAATTGCCGATAGGGATATTAGATACGCTTAAGCCATTTTTTTCATCGGCAATTGTATATATTCCGGAAGATTTCCCTAGTGCCATACAGCTTAAAGAATATTATCTGATGGAGGCGAAATTAAGGAGTATTCTTCTCAAACGAGCAAAGAAGATGGTTAAACATCCCCTTAATGAAGATTGGCTTATCATCGCACAAGACGATAAAAATTTCAATCCAAGTAACCAAAGAAGTGTTGCAGCCACTAAACAACAAGCAGAGGCTCTTAAAATGATGGGCGACAAAAGGCTTTCGGTTCTTACCGGCAGTGCAGGAACTGGAAAAACGACTGTTGTCCGATCCTTCTTGAGTTCAGAAAAGATATTAAACGAAGGCGTTCTTCTACTGGCCCCTACAGGTAAAGCTCGCGTTCGTCTCGGTAGCATGGCACAGCAAAAAGGAATTGAAGCGCAAACAATCGCTCAGTTTCTGCTAAAACGCGACCGTTTCGATACTGATATTATGCTGCCAAAAGCCAATAATAAGGCAGTAAGGTATTCGGGTGCAAAGAATATTATCATTGATGAATGCTCGATGCTTACGACTCGTGACCTCTATGTGCTACTTGATGCCTTGGATATGACCGTAGTAAATCGCATTATCTTAATTGGTGATCCTTATCAATTGCCTCCCATTGGTGCAGGCCGTCCATTCTCAGATTTATGCCATTATTTATTGAATCCGGAGAGGGAAGACAACCTAAGGTCCGCCATTTATAAACTGGAGACAGTAGTGCGAACTATTGTTACAGGTGACTCAGATGTTTTGACATTAGCGTCTTGGTTTAGTGGAGATAAGCCAAAGAAAGATGCAGATTCCATTTTTGACAAAATAGAGGGTGGAACTTTACAGAATGATTTAAGCGTTTATTATTGGGAAGACGAGTCAGAGCTTAATTCTAAACTAAAAGAATCGCTATGTGACGAGTTTAATTGTACTACAGAACAATTAGGTAATACAATTAAATCAATAATTGGTACAGACACCCCAGCCTTGTTAGCTCAAAATCCCGAGAAGCTTGAAGGATTGCAGATTCTTTCGCCTGTAATCAATCCCATATGGGGAACGCTTCAACTTAACGATGATGTTCAACGTTGGCTTGGTAATAATGAAAATGGGAACTATATGCAGTTCTCCACTCAAAAAATATACGATGGCGATAAAGTCATACAACTGAAAAACGAATGGAAGGATGGTCACCCTTCAAAAAAGCGATTCAGTTTAGCTAACGGGCAAATAGGATTTGTCTATAATATCTATAAGAACGGAAATGCCTCGTTCTGCAATGTTTCATTTGTGGGAATACCGAATGAAAGATTTGGATATAGAGCGGTCAAGGGTGAAGATAGCGACAGCTCAATCGAACTCTCATATGCGATAACAATTCATAAAAGTCAAGGTAGCGACTTTAATACCGTGTTAGTAGTCCTGCCTAAATCGGGTCGTATCTTATCAAGGGAACTCATCTATACCGCATTAACTCGTGCAAAAAGTAAAGTTATCTTGTTAGTACAAGATAATATAAACTGGTTGCGTGAATTGACAAAGCCTCAGTATTCAGTTTTAGCGCGACGCAATTCAAATCTGTTTGAATATTCAGTAAGAGAACAAAAATCTGTTATTCCATTTGTGGAAGGACTGATTCACCGTACAAAAGCAGATGACGATGGATTTGTACGATTTGTACGCAGCAAATCAGAGGTTATCATTGCCAACGAACTTATTTCCGCTGGTATAAAATTTGATTACGAAAAACTCATAGAAGAAGATGGACGTAGATGTATTCCAGATTTTTCATTTTCTACAGATGATGGTGATACTATAATTTGGGAACACCTTGGAATGCTTGGACTTCCTGAATATAAGGCTTCGTGGGAAAGAAAAAAAGAATTTTATCATTCAATGGGATACATTGAAGGAGAAAATCTCTTTACTACTGAAGATCATCTTAATGGTTCGATTGATTCTACTGAAGTAATTGAAGTTATTAATCGTTTAAAGGATGTGATGGAATGACCGATACGCAACTCAAATATTTTAACAAATTAAGAGTAATTCATCTTCGGCTATCTGAGTCGCTTAAAGATCCTCGCATTAACGGTGTTAACAGCGTAATCAGCAATCTTTATAGAGATGATGCTCATTTTGTGTATGAACTCCTTCAAAATGCTGATGATCAGAGGGCAACTTATGCAAAATTTATACTTAAGAAAGACGAGGTAATCTTTGTACATAACGCTCCAAGACATTTTACGATAACGGACCCCGATACGCACGAAGAAGATAAGAAAAACGGACGATTAGGAAACATAAACTCAATACTGTCCATTGCATCAAGTAGCAAGAGCGATCGTACTGATGAGATTCCTATAGGTAAGTTTGGACTTGGTTTTAAATCCGTATTTCTTTACACTGATAGTCCATGCATTTATGATAAATACATACGATTTTCAATAACGGACTTTATAGTTCCAAACTTGATAGACTGCGACCACCCCATGAGACAAAGAGAGGAAACTCTTTTCGCATTCAAGTTTAAAAATGGAGAACAGACAAAAGCATATCAAGAAATCGACGCAAAACTAAAGTCGTTAGTTAATCCACTGCTTTTTCTAAATCATCTAAAACTTATAAATTGGGAAAACGAAAGTGAATGTGGATATTACAGGCTTGATAGAATTGGACAGTTCGGGACGGCTGAAAGATTAAAATATACGGTTGCGAATGAGGATGAAAGGTCTGAGAGTGAATTATGGAAATTTTCCCGTCAAACGCTGGAGAACCCGAAACTTCAGATCAGTGCCGTATTTGTCATAGAGGATGGAATAATCTCATCAAAAACACATCCGTTATATTGCTATCTCCCAACGGCAAATCAGACAGAGCTTCCTGTAATACTCCATGCGCCGTTTAAACTTACAGGAAATCGAGAGAGTATAACTCATTCCGACAATCACAATATTAAGATGCTTAGTGAATTGGCTAATCTTTTGTCAGAATCTCTCATTGAAATATGTGAGATAGGGCAAACAAGCCATAGTCCATGGATAAAAGATAATATTATTGATTTTCTTCCTGCTATAAGTGATAAATCAACCAACTCTACCTCGGCATCAATAGATTTGTCTCCTATACGTGATGCGGTATTGGAAAGCATACATAATGGCAGACTGCTTTGGTGTGAGCAATTTGGAGAATACCTTTCTCCTCATGATTCATGTGTGGCAGAAAATACCTATCTTGCTGAGATATATCCATCAGAGATATTGGAAGGTATATTGGGAAAACGACGCGGTTGGGTTCTTCCATCTTTAATAGGTGATTTGAAAAGACAAAATGGAGGAAAATTAATAAAAGAGTTGGGGGTTGAGCGAATTACACCTGACAAATTACTACGTCAAATCACATCGGATTTTTTAGCTCAACGACCAATAGATTGGCTATGCCGATGGTATTGTTATCTTCCTAAAATAAAGAATTTATGGGAAGCTACAAACTTACGCAGTCAAGAAATTATTCTTACCTCTTCAGGGGTTTTCAAATCGCCTTTTACAAAAGGCAAACTTACTCCAAATGTGTATCTTTCTTGTGATGAAATTGCAGAATGTGAACACAAGGATATTTTTTTGTGAATCCTAAAATTGCTAACAATGAGACATTAACGGACTTCTTCTCACTTTTAGGCATAAAGGAGATTGATGATTTCAGTATTGCGGAAAGAATATATCTTCCGAAAATCGTCTCTGATGGTACTCCCATTGATGAACGGCTAAAGACATTAGTGTTATTTATAAAATTAGTAGAGACACTAGTGTCCCATAAAAATGGGAGCTGGTTAAAAATTAAATAAATTTGGCCCATTTGGGTCGGAGAGAACATTGAAATTT
>OGOU01000233.1_pt1 | contig 55490 bp, 49 predicted proteins | sample 1552721 | NCBI WGS metagenome assembly OGOU01 (sample SAMEA2580176, study PRJEB22360) | human gut metagenome | biome: human gut; feature: human-associated habitat; material: faeces | place: Denmark | collected 2008/2010
TCCGCAAATGCCTTTGCCGATCGGGATCGGGTATGCAACGCCCGAAACGCTGGGATTCGACCGTATCGCTAATTGCGTGGGAGGCGTGTCCCTTTTTGGCGGGAAGCCTTTGCTGGTGATCGATACCGGAACGGCGATCACTTATAATTATGTGGATGAAAACGGTGTGTTTTTAGGAGGGAATATCGCTCCCGGCATGGAAATGAGGTTCCGGGGGCTGCATCAGTTTACCGCCCGCCTGCCTTATGTGGAGCCGGGGGAACAGTACGGAGGGATAGGCCTGACCACCGAAACGGCCATACGTAACGGAGTGATGGAAGGTATTCTGTTCGAGGTGGAAGGATACATCTCCCGTTTCCACGAAGCGCATGTGAATCCGAAGGTTATCGTTACCGGAGGGAATAGCTGTTTTTTGGAAGGAAAGCTGGCTGCAGGGGTGTGTTTTTGTGCCGATCTGGGTTTCATCGGACTGAATAGTATTTTGGAATTTCAAAAAAAACGCTGATTGTATTCCAAAATTTGTACCTGAAATCGTATGCATTTTGAGAAAATATTGGTATTTTTGCGCTGAAAGGAGCAAATTGTTTATTGTATATAACAACAATCAGGAAAACACAGGAGATCAGATCATGAAAAAACTTATTGCTGTAGCATTCGGATTATGTCTTTTGGGAGGCGTGGCTAAGGCTCAGACATTGGAGTCGAAATTTGGATTGGATAGTATCAAGACGCTGGAAAATGCGTCGATCTATTCCGAGTTTGTAAAACAGAAGAATTTCAAAGATGCGTTGCCGGCATGGAGATACATATTTAATAATGCTCCCGCTTTTCAGGTGAGTACCTATACAAGAGGGGAAGACATTATGATTCATATGTTTACACAATCTAAAAATCCTGCCTATCTCGATACCTTGATGATGGTGTACGATCAATGGATCAAATATTTCGGTAACCACCCGCGTTTGGGCGAAGGTTATGTGTTGGGAAAGAAAGGGGTTGCTTTGGCAAACCTGGGGGAGAAAACCGATGAAAACAGTAAGAAATCTTTCACTTACCTTGAAAAGTCTTTCGAGATAGAAGGTGCCAAAGCGCATCCGGTGGCTGTGCAGAATATGTTCTTTGCAGCAGGGAATTTGTTGAAAAAAGATTTGCTTACGAAAGACGAATACATCAATCTGTATCAAAAAGTGACCGCTTATGCGGAAAACGGCGAAAAAAATCCGTCTCCAAGGGTAAAACCGGAAGTTTACAAGGATGTTAAAGACCGGGTTGTGGCAATGTTCTTCGATGCCGGTGTCGCTGATTGTGAAACGTTGAACCAGTTGCTGTCTAAACAATATGAAGCAGCGAAAGACGATGTGGATAATTTGAAAAAAATCGCATCCCTGCTGAGAAGGAGCGAATGTACCGACCTTCCGTTGTACGCGTCTGTTGCCGAACAGCTATATAAAATAGATCCGTCGGCAGAGGCTGCATACAGCCTTTCCATGATGTTTATGAAACGTCAGGATTTCGATAAGATGATCAGCTATTTGCAGGAAGCCATCGATAAGAGCGAGGACGATATTCAGAAAGCCGACTATTATGTGAGAATGGCGGATGTCAAACTGAGACAAAAACAATATCAGGCTGTTAAGACGAATGCTTTGCAGGCTATTAAGCTGAATCCGAAACTCGGACAGCCTTACATCATGATCGCTCAGGCTTACGCATATTCCAGCAAGGATTACGGCGAAGATGATTTCGACCATGCTGCCGTATTCTTGGCTGCCGTTGATAAATTGCAGAGAGCTAAACAAGTTGATCCGAACCTTGCAGGGCAGGTGAATGAATTGATTGCAAACTATACGCAGCATTTCCCTGATAAGAGCGAGGCATTTTTCCGGGGTATTACCGAAGGAGGAAAAATCACATTGGGATCATGGATTAACGAAACAACTACTGCGCGTTTCAGACCGACAAAATGATAATTTTTTTACGCATACGCATAAAAAGCATTACTGTTCTTTTGGGAGCAGTAATGCTTTTGTCTTGTAAGAACGATCTGAAAGATGTTGCTGCTATTGCCGGCGAGGGGGAACTGCGTCCGGTGATGAGCGGTATCAATATGACGTTGATTTATTCCGATTCGGCCAGGATTCAGTATAAAGTGGCTACACCCGAGATGCTGCAATTCGATTCGGAAAAAAATAAATATAAGGAATTTCCCAAGGGTATCCATGTGATTTCTTATGAGAAGGACGGAACGGAACGGGGAACCGTCGATTCCAAATATGCCAAGAACCTGGAGAACGATATGCTGTGGGAACTGAGGAATCAGGTGGTGGTGATATCGGGAGAGAAAAAACTGGAAACCGAATTGCTTTTCTGGGATACGAAAAAAGGAATTATTTACACCGATCGTTATGTCCGCCTTACGGACAAGGGAAATGTGATCGAAGGAAATAACGGATTGGTTTCCGATCAGGAGCTGGAAAATCCGGTTATAAAAAACACTTCCGGAGAAGTGGAATTTGAAATGAAAAAACAATAATACCGGATGTCGTCGGCCATTATTATCATATTGATATGCCTGCTGTTATCGGCTTTCTTTTCTGGAATGGAAATCGCTTTTCTGACTTCCAATAAATTGCGGATAGAAATCGATAAATCGAATAAAGGAATTGCACAGACTTTAATCGATTTATTCGTGTCCCATTCGGGGATGTATATCACGACAATGCTGGTGGGGAATAATGTCGTAATGGTGATTTACGGTATTTTCATGTCGGAATTTTTGGCGGAAAAACTGGCGGTTTTCCATTTGTCGCTGGGGTTGGAGCTGTTTCTGGAAACCGTTATTTCCACATTGATTATTTTAGTCATGGCGGAATTCTTGCCGAAGACGATCTTTCGTTTACGTTCGAATCTGTTTTTAAAAATCTTTGCCGTTCCTGTATTCCTGTTTTATCTGTTGTTTTTCCCGTTATCTTATTTTTCCGTGTGGCTGGGAGGCCTCCTGCTGAAATTGGTTACAGGGAAGAGGCTTACGCAAAAAGAATCGAACCGCGCTTTTGGAAAAGTGGATTTGAACAACCTGATCGAAGAAGGGGAAAATTATAACAGTGAAGAGGAAGAGAGCCATGAGATCAAGCTTTTCCGGAATGCCCTCGATTTTTCGGAGGTAAAGCTGCGGGAGTGTATCGTGCCACGTCCTGATGTGGTGGCTTTGCCGATCGACAGTTCGATAGAGGAACTTACCGAAATGTTTATTCGCACCGGATTGTCCCGGATCCTGATCTATAAAGAAAGTATAGACGATATCATCGGCTATGTACATTTGTCTGCTTTGTTCCGTAATCCGGAAACGATCTCCAAAGCATTGAGCAAAGCGATCATTGTGCCTGAGACTATGCCTGCACAGCGTTTGTTGAATCTGTTTATCCGGGAGCAAAAGAGCATTGCGGTGGTTGTGGACGAGTTCGGTGTCACAGCCGGAATCGCGACGATAGAGGACATTATGGAAGAAATATTCGGAGAGATCGAGGACGAGCACGATCATGTGAACCTGAAAGAATTGGTGGTGTCCGACCATGAATATATCTTTTCCGGTCGCCTGGAAGTGGATTACCTGAACGAGAAATACCATTTGGGATTAGAGGAGAGTGAAGAATACGAAACCCTTGCCGGTTTCGTGTTGTATTATAATGAAAATATTCCTCAGGAGGGAGAAAGTGTAGTTGTAAATGATATTACTTTTGAAATTCTGAGTGTTAAAAATGCAAGAATTGAGGAAATAAAAGTGATCGTGTGATTTTTTTTGTTTAGTTTTGTTCCGAAATTTGGCAAGCTTTTACAAATTTTGGTTATTTTTACAGCAAAATGCTAAACATTGGATTAGGTGCGATGAGATGTGGTATTATCATGATTGCTTTATTGGCAATAGCATGTTCTGTGAAAGCACAGCAAGATCCGCAGTTTAGCCAAAACAGGTTGAATCACATGACTGTCAATCCGGCATTTGCAGGAGAAGAAGGACGCTGGATGGTTTCGGGCATTTACCGTAACCAATGGCAGAAAATGGACGGTGCACCTGAAACTTATGCTTTTAATGTAGATACGCCGTTGAAAATAAGGAGTGTGAACGGGGGTATCGGTTTAAATATGATGAGTGATAAGCTGGGAATGCAAACCAATTTGTTTTTAATGCTGAATTACTCGTATAAACATAGACTTAATTTTGGTGTATTGAGTGTTGGTATCAAAGCAGGGCTGGTGAACGCAAAAATAGAAGGAGAATATTATATTCCGGGAGGTGATCGTTATACCAGACCGGAAGACGATCCGGCTTTAGGCGGATCGAGTGCTCATGTTTCGAAGATGATGTTTGATGCCGGGGTCGGCATGTTCCTGTCCGGAAGGAGATATTATGCGGGAGTTTCATTGTCGCATGTCACAAAGCCTAAAATGACGATAGGACAGATCGGAGAGTTCTTTTTTGCGCCACACATGTATTTTTCCGGAGGATATACGTTTGAGTTGTCCCCGGTATTCGATTTACAGCCATCTGCATTTATTCAGACGGATTTTGTCAGTTCTCAATATACCATGAATGCAAGTGCGATTTATAAGAAAAGATATTGGGGAGGGCTTTCCTATCGGTATGAAGAATCGGTCATATTTATGGGAGGATTGGAGCTGAAGGACGGATTTATGATAGGATACAGCTACGATTGGAATGTGTCCGGGGTTGGGAAATACACCGGAGGTTCACACGAGGTGACGTTATCTTATAGTTTTGGGTTGAATGTAGGGAAGCGGGAGAAGTTATATAAAAGTGTCAGATTTTTGTAAAATAATATATTATGTACATAAAGCGGTTAGTTTTTCTCTTTATTGCCTCGATGATGGTGAGCTGTTCTCCTTATAACGGAGGTGGCGAGCTGGTAGGTACACGTAAAGTAAAAAAATGGTTTGAGCCACAGCCGTATGGGATGGTTTTAATACCTACTGGAAGTTTGAATATCGGAAATAACGACGAGGATATTACATGGTCGATGTCGGCATCTACGAAAACAGTTTCTATTCCGGCTTTCTGGATGGACGAAACCGAGATTACGAATGACGAATACCGTCAGTTCGTTGCCTGGGTGATAGACTCTATCCGCAGACAGCGTCTGGTGGACGAAGGACATGAGGAATTTTTGATGCAAAGCCGTAAGGGCGAGATCTTGGAGCCGCCCCGTTTGAATTTCCGTACACGTATCGATATGCGTAACGAGGAGTATAAGGAGGTTTTGAGCGGGATGCTGTATCAGGGCGATGACCGGGTAGGAGGCGACGGACTGGACGTGCGTAAATTGGAGTATGTTTATACCTATTACGATTTTGCACAGGCTGCCCGTAACGACCGTTATTACGATCCTGAATCCGGAACTTATAAAGGAGGTTATGTGATAAACTCCAACGGGGAGAGAGAAACGATCAAAGGCCGGGGATCGTTTATTATGAAATATAAAGTAAAAATATATCCCGATACCCTTTGCTGGTTAAAGGATTTCACTTATTCGTATAACGAGCCGTTTGTGAGAGAGTATTTCTCGCATGTGGGATACGACAATTATCCGGTGGTAGGGATTAATTGGAATCAGGCAAGGGCTTTTTGTAGCTGGCGGACATCGTTGTTCAACAACAATTCGGCTTCCAGAGTGCAGGAATGGCGTTTGCCGAACGATGCCGAATGGGAATATGCCGCCCGGGGAGGCCTGAGTGGTGCGACTTATCCCTGGGGAGGTCCTTATACCCGTAATCCGAAAGGCTGTTTCCTGGCGAACTTTAAGCCGATGCGCGGTAATTACATCAGTGACGGAGGGTTTACGACCGTTCCGGTAGGTACTTACGAGCCTAACGGATACGGACTCTATGATATGGCAGGTAACGTGTCTGAATGGGTAAACGATTCTTATGACGAATCGGCCAATGAGATGACTCACGACCTTAGCCCGTATTATCAGATCATTGCAAAGAAAACAGATAACAAGATACATAAGCGTAAAACGATTCGCGGAGGATCGTGGAAAGATGTGGCGCATTTCTTACAATGTGGCGTGAAAGATTATGAATATCAGGACTCTTGCAGAAGCTTTATCGGTTTCCGTACAGTTAGAACAAGAATTGAATTTTAATAAAGAGAATAGGTTATGAAAGTATTTCAAACAAAGGCGTATAAAGTTATTATCGGGTATGTATATGGATGGGGAGCAACTGCCGTGATTATAGGCGCTTTGTTTAAAATTATGCACTTCCCTTATGCTGGTTTAATCTTGACGGTAGGTATGCTTGTCGAAGCATTTATATTCTTTGTATCGGCTTTCGAGCCGGCTATGGAGCACTATGACTGGGCGCGGGTTTTCCCGGTGCTGGGTAAAAGCGGTGCCGATTGGGACAAGGAAGGTTCGAATGCAATGGCCGTAACGCCTATGGCTGCGCCGATGTCGTCCGGGACTGTTGCCGCTGCTTCCGCTGTGAATGCGAATGTCGATTTGGGATTGGAGACAGCCGATCTGGATAAATTGAAAGCGGGAATCAACAAAATAGCCGAGACTGCGGATAATTTTGCCGGAATCGTGGGAGATGCTCCGGAAGTGGCCCGGAAATTGGCGAAAGCTTCGGCTTCGTTCGAGGAATTGGGTGAGCGCACACAGGAAGTGGGGAAAGTGTTGGAGACTTCTGTCAAGGGATTGGCAGGCGGTTGCGAAGAGATCAACAAAATATTACTGGAATCCACACAGGATTTGACCAGCCGTATAAAGACCAACTGCGAAAAACTGGCGACGACCATGGGACAGTCGGCAGATAATTTCGATACCTTGGGGAAAATTATGGACGAGCAGTTGAAGAATGTGAAGTCTCAGTCGGAAAATTATACACAGCAGATATCTGCCATTAATAAAAATATCAGTGCGCTGAATGCCCTGTATGAATTACAGATTCATGAAACACAGGATTGTTTGGAATCGTTCCGCGGTATGCAGGGAGATATGAACGAGATGCTGGAACATGTATCTTTGAGTGTGGATAGCGCGAAACTGTTCAAACAGGAGTCGCAACAACTGGCAAACAATGTGGCTTCGTTGAATTCGGTTTATGGCAATATGCTGAGTGTAGTTAATAATAATTGATAAGAAGGAGAATTTCCGATGGGTGCAAAAAATTGTCCAGAGACACCGAGGCAAAAGATGATAGGCATGATGTATCTGGTGCTGACAGCGATGTTGGCATTGAATGTGTCTGCCGATGTTTTGGAAGCTTTTACGAAGGTGCAACATGGATTGACTTCTACAATCGCAAATTTCAGTAAGAAAAATGCTGAAATGTACAATGAGATCGAGATGGCTTACAACCTCAACCAGGCGAAGGTGGCCGGGGTGAGGGACAAGGCTTTGAAGATAAAGACAGAAGCAGAGGGATTGATTAAATATATCGAGGATTTGAAACTTCACATGGTAGTGCTCGCCGATGGGGAAGAGGAAGCGGATGTGATGAATATCAAGGCGAAAGACAATCTGGATATCGGGGGACAGGTGATGATTACTCAGGGAAAGGGGAAAGAGTTGAAGAAAAAGATCGAGGATTTCCGTGAGCTTTTAATCAGTAATATTTCTCCGAAAGACTCCGTGTTGAGGCATACGATTGCCGATAACCTGAACACGGCAGATCCGAAACCTGTGGATGGAGAGTTTAAATCCTGGGAATCTTCGAAATTTGAAAGTATTCCCCTGGTAGGAGTGGTAACCTTATTGACCATGTACCAGAGCGATTTGCTGAATGCTGAAGCCGATGCGGTAAGATACCTGTTTTCTTCTATGGATGCAGAATCGTTCAAATTCAATAAGCTGGCGGCTTTGGTTATTCCGGAATCGAGATATGTGCTGAAAGGCGAAACGTTTAAAGCGCGGATCATGCTGGCTGCCGTAGATACGACACAAAAGCCGCAAATCATTGCCAACGGGCGGCAGATAGGGTATCAGGGGGATTTCGGATATTATTCCGAACCCGCTACGACGGTCGGATTCCGTAAGGTGAAAGGCGTGATCAATTATATCACTCCTTCGGGAACGACTTTACCGAGGGAATTTGAAATGGAATACGAGGTTGCTGAGCCGGCTGTGGTGATCTCTCCCACTAAAATGAATGTGTTTTATGTGGGTGTGGACAATCCGGTATCTCTGGCTGCCCCCGGAATTTCTCCGGAGGCTATCGAAGCCCAGATTACGAACGGTACGATAACCAAAGCACAAAGCGGAAGTTATATCGTGCGTCCGAAAGTAGCGGGTAAAGAATGTGAGATTACGGTATTTGCCAATGTACAGGGACAAAAGCGGGAACTGCAAACCCAGCGTTTCCGGGTGAAGGATGTGCCCGATCCCGTCGCTAAAGTGAACGGCCTGAGAGGCGGTGCTATCCGTAAGAATGTGCTGATCGCTGCCGGGCGGGTGGATGCTGAAATGGAGAACTTCGATTTCGATATGAAATTTACCGTAGATAATTTTAGTGTCTATACGACGATCGATGGATATGGCCAGGAAGAAACCCGGTCGAATAAAGCTAATTTCAGTGATGCCCAGATCAAGTTGATCAATAAGTTGAGACGGGGGCAAACCCTTATGATTGAAAATATCATTGTAAAGGGACCGGATGGTTCTACTCGTAAATTACCGTCGATTCCGTTTAAAATTGAGTAAAAATAAAGGATATGTTCAATAAAGTGATATTCGTTTTGATGATGCTGGCGTTTTCAGTATCGTATGTAAATGCTCAAACTTCAAAGGCTTTTTTTGATAAAATGATCAAAAACGAAGACGAAGAGCAGAAAGCTCCGATCGAATTGCCGAATGTGGAAAGGGCAGATGTGCTTTGGAGTAAAACGGTGTGGAGGGAATTGATCCTGAAAGAGAAAATGAATTTGCCGCTGTATTACCCGACTGTGCCGATGGACGGTAGAATATCGTTGATCGACCTGATGCTGGAAGGTATTGAAAAATCGTTCAAAACAGCTTATGAAGACGATGAATTGACAACTCCTATTTCTTATGCGCAGATTAAGGAAAAGTTCGGTGCTACGGCCGATACGCTTACCCGCAGGAATAGCGAAACGGGAGAAATGGAAAAGATAACCGTAAGCGCGGAAATGCATACCGATGAAGTAAAGCGTTTGCAGGTGAAGGAATTGTGGTATTTTAATAAACGTACCTCCCGCTTGGAAGTGCGTATCATTGCTTTGTGCCCGATTCGTGAATATGCGAAAGACGAAATGGAAGGTTTGCAAAAACGGGTGTTGTTTTGGATCGATTACGGTGAATTTCGTGACCTTTTCGCAAAACGCCGGGTGTTCAATTTCCAGAATGATGCGATGCGTATGAGTTTCGACGACGTATTCCTGAAACGTTATTTCAGTTCCCGTATTATCAAGGAATCCAATCCTTACGATAACCGTTCTATTCAAAGTTATTCTACCGGTATGGACGCCGTGCTGGAATCCGACCGGGTGAAGCGGGAAATTTTCGAGTACGAACAGGATTTGTGGGAATATTGATCTTTTCGCGCCGGGATGTGCGATGACATCGTTACCGGATAGAGTATCGGAATACATGATATAATAAAGGCTGCCGAATTTGTTCGGCAGCCTTTATTATTTCTATTAACGGATTATTTTTTTAGTCTGAATTGTTTTTCGAACCGTTTGATCTTCCCTTCGTCTTTCCGGTGGCAAATCATCAGATAATTGTCTTTTTCTGCAATGATAAGATCGTTTACCCCCTGTATGATGACACTCTTCCGGGGAGGAACGTTTACGATGCAGTTGGTGGAATCCTGAAGGATGACTTTCGAGGAGTTCGTTACATTGTTGTTCTCGTCTTTTTCGCACAGGGCGTGAAAGGCATGCCATGTGCCTACGTCCGACCAGCCGAAATCGCCTTTCAGCACATAAACATGAGAAGATTTTTCCATAATCCCGACATCGATCGAAATGTTGTGACATTGCCCGTAAACATTTTTGACAAAAGTCGCTTCGGCGGGGGTATTCAGTTTGCAGTCTGTGGAAAATAGAGAATGCAGGTCGTACATATAAGTTTTAAACTCGGAAATAATGTCCTGTACTTTCCAGATAAAGATTCCTGCATTCCATAGAAATTCGTCGGAGTCATAGAACATTTGTGCCAATTCGGCATTCGGTTTCTCGGTGAACGTTTTTACTGCGACGATTTTTTTGTTTTTGTCTTTGGTTTTCACCTGAATGTAGCCGTATTCTGTTTCGGCACGGGAAGGGGCGATCCCCACCGTCAGTAGCCCGCCGTTCGTTTCGGTAAAAGCGATACCTTCTTTGATATTGTTTAAATAGGCCTGCTCGTTGGTGATGAAATGATCCGACGGAATCGTTACCATATAGGAGTCAGGAGAAATACCTTTGATTTTGTAGGCGGCATAAGCGATACAGGTCGCTGTGTTGCGTACATACGGTTCCTTTAAAATGTTGCATTCCGGAACCTCCGGTAGTTCTTTTCGGGTGATTTTTCCATACTCTTCTCCCGTAATGACAAAAATATGATCGTTGGGAAAAATCTGGGAAATACGTTCGTAGGTTTGGCGTATAAAGCTTTTACCTGTGTGCAGAATATCGGAAAACTGTTTGGGACAATGCTGGTTACTCACTGGCCAGAAACGGTTTCCGATCCCTCCGGCCATAATAACACAGTAAGAATTGAGATTCATTCGTATATCTTTTTATTTTGAAATTGACTTTTGAAACTTTATAAACAAATAATATACCAAACGAAAGTAGTAATAAATCCGTGAATAATTTATATTTTTACCTTAAATTTCCGGGAGAGGGGGAATTTGCCGGGGAACGGAAAGTGTTTTTGGAAGAACGTCCGGGGAAACTATAAATGGAATAAACGTATAACAGGAAAGGCTGGAGGTTAAAAGAGATTTGTAACTGTTATAACAAAGAGCATTAAATGAAGTATTTAAATACGTTAGGTGAGTATTTGCTATTTATCAGGCGGGCTTTATCGAGACCGGAAAAATGGCGTGTTTACCTGAAAGAGCTGATACTGGAATTTGAAAAATTGGGGTTGAATTCGATCATGCTGGTCATGATTATTTCTTTTTTTATCGGTGCGGTACTGACTTTACAGACCGCCTATAATATGCAAAGTCCCCTTTTGCCCCGGTACCTGATCGGCTACCTGACACGGGAAACGATGTTGCTGGAGTTTTCTTCTACGATTGTCAGTTTGATTCTGGCGGGAAAAATCGGAAGTAATATAGCTTCTGAAATCGGAAGTATGAAGATCACGGAACAGATCGAGGCGCTGGAAACGATGGGGGTGAATTCGGTGTCTTATTTGGTAGGACCTAAAATTCTGGCTTCTCTTGTGATTAATCCGGTGCTTTATATTTTCAGTGTGTTTATCGGTATTTTGGGAGGGATTATTTCCGGTATTTTAAGCGGGGTGGTCAATTTCGAGGATTTTATTTATGGTCTTCATTTTTCCTTCAATCCTTACTATGTGACTTATTCTATTGTCAAAACCCTGTTTTTTGCTTTCATTTTTACTTCGATTCCGGCTTTTTACGGCTATAATGTACGGGGCGGAGCGCGTGAAGTGGGTAAGGCCGGGACGAAGGCCGTGGTAGATAGCAGTATCGCTATTTTAACGGTGAATCTGATATTAACGCAAATCATGTTGTAATGATACGGGTAGAACATCTGAATAAGTCGTTTGACAGCAAAAAAGTCCTTTCGGATATCAATGTCACATTTGAGGCGGGAAAGGTGAATCTGATTATCGGGAAAAGCGGTTCCGGTAAAACGGTGTTGTTAAAATCGCTGATCGGACTGCATAAGATCGATAGTGGGAAAATTTTTTACGGCGATCGGGAGATCACTCTGATGAATATAAAGCAAATCAAGATGTTGCGGGAGGAAATCGGTGTGGTTTTCCAGGGCGGGGCCTTGTTCGACTCCATGACCGTGCTCGAAAATGTGATGTTTCCGTTGAATCTTTTCACCGGTCTGCCGGAAAAAGAAAAAAAGGAAAGGGCTGTTTCGTGCCTGCACCGGGTGGATCTGATGGATGCGGAGGAATTATATCCCTCGGAGATCAGCGGGGGAATGAAAAAAAGGGTTGCGATAGCCAGAGCCATTGTGTTAGAGCCTAAATTCCTGTTTTGTGACGAACCTAATTCAGGCTTGGATCCCCTGACTTCTATCGTGATCGATAATCTGATTTACGAAATCACTCACGAATATAATATGACGACTGTAATCAATACCCACGATATGAATTCGGTGTTCGAGATCGGGGAAAAGATCGTTTTTATCCATGACGGAAAGAAGGAATGGGAAGGTAATAAAGACCAGATAGCCCATTCGGACAATACGTATTTGAACGATTTTATTTTTTCATCTAAACTGTATAAAAAAATCAAGAGTAGTTTATGAAAGCGGGAATACTACATATATGTACAGGTTTATTCATTTTATTGCTTGTGGGTTTCACCGGATGTTCACGTAAAAAAGTGCCGTTGGACGAAAAGAAATTTACAGCTTTGTTGATAGACCTTCACCGTACCGACGGGACATTGTCGGTGGCGAGGGGATTGAGCGGATTGAACGAGCTGAAAAATTACGCCTACTATAACGATTTATTTCGTAAATATGGAATTACCCGGGCAGAGTTCGACTCCTGCATGTATTATTATTCGGCCAATACGGAATTGTTTTCCCAAATGTATGATGTGGTGATCGATAGCCTGAACAGGCAGATGACCGCCGTAGATATGATTCTCCGGGAATTGAAGTCGAAAGATTCGGTGAATTATTTTCCTGTGCCCGATACGCTGGTGTTCGACAGCTGCTATACTCATATCGTGGTGGAGATCGACAGTCTTTTGCCGGGACAGTATAAATTCAGTACGTTAGTTCAGTTCGATACCCTGGATAAAGGAAAAAACAACCGGATAACTTCATTTTTCGTGTCGAGGGACAATCTGGATACGCTGAAAGTGCGCGATGTGACCGTGATGACCGATACGATCATGCATACTTACAGGTGGACGCAGTATGTGGATTCGACTTATGATTATTTGGTGATTAAATTTGTGGATGCGGACAATCTCGATAAGCTAAAGGATCGAAAAGGGCGTGCCTGGAAAATGGAATTATTCAAGCCGTATATTCCGAGAGAAACGGAAAAGAGGTTGAAGCAGGCTTTACACCGCAGGTAATGAAACGGAAGATTGCAGCCAATTATATTTTTTTGCCCGGTTTCCCTCTGGTTAAAAACGGATATGTAGTGTGGGAAGACGGAGAGGTGACGGATGTCGTGGATACGGGAGGCCGGATTAGGGAAATACAGGGTTTGGAGTTTTACGGAGGAATGATCGTACCGGATTTTGTGCGCGAATATGTAAAAGGATGGCAGGCCGGAGAAGAATTAGTGGGAGCATTGGAGAAAATTTATTCAGAATTTCCCCGGAAGCAATATAAATTGGCTATTATGGAAGGGACGGATTTGAAAGCGCTGAAATGGGGAGACAGCGGAAGAATCGGTGTGCTTTAGCCTTGAAAACGATAGGCCGGTTATCATCCTTGCGTGCAAACCTTTATGAAGTTTGCACGCAAGGATTTTGTTTATTTCTGAGAACGGATCTCAGTTCGTTTCTACCAATTTCCCTTTTTTCATGGTGTAAGCCTGTGTGACGGGGGTATTACGAAAGAATTTATTGGTATTCTGGAAAACCGAATAATTGTACACATTGTCCCTGGGCGGGTTGTTCAGGATGAGCCGGTAATTTTCGGGAATCAAAATCCTGACATACATATGATTGGCCCTCCATTCTTTCCCGGTCAATTTATAGTAATCGTCCAGACGCAAGGTGTCGTTTGTCCATCGATAGTTAAATTGCATATTTTCTGTGTTTTCCACGGCTTCGGCTCCTGAAAATCCCCGGGCTTGTTTTACGATGATCAACTGCGGATGTTCCTGATCGGTTTTGGCGAAGGAAACTCTTGCTTTCAGGTATAGGATGGCACTGTCTGCCTCTTGTGTTTTCGGACAGTGCAGGAGGTATTGATCTAACTGGCTTCGGAAAAGGCTTCGGTATTGCAACTCTGCCGGAGAATTGAACGTCACATATAAAGAACGTTCGGAGGGAACGGGGATAGGCTGTTGTATGATTGTTTTGCTTTGGTATTCCTGGGTATAATTTCTGGCCTGGTAGATTCCGGTGATGATACCGCTTATACAGCACAGAATCCATAGCCCTGTGAAGATCAGAAATATGCCTTTATATCGCTGAAATTTGAATAGGTAACGGATAGAATAATAAGTGACTAAGAAAATGGGAATAGTTACCACGAACAGTAAAATGAGCTTAATGAACCACATAGGAACCGGTGCGCAGGCATACCGGAAAAATGTGTAATAGTTTTCCGGAGCAAAATGATAGGAGAAGAAAATACCCCAGCAAGCCAGTACGATACCTATAATTCCGGCCAGCATGCCTATCACTGATAAAGCGGAGAGGAACAATGACATGCCTTTGCCGAAAATCTCTTTACAGACAGCGAAAAAAGCATTGAGTTTTCGGTTGATATAATCGGTTGTGTTTTTGAATTTAGAGTTCGTTTTGACTTTATTATAAGTATCCCGGATGTTTCTCTCTATATTCGATACATTGATTTTTTCTCCTTTCATTTCCAATTTTTCCTTGGCTGTGGTTGCCTGTGGAAGGATAATCCATAAAATAATGTAAACAATGACAGAGATGCCGTAGAAGATGGCGCATATAATGAATATAAGCCTGACCCATGCTGCGGAGATGGCAAAATAATTGGCAAATCCGGCGGCGACTCCTCCTAAGATAGCATCATCGGAATCCCGGTATAATTTCCGGATATTATTTTTCTTTTTTGAATGATGTTCGGTGTCTTCGTCGATGATTGCATCCGGTGTACCCATGATTTCGATCACTTTGTCTATATCGGTTTGGGAAATCGCTTCTTTGTGTGATTTTTGTAAAAACTCTTTGAGCAGTTCGGCGATACGGCTCTCTATGTCCATCATGATCTCCTTGCCGTCCTCTTCTGCAAAATAATATTTTTCTAGCGTTTCGATGTAGTGCTGCAACTGGGTATAGGCGTTTTCATCGATGTAGAAAACCTGGTTGTTCAGATTTATGCTATAAGTCTTTTTCATGTTTCGTGTTTTAGGTGATTAGTGATTGGTGGTGGCTTGTTTTAGATTTTCTATGGCTGCGGTCAGTTCGTGCCAGGAAGTTTCGAGTTCCTGAAGAAAGACCTTGCCGGTTTCGGTGATGCTGTAATATTTTCTCGGAGGCCCCTGGGTCGATTCTTCCCACCGGTAAGAGAGTAACCCCATATTCTTTAAGCGGGTCAGGAGGGGATAGATCGTACCTTCCACCACTAACATCTTAGACGTCTTTAATTTGTTAATGATGTCCTGAACATAGGAATCCTCTCCGGCAATAATAAGTAGAATACAATATTCAAGTATGCCTTTTCGCATCTGGGCTTGTGTGTTTTCTATATTCATTGTAACTCAGGTATTATTTATTTTGCAAATCTATGTATAATTATTGTACTATGCAATACATAGTACTAATTTTTTAGAAAACGTTTTCGTGAAAATTATCTGTTTAAAAACTTGAGCGATGGAAAGAATGTTGAGATAAAAAATTAACTTTGTTGAGTGGTTTTAAAGCATAAATAAAAACAATATAATATGAAAAAGGTCTTATTAATGATTCTTGACGGATGGGGTATCGGCAAACCGGATAAAACAAATGCCATTTATAGTACTCCCACTCCTTTTATTTCAGGATTGTTGGAGAAATATCCTCATGCCCAATTGCTGACCAGTGGGGAAAACGTAGGTCTTCCCGATGGACAGATGGGTAATTCGGAAGTGGGGCATTTGAATATCGGTGCCGGACGGGTGGTAAACCAGGATTTGGTGCGGATCAATAAAGCCTGCCGGGATAATTCCATTATGCAAAATCCCGAAATTGTAAAGGCTTTCACCTATGCCCGTGACAATAAGAAAAAAGTGCATTTCATGGGATTGGTTTCGAACGGTGGTGTGCACAGTTCGCTGGAACATCTGAAAAAATTGTGCGACGTTTCGAAGGAATTCGGTATTGCCAAGACTTTCGTTCATTGTTTTATGGACGGACGCGATACAGACCCGAAAAGCGGATTGGGTTTTATAAAAGAGCTGAAAGAGCATATGGATAAATCCACCGGACGGATTGCTTCTGTGATCGGCCGTTATTACGCCATGGACCGGGATAACCGTTGGGAGCGGGTGAAAGAAGCATACGATTTGTTGGTAAACGGTATGGGAGAAAAGACCCAGCATGTGGAAGTCAGTATTCAAAAATCATACGATGAAGGGATTACCGATGAATTTATCAAACCGATCGTGCATGTGGGCAGCGACCTGAAACCTGTGGGAGTGATCGAGCCGGGAGATATGGTGATTTTCTTTAATTACCGGAACGACCGCGCTAAGGAATTGACGATTGCTTTAACGCAAAAAGATATGCCTGAAAACGGAATGAAAACTATGCCGTTGTATTATTGCTGTATGACTCCTTATGACGCTACTTTCAAAGGACTGCATATCCTTTTCGATAAAGAGAATGTAGAAAACACTTTGGGTGAAGTGGTCAGCCGCGCCGGATTGAAACAGTTGCGTATTGCCGAAACGGAAAAATATGCACATGTGACTTTCTTTTTTAACGGAGGACGTGAAGCGCAGTTCGAAGGGGAAAGCCGTATTTTAGTGCCTTCACCGAAAGTGGCCACTTACGATCTGCAACCCGAAATGTCGGCTCCGGAAGTGGCTGAAAAATTGGTAGAGCAGTTGAATGCCAAGTCGGCCGATTTCGTATGCCTGAACTTTGCCAACGGTGACATGGTGGGGCATACCGGAGTGTATGAAGCCATTCAGAAAGCCGTTACTACGGTGGATACCTGTGTGGAAAAAGTGGTTACGGCCGCTCAGGCTAACGGTTATGATGTGCTGATCATTGCCGACCACGGTAATGCCGATAATGCCGTGAATGCCGACGGATCGCCGAATACCGCCCATTCTTTGAATCCCGTGCCTTGTATTTGGGTGACGGACGAAAAAGGTAAATCACTGAAAAACGGCGTGCTTGCCGATGTGGCTCCCACGCTTTTGAATATTATGGGTGTGGAACAACCTGCTGAAATGACGGGTAAAAGCCTGATCCAATAATTTTCAGACGATTGTTTTATAAAATAGAAATGCCTGAAAAGTAATGCTTTTCGGGCATTTCCTTTTCTGTAAGCCTTGTTATATGTATTTTTGTAGCGGAATTTGAAAGAATCGATATGCAACGGAAAAAAATAGAGAATCGCGTTTTAGGTAATATATATGTGGTATTGCTGCTGCGTATGTTGCTGGTGTATGGTTTATATACGGTCACCCGCTTGTTGTTTTACCTGTATAACCTGAAATTATTCGCCGATGTGACCTTCCCGGAATTCGTCAGGATATTTGTGGGCGGATTGAAATTCGATACTTCGGCGATCATTTATACCAATTTGCTGGTGATCGCCCTGCACATATTGCCTTTTCGGTTTCGCTATGCCCATTGGTATCAGCAAATCATCAAATATGTATTTTACATCGTCAATGTGATTGCCATTATCGCCAATATGGCCGATTCGGTTTATTTCCGTTTTACCATGAGGCGCACGACCACTTCTGTTTTCACGGAATTTAAGAATGAGCAGAACGGCTGGGGATTGTTCTTCCGGTTTATGTGGGACTATTGGTATGTTACATTTTCGGTGCTGGTGCTTTGCTTCCTGATGGTGTGGGTGTATCGCAGGATCCGGACGGGGCAGCCGGTTATCCGGACGTGGTATATTTATTATCCGGTAAATATATTGCTGTCGGCCATTATTGCGGGATTGTGTGTGGGAGGGATGCGTGGCGGTTTCGCCCATAGTGTGCGTCCGATCACGCTTAGCAATGCAGCGGAATATATCGATAAGCCGGAACACCGGGGTATTGTGCTGAATACGCCTTTTTCACTGATCCGGACGATCGGAAAGACCACATTACAGAAAAAGGATTATTTTCCGGAGGAACGGTTGAACGGGGTGTTTAATCCGGTTTATCGGGCTACAGCCGATTCTGCCAGTCTTTTTGGAACGATGCGGGGGAAAAATGTGGTAGTGATTCTATTGGAAAGTTTTGCCAGGGAATATGTGGGGGCGTTTAACCGGAATGTACCCGGTTATCACGGCGGATACACTCCCTTTCTCGATTCCCTCAGCGGAGAGGCTTATTTATTCGAACGGGCTTTTGCCAACGGGCGGAAATCGATCGATGCCATGCCTTCGGCCCTGACCAGTATTCCGGGCATGGAAACGCCTTTTATTCTTTCGCACTATTCCGGAAACAAGATCAATAGTCCGGCTTCTTTGTTGTCGCCCGACGGGTACCGGACGGCTTTCTTTCACGGAGCGCCTAACGGGTCTATGGGATTCAATGCTTTTGTAAAGCAGGCGGGATACGAGGAATATTACGGGAAAAACGAATATGACAACAATGCGGATTTCGACGGTATGTGGGGGATTTGGGACGAACCGTTCCTGGCGTATATGGCGGATGTGCTGAACGGATTTGACCGTCCTTTCGTGGCTGCGATGTTTTCTTTGTCGTCACACCACCCGTTCAGAGTGCCGGAACAATATGAGGGAAAATTTCCTAAAGGTCATTTGCCTATCCACCAATGTGTAGGATATACGGACAATGCTTTGCGGAATTTCTTTAAAAAAGCTGCCGGGATGCCCTGGTTTGAAAATACGGTTTTTGTTATTACTGCCGATCACTCTTCTGCCAATTATGAGCCGGCCTATAATACGGCTATGGGAGCTTTTGCCGTGCCTATGATCGTTTACGCTCCGGGCTCCGGACTGAAAGGGTATAACGACACGACCGTGGTGCAGCAATGCGATATTTTGCCTACGGTGCTGAGCCTGTTGGGGTATGAAAAGCCGTTCGTTACATACGGGCATAATATGTTCGCTCCGGGAGAGGAACATTTCGCCGTCACTTATTTTAACGGGGCGTTCCAGATTACCGAAGGAGATTACTTTTTGCAATTTGCAAACGAAAAAGTGATTGCTTTGTATAATTATAAGACCGATCCCTTGCTCCGGCAAAATCTGGCAGGACAGTTACCGGAAGTGCAAAAAGGCCTGGAAGATAAATTAAAAGCGGTGCTTCAGCAATATGCCGAAGGTATGCTTGAAAATAAATTATCACTGTAATCCGTTTCGCTGTCATTCGATAAAATAGCCCGGTTAAATGCCGGGCTATTATTTTAAACGATCGGGATGATTTTAGCAGGAGTGGGATGAGCCGGAGTGAGTGCCCCGGTCGTTACTTTTTTCGTGGCAGCGGCTTTTTTATAAGTTTCCCTTTCTTTCACTTTTTGCCGGTATTTCTCCAGATTTACCTTTTTCCCGTTCCGGTAGGCAGGGGGAAGTTCGAGGTGTTCCGGCAATTGTTCTGCATGGTCGATGACGATGGCCGCCTTATCGCCGTGATGGATTAAGCTTAGGTCGTCGTATAGCTCTTGTTCGGGAGTATAAGCCTTGTAACACAGGGTATCTCCCTGAATCGTGATGTATTGGTATAATTGCAGATTCGACCCGAGGCGGTCGTGAATCCGGTCGAAACCGATGTTATAAGCCTTCGGCGAACTGCTGCTTACGATATATACCGGGCCTCTTTTTTGGAGATTTTTAGTCTTGGTCGTAATGCGTGAATAACCGTGATCGTGTCCCTGAAGCACTAAGTCCACGCCGTAAGCCTCGAACAGGGGTTTAAAGGTATAGCGGACATAGAAATTATTCCGTCCTTCACGTACGGAATAGACCGGGTGGTGCATCATCACGATTTTCCATTTTTTATCGCAGGTGGACAGCACTTTTTTGAGCCAATCGCGATGGCGGTAGAGTGAAACCGCTCCTTGTATGCCGTCGGTATCGATCACAATGTAGCAAAGGTCTTTGAAGTTTACTACATAACTTCGTCCGGCGAATTCTTTCGGGCTATTTTCCGGATTGGAAAATGAGTAAGTCCACCGCGGATCGAGCACTTTGATCACTCCTTTTAAATATTCGTGGTTTCCCGTGGCGGCAATGAACGGTTTTTTCCCGGCAATGCTGTCCATGGTGGAATACCAATAGCTCCAATAAGTATCTGTCGGGCGTTCGATGACGTCGCCTCCCAATGCCCAAAAAGCGACTTCCGGATGCTGTCGGTTGATGGAACGGAATAAATCTTGTGTAGAGCCTTCAACCTGATCTTGAATGTCCCCGATATAGATAAAAGATAAAGCGCTGTCCGGCTGGGGTATGGAGAAGGTGTACCATGCTGAAGCATGGGGTGCATTTACCACACGGTAATGATAGGTAGCTCCGGATTGCAATCCGGAGAGCTCTGTCCGGTAGAAGGCGGAATGTCCGGAACGGCTGCTCACCAGGGCTCCTTGTGCCGGAAGTTTCAGCGTGTCGGAAGTATTTTCCTGCGTGAGTTCCACCCAGCCTTCGGTGAGAGTGGTATCGCAGCGCCAGGAAATCCGGCGGGTGTGGGTTCCGTCTTCTCCCATGGTAAGAATCACCCGGTCGGGGGTTGCCGGGGTTACGTAAGCTGTTTCCGGTGGATTACCGAACCAAGTGTTCCATTTCCAGATCACAAGCGCACTGAAAGCAAGAACAATAACAAGGAGTATGGTAAAAAGCGTATTCATTCGGATAATTCTTATTTTGTTTATAGTTTTCTGACAGTTTTCAAAAGTAGTAATTTTCTTGATACGTTATAAAGTTAAACCGGGGTTATTCTTTGGTGAAAGCCTGTGAAGCGGGAGTAGTTGTGTCTTTCTGTTTTTCATCAATTTATTTTAAACGGGATTGTAAATAGGCATTTGCAATTGTCCGGAATATTTGAGGCTTTATCGGTTTGGCCGGGAGGATAGCAGAAGCCGGATATATTTTTATGAGCCGGGTGGTTTGAAAATTTATCTGAAAAATCTGTCTTATTTGTTGCTCCCGATCGTTTGGCTTTATATTCCGCTTGATTATCTTTGCGGCGTAAATGATAGAATAGCAGAGTTATGATCCAGATAGGGAATGTGTTGGTTAGTTTCGATGTTTTTGAAAAAAAATTTAGTTGTGATATAGCCCGTTGTAAAGGGATGTGTTGTGTGGATGGAGATTCCGGTGCTCCTTTAAATAAAGGAGAAAAGAAAAAGATCGAGCGTAATTATCCGAATGTGAAATCTTATATGAAACCGGCGGGAATAGCGGCCGTCGAACAGCAGGGATTTGCCGTGATCGACCGGGACGGGGATTTGGTAACTCCTTTGATCGCCAACCGGGAATGTGCTTATGCCATTGAAGAAAACGGCACTTGCTGGTGTGCCATCGAAAAGGCATGGACAGAGGGGAAGTCTGATTTCCGTAAACCGGAGTCGTGTCATCTATATCCGATCCGGATTAAAAAATACCCGGAATTCGAAGCTTTGAACTATAACAAGTGGGATATTTGCGCTTGTGCCCGGGAAAAAGGAGAGAAGGAGGGAATGCCTGTTTATCGTTTTTTGAAGGATGCTTTAATTGCCCGCTACGGGGAGGAATGGTACAAGGAACTTGAATATGCCGCAAACGAGATTGAGACAGGGCGTATTGAAACTTGGTGATTTTTTTGAATATTTTATTTGTAAAGTCGGGAATTGTCCTTATATTTGCAGCGCGAAAAGCAAAATGGTGGATGTAGCTCAGCAGGTTAGAGCGTCGGATTGTGGTTCCGAAGGTCGTCGGTTCGAGCCCGATCTTCCACCCTCCACAGAAAACAACCGGAATACCGGTTGTTTTTTTATTGCCTTACTTATTGGGGGAGGTGATTTTTTCTGAAAATTTAAAAGTGTGGTTTTCTGTCCGTTACCAGGGAGTGGCCTGATCGAGGCGGTATATTCTTTTCCTGAATTTCAATAAACTTTAGCGTGATGAAAGCGAGGTGTTGTGGGGGATTCTCTATCTGCCGGGAGGATTGTGTGTATGTCTTGACAAAGATGAGAGATAAAAATGAGCATAAGCCCATGCCTTTTTTTCTCTTTTGGTAACACATATATTAAAAAATTATATATTTGTACAGATACATATTTTATTTCGGGCGTTAGATTAAATACATATTTTTATAATAAGATTTTGTCCTGTGGGAGGGGTATCTCTATTCATGTTTGGGGAATCGGAAGCTCCGGCGGGTGTTAGAACCGGAAAGGAGGAGTGTATCCGCAGGACGGGGATACCCGGTTTTTGTTTTTTGTTAATCAATATTTGGCAAGATGAATAAATTAAGTGTATTCGTATTTTGGTGTATTATCGTTGTTTCGGGGTGTGGCACGCCTTTAAAGGCGGAGGTCATCGAATTGAATGACGGCTGGCTATTCCAGCGGCTGGGAAAGAATTTCGATCCGGCGAAACTTCACAATCAGGGGAGTGACTGGCAATCACAGTTTAATGTGGAACATGTTGAAAATTCTTCTGTGTTACAGTTGTCTGCCGACACGTTGGAGCGTGAATTTTCTATGTTAAAACGTGGAACATGGGAAACGGTACGTTTACCGCATACGCCGTTTGTAGAGGATTTGGTGGTATTGCATCAATGGCAGGGGGTATGTTACTATAAGAAAAAATTGAAGGGGCGGGCGGAATGGAACGATAAGATGCTGTGGCTGGAATTCGAAGGAGCGATGAGCCTTGCCGATGTTTGGGTGAATGGCCGGCATGTTTTGCAACATGCCGGGGGATATTTGCCTTTTGTGATCGATTTAAGCGATAAGCTGGATTTAAGTGGGGAAAATGAAATTTTGGTGCGTTTGGATAACCGGGACAATGGGCTGATTCCTCCCGGCAAACCGTTGAATTCTTTGGATTTTTGCTATTATGGCGGAATATACCGGGATGTACGCTTGATTGTGAAATCTCCCTGGCACATCACGCATCCGATTTTGGCGGAAAAAGTGGCGGGCGGCGGTGTGTTTGTCAGCTATCCGAAAGTTTCGGCTGCAGAAGCGGAAATAGACCTGAAATGCGAGGTGGCGAATGTTTCCGGGCAAGCAGAGAAGCTGGTTTTGCGTTACACGCTGAATGAGGTGAACGGGTTGTGGGGAAAAGGGAAGCCTGGGAAACGGGTGGCGGAAGGCAGTTTAGAGGTTGCTCTTGGGGCTAATGAGGAGAAGGATGTAAAAGCAAGTATCCGGGTGGTGTCTCCCCGTTTATGGTCGCCGGATGCACCTCATCTTTATGACCTCCGGCTCGAGGTACTCCGGGCGGGACGGGTTGCTGACAGCGAGACGCACCGGATCGGAATCCGGCGTATCGAGATGTCGAAAGAAAAGGGCTGCCTGATTAACGGGCAGCCGGTCAGGCTGGTGGGAAGTAACCGGCACATGGAATATCCGTATGTCGGTAACGCTTTGTCCGACCGGGCACAATGGAGAGATATTTACCAGATTAAAATGAATGGTTTCAATATTGTGCGTTTGGGGCATTACCCGCAGGACCCTTCTGTGCTGAGTGCCTGTGACGAATTGGGGTTGCTGGCGATCGAGCCGATACCCGGCTGGCAGTATTTCAATAAAGATTCCCTGTTTATCGGATTGACTTACCGGGATATCCGTCATTTGATCCGGCGTGACCGGAATCATCCGTCGATTATCATGTGGGAAACTACGCTGAACGAATCGTGGCCGCCTGCTTTTTGGAAAGACGGAGCTATCCGGGTTACTCATGAAGAGTATCCCGGCGACCAGTGTTTCGCTTCCGGAGATGCTTATGGATATTATGGGTACGATGTATGTTATAATGATTGGCAGGAAGGATTTAAGCGTCCCAATAAAAGTGATCATCCCAGTTTTATCCGGGAATACTATGATTACGAATTCGGAGGACATTACAGCACATCACGGATTTCACGTAAGGACGGTGAAAAGGCTTTGTTGCAAAACGCCTGGAACGCCCAATGGTCGCATAACCGTTACCGCAAACAATACCCTGCGACGATGGGAGATGCCGTGTGGAGTATGTACGATTATAACCGGGGATGCTGTGATAATGTATGTTACAGCGGAGTGGCCGATCTTTTCCGTTTACCTAAATACTCTCTTCATTTTTTTCGTACCCAGCTTCCGGTGGGTACTCCGTTGCCGGACGGAGATAAAAAACCGGAGGTGTTTATTGCTTCGCGTTGGTCGGAGGAATCCCGGAATACACCTTTTGTTCTGGTCTATGGCAATGTAGATGAAGTGGAACTTTTTGTGAACGATCGTTCAATCGGAAGGCAGCAGCCCGATCGGGGAGCGGATACGGAATATGTATCGGTAGCCGACGGGGGAAATTGCCGGAATTTAACCTATCCGCCTTTTACCTTTAAAGATGTGGTGTGGCAGCCGGGAAAGGTGAAAGCCATCGGTTATCGCAATGAGAAAAAGGTGGCGGAATATGAGGTCAGGACACCCGGAACTCCCCGGAAATTGGAGATCAGCTATTTTGAAAGCGGTTATCCGGCGGTAAAAAACGACCTGTTGATCGTTTATGTTAGCCTAAAGGATATAAATGGTACATTGGTTCCCATGAATGATTTTCCTATTCATTTGGAAGTGAAGGGCGGACGTGTTCGCGGACCGGAACTTTTCCGGACAGAAGCCGGAGTGGCTGCCTTTCTGGTGGAAACCGGGGAAGGTAAGAATCTGGAGCTCCGGACATCGGGGGAAGGTATGCTGGGAACGGAGACGATCAGATTGCGTTAGTACGGCGGGGGGGGATTTATGGCTGACAACAGAACCAAGAGATAAAATATATAAAATGAATATTATAAAATAGTTTTCATGATGCGGAAATTCACGACTCTGTTATTTGTAGCTCTATGTATATGCCTTAGGGCGCAAACCCAAGTTTTCCCGGAAAAAAAATTTTATCATTCCGACCGGGTACGGTATGATGAGAATTGTTTTTTCCTGGAAGGAAAACCGGTATTTATTTTAAGTGCGGCTTTTCATTATTTCCGCGCACCGCAAGAGTTGTGGCGCGACCGTTTTCAGAAGATCAAAGAGGCGGGTTTTAATACGGTAGAAACTTATGTACCCTGGAATTGGCATGAACGGAATATGCCGGAAAATGTGAACGATCTTTCACAATTTGATTTCAGCGATTTGAAAGCCTGGCTGAAAATGGCGCATGAGGAATTCGGATTATACACGATTGTGCGTCCCGGGCCTTTTATTTGTGCCGAATGGGCCGGAGGAGCTTATCCTCGCTGGCTGGCTAAGTTTTGCCCCGAAAAATATGAAACCAGTTTCTGGCTTCGTAGTAATCACCCGGAACATATCAAATGGGCCAAGCATTGGTATGATGCTGTTTGCCCCGTATTTGCCGAAGAACAATTGAGCCGGAAGAAAAAGGGGGAGAGGGGGATTATTATGGTGCAATTGGAAAATGAATATGTTTATTTCGGTATGGAGTCCGAAAAAAAGATCGAATTTCTTAAAGCATTGGCTGCGTCTTGCCTTGCCCATGGAATTGATGTTCCCTTGTTCACCTGCGTTACTCCGGAGGTAAGAGGTTCGAAAGATGACGTGATCGGTCAGTTGTTCGATATGGACAATCAGTATGTGTGGTGGAATATGCACGAAGCAAAGTCGAGGATAGAAGATTTAAAGCGCGTACAGCCTAATGCTCCGGCGTTTGTGTGTGAATTGCAGGGAGGCTGGTTTTCCACTGTCGGAGGCGGGTTGAGTGAGGATAGTTATCTGGACGGACGGCATGCCCGGGGGATGGCTTTAATGGCAATGGCCGGAGGTGCAACCGGGTTAAATTATTATATGTTTTTCGGAGGGACACATTTTGCCGGCTGGGGAGCAAGGCGTATGACGACGACTTACGATTATGGGGCACCTTTAAAGGAAAATGGGGGAGTGGGCGAAAAATATGCGGCAGTGAAAGGTATCGGGGAACTGGTCGACCGGTTTGGCAAACAAATAGCCGAGAGTGAGGCGGTTACTTTTAAAACGGATATAACACCGGAACAATTGACCGTCGGGGTGCGGCAGGCTTCCGACGGAACGCGTTTTCTTTTCTTTTTTAACCGCGACCGGAAAAATCCTTTTCAGGGAAAGGTCGGTTTAACATTGCCGGGAGGAGAACAATTATCGGTAGCTTGCGAACTGGCTCCTGCCGACAGTAGGATGCTGGTACTGGAAAAAGACGTGAAAGAGGCTTCCGGTGGAGAGTGGTATCCCCGAGAACAGCAGTTACCCCGCCGCCCTGCCGTTTTGCCTGCCTCGATCCGGATTCAGACAGCTGAAAAACGGGATGAGGATTTTCGGGGAAAATGGCAAAAGTTGCCGGAAGGATTGTCTTTGCCTGAAATAGATGTAAATGATTGTCGGTATTCTATGTATCGTTCCCGTTTCCGACTGACTCCTCAGGAAGTGAGTTCGTACGGAACATTGGTATGCGAAATGTTTACCGGCGACCCGCTTTATGTGGAGGTGAACGGAAGGCTTGTGGCAAGGGTTTCGACCGATGAATTGGATAATACTTTTGACCTGAACGGAGTTTTAAAAGCTGGGACTAATGAAGTGGTGATGGTTTATGAAAACCGGGGACATGCACACGGATACCGGCCTATGGAGGAGTTGAGTGGAATGAAGCGAGCGGGTTTAGGGAAAAAACAATCGTCGATTGTTCCGGTGGAAGAATGGGAAGTGAAGGAGATCACGCAGGAGGGACAGGGAATATCCCGGATTTTATCTTCTTCTGCCGGCTGGGAGCGGATCAGACTGGACCGGGCTACGGTTGCTAATCTGGCTACGTTGCAGATTGCCGGGTTGGAAAAGCCGCAATGGCCTGCTGCGTGGGTACTGCAAGGGAAAACCGGGACGGCTGTTTACCGGACAACTTTGGAATATACCCCTGAAATGATAGCGGAGGAGAAAACCGTGTTAGAATTCGGATGTGTGGACGATGCCGGCACTCTTTGGGTGAATGGCAGGCAGGTGGCTTCGCATAATGCCTGGGATAAGCCTTTTGTGGTGAATATTGCTTCTTATATCCGTCCCGGTAAAAACGAAATAGCGATAGTGGTTCGTAATCATAGCGGTGCGGGAGGTTTGCTGAAAGGAGTGCGCCTGTTGAGGGAATTGAAGATATTGAAGCCTTTGGTGTGGGAAGTTTCTGCGGATATGGGAGGTGTTGTGCAAGGAATACACGAAGGAAACAGGCAAGGTGATTGGCGGGTGGTGTCTTTAGATACCCGGAGCGAGATTAAACGAAAGGGAAATCATATTCAGCCCAAAGGGGAACGCGATGCTTTGTTTACCTGGTATCGGGTGACTTTTGAAATGCCTGAACAGGAAAAAGGAACGTGGATTCCCTGGCGCTTGCTGATGAGTGCTTCGGGTAGCGGATATATGTGGCTTAACGGACATAATATCGGACGGCATTGGGAGGAAGGGCCTCAGCGGGAATTTTACTTGCCGGAGTGCTGGTTGAATTTCGGAGGAAAGAATACGCTGGTATTCGGACTGAGGCAGTCTGAAACTCATGGAGCTTTATTGCGTGCCATAGAAATTGCTCCTTATGCACAGGATGCGGAAATCAAGGATTAAAATTTGAAAATAAGTTAAATATGAAACAAGTATTATTATTCGTTTTTTTCCTGTTTTTAAGCTGGAGCAATTTAAACGTGGCTGCACAGATGCCGGTGTGGACACCGGATAACGGGAATGGAACTTTTACAAATCCGATTTTGTGGGGAGATTGGCCTGACCCGGATGTGATCCGGGTAGGAGATACTTTTTATTTTGTATCGACCAGCATGCACTATGTGCCCGGATGTCCGGTTTTAATCTCTAAAGATTTAGTAAATTGGAAGATGGCGGGCTATGCGGTGGAAAGGTACGATGAAGACCCCCGCTACGATATGAAAGGGGGGAATTTGTATTTGAACGGTTCGTGGGCTGCAACGATCCGGCATCATAACGGGAAATTTTATATCGGTTTCTGTACGCCTTACGGGTGGGGCAGGGAAAAGGGGAATTTTTCTATTTGTATTGCCGATCATGTGGAAGGACCTTGGGAACGGGTTATTTTCCCGGAATATTTATATGATCCGGGGCTTTTGTTCGATGATGACGGAAAAGTGTATGTGGTACATGGACAGGGTACGCTTTATGTGACGGAGTTGAACCCGGATGTCCGTTCGGTGAAAGGCGAAAAGGTGAAGATATGGGATCAGAGATTTAAGAATCCCCATGAATTTGGGGGAGGCTTCGGTATGGAAGGCGCTCATGCTTATAAAATTAACGGTAAGTATTATATCACCTGTCCGGCAGGAGGAACGGAAGGGTGGCAGATCTGCTTGCGATCCGACCATATTTACGGTCCTTATGAGCATAAGCTGATTATGAATGATAATAGTTCCTATCCGCCTAATGGTTTACATCAGGGAGGTATGGTAGAATTGAAGAATGGAGATTGGTGGTTTATAATTATGCAGGACAGGGGTGCTATCGGACGGGTTCCTTGCCTGGTGCCTGTGGAATGGATAGACGGCTGGCCTATGCTGGGAAAAAACGGAAAGGATGTGATTACTTACCGGAAGCCCGATGTGGGAAAGAATTTTCCGGTACAGGTTCCTGCGACAACCGACGAGTTTAACACGCAAAAGCTGGGATTGCAATGGCAGTGGAATCATAATCCAGACCCTGAAAAGTGGTCGTTGAAAGCCAGGAAAGGATATATGCGCTTGAAAGCATCGTATGCCGAAGATTTGAAAAAAGCCCGGAATACATTGACTCAGCGGGTTCAGGGACCCAGTTCTGAGGGAACCGTAGAGCTGGAGGTCACGGGATTGAAAAACGGTAATGTTGCCGGATTTGGTATTTTTGAATTTCCTTATGCTTATGTGGCAGTACGCCAGAGCGGTGATAAGAAACAGATCGTGATGTGTAATGACGGAAAGATCGTTGAGCAAATCGATGATTTTCAGGGAAACAGAATATGGATAAGGGCACGGGCAACCGATAAAGATTTTCAGGCGCGGTTTTATTATAGTCTGGATAATAAGGATTTCACTCCGATCGGGGATGTGTTATCTATGGGGCTGGGGCTTCCCTGGACGGCGAATCGTTTTGCTTTGTTTCATTTTACAACGGAGAAGGACGGAGAGGACGGTTACGCTGATTTTAACTGGTTCCGGTTTACCAATAAATGAAAGACTGTTTAATTTAAAACTTATATGCTATGGGTAAGATCGTTTTTATTTTAGGATTTTTATTCGTTGTTTGTGCATGCCATTCAAGTGATGATGTTTTAGTCGGAAGCTGGACACAGCCGATTCCCGGACAAGCGGGGGAACAGGGCATGAAACTGGAGAAGGGGGGAAAGGCTTCCTCGATTAATATGGCGACATTACAGTATGACAGCTGGAAAAAGGAGGGACAACGTTTAATTCTGACTGGAAAGAGTATTGGAAACGGGCAGACGATAACTTTTTCCGATACCTTGGATGTGGTGAAATCTACTCCGGAACAGTTGGTTTTAAAACGGGGAACTTATGAAACGACTTATACTAAGGTGAAACCATAAGTGTTTTCCTGGGGGGGACGTTTATATCGGGCTTGTGCCGGTTATTTGGTTGGTTCGGTGAAATAATCCGGTTACAAACGAGGAAGAGAGTATTTTTTGAAATTTGAGTTTTAGGACCGGGGAGAACAAAGAATTATTTTGTTCTCCCCGATTCTTTGTTTTCAGGAGGAAGCGAAAAAAACAGATGATCGGTCGGGAAAGCGCTCCGGCTATTGCCCGGCTTTTTTCTGAAAGAGAAACAAAGGTATATAAACCCCGTGTGAAATTATTTGATTTTAGGAGAAAGAGGTGTGAATGAAGGAACAGAAAAGGGGGAATTGCGTAGAAATAATCAGGGGAAGCATCGTAAATCACAGAGGGGAAAAAACGGAGCTTTTCCGGATGATGAAACAATAACCTTAATACATGGAAAAAATGAACGAAAAAGAAAGAATCGTACTGATAGGAGCCAGCGGATTTGTCGGTTCTGCTTTGTTGGAAGAAGCGTTGAACCGGGGACACCAGGTTACGGCGGTTGTACGTGATCCGGCAAAAATTACGATGACCGGTCCGAATTTATTTGTTGTGAAAGCCGATGTTTCGTCACCGGAAACGGTTGCCGACGTATGCCGGGGATTTTCCTCCGTAATCAGTGCTTTTAATCCGGGATGGAAAAATCCCGATATTTATAACGATACGATACGAATTTATTCGGCTATTTTAAAAGGAGTGAAAGAGGCCGGAGTGAAACGTTTGTTGTGTGTTGGCGGGGCGGGTTCTTTGTTTATTGCGCCCGGACTTCGTTTGATGGATTCGGGTTCTGTGCCTCCGTCACTTTTGCCGGGTGTAAAGGCTATGGGGGATTTTTACCTGGATATACTGAGTCGGGAAAAAGAAATCGACTGGGTGTTTTTGTCCCCGGCAGCAGATATGCGTCCGGGTAAACGTACTGGTAAATTCCGTATGGGTAAAGACGATCTGATTGAAGATGAACGCGGAATCAGCGCTATTTCGGTGGAAGACTATGCTGTGGCTATGATTAATGAGTTGGAAAAACCTGCTCATCATCGGGAGCGTTTTACCATTGGATATTGAGAGGGAAAGGTTTAGAGAAGTAAGTGAACACAGGCTGAATGGCGTTGTATATCTATCTGTGTATGTACGAGATTGGGATTCCCGTTGATAAATTCGTGTTCCGGGCGAGAAACTTGAAAAAAGAAAAGAATGCCTGTGTTCACGTATAAAAGATATTGCTAAAAATGTACCAAAAAAGCGATTGTTTGTAAATATGTTGATATACATTGTTTTACAAATTATGTAATTTTGAGGGATTGTGAAATGTGTGGAATTTTTCCACACCGATTTGGGGTGTTGTTGTGGAATTGTGGAATTTTTCCCCAATTTATCTTGAAAAATAGAGGGGCTAACCCGGTGGCAGGCGTGCCAAAACCTACATTTTCGGCGATAAAGTTTCCCGGACTTTGTTTGTGGCTACCAGAATATTCTTTAATTTTACAGGCATCAAAATCTGAAAACGTTTTTTTATACGGAATTACTTAATTTATAATAATAAAACAATGGCAACAGAACAATTTTTATGGCGGCATGTGGGACCACGGCCGGAAGATATTGAGGAGATGCTGGGGGTTATTGGAGTGAAATCGGTGGATGAACTGATCGAACAGACCGTACCTGAATCGATACGATTGAAAAAAGCGCTGGATTTGCCGGCTCCTTTGACAGAATCCGAATTTTTGGCACGGATTAAAGCGGTCGCTTCTAAAAATAAAGTTTACCGTTCGTTTATCGGACAGGGATATTACGATACGATCTCTCCTGCAGTAATTATCCGCAATATTCTTCAAAACCCGGCTTGGTACACTTCATATACGCCCTATCAGGCAGAGGTGTCGCAGGGACGTTTGGAGGCTTTGCTGAATTTTCAGACGATGGTCGTGGAGCTGACGGGGATGGCATTGACGAATTGTTCGTTGTTGGACGAGGCTACGGCTGCTGCGGAAGCCATGCAGATGATGTATGCGCTGAGAAGCAAGGAAATGAAAAAAGCCGGAGCTAATAAATTGTTTGTCGATAATAAGGTTTTCGCTCAAACCAAAGATGTACTGATTACCCGTTCGGCACCTCAGGGCATTGAATTGCTGTTCGGTGATTACAATACTTTCGAGTTTACGCCCGAGGTATTCGGGGTATTGATCCAATATCCGGCTGCTAACGGTGAAGTTCGTGACTATACGGAGTTTACAGAGAAGGTGCATGCAAACGGAAGTTTGGTGGCTGTTGCTGCCGACCTGATGAGTTTGGTGTTGCTGACTCCTCCGGGGCAATGGGGCGCCGATATTGTGCTGGGAACTACACAGCGTTTCGGTATTCCGATGGCTTACGGAGGTCCTCATGCCGCTTATCTGGCTACCCGTGAAGAATATAAACGGAATATTCCGGGGCGTATTATCGGAGTGACCGTAGATGCGCAGGGAAACAAAGCTTTGCGTTTGGCTTTGCAGACCCGTGAACAACATATTAAACGGGAGAAAGCTTCTTCGAATATTTGTACGGCTAAGGCGCTTAACGCTACTATGGCCGGTTTCTATGCCGCTTATCACGGTAAGGAAGGATTGGAACGGATTGCACGGCATATTCACTCTGCTGCTGTGATTTTGGCTCAGGAGATACAGAAATACGGCTATAAGCTAAAGATAGAAAAATTCTTCGATACCATTAGTTTCGAACTGCCTCAGGGAGTTACCCAGGAAGCGATCCGTGATCTGGCTACCGAAAAAGAGATGAATTTTTATTATTGCGATTGTTGTTGCGGAACTGTTCGTCTCTCTACGGACGAGAAGATCGATGAAGAAGAAATCAATACGATCATAGGCATATTCGCTCAGGCTGCCGGAAAAACGGCAGAACGGGTTGAATTTTTGGACGACCGTACTGTGCTCGATCCGGAAATGATCCGTGAGGACGATTATATGCAACAGCCGGTGTTCAATCTTTATCGTTCGGAAACGGCGATGATGCGTTATATGAAAAACCTGGAACGCCGTGACATTTCGCTGGCTACTTCTATGATTTCGTTGGGATCCTGTACGATGAAACTGAATGCTGCCGTAGAAATGCTGCCTATTACGTGGCCGGAATTCGGCGGTATGCATCCGTTTGTTCCCGCCAGCCAGGCAGAAGGTTTTCGCCAAATGATCGAAGAAACGGAAAAGATGCTCGAAACCGTGACCGGATTCGCCGGATGCAGCCTGATGCCTAATTCGGGAGCTGCCGGAGAATACACCGCTTTGATGGTGATTCGCCAGTATCATATTTCCCGGGGCGAGGCTCATCGGAATGTGATTCTGATTCCGGCTTCGGCTCATGGGACGAACCCGGCTTCCAGCACGATGGCAGGTCTGAACATTATCGTTACGGCTACGGATGCGGCCGGTAATATCGATGTGGAAGATTTTCGTGCAAAAGCAATTGCCAATAAGGATAATCTTTTTGGAACGATGATTACTTATCCGTCCACTCACGGTATTTTCGAAGAATCGATCCGCGAACTGGTACAGATCGTGCATGAAAATGGCGGACAGGTGTTTATGGACGGAGCCAATATGAACGGGCAATGTGGTCTGACCAGTCCCGGAGAGATCGGTGCGGATGCCTGTCACCTGAATTTGCATAAAACTTTTGCTATGCCTCACGGCGGTGGCGGTCCCGGTGTCGGTCCGATCTGCGTGGCTAAGCATTTGGTTGAATTTTTGCCTTCTCACACGATGGTGAAAACAGGAGGAGAAAAGGGGATTCACGCTGTTTCTGCTGCTCCTTACGGTTCTGTGGGTATGTTGCCTGTGACTTACGGTTATCTGTTGATGCTGGGAGCGGAAGGGCTTACCACGGTGACGAAAATGGCGATACTGAATGCCAATTATCTGGCTTCCGCTTTTGAAAAGCTTGGCTTTAAGATTCTTTATAAAGGCAGTAAGGGACGTGTCGGCCATGAAATGATCTGGGACTGTAATCAGTTTAGCAAAGAATACGGCATTACCGAGCTGGATATTGCCAAACGTTTGATGGACTTTGGTTTTCATGCTCCTACGCTTTCTTTCCCGGTACATGGGACGTTGATGGTAGAGCCTACCGAAAGTGAGCCGAAAGAGGAACTCGACCGCTTTATCGAAGCATTGAAGACGATCCGGGAAGAGATGATCGAAGTGGGAGAGGGAAGAGCCGATAAAACGGATAATGTACTGAAGAATGCTCCGCATACTCATAAAGTGCTGACGGCTGACGAATGGACACATGTATATCCGCGCAGCAAAGCGGCTTATCCGCTTGCCTGGGTGGCTGAAAATAAATTCTGGCCGCACGTGGGACGGGTGGACGACGGTTATGGCGACCGCAATCTGATGTGTACCTGCGATCCGCTTTACGATTATGTAAATGACGAGAATTGAAATAAAAATTCCGTAGGATAGAATTCACCCCAAAAGTCAATCTGACTTTTGGGGTGTTTTTATTTCTTGTTCTGGAGTTCTAAAATGAGAGACTTGAGAGGCGTAGTCTTTTTCAGGTCGAGGGAAGTTTGTAAAAATTCTTTCTCCCGGATGACCGGGCTGATACCGACAATGATTTTATCGTTGTCAGTTCTGACATCCGCACAATTCGGAGCCGCAGAGATGCCGTCCGTTTCCCGGCGGGCAATGGCTCCTCTGTATACCGGTTCTGCTCCGTTGATGCGGGGATAGCTAAAAGTTACCTCGGGGATATCGGAGTTCCTGCCGTATATTTCGACGAAGGCGGCATGGCGATCCCAAAATACAAAGTCTTTTCCTTCGAATAACAATCGCCCTATTTTCCATTCGGATTTATCCTGATGCGACCGGATGGTCAGGGAAAACCAGGTATGTGGTGTATTTTTAAAATCGATGGTTTCTTCTTTTACTAGCGAGAAGGTATAATTGCCGGCTTTCCATTCGTAGGGCCGCCTGACGCTGCAAAATTCTCCTTCATAGCCGCTGCTTTCGCAAAATCCGCCGGGGTACATTTCCACGTAATCGAGGCCGATCGGTCGGTTATTTTTGCTCCAGCGTGAAAAAATGCCTCCTTTCCCGCCTCTTACGAGCTTCCGGGAAGTTTTATCCGCCCAGCCTCCGATATGGGTTTGCAAACCTCCGTAACAGCGAATGTCGTTTAGTTGGGCCAGCCCTAAGGGGGCGATATAAAGATTTACGTCGTCGGGGACAGGCTTATCGATATGAATGTCGATATCCAAACGCTGGAAATTTTGGGTAGGATATTGAAAATGCCACCAAATGTCCGTTAAATGCCAAGGCAAAGAGGGAAGAGTAACCCCTTTATTTTTTGCATCCTGCTGAATTTTTGTAATCTTCTGAGCAGGTAGGGAGGAAGAAAAGGAAATAGCCACCATGAAAAAGGTGGCAAAAATTGATCCTGTTTTCATATTGGGATTTTAGTAGCGAAAGATAGAAAAATTTACGCTTCCATACTGCCTGTGTTCGGAAAAATAAGGCAGGTGTGAATAGTCCACGGGGGCCGGATGTTCCACAATAGCCAACCCTTCTTCGCTTAGAAGTTCGTTGTCGAAAATGGCTGCGGGTACATCGGCTATTTTATCGAGGTTATAAGGAGGGTCGGCAAAAATAAGGTCGAATTTCTGTCCTTTTAATTTTTTGCAGGCGATGAAGGCATCGGTTCTATAGATCTTTATATTTTTGAAATTCAATTCCTGAGCGACGCGTTTGATGAATGCGTAATGTTTGAAATTCGATTCAACGGAGATGATTTCTGCCGCTCCCCGTGATGCAAACTCGTAACTGATGCTCCCCGTGCCTGAGAATAAGTCTAATACTTTCGCCCCTTCGATATCGATGTAGTTACTCAATACATTGAATAAATTTTCTTTGGCAAAATCGGTTGTCGGACGGGCACTGAAATTTTTATCCGGAATGATTTGCCTCCCTTTGTGTGATCCGCTGATTATTCGCATTTGTGCATACTTAACAAGTGAATGAAACAGGATGTGTTCAGCTCTTGCTGTTTTACGAGCTGCGACAGGGGAGGATAGTCCGAGATGGTGACATTAGGGATATACTGGCCGATTTTGTCACGGAAGGTCGGATCGTTTACCAGGTTTCCCGATATGGTGGTTTGCAGGTTATCTTTCGATACATTGCATTGCTTCATACAGTTCAGGGCATAATAGATGATATCGGGCACCGAGCCGTAGGTGAAGGAATTGAAAAGCAACACTTCGTTACTCCGGGTGAGTAAAAGGTCGAAATATTGATCGTGAATGTCGATAAAAAGGTGATTGGTGTTGAACAGGATATTGGACAACGAATTTACGATGAACGGATAAGCGCTGTTCACAATGCACAAAGATTGATAACGGGCGGTAAGAAAGTTTACAAAATTCCGGGGAAGTGCTTCCACGATGTAACTTTCCATGATCTTGATTTTCCGGTAAAGCAAGGTGTCGTTCTTTTCCGGCTGGAGACATACCCGGTACATATCCGTGAGATGCTCCTTGCTGAATGCATGGGCGGGCAATATTATTTTTTCCTTGTTGCAGGGAAGGATATAAACTTTCTTGTATTTTAAATTCAGCATCTCTTCGTCCACGATGATTTTTTTCACCTTGGCGATGACGGCATCTTTGGTGTCGAGGCTGAAAGGCTGGTAAAAAAATACCAGTAACTTGTTGTTGTAGTCGTGAATGCAAAACGAAAGTCCATCCGTTGAATAACGGATGGACAAAATATATTGTGTAGAGTTTTCTTTTACAAAAGTATTGTCAATATAGTAAACGCTTTGCATTTCTATTTTATTGCCAGTTTCCTACGTTATTATTCGCTTCTTGTATATCGCCGACTTTCAGTCCGGGATATTTGTTCAGGCGCTTTGCTTCGCCGTTGTCCTGTAATACATATTCCTGAAATTCTTCGGGAAGGTTTTCAAACATGACCGTATTGGAAACACGTGCTTCAAATACGGGAATTTCGATACCGGATTCCGAATAGATGGTGTTTGTCGCCATCTTGAACTGATGCTTTCTTTGGGTGAAAGGCACATAGCGGAGGTCGTCGATGGAATAATCCGGTAAGAAGTCTTCTCTCTTTTCCTTGGCAGCATTTTTCAAACTGGAGAGAGTGTTTACTTTTGTGGTATCTCTTAAAATCAACCCTTCTTTGATCGCCTGTGCTTCTGTCATCCCGGCTTCGATTTGCTCGTCGGTCAGAGAACCGATAGAACGAACCACTTTTACCGAGTCATATTTAACGAAGTTAATCAGGGTGTCAAAGCTTGCCGTATATCTGCCATATACGCTTTTGAACGCATCCTGTGCCGTACGTATGTCTTTCAGACGCTGGATCGTTTTATCGTATCTTTGTTTCTTGATCTCAGTGAATTTCAAAGGGGTGTCGATACTTTTATAGCATTGATAACCCAGGAAAATGACTAATCCGGCAAGAAGAATCTGAATAATGAGCTTTTTCATATTTAACTTTATTTTATATGATATTAATGCATAAACTATATACCGTTTTTAACGGTTGTCGTTAATTTACTATCTTTACGCACGATTTCAAACGTTACAAACGAGATAATAAACTCCAATAGTGCTCGCAAATTTAGGAAAAAATTTAGATTATAGATATTTTCCACAATTAAATTTCAATGATTCAAAAACATTTTGAAGAGATTATCCGGAAAAAGTTCGGTTATGATTTTTCTCCGACACAAAAAACGGCAGTGGAAAATTTTATCCGTTTTTTTATCGGCCGGGAAGAAGAGGGTTTGTTTCTGCTGAGGGGATTTGCAGGGACGGGGAAGACATCGCTGGTTGCTGCAATTGTGAATGCTTTGACCGAATTGGAGTATAAGGTGGTTTTGCTGGCTCCTACGGGACGTGCCGCGAAGGTGTTTGCGGGATATTCCGGGCATGCGGCTTATACGATTCATAAAAGAATTTACCGCCAGAAGTCCGCTACGGACGGAGAAGGTGTTTTTAATTTAGGGTTTAACGGAGTGGCGGACACCTTGTTCTTGGTGGACGAAGCTTCGATGATATCCAACTCTGGAGAGGATAGTAATTTCGGGACGGGGTGTTTGCTCGACGATCTGATGCAATATGTGTATAACGGAAAGAATAACCGTTTGGTGCTGATCGGGGATGTAGCGCAGTTACCTCCTGTGGGATTGGAGATTAGCCCTGCATTGGATAGGGGAGAGCTGGAGGCTTCTTATCTTTTAGGGGTGACCGAGGTGAATCTGACCGATATAATGCGGCAGGCGGAGGAATCGGGTATTTTATATAATGCTACCGCTATCCGGAGTATGATCGGGCGTGGCGATGGCGATCTGTCGCTGAATGTGAGTGGTTTTCCCGATGTTTTCCGGATTGGCGGAGGCGAATTGCTCGAGGAAATCGATTCCTGTTACGGGAAGTACGGAGAAGAAGAAACGATCGTGATTTGCCGTTCCAATAAGCGGGCGAATCGTTTTAATGAGGGAATCCGCCGTACGATATTGTACCGGGAAGAAGATTTCAGCAGCGGAGACCGGATTATGATTGTGAAGAACAATTATTTCTGGGGTGCGGATTACGATAAGATCGATTTTATAGCTAACGGGGATATTGCGACGGTAAGGCGGGCAGGCAGGCGGGAGGAGTTGTACGGATTTCACTTTGTGCGTGCCGATTTGAAGATCGACGGATATGAGGAGGAATTGTCTGCCTGGGTGATACTCGATACTTTACTTTCGGATTATCCGGCTTTGACGTATGAACAGAGCAGGGAATTGTACCGACGGGTAGAGGCGGATTATGCCGATGTGCCTTTGAAGCGAAAACGCTTTGAGAAAGTGCGGACGAATGAATATTACAATGCTTTGCAAGTGAAGTTTGCTTATGCCGTGCCCTGCCATAAAGCACAGGGCGGACAATGGGATGCCGTATTTATAGATCAGGGATGGTTGCCGGACGATATGCCAGGCGATGAGTATTGGCGTTGGCTTTATACGGCGGTGACACGTGCCCGGAAGCGGCTTTATTTTATTAATTTCAAGGAAGAATTTTTCCGGGAGGAGTAAACATTCTTGTTTTATAAGAGTTTAAAGAAAAAAGGATAGGCTGGAAAGGGAAGATGGGCGAAAAAGATATGCAGGCAGGTTTTCATGATGAAATTTTTGAAGAATATATTCCGCTGGGCGGTACGGATTTTACTTGTCTTGTGGCTGCTTAGCGTGGTTGCAGTAGTGATGTACCGTTTTGTTCCCGTATATGTCACTCCGCTGATGCTGTCGCGTGCCGTGAATCAGTTGTGGGAAGGGGAAAAGATGGTTTGGAAGCATGACTGGGTTCCTTTGGAAGAAATATCTCCTTATTTGGTGAGGGCGGTGGTTGCTTCCGAAGATAATCTTTTTTTGCAGCATCACGGTTTCGATGTGCAGCAGATCCGGAAAGCAATAGAGGAAGCCGAACAGGGAAAACGGCAGCGCGGAGCCAGCACTATTTCGCAGCAAACGGCCAAGAATGTATTTTTATTGCCTGCTCATTCTTACGTGCGGAAAGGGCTCGAGGCTTATTTCACTTTATTGATCGAATGGATTTGGGGAAAAGAAAGGATTATGGAGGTTTACCTCAATTCTATCGAAATGGGGAAAGGCATATATGGGGCGGAAGCGGTTGCGCAGGCGCATTTCTCAAAACCGGCTTCCCGCCTGACAGCTTCCGAATCGGCTTTGATCGCGGCAACTTTGCCGAATCCCCGGCGTTTTAATTCGGCAAAGCCTTCGCCTTATATACGAAAGCGGGAGGCGGCGATTCTCGATTTGATGGATAAGATCGGAGCGGTAGATTTAAAAGCCAGACCGAAACGGGAGAAACGAAAGAAATAACCGGCAACGTCATTTAAAAAGAGCGTTATTTGAAGCTTATAGCTAAAAATAACGCTCTTTGTCTATCTGATATTTTCCTGCGTGAAATTAAACGTTCAGGTCTTTCATGATTTTATCGATCTTATCCAGAGCTTCTGCCTGAGCTTTATGGAAATCGTTTATACCGTTCATTTGGGCACGGGCTTCGAAATAGAATTTGATCTTGGGCTCGGTTCCGGAAGGGCGGACGGATATTTTACAGCCGTCTTCCAGGAAGAATTGCAGCACATCGCTGGTTGTAGGGAAATCCATCGGGGTAGATTTTCCGGTTACCAGGTCGGTCGCTTTCAGGTCGGCATAATCCTTTTTCAGGATCACCTTGCTGCCGTTCAGGGTTTTGGGCGTATTGTGGCGGAAGTTGTTCATCATGTCTTTGATTTCCTGCGAGCCGCTTAATCCCTTGCGTACGATATAGATCATTTTTTCCTGCGAGAAACCGTATGCGGCGTATATTTCTTTTAAAATCGTAAATAGAGATTTGCCCTGATCTTTGGCCCAGGCAGCAATTTCTGCCATCAAAGAAGTTGAAGAAACTCCGTCCTTATCGCGGGTGAACGAACCGGGCATAAAGCCGAACGATTCTTCTCCGGCTCCGATGTATCCTTCTGCCCCTTTCTTACGGATCATGTCGGCTATCCATTTAAATCCGGTGTAAACATCATAGCAGGGGATACCGTTTTTCTCTGCGATATCTTTAATCAGTTCGGTGGTTACGATGGTTTTAATCGTATATTCATTGCCTTTCAGCAGGCCTAATTGCTTTTTCCGGAGAATGATATACCAGGTGAAAATAATGTTGGTCTGATTACCGTTCAGTAAGAGCCATTCTCCCCGGTCGTCCTTTACGGCAATCCCGATGCGGTCGCCGTCCGGATCGCAGGCCATAGCCAGATCGGCATCGATCTCCCGGGCTTTGTCGAGAGCCATTTTAAATGCGGCGGGTTCTTCCGGGTTGGCAGATGCCACTGTGGGAAAATCCCCGTCCGGGATCATTTGCTCCGGCACGGTGGTGATGTTGGTGAATCCCCAGTTCCGTAAAGATTCCGGCACTAATTTATAGGTAGTTCCGTGAAGCGGGGTGAATACGATCTTTAAATCGTGCTGGTGTTTGATAGCCTCCGGCGACAAACTTAAAGTTTTTACCGTATCGAGGTATTTTTTGTCGAAATCTTCTCCTAAAGATTTTATCTTTTCCGGTACGGCCGTAAATTTAATGTCGGTGACTTTTACTTTTTTTACTTCCCCGATCACGTTTTTATCGTGAGGCGGCACCAATTGAGAACCGTCGTTCCAATAGGCTTTGTAACCGTTGTATTCTTTCGGGTTGTGTGAAGCTGTAATAATCACTCCTCCGCAGCATCCCAATTCCCGGATAGCGAACGATATTTCAGGAGTGGGGCGCAGCGATTCGAAAAGATAAGCAGTAATTCCATTGGCCGAAAATATGGCGGCTGCGGTTTCGGCGAAATAGCGGGAGTTGTGCCGGCAATCGTGGCCGATACATACCGATTTTTCTTGTTTATCGGTACACATTTGGTTGATATAATTGGCAAATCCCTGTGTGGCAGCCCCTACGGTATATATATTCATCCGGTTGCTTCCCGCCCCCATGATTCCGCGAAGTCCTCCCGTACCGAATTCCAGATCATTATAAAAAGAGTCGATCAGTTCGGTCGTGTCAGAAGCTTTTATCATCCGCTCTACTTCGGATTGTGTTTCTTTGTCATAGGCGTCGTTTAACCAGGTTTCAGCTTTCGCTTTGGCCTTTTTTACAATTTCTGCGTTATCCATGGTTTCTATTTAAAAATTATATATACGGTAATACAACTAACCGGTATGCTCACAGAGCGGTGAACTTTATTGCCGGCAATACATTTTCACAAAGTTATGAAAATAAAAAAAGCCCTGCAATAGCAGAGCTTTTAATTATTCTAAAGATAAGATTATGATCTTTTTTCTTTGATTCTGGCTTTTTTACCGGTCAGTTCGCGGAAATAGTAAATTCTCGATCTTCTTACTTTACCGACTTTGTTAATGTCGATCTGTTTGATAAACGGGGAGATGAAAGGGAAAATTCTTTCTACACCTACGTTACCGGACATTTTGCGAACGGTAAAAGTTTTGGTTACTCCGGTTCCTTTGATCTGGATAACAACTCCACGGAACACCTGGATACGTTCTTTGTTTCCTTCAATGATTTTGTAGTGTACGCTAATGGTATCACCGGTATTAAATGAAGGATGCTCTACTGGGTTTTCAGCAGCAAACGACTGCTCTGCAACTTTAATTAAATCCATTATTCTACTTTTTTATAGTTTTCATTTATCGGATGCAGTATTACTACTGAGACTTTCGTGTAAGAGACTGCACACGCTCCAATCGGGTTGCAAATGTAGGAAATATATTTTTAAATACAAGCTATATTTCAAAAAAAGAGCAGGATAAAACATTCTTTCAGTGTTTATCCTGCCCGGTGCGGGGAAGGCGGAATTACTCCGTAACCCTTAGTTTATCTCCTGTTTTTTCTATGATTGTGCGTAAATACCATTCCGGCAGGGCGGGTTGCTCCACTTTGGGATTCTTTTCTCCGGGGACAGCCGTTTTGATATTGCCGTCCATATAACGGGCAAAAAGATAGCCATAGAAATCGCGCCAGGTATCCACCAGCTGATTCCCGGTATTGCATGAAAATTCGGTCAGGAATTCCACCGTTGCCTGAGGATTTTGTGCCAGCATGCCGGAAGCTCCTGCATCGGTCATTTGTACAAAAGTCAGGTATTGGGTTTCCAATGCTTTTTGTTTTTTGCGTATGTCCGGATGAATGACGTTGTAACGGGTGTAGGCGAAATTCGTTACCTGGTTGAATACCCAGAATGCGGCTTTGTTGGTAAATTCCATCATACTCCCGTTGCCTACTGCGAATGCATAAGGAACTTTGGTAGAACAGGTGTACATGGGAAAATAAACGGTGCTGGCGGCATCGTCCACGCCGAACCAGAGTATTCCTCCGATTGCATCCGGAAGCCAGCTCCGGCTCTGCGACACGAAGGTAAATCCGGTTTGCTGGGTGGCTGTGGCACGTTCGTGCACGTATTTTTTGCCATCGACTTCGAAAGTCATCGGACGCCAGCGGTAAGGGCATTCATACGGGCCCGCTCCCGGATCTTTGCTCATGTCCAGCTCTGTGCCTTCCAGGTGGTCGCGCATGAAGTCCATCACTTCCAATACATCCACTTTTCGGTTGGGTTTTACCCATAGGGGCATCCGGTTGGTGGCATATCCTTTGGCATCGCGTTTGATTCCCGTGCCTTTGGCATATTCCCAATATTGCGCCATATCGGAATTGATGGCGTTGAAGAATGCCCATACCCGGATTTCACAGGCTCTCGCTCCGCTGAAATCAACCGGAGCATAGCTGTCGGAAAAGCTGAAATCGGCATTTTTACCGTCCTGCGGATAGAAACCCTTTTGTTTGGCAAACGAGATGACATCTTTGGAATATACGGTAGTCACGTCCGGATTGTATAATTTTTTCATATTGTCGGAAGAAATGGAGGTGCGTCCTTCCAATGGAAAGGTGGTAATCCTTGCCTGATTGGCATGGGCGCATACATATCCGTCCGGAACCATACGGGCGACCCATACGGCTCCTTTTTCTCCTTCTCCTTTGCCGATCATTTCCATGATCCAAACTTCGTTCGGATCGCTGATCGAGAAGGATTCTCCTTCGCTGGCATAACCGTATTTAGCGACGAGGTCGGTCATAACGACTATGGCTTCCCGGGCTGTTTTCGCCCGTTGCAGGGTGATATAGATCAGGCTGCCGTAATCGATGATGGCTCCTTCCTGATGATGGAGCTCTGACCGTCCGCCGAATGTGGTTTCTGCAATTGCCAGCTGGTGTTCGTTCATGTTTCCCACCACATTGAATGTCTGTGCGGCCTGCGGAATTTTTCCCATGAATTTTCCGCTGTCCCAATCATATACATCGAGCATGGTTCCTGCCGGCCATGTTCCCGCCGGCCAGTGATAAAGCTCTCCGTAAAGCACATGAGAGTCGGCGGAGTAAGTGACCATCGTCGAGCCGTCTTTCGTCGTGGATTTCGTCAATAAAAAATTTGTACAGGCAGATGCCGTAGTCGATGCTCCCGCTGCAAGGAACAGGAGAATAAGATAAAGTTTATTCATGATGTATTCGGATTAAAATTCAGGGAAAAATAGTATTGTTATTTTCCTCCGATCGATATTTAGCACTTGGGTTGCGGATCGTGTTATCTGATCCGGTCGAATGATTTCAACACGGTTATGTCTTTTACGATGCCACGTAAGGCTAACCAGGTAAAGATCACGCCGATCAGGGGGAATATAAAGCTGAGGTTTGCATTCCAGTCGGCTGCCAGATCGCTCGCCCGTCCTCTGAGTTGCATCCATATCAGAATAATCAGCCCTAATTGAAGGATGATGTTCGCCACACTTAAACGTAGTTGTAGAAAAAGGGTGGGTTTTACCGATTTTGTATTTTTCTTGTGTACGAAGATGGTTCCGAAAGCCACTGCGACGATCGCGATCGTCAGGATCATCGACATCCAGTTCCAGGCAATGAACACAGGAGTTTGTCCCAGTTGTACCACTTTGGTCGTATAAAATTCGTAAGTGAAATTATTGGGAACGGTCAGGCTTGCTACCGGCATAAAAAATAACAGGGCATTGACAATTGCCGTGCATAACAGGAATAATGATTGAATACGTTGGATAACCATGTGATAAAATAGATTAAGAAAATTTTAATGAATGAAATAAAAGGAGGTTGTGAAGCTGTCGGGTGCTTACAACCTCCGTGCGTTTTATTTTGTCAGTTGATTTAAGGTATATTTGATTAATTTCCCCATGTAGCCGTGGTAATCGGCAGAAGCATCCCCCGTCATCCGGTTGGCGATGATCAGGCAGATCGTTGCGGCATGATGTCCCAAAAGGTTACACAGCCCCGTAACGGCAGCACTCTCCATTTCGTAGTTCGTCACTTTGTAGCCGTCGTAACGGAATTCCGTGATCCGGTCGTTGATGCCCGGCATTGCCAGCGGCAGGCGTAAAACCCGTCCTTGAGGTCCGTAGAAGCCTACGGCGGTGAGAGTCACTCCTTTGATTGTTTTGCCTTCGGTGTGCAGGCGATCGACCAGCTCGGCAGAGGCGTTTACCACATAGGGACGGGCTGCGGTGGGCGTCCATTTGCAATGCCGGATAAAGGCATCTTCAAAAGGAGTGTCGCAAATGGCTTCGTTGTCGGCATAAAAACGCAACACCCCGTCGCAACCGATACTTTTTTCGGAGATAACGAAAGAGTCCACCGGAATGTCGGCCTGCACAGAACCCGAAGTTCCGATGCGGACAATGTTTAAAACCCGTCCTCCGGTTTTTACTTCTTTGGTTTTCAGATCGATATTGGCCAGAGCATCCAGTTCGTTAATCACAATGTCGATATTGTCCGGTCCGATTCCTGTGGAAATTACGGATATCCGGTGCTTGTTATAAGTTCCGGTAATGGTATAGAATTCCCGGTTACTTTTTTTCAGTTCTATGTTGTCGAAGTGAGCTGCAATGGTTTCTACACGTCCCGGATCGCCTACGAGGATTACATTGTCGGCGAGGTCTTCGGGCAGAAGGTGCAAATGAAAAATACTGCCGTCATCGTTGATGATCAGTTCTGAAGCTTGTATTGTTGCCATAGTTTTAGATTTATAGTTTAATCTATCGTTTACGATAAAAAATGCCGGAAGTTTACCGGACGGGGCGAAAAGCTCCCGGAATGTATTTCTTCGTGTAAAAATAAGCATGTTTACTTATAATTACAAAAAAGGCGGATAAAAAACACCCCGTCCTTTTTGGGGACGGGGTGCTTGTATGGTTTTATCGCTTTTATTTGGCGTAATTGATCGCACGGGTTTCGCGGATCACGGTTACTTTCACCTGTCCCGGATAAGTCATTTCGTCCTGAATCCGTTTGGCAATGTCAAAAGAAATCCGCTCTGCTTCGGTGTCGGATATTTTTTCACTTCCAACCACTACGCGTAATTCACGCCCGGCCTGGATTGCGTATGTTTTCACCACTCCATTGTAGGAAAGGGCGAGGTCTTCCATGTCTTTCAGACGTTTGATGTAGGACTCTACCACTTCCCGGCGTGCTCCCGGCCGTGCTCCTGAAATGGCATCACAAGCCTGTACGATAGGAGCGATCAGGGTGGTCATTTCTATTTCTTCGTGGTGCGCTCCGATAGCGTTGCAGATATCCGGTTTTTCTTTGTATTTTTCAGCTAACTGCATACCTAAAATAGCGTGCGGTAATTCCGGTTCGTCATCGGGCACTTTGCCGATGTCGTGTAGTAATCCGGCACGTTTTGCTTTCTTCACGTTTAAGCCCAGTTCGGCAGCCATGATCGCACACAGGTTAGCGGTTTCGCGTGCGTGCTGCAACAGATTCTGTCCGTAAGAAGAACGATATTTCATTTTACCGATCAGGCGGACTAATTCCGGATGTAAGCCGTGGATACCTAAATCGATGGCAGTACGTTTACCTGTTTCGATAATTTCTTCCTCGATTTGTTTTTTTACCTTGTTTACCACTTCTTCGATCCGGGCAGGGTGGATACGTCCGTCTGTAACCAATTGGTGGAGTGCCAGACGGGCTATTTCACGTCTTACGGGGTCGAAACCGGAAAGTACGATAGCTTCCGGGGTATCGTCCACGATGATTTCCACTCCGGTCGCTGCTTCCAGTGCCCGGATATTTCTACCTTCCCTTCCGATAATCCGTCCTTTGATTTCGTCAGAATCGATATGGAAAATGGATACGGCATTTTCGGTGGCCGTTTCTGTCGCTACTCTTTGTATGGTTTTGATGACCACTTTTTTGGCTTCCATGTTGGCGGTCATTTTCGCTTCTTCCATGATTTCGTTTACATAGGAAATCGCTTCTGATTCCGCTTCTTCTTTCAGAGAGTTGATCAGTTTCTCTTTTGCCTGTTCGCCGGACATCCCCGAAATAGCCTCCAGTTGTTCGATCTGCTGTTTTCTCAGTTTCTCAAGCTCTACCACCTTCTTCTCGATCAGTTCTTTCTGCACGTCGATGCTGCTTTGCTGACTTTGAATGTCTTTGCTTTTTCTTTGGATATCTTCCAGCTTTCTTGAAATTTCGGTTTCCTGCTGTTTCAGCTTGTTCTCTGCTACGATCAGTTTGTTGTTCCGGGCTGCGGCCTGTTTTTCGTGTTCGGCTTTGATCTGCAGAAATTTTTCTTTCGCCTGCAGGATTTTATCTTTTTTGATTACTTCCGCTTCTGCCTCTGCTTCTTTGATGATGTTTTGTGCCCTATGTTTCATAGCAATCCGCATCAGCCCCCAGCCGATGATTCCACCGGCAAGCAGAGCTACTACGGTTGAAATTATTGTAGTTATCATATTTCAGAAATTAATTAAAGTATTAATATTATATTTATGTTTGTGATATTCGCAAAGCCTAAAACCGGTGCACACCATGCTGACGCTTGTTTCCCGGCAGATAAATTCATAAAACCTAAAATTTTGCACATAAAAAAACCCGCACTATTTCATTTAATAAAACCCCTGTATGACACGGGTGGGGCTGCCATTTGATTCAAACTTCCACCGTCCCGAAGGAACTCCGAAGAGTTGAGGCCTGTTTTCGGCAAATATAAGCGTACGCCCCAATTGTTTGAGTGTTGAGTTTTTCGCTTAAATTAGAAATAATGCGGGAATATCTTTATTCAAAGAACGCTTAAAAATAATACTTACTCTTTGATGAACTCATCAAGTTTTTGGTTTATTTGTTCTATTTCATCCAGCTTTTGTTCGAGCTGCAACATTTTAATGGTGTATTGCAAGGATACAAAAGCTAAAAAATAATAAGGTTCCGGCTCTTTATTGCCAGTTTTATATGTTGAAACGCGTTCATTAATTTCTTTAGCAGCCCTACGGATCACCTCTTCATCTTTTTCTGCGATGTTCAGGTTTAAAGGTATGTCGGCAATATTTAAATTAATGTTGCGTTTGTCAGCCATAATTAATTATTCAAAAGAGCAATACATTTGTCTATCTCCCGCACCAACTGGTTAATTCTCATTTTCGCTTCGTAACCGTTTTCGTCACTCCCTGAAATTGCATTAGCCACTTTGGTCCTTTTTAATTCTTCGCTTAATTCTTTGTTCTCCCTCTTCATACTTTCGAGTTCGGATTGCAGGTCTTCTATCCTACCTTCCAGCCCTTTTTTCTGCTCGAGAGAAGATATATATAGTTTTATTAATTTATCAATTTTAAAATTCAGCTCATTTATAATAGCATCGTGTCTTAGTGCCATAGCTTTATCTTTTCATGACAAAGATAAAATTTATTCTTTAAATTATCAATAGTGTTGGGTATATTTGCATTTGAAATTTTATTATTTGTAATTATGCAAAACCGTTTGCCTTTGAGGATTTTTCTTTTTGTTGCGCTTAATTGTTTGTGCTTGTTTTCATTAAGCGGGCAGACACAAAAAATGATTCGTCCCATGCAGCGCCCGGTGATTTTAAGCGGCAATTTCGGAGAATTGCGTGCTACTCATTTTCATTCGGGAATAGATATAAAGACCGGAGGTGTTACGGGTATCCCTGTGGTGTGTGTGAAGGACGGGCTGATCGTCCGGGTGAGGGTATCCCCGGTAGGCTATGGGAATGCGTTGTATGTGGAACACGGGGACGGTACGACTACCGTATATGGACATTTGGAACGTTTTGCCCCTTGCATCGAACGGTTGGCGAGGGAATTACAGTATAGCCGGGAAGATTTCGGCTTAGACGAGGATTTCAGAGCGTATGCCCTGCTGTTCAAGCAGGGAGATACGATCGCTTATAGCGGTAATTCCGGTTCTTCGGGAGGCCCCCACCTGCATTTTGAAATCCGGGATACCCGTACGGAAAAGGTGTTGAATCCCTTAAGTGTATATAAAATCCGGGATGCTATTCCTCCGCTGGTGAAAACTGTATATATTTATAGTATATCCGAAGAGGGATGCGTGGAATCGGTGAAGGAAATTTCGGTGAAGTCGTCGGGAGCGGGGCGTTATTCTGTTGGACAGGTGACTGTGCCTGCCGGAAAGATCGGGATCGGGGTACACGCCGAAGACCGGATGAACGACTCCGGGAATAAGCTGGGAGTCTATAAAATGGACCTGACTGTGGCAGGGGATACGCTTTTCCGCTTGAAAATGGACTCCTGTGATTTTGGGGAGTCGTGCTATATCAATACCATAAAGGATTTCTATCGTTATAAAAAAAGAGAGACAGTTTACCGTTGTTTCGGATGGTTTCAGAATAACGTGACGGGAGTGGAAAATTTCAACGGGGGAGTATTCGAGATTCAGCAGGACAGTAGCCTGGCCTTGCAGTTGGATTTATGGGATATCAATGGGAATCGTGCGAAAGTGAATTTAACCTTGAAGGGAGGACGCGAATGCGAACAAGTGATTTCGCCCGACAGCGTGTTGAGGTTCGACTGCGCTTATCAGTTTTTCTTGCCGGAGTGGGAGTTGGAATTGAAACCGGGCATGCTCCCCTGGTCGGTAAAGCAGGAAATCGGCATCGAGGCCGATAGCACCGGGGGTGGAGAAACATTAGTACTTTCCCGTGAAGAAGTACCTTTAATGAAAAAGGCCGTTTTGTCGTTTATAGGGAAATATGGGGAGAAAGCTTTGATTTGTGAAGAGGATGCCCAGGGACGTCTTTATGCTTTGGAAACCCGTCGGGAAGAAGACCGGCTTTCGGCTGCTATCGGTTATTTGAGCCGTTATCGGGTGGTCGAGGATACTGTTCCGCCTACGGTGACCTTTTTGGGAATCACATCCGGCCGCCGGGTGTCGTTTAAGATAAAGGATGATTTGTCCGGGATTGGGCAATACCGGGGAGAGGTGAACGGGGAATGGTGTTTGTTCGTATATGATGCGAAAAATGATTTGTTTTCTTGCAGTTTGAATGAACCCGTTTTTAAAGCCGGTGAAACACATTTGGTAAAAGTGAGGGTTTGTGACCGGGCGGGAAATTGTAATGAACGTATTGTGAATGTGAAAAAGTAGGATGTATCTAACATGGAAAAAAATATAAATGAACTGCCGGAAGCCGGAAAGCGTGGGGAAGCGATCCGGGAGCTGGAGGAATATGTAAAAGAGCATGCGGATGAGAAGTGTCTGATGCAATTGGCGGAATTGCTGTATGCAGAGGGCAGAATGACCGATGCTTTGAATCGGTTTAATGCTGTGGTGCGGCTGAATGCCGGAAATTTGAAGGCTCTGAATTATGTTAAAATGATCAATGACATTCTTAATTATTATAACAAAGACCTTTTAAATCCTTAAAACGAAAAAGTTTTCTTTCAAAATGTATTGGAACACAATAGGATATAAATTATTGGGGTGGTTTCTAAAACTAAATAGCGGATTGAGAGCAAGAGGTTTTGTCCGGTTGTGGACGAAATCGTGGAATATAATTCGATTCCCGGTTTGAAGGCTTTTCTTTGTGCGGCAATAAAAAATCTTTGTTTCAATTATTTGAGGGATAAGAAAAAGATTGCCGATTTCGAGAGTGCCGGACTTGAAAATCTGGAAGACTATTTTAAAAACTATTCGATAGAAGAAGAAACTTACCGGATGATTACGGAGTCTGTCCAGATGTTACCCGCTCAAAGTGTCCGTATCGTCACTTCGGCTTTGCAGGGAACAAAACAAAGGGATGGCTCAAGGGTGTTTGAAACATAAATGAACAATCCCATTCTCTTTGTAAAGAGTTAATCAAATACATGCCGTGTGTTATAATTTCTTTACTCTACGATCACTTGGAGTATTGTATTCGTTGATCCTTCAGAAAGTTCGATTTTTAGTATATAATTTCCAGAATCTTCCGGATGTGTATTACCTTTTTAGAGCATATTAAAAAGTATTCGCTATAAGGTGATGACCGGGAACGGCTGGAAGCCTTGAGCGGTATTTGTTTTAGGGTGAATAAGTCCGGAAGACCGGAAAAGTGATTTCAAGAATCGCTTTTCCGGTCTTACGCTTTTTTATGGATAATTGCTGAAATTTAAAGAGATAGAAAAATTAAGCTCGGATCGATAGGCAGAAAGGAAATCAAAGCCTCTTCGAGTGGTGGTTGATATTTTTTTAATTTTATGAAATAATAATTTTATAATTTGTATTTTAAAAATTGTTTTTATTAAAATTAGTTGCTTATATTTGGTTGCACTACTTTACATCAAAATTAAATAAAATTAGTAGAAAAAATTGGTTATTTTTTAATTAAGTGTGAATCTTTATAAATTTTGAATTATGCTTGAAAATAAGTTTGAAGATAGTATCTGGAAGGTGGTTATGAGTTTCTGTTTCTTTGGGATAAGTGGTATTGCTTTTTTATTTTCTCTTTTACCTTTGAATATCACTTTTCATATTCCTTCTTTTATTCCTTATATAACGGGAGGGATCATGTGTGTGTGTGTGTGGTATGGGGTGTGGGCGTTGAATAAACGTGCTTTTCAGTATGATTCAAAATTATTGTCCAGTCGCCTGACGCCTTTTTACAGATTCTTCGTCCCCTTGATTTTGCTGGTCGTTTTTGTCGTTGTTACTTTATTACTGATATTGGAGTGGAATCTCCCTTCTTATTTTTTGCCGCTTCTTATTGTCGATACCGTTATCGTATTGCTGGCTTATCCGGTTTACCGTCTTTGCCGTTTGAATGTGGTGTATGTGGTCAGCAATTTTATAATTGTTTCCAATTTTTTTAAAGAAGAAACTTTTTCGGTATTGGCGATTATCAGTTTAAAAAATTATTTGCCGGGAATATACCGTTTACAAGTGGATAAATATCTGGTATGTGAGGATTATTTATTTGTTCCGAGCATTTCCGGACAGTTGGCAAGGCTTTGCCGCGTAACACATATAACAGAGGTGGAGAAATTTATCCGGGGATTAAGGCCTTTTGAGCCACGGGGACGGGTATATCAGTCGTAACGGTTTAATTTTACGTCTGGACATTGCCGGAAGAGTAGAATTAACAGGCTGATTTGTTGGTTTTTTACTTTTTTATTTAGATTTGTATGTTCAATGAATAGCGTGAGTCTATTTTTCTATATCTAAAGGACGATGAACATAAACTACCTTGCTCCTGTTATTTTCATGTCTGCCGGACTGGTCGAGCTTTTACCGGTGCAGGCTGCCGACGATCTTCCCCGGAAGAATGTACTTTTTATATGTGTGGATGATTTTCGCACAGAGTTGGGCTGCTATGGCAGTAAACGTGCCTTGACGCCTAATCTGGATCGTTTTGCCCGAAGTTCAACCGTTTTTACCCGGCATTATGTGCAGGTTCCGACCAGTGGAGCTTCCAGGTGCAGTATGCTTACCGGGGCTTATCCGAAAAACCGGAAAGATGTGACCAATGAAGCTATTGCCTACCGGATGACGGGAAAGCCCGAAACCGCACAGGCGGAAAGTTTTGTGCATTTGTTACGGAAAAACGGATATTATACCGTGGGTATCGGTAAGATAGGACACTCTGCCGATGGGTATAGTTATGCTTATGGGGCTTCTAAAAGCGATGTCCTTGAAATGCCTTATAGTTGGAATGAATTTTTGTTTAATCCCGGTCAATGGAAAACCGGCTGGGACGCTTTTTTCGGATATGTGGGTGGAACGAGTCGGATTCAAAAGAAAGGAATGGTGAAACCCTATGAATGCGGAGAAGTGGGGGATGAAGGTTATCCGGATGGCTTGACGGCGGAATTGGCGGTGGAAAAGTTAAAAGAATTGGCGGAAAGTGAAAAGCCTTTTTTCTTAGGGGTCGGTTTTTTTAAACCTCATTTGCCTTTTAACGCTCCCGAAAAATATTGGGATTATTATGACGAACAGGCGATCCCTTTAACGAAATACGATTATATTCCGTTGAATGTCAATCGGGCGAGTTTGCATGACAGCCACGAAATCAAGCAATATAAGCTGGGTGATGAAGACGCCACATTGGACCGGCCTGTTTCTGAAGCTTATGCCCGTAAGCTGGTGCATGCTTATCTGGCATGCGTCAGTTATGTGGATGCACAGATCGGTAAAGTATTGGATGCTTTAGAGGCCAATGGACTGGCAGAAAATACCGTGGTCGTGATTTGGGGAGATCATGGCTGGCATTTGGGAGAGCAAAGGGTATGGGGAAAACATACGGTTTTTGAAGTTGCCCTGAACAGTGCGTTTATGGTTCGAATGCCCGGTGTGAAAGGAAAAATTTCCGACCGGGTAGTTAGTTCCGTGGATATTTATCCTACGATTGCCGATCTTTGCGATGTTCCGCTGGAAGGGAGTATGGACGGGGTGAGCCTTCGTCCCCTGATCGAAAAAAAGCGGAATAAGCAATGGCAGGATCTTGCATACAGTTATTTTAATAATGGAGTTAGCTTACGTACTTCCCGCTATCGCCTGACAAAGTATTACCGGAAGGCAACACCTGTCGTCGAGTTGTACGACTATCGGAAAGACCCTTATGAAACGGAAAATATAGCGGAAAAGCATCCGGATATTTTGACTGAGCTGATGCCTTTGTTGGAAGCCGGTGACACGGGGTTATTTCAAAAAAAGTAAGGTCGAATAAAAAAATGATCATGTTTTTTATCGGCTTTTTCGTTTTTCGTTTTTTTTGACTTATCTTTGCCGTCCAATTTTGTGAAGTTTAACCTATTAAAAATCAATCCACTTTGAAAGGGGGTGCTTGCAACTAAAGCGAGTTGGTTCGTTTTGGAAAGAATAAGGAAAGAAAATAAGTCTCGCATATATTATGGTAAGTTCCTGTTTTTCAGGAGAAAAATCGATGTGCGGATTTAAGATGCAAGCCCTGTTGAACGTGGGAAAAGCGCAGTTTCCTGCGGCTTCGGATAAAATATCCAAGTGGATATGCGTAATATGTTAATCGATAAAAAAAATAAAATTATGATCATTGTACCTTTAAAAGAAGGCGAAAATATTGAAAGAGCCTTAAAGAAATTCAAAAGAAAATTTGAGAAAACCGGAGTTATCAAAGAATTGAGAGACCGTCAGGCTTTCACGAAACCTTCTGTAAGAAACCGGGCTCAGCGGATCAAAGCAGCTTACAAGCAGAGCTTGCAGCAGGCTGAAGATTAATTTTTTGTTTCGGGAACTTGCTTTTCCCGATAGAAAAAGTTAATTTGGGTACGATTTTAGAAGGTTGAGTATGGAGATTGATTCATTTTTGGTCTATTTAAAAAGCGTAAAACGGTATTCAGAACATACTGTTGCCGCTTATAAGAAAGATTTGGATCAATTTTTCGAGTTCTGTGAAAAAGTTGAACTGATAGAGAATTGTTCGGAAGTTACCGCTAAAATGGTGAGGCGTTTCGAGGTGGCTCTCATGTCCGGGAAATTTCAAATGAACGGACGGATGTCGAGACCGATGACGTCGAAAACGGTGAGGCGTAAATTGAGCTCGTTGAGAACTTATTTCCGGTTCCAGGTTAAAGAAGGTAGAATTGCCGTAAATCCGGTGGATGGAGTGGTCGCTCCGAAGATCGGGAGAAAGCTACCGGTATTTGTTTCCGATTACCAAATGGACGAATTGCTCGATCGTCACGAATCTGAGAGCGATTTTCCTGAAGTGAGGGACAGGCTGGTTCTGATGATGGCTTATTATACCGGAATGCGGCGTTCGGAATTGGTGGGGTTGAAAACGGAGGATATAGATGTCGGAAACGAAACCATAAAAGTGAACGGCAAAGGGAACAAGCAACGTATCGTGCCTATGCTTCACGAATTGACCGGAGCGGTGAAGGATTATCTTCAGATGCGGGATGAGATTGCCGGAAGAAAACATCCGTTTTTCTTCATTACGGACAAAGGCACTCCTGTTTATGATAAGTTCATTTATCGATTGGTCGTGAAGTATCTGGGTGAAGTGACTACTTCTTCTAAACGTAGCCCTCATGTGTTGCGGCACTCGTTCGCTACGGCTCTGTTGAATAACGGGGCATGTATCGAGGCGATACGAAAATTATTGGGACATTCCAGTTTGGCAGCAACTCAGGTCTATACTCATAATTCTTTCGAGAGTTTGAAAAAAGTTTATAATCAAGCTCATCCCAGAGCTTAAAACTAAAGGAGGAAGTACTATGGACATTAAAATTAATGCAGTCGGTTTCTCTGCCAGCGCACAGTTGGAAGACTTTATCCAGAAAAAATTAACCAGACTTGAAAAGTATAATGATGCTATTTTAGGTGTGGATGTTGCTTTGAAGCTGGAAAAAGACGATAACCTGGAAAATAAAGTGGCTGAAGTCAATGTAAGCATCAAAGGACAAGATGTCTTTGCAAAGAAAAATGCTAAAAAGTTTGAAGAGGCTATCGATGAACTGTATGACGTCATTAAACGTCAGTTAGTTAAAATCAAGGAAAAAGAAAGAGAAGCTTGATTGTGTATTTGAAGTTTAAAGCATTAGCTTTTAAAGACTAAACATTCAATTTACGTAAAATAATTTTGTGAGTCAAAATTATTTACTTATATTTGCACGCTCATTAAAAGGGCTTTATATGATCTATTGACGTGTAACGTTTTGAAGATCATGTGGTTAGTTTAATAAAGAGTTATTTTGAGATAAATTGTTTAATAATAAAATTGTTTTAGAGTCATGGCTAAAGAAAAGTTTGACAGGTCAAAACCACACGTAAATATCGGTACTATCG
>OGOU01000236.1_pt1 | contig 54995 bp, 75 predicted proteins | sample 1552721 | NCBI WGS metagenome assembly OGOU01 (sample SAMEA2580176, study PRJEB22360) | human gut metagenome | biome: human gut; feature: human-associated habitat; material: faeces | place: Denmark | collected 2008/2010
CAGAAAAGAATTTGATCCCATGTTTAAAAGCATGGGCTTTATAAATTAATCGTAAAAGCATTATATAATGGTACTAAGTGAAATAAAATTAACATCTACCCATAAAGAAGATTTGGATAAAGCTGTTAGATATTGTCTTAGGGTTTACAAGATGATGGGAAAAGATTGTAATAAGATGATATTTAGTAGAGATGGAGTAGATGTAGAGATAGAAGAGGGGATGACAGAGATTTCGTTATTTAATACTTTTATGGATAAAAGGAGAAATGAAAGATGTTTTTAGACAAAGTACTTAAAATGATATATATAAAATCGAAATCAAAGATTTTAGATCAAAAGATAAAAAAGTTAGGAGTGATTGATAGGACTGATGTATATGATTATGATCCAAAGGTAAAATCTTTTTTATATGTATCAAGAGATGTGAATGATGATCTATATTTTTCTAGGGTTAATTCTAAGAGTATAGTAGAGAAAAATATAGGTGATCATATATAATTTTACACCAAAAGTATAAAACAATATACATTTATACAGAAATCCGTACTGGGTTCCACCAAAACCCTCTACCTTCTGGTAATTTACTTACATCAAAGGCTTCTTTTTTCTTTCTTATGATGTTAAAAGCACCGTTGATATCAGCGTTGATGAGTTTTCCAGTAGAAGATCTAAACAACCCGCGTTTAGATCTTCTACCTTTATACTCACTGTGTTTGCTAATAACTTCATTGTCTAAGAAACTGCATTTTGAAGTATAACTTTCTTCTGTTATTTCAACATTAATACCTTCTAATTCCCCTTTATATGATACCATATGTATAAAGTCATTAAAAGGTATATAAACAAAGTTCTGGTTATTTACGCCACCAATGTTGATCTCTTGTTTCCAGCACTTGTTATGACCTATTATGATCGTATTAATGCCATTAGAAACTACGTGATTAATCAACATTCTACTAGCTTTATGTAAATAATCTTTTATCTTATTGTTTCTCTTTGTTGTTAATAACCGAATTTGTTTAGAAACTTGTTTGTTGTTTTCTAATTTAGATTTTAAATATGCTAGTCTTTTATTATAATACTGGTTAATGGATTTCAATGGCTTGCCATTGATGATAAAACAAGAACCAGTGTTAGATACACATGAAGCAAGATTATTAAGACCTATATCCACACCAAGGTATTTACCATTGTCTTCAGATCTAGGTTTTTCTTTCTTGTTATAAATTACTTCCAATACTATATATCCATTTTTAGGAACGAATCTAAGTTGCTGGATATTAGTTTTGTTAGTACGGGTAGTGAATTTAAATTGCTTAGGGAGTTTGATAACGCCAGTTTTAATCCACTTTTGAGAAAAAGCTAATGTTGTAAATACAGCAGTGAATAGCCCATCTTTGTTTAGATATCTTGGTATTCTAATTCTTTCGGAGTATTCACCACGGTTTTTCTTGCTAATAAGATTAAAGAACGATTTGAAATTCCGATCAACCATCATAAGTACTTGTTGTGCTACAGGATTAGGTAATGATCGGTAATCAACATCATCAGTATCTTTCAACTGTTTTTCTAACGAATAATAGTTAAGATACTTGTATTTAACAGTATTATCATCCTTATATTGGAAATAGTGTTGTCTAACAACATATAATCCTTTATTGTATAAGTTTTTACACTTATGCAATAGATCAACCAGTTCGTTATAATAAACTGAATTTGATTTGATTATATGTTGTTCGACCAATCTCATGAGACAAATGTATGGATTTTTATTTATATATTAAAATAAAAATGATATATTTACAATGCAAAGTGGTATATAATTACCAGATAGTATAAAAATGAAAACAATTATTATTTACAGTTCTGTAGAAGAAGATTTGCTTTTTTCTATAATAGAAGGAGATTATTCTCATTTGAACAAATGTTTTATAAACAGTGGATTGGCTCCAGAAAAGGAGCGAAAAGCTTGTGAACTCCTTTACGATGAAAACGGGTATTTTAAAATATCTATGTCTAACGATATGTCTCTTCTTGAATCTAAGAATTGGGATAAAGCGGCAATAATAACATTCTTACCTTAAATGGAAAATTACAAAATAATAATAATAGACAATATGATGTATAGTGTACCCAAAAGCGTAGCAAAAATAGCTTCACTTTTAAAAACAGAAGCGTATTTGGCTAAATCATGGGGAAGACATAATGAGTATTGCAACGTAATTAAAACAAAATATAAAGGAAAAAAAATAAGTGGATTTCATAAAACAAGAAAAACATGGCAAGAACAATAGAAAATCATAAAGGATTTCTTGTACTGGAAATAAGTAGACAAGAAATGGTTGATAAATGTGGTAGCTTAGGCATATGCGACTACTGCAACGGTCCGTCTTCTGTAGGATATTATGTGGCTGTTTTAAACAGGTGGTATTGTCCGGCATGCTATAAACATTTCATCAATACAGCAACCAGATATGATGAAGATATCCCTATCGAAGAAGCTCATTACCGGCATTATTGCAAACTGTTTGATATAAAGTTGAAGATTGAGAGTTGATTTGCTATCTTTGCTGATAAACTTAATTTCGGCTAAAATGGGCAGATCAACAGAATATTACAGAACACATCCTGAAGCTAGACGTAAGAAAGCGAAAAAGGATAAAGAGATAAATGAAAGGCCAGAGCAAAAAGCAAAGCGTAGAGAATTAGGGCGTAAGAACTATGCAACCGACAAAGCTAAAGGAAAAAGCTATCGTAAGGGCAAAGACTTATGCCATACTTCTTCTGGACTTAGGTACAAATCGGTTAAGAGCAACAGGGGTTCTAAATCTGACATGAAAGGAGACAAAAATGCTAGAGGATAATAATATCAGAAATATCTTCAAGACATCCAAAGAATTAATAGAAGAGGCTTATTACCAGATACAGAAATACCAAAAAAAAGAGTTTATACCTGCCAAAACAGGTTATTCTTATTTGGATGAAGCTATGATGGGAGGAGCCTTCCCTCAAAACGCTATAGCTATAGGCGCTAGACCTGGGGTTGGTAAGTCTTATGTAGGACAAATCATAACAGGTAATTTACTTAATCCTTTGATTAATCCACAAGCAAGCGATTATCTCCTTGTTAATTGTGAGTTTGAAATGAATCCTATGGATTTAGTTACTAGGGTTCTTAGTAGGAAGATGGGGAAACCTATCAGACATTTCTATGATACTCCTACTTCGGTAGAAGAAACTAAGATTAAAGAGATTTTAGAGCAAGAAAAAAGAAATAATATTGTATATATTCCTAAACCATGTAGCGTAGCTGATTTTAACAGGGCTATGATACACATATTAAGCAAGAACAGTAAAAAGAAATTGATTATAGTAAAAATAGATCACATAGCTTTAATTAAAAAAATGGGTGGAGATCCTAAAAGGGCTATGGATGATTTTGTGGCTACTATAAACGAATTGAAATTAGCTTATTGGAATGTATTCTTTTTGGTTATATCCCAATTCAATAGAGATATAGAAGGGAGAAGATCGCCAAAAGAGCATGCTCCCAGAATGAGCGATTTTTATCAATCTGACGAACTTGGTCAATTATGTTCTATTATGGTAGGATTAACAAATCCTAGGAGAATGGGATATGAAGAATATATGAGTTTTCCAGCTACATGGTATGGTAACTTAGATAGGTTTAAGCCAGCAAACAAAAAAACTACTTTTAGGACAGAGGGACTTTTGTTTCATCATATCTTAAAAGCAAGACAAGAAGGAATAGAGTCTTTGGAAAACACGATATATCCAGAGGTAATGCCAGGGTTCGGGTATCTCTATGGCGAAGGAGGGGTGCGTTACATCAACACAGAGCGCCCACCGCAGGAGCCAAGGAGTTATACCCTGGAAGAGAATGATGAGGAATTTGATGATTCACCATATGATTGAAAAGCAATGAGAATAACATATGAAGAAAATGAATTACTGATACAAATAGTGGAAATGTTATCAGAGAATTACGAAGGAAATAGAGAGCGTATAATGCTTGCTAAATTAGCTGATAAATTCAAGATATATAAAGACTATAAGATCGGTATTCGTTTAAACAAAGACCAGAAAAAAAGATGCTTGGATCTTATAAGAGAGGCATCTAGGATTGTGGATGAATATAGAGGACTTAAAGGAGATATGAGTTTAATAAACGAGTATGATCGCCTAAAAAAAGAATCCTCGGCTGTATCTGATGCCATAGGTGATATAGAAGGACAGCTAAGGGCTGATGTAGATATAGCTAAAAAACAGTTAGATATTATTTTAGACAGAATAAAAGAAGATCTGATTGAAAATGAAGAAGCTAAAAGCCTATCTGAGGCAGATCGTAAAGCTAAAGTTGATCCAAGATACGAATCAGCGTTAGAGGACTATAGAGAATTTACTAAGATGACTAATGTTATGAGGAATAAGCTGAATACCATGAAAGATATTCATGATGATATTAGACAATCTGTATCTACTGCGAGAAATAGTATAATAAAAGAAGGGTATAATCAATAAAAATTAAACATCATGAGCCTAGATATTACGATAAAATTTAAAAACAAAGAATGTGAAGATGAATTTTGGAATGCAAATATCACACACAATATGGGGAAAATGGCAAGAGCTATACCAGTGGTGATAGATGGATTTGGATTTCAGACACTATATAATTATATATGGAGACCAGATGAGATGGGTAAGAAAGTTGACACAACAATAATGTCAAAAGCTTTAACAGAAGGAATAATTTCAATGATAAAAAACAGAAAAGAATTGATTCAATATAACCCAGAAAATGGATGGGGAGATTATGATACATTTCTTGAATGGATTATAGCATACAAGAATTTTTGTGAAGATAATCCTAAATGTGAAATAGAAGTAAGTAGATAACTAAAAAAACAACAAACCCAATGTATATAAATTTTGAACAATTTGTTTCATCAGGGTTAAGCCCTGATGATTTAATCAACTTATTGGCTATACGCCAAAAAGAAGATGTTATAATCCAATCAATTTCAGAAGATGATTTAAGTAAATACAATGAACTAGGATTCATTGAGCAGCTTAAAAATGGTTCCATGAGGTTAACTAATAAAGGGACTTCGTTTATTAGTTTAATAGAAACGCCAAGGCTCACAGACGAGATATTAGAGACTTTGAATGAAATGGTATTAGTTTATGAAGGTAATGGGAAAGAAATGGGTGTAAGCAGACTAGAAGCCCAAAATAGACTGTCCTGGTTTATGTGCAATACTAATTTCAAAAAGAGTTTGATAATAGACATAACAAAATCATATATACAGGATTCAGGAGAATATACATTGAGTTTATGTAATTTTATCTGGAAACCACCATCAACAGCATTTTCGGTTCATATGAATCTAAAAGATTCAAAGTTGTTTGATATAATATCTAAAAAATATGGATTCAACACAGATGTTTATTTCAAAGACTCACAAAATGCGTTAATGAAATGGTTGTTTGCTGTATCCAGACTACCTAATCCTCCAGCTAAATCAAATGAAGATTGTTGGTTTACAGGAAATTCAAAGCAGGATAAAGAAAGATTAATTGGTATAAAAACATGCTTACTAAAAAAATTAAGAGAATGGAAAATTTGAGAGAAAATATAAAACAAAGAGTGATTTCTTTAATTGATGAATGGTCAATCAAAGAAGAAGTTAATGAAGATGACGATTTATATAATGATCTAGGGTTTGATGATTTAGATTTTATTGGATTTGTCATAGATTTGGAAAAAGAGTTTGGCATATATCTACCTGACGAAGAAATTTATGACATTGATACACCAAAAGAATTTATAGATCTTATCTTTAAAGAATTATAAGAATGAATATATTATCATTATTTGACGGAATTAGCTGCGGCATGATAGCTCTGGAAAGAGCGGGGATAAAAGTAGATAAATACTATGCCAGCGAAATAAACGGGGACAGTATAGCAGTATCAAAGAAGAATTATCCTAATATAATCCAATTAGGAGATGTAAAAAATTGGGATAAATGGGATATAGAATGGAAGAATATTGATTTGGTGATAGGGGGTTCGCCGTGCCAAAATGTATCTTCGAGTGGAAATAGAATAGGTTTAGATGGAGAAAAATCATCTTTATATTACTACTATAGATTTATCCTTAACATGATAAAGAAATTCAATCCTAATGTAAAGTTCTTATTAGAGAACGTAAGGATGAAAAATGAATACAAGAACAAAATTTCTGAAGATTTAGGAGTAGAACCGATGATGATTGATTCTGCTTTGGTATCTGCTCAAAGCAGAAAAAGATTGTATTGGTTTAATTGGGATTGCGATTATCCTGAAGATAAGAATATTCTTGTACAATCTATATTAGAAACAGAAGGTGTTGTTAGAGAAAGGCATAGAGTAGATCATGCAATAAATATATTTGATGGGCCTGAATTAACAAAATCATTCTGTATTCAAAAAAGATATTATAAAGGGGTATCAAAATACAGAAGAGAGTATTGCGCGGTACAAATGCCAGATGGATCTCATCGTCCTTTCTCTCCAATTGAATTAGAGAGATTACAGACACTTCCAGACAACTACACAGCCGGGAAGTGCCGCACGAAGAGGGGATCGTTGATCGGAGACGGATGGACGGTTGATGTTCTGGCACATATTTTTAAACATTTAAGTTAAAGTAATCATGACAGACGAACAATTTGCGATAAACAATACAATAACAATCAAAGAAAAGAGACTTACTTTCTTAAAAGTAGGAGATAAAGTTAAAGTTGTTTCATCGGCAGGAGAAATCCTGGGTGAAGGAATAGTAGAAAGAGAAGTTAATAGCTATATAGTTGTTAATGGAGAGAAGTATTGGAAAAGAGGTATTGATGGCAAACATAGGAAAAGAACTAATTACCTAGAGTTTGTTATGAATCTTAAAGATGCTGAAGAATATAGAGTAAAAGATAAGAGATATGAAAAACGTAGAAGATAAGGCAAAAGATTATGTTAAAGAACATTTTGGAGATCCTTATGATTGGGAGCAATTAAGTATGTCAAAACATACTTTTTTCTATGAATTAAGACAAGCCTTCATGGCTGGTTATATCGAAAAAGAAGAAGAATATGAAAGTTCCAGAAACACATCTTCTATATAAAGAAATAAATGGAGATAAAAGATTGGCTGTTTCTTATTCTCAGATAGATACATTCCAGACATGTCCAATGAAATGGTATAAAACATACGTGGAGGGCATGCGGTCAACGGAGAAGCAGGAAGCCACATCGTATGGTACGGTTATTCATCAGACTCTGGAATATTTTTTTAACAACCACTGTTTGCCAAAAGGAGAAGATTTAGGACAAGCGATAAGTTATTTTGCATACAATGAGCAAATACCTTTTTCATCTCCAGAAAGCATGTTGACAGCGATGAGGCAGTCAGGAGAGCTTTTAGCATGGTTAGTTGATTTATTCGAAAAAGATGAATCTGGGAAATTCAAGAAACCTGATAGTGATCTTAATCCTTTCGAACAATTACTGAGAAGAGGAAAAGTGGTTGGAGTAGAAGAAGATTTTGTACTTCCATATAAGCTGCCTAAGCCAGTGGAGATAAATGGGGTTGTACATACCAAAGTATATATAATTGGCTCCGTTGACTTGCATTTGGCTATAAAATACAAAGATCAAATTTTTCATTATGTGATAGATTGGAAATCAGGGAAAGAAGTATTTGCTGACAAAAAACTTAAATCAAATCTACAGCATCCAATCTATTCATTCTACATCTACAGAAAGTATGGTCATGGATTACCCAAAATGTGCGTTTATTTCTTCACAAGGACAAGGCAATATCAAAAGGTTCTAGTAGATGAGAACAGAAAAAATGAAGCCATAAAAGACTTAAATGATGTATTTGGAAAGATGTATGACTTTGAGAATAATGCTATAGATTATTTTTCAGCTTATGTAGAAAAAGGAGACAGATATGTGAGACAAAAAGCAGTACTAAAAGATAAACTACTAGCAAATCAAAAGCCCTGTCCTAGCGCATTATGCTATTATTGCGATTTTGGACTACATAAGAAAAACTTATGTCCTTATTCATCAAATTGGGACCCATCTAAAAAACGAAAGAAATGAAAACATATTCAGATTTAAAAGAAATAAAGAAGATGTTCGATGAACATCCTTCTATTGTTGCCATGAGGAAAGATAAAGCTAAATATACAAGAATGGGGAATTATGTAATGGCAATTCAAACACAAGCTAAAATAGAGGAAGCGTGGAACTCTTTTATTGGCAATTTTGAGAAAACACAAGTTTCTTTTATGGATACTGTAAAGAAAATGAATGAAGAAGATCGTAGAAGAAGTATGATCAATTTATTCTCTCTTGTTATGATGGCAGACTGCTTTGATTTTATGCTGGCAGATATAAAGGAAACACTGAACAAATACGAGAAAGGAAGCGTATTAGACCAATTCGACGCAATGAATAAACTAAGCAAAGAATCGGCGAATCAAATTCGTTTCTTGTTAGATAAAACAGAATACTCTTTCAGCGAAGAATATGCTAATAATACAGATTTGTTGAGAGAAACTATAATGGAGAAAGTAGGAGAAGGAATGTATTCATCATATGAAGTGAAATAATCATAAATATGAACTGGATAACAATAAAAAGCAAAGAAGATTTACCTCCTGAAAGAATACAGGTGATAGTTAGAGGATCTTTAGGAACATATGATATTGCATTTGTTTTTAATGGTAAATGGATAACTAAAGCGGGTAAAATAACTCATTGGAGAAGATTAGATAAATTAAATATAGATAGAGAAATTATGGCATGGTTAGCGGTGGATAGAGATGGGACAGAATTATGTTTCTATGGTAAACCAGAAAGGCTTGAAAGGAAAGGAGAATGGGTTTTAAATGATCAGGATATGAAAGATGCTTATGTATTACCTAAAGGAGCTATAGAAAGGTTTTTGGGTAGAAAAGTAACATGGGAGGATGAACCTATAGAAATTCATTAAAAATTAAGTAATAACTAAAAAGTAGTATCATGGAAGAAGAAATAAAAGCACTGATTCATAATTTTGAACAAGATAAAGGAAAGAGGATAGACAGATATACATTAACTGTATTTGATTCTAAGATATTTGATTTTAATACCAAAACTTATTATGTGATAGCAAAAGATAGGTTTGATTACTATCTTGTATCAAAAGATAAACTAATAATAGAAACAATAGGTATAAATTGGTCTGTAAATTCTCCGTGTCAACTTAATAAAGTAGATATAGTTAATTCATTGTCAATGGGGGCGATAACCATTAATCTATTTACAGACAAGGAGAAAGAAGAGGCTGTTAATATGATAAAAGAGAAATTTAATGAATATGTATATATGAAAGAATGGTATAAAGAAGAAGCAGTAGTAAAAGAAATTTATGATTTATTATGTTCACTTTAAGGCCATATCAAAAAGAAGCGTCCGATGCAGGGGTAAAGCACCTGCTGGGTAGGTCAAAGAAGCCTGGGGTAATAGTCGCGCCAACCGGATGTCATGGGAAGGGAGAATTGATATCTATGGCGGACGGCACTAAAAAGAAGGTGGAAGATATATGTGTAGGAGATAGGCTGATAGGCGATGATGGTACAAATAGAACTGTGCTTGAATTACATAGAGGTGTAGATGACATGTATAGAATTATTCCAATAAAAGGCAATCCATTCGTTGTAAACGGAGATCACATCATGTCGTTATATAAAACAAGAGAAGGTGATTCTCCAAACGAAAGACCTAGAATAGATCATATAACAGTAAAGGATTATATAAATACTAATAAACATTACAAGAATTTACATAAATTATATAAGCCTAATATTGTTAATTATGATAAGAATAATAGAGAGATAATACTTGATCCATATTTTATAGGAATATATTTAGGCGATGGTAGTTCGGCTGATGGATCTATAAGTATAACAACTATGAGAGAAGAAATAGTTGAATACTTGTATGAATTTGTAAAAGAGTATAATTTATATATAAGAATATCGGAAAAGAAAGGAGCAAGTAATAAAGCAAAATCATATTTTTTAAGTGGAGAAAAATGTAAAGGATGTAATCCTATAACAAATGAATTAAGAAGATTGGGTGTTTTTAAATGTACTGCTGGATATAAGTTTATTCCATTAATGTATTTAACATCATATAAAGAGAATAGACTTAAATTATTGGCTGGACTTTTAGATACAGATTCATATTATGATGGAAGTAAAAATGCATATGAATATTGCTCTAAATCATTCGTATTAGCAGACCAAATTGTAACATTATGTAGATCATTGGGATTATATGCAATGATAGGTAAGCCAAAGATAGTAAATGGAGAAACATATTACAGAATATTAATTACTGGTGATTTGGATACTGTTCCAGCAAAAGTAGGTATAAGAAAAGGGAAAGAAAGAAAGCAGAAAAAAAATAATAGAGTTACAGGGTTTAGTGTAGAATATATAGGTAAAGGAGAATATTTTGGGTTTGAAGTAGACGGGAACCACTTATATTGTGATGGTCAACTATTTGTACATCACAATAGTGGTAAATCTGTTATAATTGGGGACATAGTTAAAAGACTAAACGCGCCCACTTTAATCCTTCAGCCATCTAAAGAGATATTGGAACAAAACTATAATAAGGCCATATCTTTTGGGATGTCACCTACCATATATTCTGCTTCATGTAGAGTGAAAGAATTGTCTGAACTTACTTTCGCTACTTTAAAGAGCGTGAAGAAAGATGTAGAGAGATTAAAGCAGATAGGAATAAAATTTTTGCTAATAGATGAAGCTCATGCCTCTTACTCTGCGGAAGAAGGATCTGAGTTCATGAAATTCATGAAAGAATTAGGTGATGTAAAGACATTAGGGTTTACAGCTACCCCTTGCAAATTGCATACCTATAGTTCTATGGTAGAAGGGAATTATTCTAAGTTGAATATATTAACAAAAGATGATCCCAGATATTTTCAAAAGATAGTCCATGTTACTCAAATAAAAGAATTAGTAGATGCAGGGTTCTGGTCAAAACTCAAATATGAGAGATGGGAGTTCGATAACAGCGCATTGGTATTAAATAGTACGGGAGCGGAATATACTGCTAATTCTATTTCTGCTACTATAGTAAAGATAGGATTAAATAATACTATTTATAAGCGCATAATGCAGCTACTAAACGAACGCAAGCATATTTTAGTAGCTATGGATTCAGTAGAGAACTGCAATAGGATAAGCGAATTTATGAATGCCAGAATGGGTAACATAACAGCAGTAGTATCTAATGAAACCAGTAAGAAAAAAAGAGAGAATATTATAGAAGATTTTAAATCCGGTAAGATAAGGGTGGTATTTAACTACTCAGCATTATCTACCGGATTTGATTTCCCTGAACTGGATTGTGTAATTTTAGGAAGACCAACATTTTCATTCGCGTATTTCTATCAAGTTCTAGGAAGAGCTGTTCGTCCTCATCCAAGTAAAGAAGATGCGTTGATAGTTGATTGCTGTGACAATTATAGTAGATTCGGAAGAATAGAGGATTTATCAATAGAAGAGTTTCCCGGAAGAGGGTGGTGTATGTTCTCAAAAGATAAACTTATATCAGGTATTCCTATGGGGCATACGGTGATGAGAACGGAGTTAGTTCAACAAGCCAGAGAAAAAGGGCTGTTAGTGCCGACCGTCAACGAAGATGGTAGGCGTTCGCACCCGCTGGACAGCCAGATCATGTGGTTTGGTAAGTACGAAGGAATTATGTTTAAAAATATTCCTTTAAACTATTTTAAGTTTATAGTAGAGAACTTTGATGTAAATTCGGAGAAAATAAAAATGATAGTAAAATATTATAAGGAGATTATATTATGAGCAAATACAGATGTACAATAGGAGAAGATGACTTTGGATATAAAGTATATTTAATCCAAGTCAAGAAGTTTTGGATTTGGTGGGATTATGATTTTTTCTATACAAGGGAGGCCATGATGGAATGTATTGAAAAATTGAAGAAAGAAGGACATAAAATTATAGAATAATATAGAAATGAGATATTTTGTATTTACTGTAAAAGTTAATAAAAAAACGGAGACTCATTACGTAGGAATGAATGGAGAGAAATATATTAGTATAAGGGATATGGCTGAACGAATATTTGGAGACAGAAATAAAAGAGATTTCGCTATATTGTTTTTAACGGAATTATCAGAAAAAGATTTTAAAGATTTAATAGAAGAGGATTAAAGATTAGGTACTCATGAAAGCAGAAAAAAGAATTTAAAGCAGAAGATAGCCTCAAATAATATATAGTATTGAATTATCAATATCTTATATATATCCATATAGGATCAGGTTATTAGCCTAAGTCTTGAAACAGAGACTCCGTTATTAGAGAATGATATAGTTACCTACGGATGTTTATCCAAGTCTGTAGCTCTAAGGTAAGTGATTAAACGTTGTTTGTATTTGGGACACAGTGTTGCTTATAAAAACCTCTAATAACATTGGCGATGGGTATATTACAGAGTGAGATATCTCTGACTTATGTTGAATAAACATTGGTAATTATATACCAAAATAAATTAGTTAGAAGGCATAATCGTCAGATACATAAGATTAAAATACAGAAAGGTGGTAAAAAGAGGATGAATCAATCACCTTTCAAAGTATTTGGTTTTAGGTTATTTGATAAGGTTATGTATCAAAACGATTGTTATTTCATATATGGTAGAAGGGTAAGAGGTTTTTTTAACATTCGTGATATAGACGGTAAAAATGCCAAAGATGTATCATGTAAGAAATTGAGATACATTAGTCATGGATTGACAGATATTATTAATTAAAAAATGATTAAGTTTTATGAACAAGAGCAGAAGGAGGAGAATATCTGATGTTATCAAGAAATTAAAAGAAATAATGGATGATATTCAGGAGATAAAGGACGAAGAAGAAGAGGCGTATGACAACCTTCCAGAGGGGCTGAAGCTGGCGGACAAAGGAATCCAGATGGAGGAAAACGTTAGTTCTCTGGAAGGTTGTCATGATGATATAGAGAATGTGGTTTCAACTTTAGAAGAAATGTCATGAGAAAAATAAATGAGAAAGACATCAATATGGGAAGAAAGCTATTGATGTCTCATAATGAAACTAGTAATATAGTAGTTCATGAATCATCCAAAAGATATGGTTATATATTAGAAAATAATGTCAAAGACGCTAAAGACCTAAACAAGAGACTAGTAATATGGAGAGGTTTGTTTGGCGATTTTGACATTTATTGTATGGAGAGAAATGAATTTTACTCTAAGTTCAAAGAGGCGTTTACTGATGACAATGCTATTATTGCGTTAGTTAAATACTTTTATAGAGAAAGGAATTGAAATGATAACATCAATAAAAATAAATGACAACAAAAGGATGCCGTTTGGATATACATCCAGTATAAAGGCATTCAAAGACGGGTCCGAATTTACATTCTGTCCAGGAGTGAATGTGATTATAGGAAAAAATGGAAGCGGAAAGTCTACTCTCATTAACATCATTTCCATGTATATGTTATGCGAAAAATCTATGTGTTCAGAGGTGCCTATAGAAGCATTAGATTTCCCAGATATATTTGATGATGACAAAGTGCTTGACGGTATTGATATAAAAGCTGATTATACTGGAAAGGTATTTAGGCTTATGTCTCACATAGAGATGAATCAAGGTGACATATTGGACAATATTCACAATTTCAGCCTATTTATGAACGGGAATGGATGTTCATTTGGAGAAAAGAGCGTGTATTCAATAAATACTCTTTTTGATTTTATGTTCAAACAAAAAGAGTATAATTTCCCGATTAACAAACTAAAAGAACGAAGGGATGGGGTAAATGGGTTCTGGTCATCAAGGATTGACAGCCTCTTGGATTACTATAAAAAGAATCGTATAGAGGCAACAGAAAAGAATTTTGAATACACAATACTCATGGATGAACCTGACAGAAATCTGGATATTGAAAACATAATGCAGGTATATAATATCCTATCATTCCATAAGCCGCAAACACAGATTATAGCTGTAATCCATAATCCATCACTGATTTACAAATTAAGTAATCTGGCTTGCGTGAATTTTATTGAGATGACAAAAGGATATTTAAATGATGTTGTTTCTTTCATGACAAAGTAGCAATAAATAAAAGATGGATTATATTACTATTGTTGTATCGTATAATAGCGGTATAATAGCATAAAAGATGGACAATATTATTAAAACACAAAAATATGAAAGACATAATTATTTATCACAAAGTAGATTTAGATGGAGTAGCTTCAGCTGCTATTGTAGTAGATTATTTGAAAACAAAAGGAAGAGAATACGAATTGCTTGGATGGACTTATGGCGATCCTATTCCTGAACTAGGTGGTGGTATATTTAAAGTATGGATACTAGACGTATCTTTTGGAGAAGACCATGAAAAGATATGTGGTAAATGGAATATGGATTGTTCGGAGGTTATTTGGATAGACCATCACAAGACAGCTATTCCAGAGCATTTAATGGAAGAGCAGGGTATAGAGGGCATCCGGCGAATCGGAACTGCCGCCTGTGAACTTACATGGGAATATCTGTATGGACCAGATGATGACTGTTATGATATTATCGAATATTTATCTGCATATGATGTATGGAATAAAGAAAGATTTGATTGGGGTGATGTGATGGCTGTTCAATATGCTACAAGAGCTAGAGTGGGGTTAGATGTGGACAAAATGGTTAATGTAATTGAATATATAAGTAAATACGATTCACTTAAAGGTGAGGAGAAATCAATTTATGAATTAATATCAGAAGGAGAGGTTATTCTGGATTTTCTTAAAGTTAAAAACGAAGGAGAATGTGCAAACTATTCATTTGAGGGTCATATAGATGGATATAACGTTATTTTCATGAATACCTTAGAATTTAATGCAATCACATTCGATTCTGTTTACAATGAAGATAAACATGATTTAATGTGTCCTTTTGCTATTCTACCAAATGGGTTAGTTAGATTCTCATTGTATTCTACAAAGAAATATATGGACTGTGGAGAAATAGCTAAAACATTTGGAGGAGGAGGTCATAAGTTGGCTGCCGGATTCCAGTTAAGTGTAGATGACAAGAGGTTTTTGAATTTTATGTTAAACCATAAATTAGTTTGGTTATTATGATAAAGAAAGATGATAAACTAAGAGTAAGTCCAAAAGTTAAGTATAAAAATATTAAAACAGGAGAGTTAAAAGAAGGTCGTTTAATAGGAGGACCTATTAGAAACGGAGCAGATATATTTGTAAAAGTACAAGTAAGCAGTGGTTCGCAAGGAATAATATTGGTGAATAGTAAATATGTTTACCCTTTGTTTGGTGAATGTAGTAATGAAGAGTTTAACAATGTTATGAAAACAATGAAAGAAATTGAGAATGAAAAATGCAAAATAATGGAAAATGATAATAGTAAAGAATCAATAAAGAATGACATCCAAGATGATAAACTCAGATGGGATCTTCTTCCATTAGAAGAAATAGAAGATATTGTCAGGGTTTATCATAGTGGTGCTAAGAAGTATGGTCCAAATAGGTGGCAGAATCTTGAAGACGGGTTCCAGAGGTATAAAGCCGCGGCACTCCGTCACCTACTGGAGTACGAGAAGGGGGAGCGGGTAGACGCAGATACCGGCTGTTTGCATTTGGCGCAATTTGCGTGGAATGCTATTGCTATGTTGTATTTGGATAAGCATGGTAAAGGATCAATTAAAAACAATGAGAAATGAAAGAATTACAAACAAAAGAAGAGTATTTAGAATCAGCAAGAGAATTCAATGAAACTATGAGAGAAAAGGGTAGTATTATAGGATTTTACCCTTTAAATAGACCTGATGTGGTATTCGTGTCATTACTTAATGATAATATAAAAAAGGCATTTCTTAATGGGGAACCATTAGGGGATATGTTTCATAATCTTAGATTATTAGGTGTATATAAAAAAGAAGATAAAAAATTATTTAAAGGGTTTAGTGTTGATCAAAATAACTCAAAGGATAAAATACATTTTATTATTTCTGGAGCAAAATTGGACAACAAAACACTTATATATACAGGGAAAATAGAAGATACTATAAACATTGAACAAGAAGGTAAAGGATGAAAGGAATATTAATAGACTCATTCCATACATCAGAAAATGAAATCCTTAAAAAAGGATTAGAAGTGGAAGTAATAAGTAAATGGGATGATGAAAATTACGTATGCGAAATACCTGGAGGCAAAAGAGTTAGAATATGGGATATGTGTCTTAAAATAACAGACTATAGTCCAAATATTGATTGGGAACAGCGCAGATACGAATTAGCTAAATCAGCAATGCAAGGATATTGTATAGCGCTTGGGTTAGATGATGATAATTCAGAATCATATAAAAACATAGCTATCGGCTCTTTAAGAGCTGCCGATGCTATAATTGAACGATTAAAGAAAGAATAAAATATGAAAGTAGATATAGATAGAGTAGATATTATCAATATGATAAGAGGAACACGACCTGGTTGTGAATTAATAGATAAATGTACTAAACTTGGATTAGGATATTATCATGGAGCATACAATGAATGGAGATGGGATGAAGTTTCGAGTACAAGCTGGGATAGATTATCAGATATTTATCTAATGAAATTATATAAAGAAGCAAAAGAAGCAAAATGAGTTTATTTATATGTGCAAAATGTGGCTGTATTGAGAATACGACCACATCTGATTATTGGGCTTTGACAAGATTGGGTGCTAAAGATGATTATGTATATGATGAGTCTCTAAAAGATTATGAAGGTAAGCCTCTTTGTTCTGAATGTGCTAAAATAGTATACCATAGAGATGATTCTGCGCCTAATGTGGTTCCTGGAAAATGGCATGGGAAATTTCCGAAAGAAATGGCAACAGAAGAGGATAAGAGAAGAGTTAGACACAAGGGTTTAATATATTGATAGTATGATGATATTAATAATAGCATTGCTAATTGTGGCAATATATTCGATATTAAGCATATTGATATATTTATATAACGATCAAATAAATGTAGATTTAATAGAATTTGAATATGACAATTTTACTAATGTAATGACTTTGGAATTTGTAAGCAAAACAGGAAGATTTATTACAGAGTCATATGTTGGAAGTGGTACTGTTTGGCATCATTTGCCAAAGTATAAGGGATGTAGTTTGTATGAAGAAAAATTGCTGAGTCGTCTTTATACAATATGGGAAAACAATAGGAATATAAATATTAATCAAATAAAATAGACAATATGGCAAGCAAAGATGACAAATGGGTAATGTTTAGAAATTATATGCATAATGAATTAGGCATTACCAAAGAAGATATTAGAAGATGGATTGAAGACTCTGTTGAACAATCCGCAAAAAATATGGTAGAAAATGCGTTTGCAAGGAAGAATCCTGAGCAAATGATTAAAGATGCTATATATAAAAAAGATTACTTTTATGGGGAATCTTTCAATAATAGGGTAGTAGAAGAAACTGCTAAAATATTAGCAAAAAGATTAGATATAACGATTAAAAAATAAAAAAAAACTATGGAATTATCATACTCAGCCATAGAAGCATACAAAAAGTTGCTAACAAATCCCAAGAATTATGGATTTGAATTTAAGCCAATAGAAGAATGTTTTGAAAAAGTCGAGGAGGTCACTCCTAAGCGTATTCTATATGAACAATACATGGAGTATTTAAAAAAGCCTCTTCCTAAAGTGGTGTTTTATATCATAATGGATGACTTATTTGGAGACAGATTAGGTAAAACAGATAATAAAGGGCTTTATAAATGTTATTTGGGTTATAAACTTAAACTTAATGTATGATGGATTTAATAGATTTATTGAAAGATAAAGAACGGCTAATAAAATATATTATAAGCACGTCACAAAATGCCGATAAAATAAATAAGGGACTTCTTTTCATGAAAGAACGAAGGTTTTCCGACCGAGGTATGTTAGATAAGGTTGTGGAAGTAACTGCCATGCAGACCAAGCAGATCGAGTTGCTTTCTATAATAGCATTAGTATATATGGGTAACTCATCTTTTGATAGAGACGTAGCTCTTATCCTCAATAGAATGGGAAGAGGAGAAGAAGCTTTACAGCAGATGTTAAAAAATAAAATGTAAGGAATGGGGTAATGAAAAGAAAAGAGATAAAAGAACGATACAATAAAATGGTATCCGGAATAGAAGAAGCTGGAATATATGACGGCAGAGGAACTTATGATTTATATAAATGCAAAAGATGTGGTCATCATATCATAACAACCTATGCCGAAAAAGGGGTAACACCTTTTATTATAAAATGCAAAGGGTGTGGTGGAGATATGGTTCATGAAGAAACATATAAAAGTATACCAGAGACTATTTATGCTATAAAATGGATTAGACCCACATTAGAACAAACAATGAAGTTATCAGAAGGATTGATAGAGCATGTTCTTAATGGGGGATTAGTGATGGAAACAGAAATAAAATAGATGATAACATGAATACACATACTTTAAGAGTAAGAGCTGAAAATGCCTATTATCTTTATAGAGAAAGATGTGGACATGTAGCTGAAGAAGCTCAAAAATACATAGATTGGGATAATAATGTAGGTTGTGAATACCTTCCTTATGATGGTCTGTGTATATCAGCAACAATACCAGATGAGTATTCTAATGGAGGTATACCAGAAAGTGTATGTCCGGCAGGTATATTCTTTTCTTTTGTAAAATCAAGAGAGAAAATTACACCACAAGAGTTTAAATCAATTTGTATTTAGAAAAACAGATAATTATAGTAATTGTTATGGATAGAATACAGGAAATAGAATTAGCGGCAAATACCCAAGTAGACGGCTTAAATGGTTTGAATGGCTTTGACAAAACAGATATGTTTAATATGTTTATTGCTGGAGCTAAATGGGCTGATGTTAATCGTGAGAATCCGTGGATAGATATAAATGAGCAATGTCCAGAAGATGACCAACTTGTTTTAGCTAGGGTTGACAATGGTAGAATAACATTAGCTAGGGCATGGGTTATTGAAACAGAAAATTCATTATCTGTGAAATGGACAGCAGAATATATACCGCTTTTCGGTGAATATTATATCACCCACTGGATGCCTATTCCTGAATTTAAAACAAAATGAAATATGAACGAAATATGGCATAGCGAGTGTGAACCCAATTTTGGCACTCTTGTAGTTGTAATTAGTAGCGAACGTAAAATTATTTTCTTTGGATATTATAATTTTATGGATATTAAACCAGGTGACAAATGGGCTTATATGGAAGATTTAGTTAATAATACAATTGAAGAAAATAAGTATATGAATAATAAATATGTAGTTTGTAGATATTGGCAAGGATCTTATATACAAACAATGTGTACTCCTATGCCAGAACAATATGCTATAATCGTGGCGGACATATTAAATAAAACAGCAGGAGTATTCGATGAATATAAAGTAAAACAAATAAATGATAACTTAATGTAAAATAGTATGAATAAAATGAAGGAATATATTATAATCGATAATGGAGACATCTATTCTATTCCAGGAGAGATGACAAAATGTATCAAAGCAGCTTATGATTTAGTAAAAGCCACTGACGAAGATATGACATGTATAGTCAACACGGTAATAAAATATGGTGAATTTGTAGGGAGTGCAATTCTAACAATTAGAACATAAAATCATGAGAAATGTATGCATCTGTGTATGCTTTTTATTATGGATTACCGTAACACTATTATTATCAATATCCATCATAGGCTTGTGTGTAAGCTGGAGTGATAAATGGCAGGAATTAGGTAGTGATGTAATAAGTAGATTCAAAGAATAGTTAATTAAAGAATATGAAATATATAATTGTATCATTTGTGCTGGCCAGCATATTATGCGCTAGCATTTTAAAGATCATGAATTTTGTAGATTGGTCTTGGGTTTTTATTTTCTCCCCAATTTTATTGTGGTTAATATATGAAATAATTGTTTCAATTATAATCTTATTAATATATTTCTTCAAATACAATAAAAAGGATAAAATTGACAAAAATCCTGCTCCAGGGTATGGCTTTAAGAAAAGGCTGGAAAATGCTCGATGGAAGCAGTGGTAAGAATAAAATAGACAATTACAATCTAAAAAATAAAGAATTATGACACAAGAATTAAGTGCAATTAATCCGTTTAACGGAATGTTTGGGCAGCAAGGATGGATTTGCCCGAAATGTGGAAGAGTATTCTCTCCGTTTACACCTATGTGTTTATACTGTGGCAAGGGAACTTCTACCTCCACAAGTTCTAATATTGAAAAATTTATTGATGAAACCCATAAGACACCATTTGAGAATATGGGTGAAGATTGTGGAGAATATCTTAAAAAAGAAGGTCATCCTTGTGATAAGTTCAACTGCGATATTAATGAGGTTGGGCAAGTCCCACATGATAAATAATATCAAATTAAATAATCATGAAACAAATTATCCTCAGAATATTAATGATAATATGCGGTATAACCATAGCTGGGATAATATTATACTGGTTGTCTCTTTTGAATTGGAGTATAGCGGTTATAGTTGCGGCCATTGTATCCATAGGAATACTAGGTGAATACATTAAATAACAATCTAAAAAACTTGAACCTAATGCTGTATAGGCAAGCGTAGTGAAATATGTGTGACTGTTTTGATAAAGTAGAAGCGAATTTGAAAGAAAAGACTGGTGATCCGGAAGCATCTTTAAATTATATGTACGCCATGCCGTCTTTTGAAAAGAAGCCAGTAATAGAGGCAACATATCGGAATAAGAAAAAAGATGGTACATTCAATAAAAAAGAAAGTACTATATCTATCGCTTATCCTTTCTGCCCATTTTGTGGGAAGAAGTTTTCAGAAGGTAAATAATTCAATACTAAAAAGAAATGAACGAAATCAAATTACATAAGTCCATCCAGCACGTTACAACGACTAATGGCAAATTGAGTGATAAGACAATAAAGTTAATTAATAAAATGGTAAAAAAAGCGTATGGAAACAAATGACATCATGCAGCATATTGATGAATTGTTGCAAGGTTACTCAAATGAAGAATGTGCGGAGATTTTAAAGGAAGTAATAAGTGAATGCCAGTCACGTATTGAGAATTGTGATGAAGGAGTTTACACTAATTCATAATTAAAAAAATATGAAACAGTTAGTAATAACAAAAGAAGATATATCTCGCATTCATGATTTATATTTCAAAGTGCGAATTAAGAATGTTGAAGAGCAGGACAAAGTAAAGAAACATCTTGAAGCAATAGGTTTTTACTATCTCTATGACGAAGGCGACCCTGTCTATGGTTTTATTGTTGGAAACGCTCTTTTCGGTGGTGTTTATCACAAATGTGCCTTTGATGACATTGGTCATGAAGAATACACAGTAGACCAAGTTTTAAGCTTAGAATAGCTCAAATCACGAAAATTATGAATAATATGAATAAAATTAAATGGTTTGTTATAGGCTTCCATTTATATGTTTTTCCTCCGGACCCGAAAGTCGGAGACATTGAAGCTCTTATTAATTGGAAGCCAGAGAAAAAAGGAGTCCTTGAAACATTAAAGTTTCGTTGGCATTTTGGGATTTGGTCTTATAGGGCAGTATGTATGGGTCTTATAGGAAAAGGCTTTAATCCTAAGCATGAAAGAATAGAGAATATTATAGTGGAAAATAACTAACAACTAAAAAATAACGAGCTATGCTAGATAAACAACCAGGAGATACTTTTGAATGGAAAGATGTTACATTTGTAGTAATAAATAAACCTGTTGGAAGAGTAGCCTGTAATTATTGTGATTTGTGGGTTGGAGGATATTGCATTGCTGATGAAAATACACCACCCTGTCTAAATAGAGGGATAGCTTTTAAAGCTCTTGACAATAAGAAGTTAAAGAAACTAACAACTAAAAAATAACGAGTTATGACAGTAGAAGAACTTATAGGCGTATTGGAAGAAATAATCCTAACGCCACAGTCTTGATGGATTCAGGGGACATAAACCAAGTAGAGGTTGATGATGCTTCGCAGACGAAAGATAAACGGTATGTAGTAATTAGCTAACAATTAAATAATCATGAGTAAAAGAAAGGAATTATTAATAAAAGCACTCGAAAAAGATAAAGAGGCTTATATCTCCGGAGAACTTAGCCCTATACTCCGGTATAGGAAATGTAAATACGATAGTGTAAAGGGGTATTCGTGGATTGATTTTTATTTGAATGATTCCCCTGTTCCTCTATTTGATACTAAAACACGTCAAGAAGATTGGCATGTGTTTGCTGAAAACATACTTGACGAGATGCAAAAAGTAGCAATAGAATGGAAAAAAGAAATAGCTAACAATTTAAAAAATCATGAGTCAAGTAACGGAGGCAGCGTATGATTACGCAACACATAAGACTAAATTCAGGAAAGATGTATTGAAGGAAGTTGATGCGGATAATTATGTATCTCGCCATTCTGACAGCATGGAAGATTTTCAATGTGGAGCCGAATGGAAAAGACAACGGACTATTGAGGTGTATAGAAACCTCTGTCCATCCTACAAAGTACATACTCGGTATGAATGCGGAAACTACTCTCATCGTATGGAGTGGAAAACAAAGGTGTGTGATATGAATTGTGAGTACATGAAGAAATTCATGGAGAAAATCTAATAAGAACTGAGCATAATGGATGTAAATGTAATATATAACTCGGAATGTCGATTAGGACTAAAATGTCTATCGGACAATAGCGTAAACTGCTGTATTACATCACCTCCATATTACGGTTTGCGTGATTATGGAAATGATGAACAGATAGGGCTTGAAGCTACACCGGAAGAATATATTGGGAAGTTGGTTGAAGTGTTCCGGGAAGTTCGACGGGTGTTAACGAATGATGGTACTCTTTGGGTTAATATAGGCGACTCGTACGCCGGATCAATGAAAGGAGCTGCACAGTTTCCAGACAATGCAATGAATTATAAGCAGGGGACAAACCGGGGGACACTTAGTAAGGCAACATTAGTAAAACAATGCACAAACTGTAAGCCTAAAGATTTGATAGGTATCCCTTGGATGCTTGCATTTGCTTTACGTGCCGATGGGTGGTATCTACGTCAGGATATTATTTGGGCAAAACCAAGTGTTATGCCTGAGTCTGTGAAAGATAGATGCACCAAGGCCCATGAGTATATATTTTTGCTGAGTAAATCAAGAAAGTATTATTTTGATAATGAGTCTATAAAAGAGCCTTCTACAACATTTGATACATCAATAAGGGATCGAGATAATACAAAGATGAATAATACTCCAGGAAGATCAAAAATGCATGGATTGACTACAAATGATTATGAAATGAGGAATAAGCGATCGGTTTGGACTGTAGCAACTCAACCTTTTAGAGGTGGTCATTTTGCTGTTTTTCCTCCTAAGCTGATTGTGGACTGCATTAAAGCCGGTTGTCCAGAAAACGGTATTGTTCTTGATCCCTTCATGGGTGCCGGGACTACAGCTGTCGTTGCCAGAAAATTAAATCGTAATTATATTGGTTTTGAGCTGAATCCTGATTACGTGAAAATAGCAGAGAATAGATTGATAAAAGAAGTTGGAATCTTTCAACATTAAAAAGTAATGAATCATGGATAAAATTTATAAATATCCTCTTGCACTAGAGGATAAACAAACGATAGAAATGCCGATAGGCTATCAAATATTATGCGTCCAGACACAATTCAACCAACCTTGCATCTGGGCCATGGTCAATCCCAATTTGCCTCCAATTGGGGTAAAGATCGAAATCTACGGGACAGGTGGAAGTATCACAAATCCATTTCCTAGCTATCTGAAATATATAGGTACATTCCAAATTAATAACGGACATGAAGTGTATCATGTGTTTTTGAATGAATTAGTGTCGGTTCCTATCAACCCTAAAAAAAGTAAATCATGATATACAAAAGTTACAATCACGCCTACTATAAAATAGAAGATGGATTGCTTTATGAAGCATACACCACTATACGTGGTCCGAGATTTAGAACTATTGGACGGTTAAAGTATCCTGACAGGAAAAGGGTACCACCTGAAGAGATAAGCTTGGTTGAGCAGGCTTTGCGAGAATGGGGAAATGTTTAACGTATAACTAAAAAGATATGAAAGGAAAACTAACAACAGCAGTAGCCATTTCAGAAAATGAAATGCTCTCAATAGGTACGGAAGTAGAAATCACAAACGGATGGTGTGGATGTGATGGATATCATTTCCAATGCGAGATTCAAGGAGGAAGACAGGTGGTAATAGAATCAAAATATATCGAGATCACCGACCATCGTCCATATATAAACTGGGAACAACGGCGGTATGAACTAGCTAAATCAGCTATGCAGGAATTACTTCACGGATTCACCATCACACAGGAGGATATAGAAGACAAAGCAAAAGCATTGGTAAAATCTTCTGTGTTTTGGGCAGACGCCCTTATCAAGGAATTAAAATCAAATACCAACAATTAAAACTTAAAAAGAATTGAATCATGAAAGCATCTTTTGATAAAGTTCTATACGATGATATTGAACAAAAACTAATGAAAACACATCCAGCATACAAATCCAGAGATGCTGATATAAAAGAGTTGTTGAAAATTAGGAAAAAGATGACAAAGGTTTTATTTAAAGGAATTGAACCCAGCGTAGACATAAACTATTTCTGTGAGACTTGCGGATCACATTCGCATCTGGAGCATCCTGACACAGCTTACTGTTTTATCTGTAATACAGACAATTGGAAGAAAGAAGATTATGCTGATATTTAATAAATAATAAGTTATGAGAAAAAGCAAAGTATTTAAAAAAGATAATGGTGATAAATATGAAGTATATGTATCACTAAGTACATCTTATGGCTATAGTAGCTACTTTTGGGATGTATTTGCAGATTATTGTCCTAAAGGGAAAAGGAAGATGAAAAGGCTTAGCTGTGCAGATGATCATAGATACAGAGAACTAGATATTGAAGAAAGACAGGAATATTATATAAAATTCATCTTATCTCATATTCCGGCTGAATGGGTGAGAGAGGTTCAAATGGATATTATTAATGAATTAAGTAAACCGATTATATAAGTAATTGAATGAGATATGGAGAAAAATGCTTTTTTAAGAGAAGAGGATTTTAGCACATGGTATAATACATGTGCTAAAAGCGTTTATATGGATGGAAGAAGACCAACAAAATACCCATGCTTAGTTGTATGGGTAGAAGTTGAAGAACGAAACACATTTAGACATACCGTGTATTTCGAATGTGTATATAGTGATGATCTTTTAATCATAAATAATATGAAAACAGAAGAAGTTTCTATTCCTGCAAAGAGGAAAGAAGAAATATATTCTTTAATAATGGAAATGGGATCAGAATTAGCCGACCATGACCATCAATGGAGTAATGAATTAAGAAAGAAATTAGAAAGAGTTGTATCATTTTTAAATAAATTGTAATTATGAAAACACTGGAAGAATATCAAGCGGAATTAAAACTATTCGATTTTGAAATGCCTTGTTTCAAAAAATTTTTGGAAGATCCTAATCAGAAAGAGTATTATGCTCCCATGAAAATGGTATCAAAAAATGATGACGGCAGTTTACAACTGGATATGGCACAATATAATTGTGGAAATAGAAAAAAGATTACAATATGATGACATTTTATCTAATAGGATGCCTTGTATCTTTTAGTATTATAACAAAAAGGCGTAAAGATTGCAAGGATGAGATGCTAGAAACCATGTTCTCTCCTATATTGGTTTTACTTAGTTGGGTATATGTAATCATGTATACCATAAAATACTTGGATAATAAATGGGGTTAAAAAATAAGCTCATCCTATCAATCACTGACTGGATGAGCTGCAACAAACCCATAGTTTTTAGAAAAACAATATTAACCTTTAAGCCTTAAACACGATAAATTTTAAATTTTTAGTTTATGAACAAATCGCTTTACCTTTACCTGCTATAAAGATATGAAATATTTTTGGTAGTTGTATTTTTATATGATGTATATTTAATAACAACCTTAAACTGATACCGCCGTCCATGTAGAGGGGAGTTTTGGCACGATTACACGATCATATTCCCCATATCCATCATTATAATAAAATGTACCTTTCGTTTTTATTTTATAGAACATATTTGTAGTATTGGTTAAATTATATATTCCGCTAGTCATAGTAACCTCTGTTAAACTAGTACACTGGGAAAACATATAAGACATACTTAATACTTTCCATGTTCTACATGGAGATAAATCTAAAGATTTCAACGAAGTACATCCGTCAAACATGTTTCCCATATCGGTCACATTAGATGTATCGAAATTTGATAAATCCAAAGAGGGTAATTTATAATTCGACATAAACATCTCGTTCATATCTTTAGTATTAGATAAATAAAACCCAGATAAATCTAACGATTCTAAATTTTGGCAATGATAGAACATTCCTTTTGTGCTATTAGGTTTATATTCCCCTGATATTTTAATTGATGAAAGATATATACATGACCCAAACATATATGAAACATCAGTTATTCCAGTTGGATCAAATTGTGTTAGATCTATTGATTTTATTGGGCATCCCTGAAACATGCCGTTTGCATTCTTAATCTTTTTGCCAAAATAAAATGTTATAACATACTCTTTCTCTTCATCAAAAAATTTACTATCAATAGGTTGTATGGGTACTCCGTCTATTTCCATATCTGATACAGACGCAAACTCTTTGAAATAAGGACCCAATATACTTGTTTCGGTTCCTAGTCCTATTTCATATGATGTAATATTATATACTGCTGTTATTACCCCCCCCCTATGGAGTTATTGATATTCATATACCTTCTTCTCATATCATTTATATTATTTATGTATTTGAGTTACTCCTTTTATATTAAGTTGTATATTCGGCAAGAATGCTGCGATTAGCTTCTGACGACTATCATCTTTTTCTTGCTGAATATTGTTTTTAATTTCTTGTTCTTCTGGCTTTTGTGTTATTCTATTGGGATTATAAGCCAATAGTTGAGCCAAAAGATCTTTGCCATATAGTTCAAAGAACTCTTTCTTTTTGCTGTTTTCTTCTGCTGTTTTAGTAGCTTGTTCTATGTTTGTATCAATATCATTTATTCTTTCAGCCACTACATCAACATTAGGTAAGCTATTGATATGGTTATTTATATCAACATATCCTTGTTCTGAGAACATTGGTTCTCCATCGTCTTTTACGTTAAATACCTTAGCTAGATTCTTAGCTATTTGGTAACGCCTATCATTCATAGCCCATTTTTTATGAGGTCTACCTACTCCTTGGTTCCAAGCTATAGTAGCATCATAAAGATTATCAGCATTATCAAAATCAGCTTTGCTGAACTGATAATAATCACTGGCTTCAGATATACCGCCTTTACTTCCTTTTGTTTTAAATAAGTTCTGACCTTTTACATTGAATTGAAAAGCTCTTCCGTTATTGTATTCCTCCATAAGGAAATCTATTTGGTCATCTAATGTTGGAGTAGAGCTACCTCTTTTCTTAGCAAAATCTTCTAAGGCGGTTCTTCTTTTACCTTTCCACTGTTGGATTCCATAGGAAGCACCACTGTCCCCCAGCGCACCAACGTTCAGTCCGGACTCGTGCGTCAAGTTGGCGATGATGGCGATAGCCTGTTTTTCTGGAATATGGTAATCATCTACAAGACGACCATATATATGATATTGTTTGTCTATCAATGATCCTTCAGCAGGTCCTCCTTCTTTCTTTATATTAGTATTATATTTTTTGCCATTCCAAGTAAATTCTTTTAATCCCTTTCTTCTAGCATCTCTAAAAGCCTCTCCTCTTGTTGTTGATAAGGAATCTTGTAATTCAAGATTATTTTTAGAACCCAATATTTTATTAAGAAGAATATTTTTATCATTTACTATGCTTTCTTCTAATTTAGGAGAAACTGGAGTATTGAACATTTCCCGTTCTGCGTTTCGTCTTTTTCTAGCTCCTTTTCTGTTTTTGTTATTGTAATCAAAATCAATGTTTTTTACAACAGAATCTAAATCCATTTCTGTCAAAGCCTTTTGGAGATTCTTGCTTTTATTTACATAACCTCCATAGCCTATGTTATAGAAATAAGAGAAAAGAGCATCCCTCTGGTTGTCATTTAACTTATCAAAATTAGGTGTTGCTTTAACAAACTGTTCTACACGCCTGTCTATAGCAAGCCTAAAATCCTCCATAGCTTCTTGTCTGGATATTTCCTTACCCATATTCTTTTTGACAATATCCTTGTCAGTTACACCAAATCCTGTTGTAAGAACATCGCCTTTTGATGGTATCCTAGGAGTAGGTTCAAATCCTTCGTATTTTATAAGAAAATCAATTAAAGAATCACTTGGATACCAAGGATTGTATTCTCCACCATCTTTGAATTTATCAGCAATAGGGAATGGTTTACCAAGTATTTTATCCATACCTAATGTAACTGCTTTCAAAGGAATAGTTTGGTCTTTGCTGTAAAAATCATATTTGTCTTTTACATTCATCTTACCTTCTTTATCTCTGTACATAGTAAAGCTACTAAGACCGGATAAAGGAGTTAAAGTGCCTTCTTCGTCCATAAAGAAATCATATTCGTTGAATACCGTTGGTTTACCTGAATTAGCTTTATTTATTCTTCCCATAGTATCTTCCAACCAATTGACTTTAGCCCGGACAACATCAAGTTCATCAAACATCTCAGGTTCTATGTCCTTGCCTTGGTCGATCATCCTGTCTATCTTCTTAGTAAGAGAATCCCTTTCTTTTATCCTTTTCTTACGCTCTTTTTCTAATCCTCCGTCTATAGCTGACTTCAAATACTTTTTAATATCATTAGGTAATCTTACGGTATCATTTTCTATAGTAAGATTATTTTCTTGACCTAAGAAATGCTTCCAAAGACCTTGACTAAATTCGTCTGTCCTTGAATCAATATCTTCTTCAGGGTTAAGAAACTGAGCTATTTTATATCCTACATTTTGCTCACTGACATAAATATCAGGACTTATTCTCTCGGATATAGCTTTTCTAACTAAGTCCATTAAATACTTTGGCTTAGTTTCGTCTGTCTCTATATATTTCTTCTTTGCCATAATCAACGAATATGGTAAGCCGCCAGTGCTTTCTTGGCGGCTTCTCTTGTTTTATACTTAGCTGGCCATAACTTGCCAGTTTTATTACTCACAACTCTATAATTACTTCCTACTTTCTTTATACATCCAGAAGCAGGACATTTGCCCGTTTTATTTTTGGTTGCCATATTATTATCTGTTATCTGGTTTATCTTCACTTATAATCCATTGGAATATAATCTTACGATTACTAATGACTTTCTTTATTCTCATAAGGAGCCAAGAGCCTCTTATTCTATCAAGCCAATTCTGCTTGAAGTTAAGAGCATCTTTATTGACTTCTTTAATTATATCATTATCATCTTTATCCCAAATAGGAATATCAGAACGGTCATCATCCACTCTATTAAAGAAATCATTTAGCTTATGTCTCCTATATACCTCTGTATCCAATATCTCGGTATAACCATCTCTGGTAATAGGATACATGGCTTTCTGCATCATATTATTCTTCTCTTCCGGAACTAAATGCATTTCGCCTGAGTTATTGGTGTCATTATATACTGTAATGCTATCCAACCCCACTTTTCTATCCAATGTGTATGTAACATCATCCACATATTTCCTAGCATCTAATTCATATTCTATAGAGGATAGGATAGAGCCGTTAAATTTCTCTTTTACGGGCACTTCTAATATAAATGGATAAGTAGTGCCATAAAATGTTTGGAATGACTTATTGGTCATTAAATGGGACCACAGACCTTCTTCTATGTATTCCTTAGAATAATTATTACCTGACTGGAAGAACGATTGTTGTTCTATATAGTAATCAGGACAAAAAGAATAATATGATATCCATTCTTGTTTTATACAAGAGTATGCTAATGTAAATGAAACATCTTTAAAATAATTTCCGTCTTTCAAAGATACTTCTTTTATTATCATAAAAGAACTTGCCTCCATCGTATTTGTAGTACATAGAGCCTTTAACCGGGATATAATCTTTTTTGGTTATAAACACACGCTTATATCGGTTATCCCATCCAAGAGAAAGACCTAAGCCTATGAATTTATTGTCTACATCTGAAAGACCGGTGTTAGTGAACCCAGTCGCTGTATCAAAGTCAGAACCGTCTTGCGCTTCCCATCCATAACGAAGAACAAGGAAGTCGAACTCGGGATAGTAACCACCTGCTCGCCCGCCTCCTGGGTGATACGGACACTCTTACTGTTACCCCTAGAAGTAACAACCAAATTGGCTGTTCTTTCTTCTGCTACTGGATTAGGACCTGCTGTTAATTTAATTGTAGCTGGACCTACACCACTTGTTTTATCTACTGAAACAATTTCTCCTGCTGGAACCTCTATCATGACTATATTGTTTTGTTTTTGACAAAGATAAAAAAAATAGGGCAAATGTACTTATTTGCCCTATAATATATAATTTATTGTTTTAATTATGGTAATAGAGGATTATACCTCCTTGTCCTCCATATCCACCTTGCTGTCCACTATGACCTCCTCCACCACCACTACCTATTCCTCCATCTTCTCCTCTAGCTCCTACAACACTACTACCTCCTTTTCCGTAGCCAGCTCCTCCACCACCACCTCCGGCTCCATTAGAACCATAACCTCCAGTGGCACCACCACTATAACCTCCGCCATTATCAAATACAGATTCTACTGGTATAACTATACTATTCCATCTATATCCTCCACCATAAGCTCTATTTGTTTTACCTTCACCTCCTCCATGATTTCCTCCTGTACCATCTCTGTTATATACACCTTGCAGACCAGCGGTTCCGCGTCCATCTATTCCTTGGCCGCTCATACTGGCTCCAGTACCTCCAGCGTATCCATAAGCTTCTGAGTTATTCCAATATCCTCCAGCTCCACCTCCATTATTAGCTATAGCTATACAAGTATCTACATCAGATACGTATTTGGTTAACACAGATACTATTTGTGCGCCATTTAGACTACCACCGCCACCACCATCTCCTCCATAGCTACCATTAAATCCATTACTTCCGCCACCATAACCTTCTGAAACATCAAATTTATTTCCATCTATAGTAACACTAGTATATCTAAGATTAGAGGTATCACCTTTATTACCTAATCTGTAATTTATCTGCTTGCTTGATAAATTAGATAATATAAAGTCTTTCACATACAATATGGTTCCAGAAGCTCCTCCCCCTCCTGAGTTATAGCCTCCAGAACCACCTCCTCCCATTATAAGCATATCAACATACTTGTATCCTTTGGGACAATAATGCGTCAAATTAGAACCAGGAAGGTCTAGTAATTTTACTAACATAGGCTCCTTTTTAGCGCCATACAACCTCCTTCTACTCATTGTAAAATCCTCCTATTAAAAGGTTTACATCTATGATTTCTAATGGGTTATAGACACAACCCCCCCCCACCATGTGGAGTTTTTAATGTTAATTTGTTTCATGTTGTATTTATTTAAAAGTTGTATCATCATTACCTTCTTCTTTGTATCTATTAGCACCTATAAAGAACATCATTGATTGTCTATTGGTTTGAAGCCACCAATCAGATGCTCGTTTAATGTCCTCTGGTGTTTTAATATTATACCACTGCTTTAAGAACGTTTGTTTAGCCAACAGTCTCCACAGTTTTGTTTCTCCTTCATATGCTCCAGAAGTTACTTTATTAAGAGAATAGTTATCTAAGTTGGTGAAATCCTTAACTTTTCTTGCTACAACAAAAGGATCGGTAACTATATCCACTATATTCTGTTCCATTAATATAGGCATCTGAGAAGCTATTTCGTTTATTGTTCTTATTCCTACATAGGTAGCAAACTGAGATAGCCAAGAATCTTCTTTATCATCATCATCTCTCCATCCAAATAATGCTGCTGATACTCCTTGCATTATTAAGAAAGTAGCTAAATAAACGGCTGATCTTTTTAAATTAACCTTCTCTTCTTCGGACAAATTATTTTTCTCGGCTTTCCAAGCATCTAAGAATCCAGAAACACCTTTTTCGCTTAATATGCTGAAAGATTTGCCAAGCATGTTCTTTAACGTAACACAAAGACCTTCTTCGAATTGTCCTGTCTGGAAATTATATCCCTTACTCTTCCACAGACGCTGAGCAGCCAACACCAACCATCCACGGTGGGCAGTGGTAAACCGCCACATCCAGTTCCTTGTAGCTGCTATTCTATTTTCTTCATTAAGAGAACCATTACATATCTGCATAAGAGACTTTATTTGGTTGCGGGCTGTAGCTAATCTATCCAATATCTGTTGCTCTGAAGCTGCCCCTCCTTTTCTGGTTATTACCTTACCATCTACTACGTCTATGTAGTTCCATAAACTTTCTTCTCTTAATGTATTCCAAGTACTACGGATTCTACCAGATTCCCCGTTTTTCTCCATCATGTTCTTGAACTCATTGAAAGTATAGAACCTTCCATTATAGTACCTAGTATTATCTAATGAAGCTATCATTATCTGAGGGTCTAAAGGTGCATTAAAGACCTCCATAAACTTATATAATGGGTCTCTGGTTAATGTTCTCATAACCCTATTATATCCAGCTCCATGAAGACGGTTACGCATGTTAAAAACGCCCAAACGCTCTCCTAATATATATAACTTACTTTTACGGTCTATATCCCCTATTTCATTGATATAAGAAGGAGCAAGACGAGCCAGTTCTTTATAAGCGTATCCTATAGAATATTTACTGATGTATTGACCAACAGCAGATTCTATAAAGAAGTTGACCTGCCCTGTAAGAGCACCGGTGGCTGCAACGAATGGTGACAGCGCAAGGTTCATTGTGGACATAAAGCGTTCAACTCCCATCATTATTTTAGTAACGTCTATCTCATATCCACCTATACTCCAGGTTATTTTCTTTGTATTTGATCTTATACCAAAGAAATAATCGTTCATAAAGTCGTTGAACATAGCATAAGCCTGGGTAGCTTCTGGTTTCTTACCTTTATTGAATTGCATGTTAAGAAGAGTTTGCTGAAGTCCCATAGCTGTTTCTATAGTGTTCTGCTTTTCTTCATATAACTTAGCCTGTGTTATCAACATAGAATAAGAAAACGCTAGGTCATGAGAAATATCATTTTGATTCTCCAATTCATTTAGGTAATACTTAGGAATAATCTTAGGACGATCCATAGGGTCTATACTTTCATCGTTATTTGTTCTACCATACAATGAATCATCCACGCGGTCCATAACAAGATCACGTATAAAGTTGCTAGTCACTCCCTTTAAATCAGTACCTAATTTAGACAAACGTTCTATGGATTGAGCGGATATTTGAGGAATGGAATAAAGATTTCTATTACGTTCTCCATAACTTTCTACAGAGCTTTGCATAATCTGTTTAAGATTCTGTATCATGTTATAAGATTCTAAATTCCTTGTTGCCGTCTCAGTTCCATCAGCGTTTCTGATAATACCAAATTCGTTTATAAAGTCTTTGTCTTCATAAATTTCTCTTTTGGGCAAAAATCTACCATATCCATGATTAGGACGATAATTGGGATTCTTACCATTATCTTCATTCTCGTTTTCTTCAACCCATTGTCTGTTGGCATCGAATTTGAAATAAGATAAATCAAATCCATAATCCTGGCTTACTGTGCCATTCTGAAGGTCTTCTGCCAATACAGCTACGTCTATAGAGTTATTCTTTATTCTGTTCATAAACTCAGAATAACCTACGGGAGCCAGACGCTTGAAATAAGAAAGAACCATAGAGCGGGCGAACTTACCGGTTAAGGCATTTCGTTCCTCTTTGGTCATAAAAGCAGTTTTTACATTAACAGCACTCTTAAACTTAGCTTTAGACAAAGTAGGATCTATACCTAGATAATCAGCTAAAAATCTGGTTTCAGCAGAAGTAAAGGTATAGAGGTTATCGCCCATTCCTTCTATTTTGTGACGAAAGTTTTTAATTCTCTCGGCTTTCTTAGAAGTAGTGTGTTTTAAAGCAAACTCCCATTCTTCTAATCCAGAGTCTTTTAATTCGTTTAAATAAGTTTCATTTACTTCGTTTTCGGCTTTTGTACTCATACGAAGATAATTCTCTGGTTTTAAATCAGCTTGTTTAGCTAAATCTATTAACTGAGAGTAAGCTTCTTCTATTTTTTCAGAACAGATCTTAACTGATTCCAACTCGGCTGAAGTAAAAGAAGCATAAGCTATTTCCCCAGGATTAGAGGAATCTCTATTGAAGCTTATTATATCTTTTATCATAGCCTTATTTTCACGTATTACCTCCAATATATTGGTAACATCTTTTCTTGCTGTAAGACTATAAGAAGATTCTATAATAGCTTCTCCTAATTCTTCATATCTAGCTACATTATTAGATGCTGTAGTACCCACTTGATCGTCACCCATGCTGTTCCAGAATTTATCACTGAAAGAAACATGACCACTCTGTGTGTAGAGTGTGAAAGCGTCCAACGCCCCGCCCTCCAACTGAACCTGCCGCAGCGTACTCATGAAAGTTGGTGATATGCGGTTAGATGTTACTCTGGAACCCAATTCTCTTTTCCAGGCTTCATCTATAGCTTTTATGTCTTCCGCCATTTTAAGAGCAGCGCCAGTCTTTCTAGTCCGGATACTGCTAGTTCCTGTATATACCCATTCAGAAGCAGCTTCTTTCTTTTGTTTAACTAAACGCATATAATCCTGATAATTGCTACTTTTAGCAAAAGCAAGATCATCGAATTTACCATTAGCATCATAGAAAGGCTGTTTAAGCATATATTTCTGACGAGATAAGTTATTCAAAAACTCTTTGGTCTCCTGTGATATAGGAGATTCTAAAGTCCTATCAACTTCAGCATATATCTTATTTAATTGGCTTCTGAAACTTTCTTTAAAAGGCTGTTCTGTATTTGCATCCAGCCATTCATTCATTATAGCCTGATACCTTTGCTCTTGTTCAACAGACATAATATCCAAATTAACACGATCCATACTTGGACGAACTTGGATAGTATTCTTAACTATCTTACCATCTTCTTCGGTCTCTACTTTAATAGCATAAGATTTATCTTTATCAACAATATCCTCTATTTCAGAATTAGTTAAATTACTTAATTCAGGCAATACCTGAGCAAAGGCTTTCATTTGTTGAATCTTGTAATTTTTCTCAAATTGAGCCATATTCAAAGAACTTTTCAAGAACCTTGAAGTTTTGCCATCCACTACCTGAAGAAGTTTGTTGAATTTCTCTACATTCCAGCCATTATTTTTTACGTCTTCTAGGAATTTATTAATAATATCCTGTGATTTGACCATAGCGTTGTAATTGTTTTGGGCTATTAATCCACCAAGAGCATTATTAACGATATTACTAGAGTGTTCCAATATACCGAACCAGCGAGAGATAACATTAATATCTTTTTGGACATGATCGAACATATCATATATTCTGGACCTTTTATCCTCTGGGATGTTAAACATATCCATAATAGAAGTAACAAATGTATGTCTATCTATATCCATTACAGAATCTACATCGGACTTAACACCATTAATGTCAGCAACTACCTTATCTATACGATTTATATACGATTGTTTAAGATCACCGCTGAAATCGCTGCGGTTCTTGACGAATCCTCGTATTTTTTCAAGCATAGGAAGAGTTTGGCTATCCACAATCTGAACATTCTGCCTATCACTGAATGACAAATGTAATTTACCATCTTCACCAGAAGTAAGAGCTTCTTTTGTTATTTGCTTAATATAATTAGTTTGTGCTTCTGCCGTGTTGATCATACTATTTAAAGACATGATCATTTCATTATCGTCAATAAACTGCTCTGTTTCGGCTATTTTTTTCTCTATAGATCTAAGTTGATTTAAACTCATGTCAGCCGACACAGAAGAAACATACGAACCATTTCCATCTCTACCTCTTCGACTATAATCTATTTGTCTAAGGTCTTTTAATGTCCTTTTTAATTCATCTATTCTGTTTTGCAAAAAAGAATTTTGTTCTTTAGCAGTAAGAGAATATAAGGTAAATGTATTGTCCTTTAAAAGACTTGTATCAAATGCTGTTGGATTGCTAGCTAGAGCCGAGTTCTTTATATCTTCTATAACGTCATTTAGCTTGCTTTTCTGATTAGTTATCATCCCCCTGATGGAATTAATCATATCAGAAACCAATGATCTTACGCGGCTTAAAAATCCTATTTCCTCGCTTGTTTCAAATGATGATCTAAATCTATTGGATATTATTTTACCAAGTATTTCTCTATGAACAGCATCATCCAGTTCTTTACCTTCTAATGTTTTGCCATATACATCATAATATTGTCCTGCGTAGGTATTCCATTCCTGGGTTCCTTCCACATCATTAAGAACGTCCCGCACCGCGTCCTGGTCTGTGTATGCCTCAACGAGGAAGTGAGCGGTTTCTTCTAATATATCATTGAGCGTAGCGTTTTCTGATACTGCTATAATGTTATTAGCAATATCGGCTAACGCTCTGGCTGATGGCTCATGCCCGTATTTTGTTTTGTATTTGTCCATGTAATCGGTCATACCAACTACACGCACACCAAGAGAAGACAATATATCAATTATTGCCGTTCTTTGTCTAAGATCCTCCTGTTTAGCATTGGAGATAAGGCTACGGACATTATCGCTGTAAATGCTATTATCGCCAAGAATAAGCGACAATACAAGAGCATCAAAATGCTGGTAGTTTTTGTCAAGTTCATTGTATTTACCGGCTTTAAGATCGTTTATTATATTTTCTTTACTCACTTTTCCCTTCTTGCCCTTATCATCTATAACCTCTACGTTTTTCGTATCTATATTAGCAATAGAAATAAGACCTCTATCGTTTATCGTTACATTTCTTGAACCAAATATGTTGGATATTTGGAAATAAGAAGAAGCAGAATTAAACATCTGGCGCTGTCCTGTATATCCTTCACCTATGTAATAATATTGGTTGGTATCAGCATCATATATTTTTGATCCAGATAAATATCCTTTTTTGATAAGATAATTTATCATCCCATGTCTTGTAGCTATATTTGTATTAGTGGCTAATGACATAAGAGGGATAAAGGCTTTTTCGTCATTGAGATAGTACTTTCCAGAAGAGAAAGCCGCAGCCGCTGTAGCTAGCTTAGGGTCCGTCACTTCCTGGAGAGTACCGGCTACAAACCCAGCGCGGATCTCTGTACCACCCTTGGAAGCCCTTAGAGCACTTCCGTAATCTTCGTACATGGAATTATCATCTGTAACGAAAAATAACTTAGGTTCTCCTGATTCGTATGTTAAACCTATATTACTACTTTCTTCTGAAGTAAGAGATTCTGGACTATGTACAGCAAGCCCATCTCTAATGGCAACCAAATTACTTCCGTCTAATTCCGTTATGTTAATGACAGGTGAAAAATCATTTGAAATAACATCCTTACGATAATCATCCTCTGTACTCCCATCTGGTATATTGGATTTGTCTAAAGTTATATCCGAAGGAGACAAGGCATCTACTAAGAAAACATTGTTTTCTTCTAAAGAGGTGGAATAATAAGATAGTCCATCTATTTGCCTATTTTCCCCGACATTTACCCTACTAACTATAATAGGATTGTCCATCTTTGATGCTTTTTCAAGAACAGCATCACGATATTGTTCGGGTACAAGCTGAATATTTTTTTTGACTTGATTAAAGGCTTTTCTGTTAATGGGTGTATTTACAGTCCAATCACCAAATAACTTTTTAAATTTAGATGAATAAACGGTTTTGAATATAGACAAAGCGCGTTCCCTATTCTCCATAAGGGGAATAGAAGCTATTTTATCAAACAAAGTGGATTTACCACCTGATAATGTTTTTACTTTACGGACACGCTTTTTGTCATCTCTTTCGATTATACATGTTGTTGCCATTTCTGTATATATTTGTTTGTGACAAAGATAATACAAAAATGGCAACAATCATATATTAATTAAGGTAGGTATATTTAACAAGGTTTGTCTATTTCCTTGCCAGACTGAGATAAGTCTGTTTTATCTATCAACGAATTTCTTCTCTGCATTTCTTCATTACTTAATGAACTCATCAAATTAGATATATTTCTTCCTTTTTGGCTAAGACTAAGTAAAAATGAACTTGAATTAACTTTAACTCCTTCATTAGGGGAGAATCTAAAGGCTTCTCCTGTATGGATATTATACATATCGTACAAGCCTGTGTTCATATAGAATTTATATACCCAAGAACCTCCAGCCCGTTTATATCCTAACTTAGTCAAATCATTAAATGATATACCTTTCTTAATACCATTTCTTTTAATGATATTAGCTGGTATTTCAGTAGATGTTCCCAGCAAATTAGTATAAGCATCTTCACCAGCAAACAAAAATTTAGTTACCGTTACTCTGGGAACGTTCTCTACCGATAGTTCGTCTGTTATACCAACTTGTTCTTCTCTGATTACTCCTTCATATCCAGGTAATCCTCCATCTGTTGTAGCTGTGCCAACCTCTCTGGGTTGTCCTTCGCCTGCTGGCGCGCTTTCTGTAACGCCACTCTCGATAGGTTGTCCTTGACCACCTTCTTCAATAACTTCTGTTGTTCCTCTTTCATTTCTTATTTTCTCCCACTTTTCAATAAATTGTTGATTAAATACATTTTGTTCTCCTTCTGGCAATGATTCAGAATATTCTTCTATTACCTGATCGACTACAGAGACTATTTCTTCGTTAGTTAAATTACCTAATTCATTAAAAGCTTCTTTTATTTCTTCAAATGAACTAACATTAGGTATATTTAATATTACTTCTGTTATTTTATCAACAACGGTTTCAATATCGTTCTTTAATTCCAATGATGTCGTAACTTCGTTATTGATAGCCGCCTCTATCTTTTTTACATCCTCTTCAGAATTATACTCAGACAGAACATCCATGCCATTAATTCTACGACTGTAATTGAGAGCATTGCCTGGTTTATATTCTATGGCATTCAAGAACGTTTTAAGTTCCATCATTATTTGCTCATCCGTTCTAGTAGACATATAATCTTTTACAATATCTTCACCTGACGATCTCAGCCAATCAATATATCTACTTATAGGCATTCCCTTAGAAGACGATACACGTTTTATAATATCGGTATTTAAAGGCAATCCTAAGAACCGTCTTATATCTTCGCCCGTTCTCTTATCCTTAGTTCTTACTCTAAGGAATTTAAGATCACCTGATGCTATTTTCCTGCCCAAAAAGTCAAAGAATCCTTTATATTCTTTAGGAAGTTCTTCTATTCTTGCACTAAATTTCTTAGAAGTAGTTCTTTTAGACCCCTCTACAGTTCCAGCAGAAACAGGGCTGGGTTGGCTCGATGGCTGTACCGCTTTCGATGGAGCTACCGCCTCTTCTATTGCAGGAAATGGTAATTCCTCCTCTTCGGATTCTTCTATATTTTCTTCACTTATCTCATCTTCTGTAACTACAGAAGAGCTTGATACGCCTGGCAATGATAATCTTATTTTAGGAGCGATAAACATATCGTTCTCTAAATTGATATTGATATTAACATCATTCATTGCTATATCAGATACACTTCGGCTACCATCCATAACCCAACTATCTACATTGGGCTTATTAGATTCTCTTTCTATGGCTTTTCCAGCTTTTCTTAAAGCGTTTTGTATTTCATCCATAGTGCCAGTAAGAGGTATCTGATATTCAGCAGGAGATAAGCCTAAACTGGTTATATAAGCATTTATTCCCTGTATGTCTGATAGTGAGTAAGGAATTAAATCCATTCCATCTGGTCCAGTCAATTCATTTATTGTATTCAAGTAAGGATTAGTTCCTTCTTCTACATTTGATTTTAATCCTACAGGATACACATAATTGATTCCATTAGGACCTTTTATAACAACAATAGGCACTTTTATATCCTTGTATTTATTATCGGCTTCACGCACTATATTAGTTCCAAACGGGAACATACTGTACTTACCTTTCTCTTTCAAAGATATTTTGCCATTAAGGATATAACCTACGTTTACTATCTTCTTAGCACCCTCTTCTGTTACGTCATTACCAACTATATCAATACTACCATCTTCATTAACGTTTAATGAATAATTGGGTTTTCCAGGCAACGATTGAGCCACTTTAACCGAACCTAAAGGTATAATAGATGCGTTGTTGTTTTGAGTAAAAGCATCAAAAGCTTTAGACCTCAAAGAAGATAATCCTGGGGTTCCGTCTCCAAAATCAGCTCTGATAACAGAAATGAACTTGCCGTCTTTCATGACTTTAATAACCATGTTATTAGCAAGGTCAGACTTAGCTTTATCTAAAGCCTCTTTATCATTTTCATTTACAGCTTCTAAATACGTATTTATCAACGATTGGTTATATGTGTCATTTACGTCTATAACCAATTCCACTTCATCACCTACTTTTGTTTCAGACAAAGCTTTTTCATCTATTTTATCCGTTTCGTTTACTCCAAAACCTATTCCTGTTTTAAAAGGAACTACAGTGCCATCAGCATTCTTTTTAAGAATAGCGAAATAACCATTGGCTCCTGACACGTCCTTTATAATAAAATCAGAGTTCTGGTTTATATTAGAAACAGACTCACTGCTCATAACAAATCTATTATGAACTGGAGTTTCGAAAATAGTAGCAGTAGATTCTACGCCTTCTGTATTAAATATAACCTCGTATTTTTTAAGTTCATTAGGCAAATTACTTTCTTCTACTCTTTCTGCGTTAGATAACATTTCTTCTATGAATCTATCTGGTCTTAATCCTGATACTTCATATGATTCTTCTCCTGATTTACCTATGATCCTACGAGCCAGAAGAACAGACGGGTTCTGGGCGCTGTCGATGTTGGCCGCCTTGGTCCCCGCATCGTCCGTCTCATTGGAAAGGTCCGCCAGTTGATCGTCTGTGGAACCAAAATCAGGAATAGTAGTTACTGCTTGTTTAGCCCCTCTTTCTAATATCCTATTCTGTTCTACAAAAGGAATTAAATCAATTATGTTACCTGCCTGACCAAGATCTATTATAGTATTCTTAGCTTGTGTTAATTCTGTTTCATTTATTTTTTCACCTTCATCCCTGGCGTTACTTAATCTATTGTATTTATCAATAGCTTCATCAAATTCTTTTTGTCCATCAGCATCAAGTTTTTCCTTAGCTAAGTCTATTATAGCCTTATTCTTATTGAGCGTAGAAGTAGGATTAAGAAGAGATTCTACTTTGTTTCTCAAATTTACCAAAGCTGCGGCAGGACTATCCCCCATATTGGATACCCTGTCATCAAAATAGCCTTTATTGAGACCATATATTTCTGCTTCTCTAGGAGTCAATAAATGCTGGTTTTGAGTATATAGCTTAGAAATTATTCCTTCTTCCACATAAGGATCTATAACGCCAGTAGTAATAGTATTCTGATATGCTTCATCACTAACACTCTCTTCTACAACCCTCTGCCCTTCTTTAGCATCCTCTTCCTCTGATTTTCTTCTAACAGAATCAAAAGAGTGCATTAGAGCCTTAAATGAGAAAGCCTCATCCTCAGATATACGTTTTTCAGCCAAAGCTTCATCAATAGCTTTATCACTTTGGTATAAGCTATTCAAAGCATTGGTCTGAATAATATCTGGGGCTTCTACTTCTTTATATTCTTTAGCGAATACATCAGACAATAACTTCATAAACCCTCTTTCTTCTTGACGCATGAAACGTTTATCAAGCATTTTAGAAAGAAGATCATTCATGTTGCGATAGTCTATTAATCTATCTTTATATTCTTCTATTAAGTTCTTTAAAGCTATATTCTTAGCATTAAATCCTTCTCCTACGAAATTATCAAAAGCCTTTAGTTGCTCGGTGGCTTCTACTATACTTTCAGCAGACACAGGAGTCAAATCAATAACCGATCGTTGTACACCTTCTGTAGCATCTAAAAAGCTATTTACATCAAACTCTTTATTAGTCATAGAAGACAATCTATCAAGAAGATCGTCATATTCTTCTCTTTTCTTTTCTAATTCCGCTGTTTTATTTTTAATTTCTTCGGCAGCAGTATCCACACCATTTTCGTCTACACGGTTAGGACGAGTGGCAACATCTTCTAATTGTTTCTCTATTTCGCTTATATCATTCTTTAAGTTAAAGAGTTCTTTTGCCTGATTACGAGCATCTGCACTAAGTTTAGAATATATTTTAAGAGCAGATGATATATCTGTATCTGTAGAAGCTAAATTACTTATTTTTTCAGCCAGATGATTTAAATAATCACTTCCTTGTAATCCCATGAAAGCATTGCGGGCAACATAGCTCTTAAATTCAGGTTTGTTTTCATCACCTATAAGATTATCTGCGAACTTAATACTTTTCTTGAAATTATTTAAACTTCTATCATATTCTTCAATAAGATCATTTACATAAGTTTCCGCTTCTTCAACAGAAATATTTTGTTCTTGTGCTATTTCCTCTAACGGTATAGATTTCATCATAGTTCGGAAATTTTCAGATGAATCATCTAATATTCCCATTTCATTATCTATGTTCATTTTAGCGAAAGTAGCTTCATCAAATTGCTTTGATGTCATAGATTGCGCATCCTGGCTTATTTGAGGACCTAAGCTAATAGATTGTTTTAGAAGATTAACAGCCGCTCCATTGAGATTAGAAACCTTGCTGTTGTAATCTTTTACTTGGTTTTCTAATTGGATACGTCTATTTCGATATTCCATAGTGCCAAAAGCGCCCTCTCTAGCACCAAACAGGGTTCCTATAATGGCTCCTATTCCTATCTCATTCCAGCCCTCTTTGGTAGTATATTGCTTTTTAAAACCATCCCATATAGCATTAAATATACCTATATTACGTTCTGCCACAGTAGAATCATAACGGGATTTAATATACTCTTCTGCTGCATTCTGAACAACACCTTGTGTACCTTCTTCCCATATACCTTCAGAGAAAGGACGTTTAGTTATATTAAAAACAGTACCAGCAACTTTTTGAGCAGTATTAGCTTCAGTTACTTTCAAAGCCATTTCTCCTGGAGCCTTAACTTCAGTTCCTAAACCAAACAACTTTTTGTTAAGCCATTTCTCTCCTTTACCAATAGTTTTTCCACCTACTCCGAAATATTTACCAAAAAGCAACCAGTTAGATAAACCAACTATACCCATATTAGCAGCAAATACTCCTCCTGCAACAGTATTATTTGTTTCTCTAAAAGCGCTCAATTCTTCAAAATTAGGATCGCGTCCATACATGCGATTATAGTAATCCTTGAACTCCTGTTCAGATTCTTTCATGTAAGAACGAGCCTCAAATCCAGCTTCAAATCCTGCACTGGTTGATAAGAAACTTATGTTTTGGGCTATATTCCCAGCGGCTCTACCAGCTTGTACTCCCCGCAGATAATTATTGAATACACCTTTTAAAGAACCTATTCCTTTTCTGGCTGCATCTCTAGCAGCCATTTTAGCGCCAGCTCTTAAACCCACCTTGGCTCCAGTGGAAGCTAAGGATGTGGCTCCTAACCCACCGGTAGCTGCTGCTGTCACCATAGCCCCTAGCGTAAAAGACATGCCACTACCAACAACATCATTCCATATAAAGTTGCCAGTGTCTTTAGTTATTTTTTGACCAAGGTTATAATCTTCTGATTCTTTTTTATAGTAATGAGGAAACGTCCTATCTATTGATTTATCTAAATCATCCGCGAATTGATCGAATTTAGTATTTAAAGCCGCTTTAAGACTACCTTCTCTAGCAACAGCCATCAACTTATCCGGGATCATAACAATGCCTGATACGCCATATAAAGCCGTTTTAGTAGCTAATTTACCAACACCATTCCATACTTTATTCCAAGTACCTTGTCTTCTGGCATAATAATCTTCGTTGTTTATACCAGGATGGTATTTAGGATATTTTGCAACCCATTCCCCTTGTCTATTCATCTCATGGCTCTCTGCCAAAGGAACTCTTTCTCCATATGGATTCAGAGCTGGTTGTGGTCTTTTAGCCAGTATTTCTGAGAATGGATCAGGATTAGCCATCTCAGCGGAAAAAGAGCCACGAGAAAGTCTCCTAATATTATTTACTATATTAGGCATTTCCGTTTTGGATAATCTTTCCCTTGCCTCATAATCAGGGAGAGGAATATCTCTTGTAGTTGACATGCCTGGAACATAAGAAGGTGTTACAGGTGCGGTATTAATAGGTCCAACAGATGAACTATAGTTATAGTCTTTAGCCATCTGTCTTTCGTCTTTTAACGATAAGTTGTTATTGTTGTTGGTTGCCATAAGTCTTGTTATAAAAATCTAATAATTTGCTCAATAAATCTCCGTATATCTGTATATTATTATTACCATTAGGATCATAATAAAGTTCTACGGCAGACGCTCTATCTGTTAATGCTTTTCTAACAACATCTGCGTAAAATGTTTGAGGAGCAAATTCAAATAATCTATTCTCAAAATCAGCAAAATTAGAATTAGTAATTAAATCGTATGTTGCTATTTCTATAGGATTAGCAGAATTAATTGTGTTCTTATCATACAATTTTACATAAATTCCTTTCTGATATTCATTTTGATAACCTTCTAATTGAATAGCTACATTATCCGCCATGTCTATCAAACGAGAACCAACCTCATGCATAGCTCTCTGATCTTCTGGTTTAAGGAAAGAAGCATATTCTTGAATATCGCCCAAAATACGTTTTTTAGCATCATATTTAGAAGCTCCTCCTTGAATACCATAACCAAATACTAGGCGCTTATCATAATCTCTACCAGCAGCAGTAGAAGTATCCACAAAAGAACAATCGGATATATCTGATTTGTAGTTTTCTGTAGGACAATTCCTTGGTTCTACTGTCGGGTCAAATCCATTTGCTATAAGTTCCGCATCTGATATTTGCACCCTAAAATCTTCTCCTTTGCCAGTTAATTCTATGTATCTGTTTATTCCTCCTCCTACAATAGGTTCTGAAACAATAGATATTTTATCTACCTTGCTTAAATCAGTAACACCAGTCTTAGCAGTATACATAGAAGCAAGTTTATCATATTTTTGTCTTACATCCGAATTTGTAGGAGCATCCTTAGAATAAGTATATGATAAAAATGAATCATTATAATGATTATTAACCAATATGTTTGATATATTTTGTGGATCAGATGTATAAATAATTTCATCTTTTAATCCATCTGCTACATCTTTAGTCAAACCTCCTCTTTGTTTAGCGTATCTAATTAATTTAACAGCTTTAGGCTCCTTGACATCATATGGAGTAAGTTCCATTTTACCATTTTCCGATACTGTTATATAATCACCTATGTTAAAATCTTCTCCAAGAATTTCTTTAACTGCATTTAAAGAGGCTGTCACAGAAGTACCTTGACCATCTTTACCTGATATTAAATCACCTATGTCAAATAATAATTCACCAGTTGAACCTAAAGCCATGAAAGGAGACAAGAATGGATTAGCCGTTAGCAGTCCAGTAGCGACACTCTTCCATGTAGATGGTTCTCTTTCTTTAGTGCTAGAACCATACATCATTTCTGTAATGATATTATAAGCAGCTATATCCTTATCAGTCATATTTTTAGCTTTAATACCAAAATCAGTATGATTACCTTTTTCTTCATAAGTAGATAGTTTCTGCCTTGTTTTATTGATAGCAGAAACACTACCTAATGTATTTTTCTTCATATCAGAAACATCTTTTATAGCTGATGTTCCCCTATTTATTTTAGCATTAGCATTCTCTACGGCAGCATAAGCTTCTCTAATAGCCTGTGAATTTGGCTGGTTAAGATAATCATTCCTATATCCTTTGTTGTTTTTTATATAAGTAAATGCTGCTTCCTGGGCATCCATACCTTGATATAACTCAGGATTCTTTTTCTGATCTTCTGCTACAGCATTCATTATATTTTTTTTATCTTCTTCGGATATAGCACTCCAGAATCTACTTAAGGATTCTGCTTTAGCTTGTCTTCCAGCATTTATCTCTTCATAAGGTCTGTTGGTTAACTTAACTGTATTTCCTCCTGATGTTCCAGTGTTAACAACGGCAGGGGACCAACCCTCGGAGCCTCCCGCTCCTCCAGTGCTGCCAGCTCCCTTACTGGCTCCAGTGGAGGTTATAGGAGTTTTTTTCAATCTCTCTGTTTCTATACGATTTTTTTGTGTTTCCGCTTTTATTCTATCTATATCAGCTAATGTTTTAGCTTGTTCGTTTATAAAACTTCTTTGCTCACGATCTTCTTTTAACCTAGCAAAGTAAACATCATCCTTGCTTCTGGTTACAGATGTGTTGTCATAAGACCATGCATCAGATAATCCATTTAATAGATTCTGTTCTACAATAAAACCAGCAGCATTTCTTACGTCACCACTTTGCAGAATAGTTTGTATCTGTGATCCAACAGCCGCTTTTTCATTCTTAATATTTTCTATGTTGTTAAGAATCTTATTCTTGGTATATTTATCATCACCTACAGCAGCCAATTGAGCCGTCAAAGCACTTATTTGCCTATCATATCTTTGTGTGTAATTAGTAAGATAAGAATTTACGATAGATGGATTAGCAAACATAGGATTAGTAGCAGCCATATAATTTGCTTCTATTCTCATTTGCTCTTGCATGGCAGGAGTCATCATAGAATAAACTAAGTTCTTCACTTGGGAATCACTTAATTCATCTATATTATAATCTAACATGGCTCCTGTTGGATTACCCTTAGAATCTGTTTCTGGAATCTGTATTTTCTTACCCTTATTCTCTTTACGAAATTTAAGCATATTGTCATTAAGAGTCTTATGATAATCCACATAAGGAGTGTAATGAAGAGGAGCCAATCTTGAACCCGCATCTCCATCCTGGAGCCAAGCATAATAATTCTTCATGGTATCCCATTCATTTATAGGAGAATACAATTCTGGATGATTTTGTTTCAAATCATTTATCTCTTTCTGCATTCTCCTGCCTTCTCTAGTACCGGCGATAGCATTTAATACAGTATTATCTAACACTGTACTAATTTCTCCCTGGATGTGTCTTACAACACCATCAGAAGATAAATCCGCACCCTTGAAGGTCTCATTTATCCTACCTAACACATTATACATCTTATCTTCCATATAAGCGCGGGCTTCAGGCTTATCTATCTCCTGACCCATCAGATAATCTATCTGTTGGTTCATTTTAGCCCTATTAGCGTCCACTTTACCTTGTTTGTACAAAGTAACCTCTTTGATAAGATCTATATTATATGGACTAATATATGGTGTATATTGTCTTAATATGCTGTATTGCGAAGTAGCCATTGTTTATTTTCCTTTCTTTCTTTTATTCCTTTCTTCCTCTTCTTCCTCCATTTTCATAAGTCTAGGAGTAGAATAATCCCCTGTATTAAATATATCTTCATTGCCCTGAACATAAACAATCTGACCATTAGGTAGCATCCTCATATTAGGAGCAATAGAAGCAATAGTATTTAATGATGTCCGGACATTCCATTTTTGTTGCACCTCATTATTAATACTATCGTAATATCTAGCCAGATTCTCGTCAGCTATAGCCATAGCCTGAAGAGCTCCAGCTTCATATCTTTGTCTTTCAGCTATATTCTTATCTTCTGTCTGAGCATAAGCTATTTCGTTGAAACGATTGGCTTCATTTATTTGCTGGGCATTATATAAACTAACTTCATTGATATATTTAGCTATATTATCACCAGCTATTGCATTGAGATTAGATAATATAGCCCCTCTTTGAGAATCAGGTACATCTCCCAACGCTTGCATTTGAGCAGTAGTGGCTCTATTCAACTCATTTATATATTGGTCTGCTGATCTCAATACAGGATCAACTCTAGGAGCCTGATGTCTTTCCAATCCTTCTAATACAAGTCCAGAATCCATAGGTCTAAGAACTTCTGGGAATATAGCACCCCAATTAAAACCATTTCTACTTATATCAGAAACCGTAGCTTTTCTCTCCTGGGGATTACGCTGTATTCTTGTGGGAGCAGGATATTCTATTGGACTCAATTCTGGATCAGAAATATCTCCCAAATCCTCCAACATAGGGGCTTGCTCTAATGTTTGTCGAGGAGCTTGATTATATTCACCAAGAACAAAATCCATGTCGTTAAACAAACCAGAATCTTTCATTTCCTGGAATTTGTCATAATCTGATCCTAATATCTTTTTAGCCTGATCTCCCTTATCGCCAAATAGATCGACATAATTCTGTATGCCTTGTTCGTTCAATAATCTACGTTGCTCTGGGGTAACTGTATCCAAAGAATAAAATGATCTACTTGCAGTAGTATTACCGAATTTATCATCTACAGCAAAAGAACTATAAGCGGCATTATTGCCTTGATCGTAAGCATTATTTGCTTGCCCCCAAAAACCATATTGATCACGATAATCTTTAGCTGCCTGAGCGTTGCTAATAGCGCCAGCATTGGCTAATGCCCATATACCATTTAATTGTCTATTGTAGCCAATCTGAAAACCTTCTGTATCAAATTCATTATTAGCTTCTAATGGTCTAGCCCATCTGTTTACATCAAGAAGATTTTGTCTAGCTGTAACAGTAGCATTACCATATCCAGCATTTCCTCTATGTTGAAGACCTTGGTTAGCATTAATATTAGTATTAGGATTAAGAACTTTATCAACGTCCCTAGGGTCCACAATGGAAAAAGCTAGCTGCCGACCAAACGCCTGCTGAATTAACTCAGCACGCCTACGCGCGAGTTCCTCATCTTCTTCTGTCGGACCACCTACAGCCATTATCCTACGCTGTTCAATATACTTATCATAAAGTAAGTCTTTGGCTTCTTGTTCGCTTAATCCAACAGACTTGGCCATCTTTCTTACTTGGCGTATATCTATCGGACCTCCTTCGCGGAAGAACTCATCCATTTTCTCACCTCGTTTACTTTTTTCCTGGGCATCATAAACAACATCAGCAAAACCCCTAAATTGTTGTTCTAATATATCTATTTCTTCTTGATTGTTAGAAACATACTTAGATAAAATAGATTTATTCAAATTAGATGTATTTTTATCCTTAACGTCCTGATTTTTTTTAAGCTTATTGAATACTTTTTCCTGATCTTCATATTTTTGTTTTAACCCTATCTTCTTCTTGTATTTATCAAGAAGTGCAGCATAAGTATCCTTGGATGTAGCTTTTATACCATAATTGTCACGAACATAAGTAGCAAACTCTTCAGTAATAGTACGGTAATCAGAAACAATATCCCCGCTGGGTATATTAACAGGAGTGCCTCCTTTCTCATGACGCTCACCTTTAGCCTCCATAGGACCTTCTATACCATCTATTAATGCATATTCCCCTTTTTCTATCTCTACATTAGCATTTTCTTCCATAGATTTAGGAAGAGGATAAATATATTCTCCTGTAAGGCTACTAGTGTCAAAATATTGTCCGTTACCTAAATTAGTACCACCTTCTTTAGCATACCGTATAAAAGATCTTCTTCTCTCATTAGCCAACTTTTGTCTATATGAAAGCTCATCTTTTCTACGGGCATTCTCGGCAGACTGCATTCCTTTTATTTCTCTGGCTAATCCCATTCCAGCAGAAACAGCAGAAGCAAGACCGCCAACGACATTGAATCCCTGGGCCACATCCAAACCGAGAGTGCTTTCTCCGGCTTCTTTGGCTTCTTTACGTTGTTGATATATATCACCAGCCTGATATATAGAACCCACCGCATTTTGTATACGACCAGGTATATCAGGCATACCATCCATCCAGTATGGAGATGACATAGGATCTAAGGGATTTCCATCTTGCGATCTTTTAGTATTTTCCTCTTTTTGTGGAGGTGTATAAGATATAGTTTGTAAATCGTAATTAACCGAAGGTTGAAGGGTTGGAGCATTAGGTGTACTCAACGCTTGTGCTGGCTGATTAATATAAGGAGATATAATAGTCTCTCCGTTTTCATCTACCCCATTCTCTCCAAAGTATATATTATTACCCGTTAAATCCCGACCATACAAAAATCCTTCAGGCTGGGAGTTAGTCATAGCAGTTTGATTTACCTGCTGAATATCGCCACCGGGCAAAAACTTTGGACGCTTTCTTATTAACTTTAATGCCATAGATATATCTTTTTCACAAAGATATTGAAAACAACTGAATCATGAAACAAATAGGTGATAGCTTTTAACTGTCACCTATTTATAATATTTTTGAGCATGTTGTTATGTATCTTCTTCTTATAATCCTAATTTAATTGTATAACATGGATACTTATTTGATTCCATTTCTACAAAAGATTTTATTCCGTAATTATATAATAAATTGCAATAATAGTATGAAGATACAATACTGAAACCTATAAGATATGTATTTCCTTGTAAGGTTAATTCATACAAAGCTACACCTTGAAAATATGTATATTTAGATATTTTCAGATATAAATATGGGGTATTTTGAGGATCTACTGTTACCTCATAGTTACTTACATCTATTGTATCATTAGTTAATACATCAACTAATTTCAAATTTTCAGATTTAATATAATCAGATGCATACCCAGATGCATTAAGTCCAGTAGATTCATCTTTCAATAAAAGAAATATAACAGGACCCTCATCCGTTCTATTCCATTTTATAATAGGTATAGTAGTATTGCTGTACTTTTTTTGTTTGTATCATATATCTTCTTCTCATTATATAATCACTTAACTATGCTATTAGTAATATCTTCTAATATATTAAAATCTGTTATCAAAGGCTCTCCATCTGTTCCTTTACCTACTTCTATTCCTTCTATTAGAAATACTTTACATTTATTGGATTTAACTCTGTCGTACAAAGAACATAAGGAACCTATTATAGTCTCAGTTAGAGGAGTAGGTAGAATAACATGCCAGCCTTCAGAATTATACACCGCATCGTAAACCGACAACCCTTCCTCAGTACCTACTCTTCTTCCTCTTTTATATATTCCGCTTCTTCCACTGCGAGGAGGTTTGCCGAACCTAATATAAACCATAGCAATTTATTATATTGTCAAATAATTAATACTTTTGCAATAATGATAATACAACAAAGATAGATATAATTTAAAAATAATGACATATGAATATTGATTTTGTAGAGAGAGAGAGAGAGAGAGAGTAAATATCTTCTAGCTAAGAAAGGAGGCTTATCATGAGAAGAAGATTCATGAAAAAAAGTAAGCCTAAGACTTATACATTGACTATACAAACAAAACCTAATTCAACAATTAATATTAATGGACAAACAAAAACATCTAATTCTAGCGGCATTGCTTATTTCGATTTAGAAAAAGGTGATTATGAATATAGCATAGTAAATTCAAGTTATATGCTTAGAAACAATATTGTATCTGTCCAAAATGATACAACAGTGACAGAGACAAATCTTAATCCTATAACTTGGTATTACGCTAGTATTTACATATATAACTCTGATGGTACTTATGGCTCCAATCCCGGCAGTAATCCTATAGGAATTTATGTTGATTGTAGCGAAAGTAGTTTCATTCTTTCATTAAAATGCTTTGGAAGGGGATATGGTGATGCTAATGATAGATCAGTAACAGCTCTTCAAGATACAGCCATAGGAAATGTTTTGAGTGATTTTAATGGCAAATCCAATTTCAGAACGATGGTTAACAATTCCTCATATCCAAATAATACATCTTATGTATTAGGCACAATCAATTCATTTTCGGATGGTAATATAGGTGCTGGTCAATGGTATTTACCGTCTGGAGGACAAATAGGCATTGTTAAACAATATTATGGTAAAATAATATCAGCATGCAATAGATGTAATTTTTATCCTAATATAGGTCATATTATTTACACATCAACCAGATGTTCTAGGGCTTCTTATAATCCACATGAAACCACAAACGAAAGTGTATTTGCACCCGATATATACAATAGCAACCCAATTAATGAAAGAATTGTTCGATTTACTCAATGGAGTAATATATACTATTGGGCGGCAGCAGATAAACCTTAAAAAAATACCCTCTCAAAATACATTGAGAGGGTATCAACTAATAGCTAAAACAAAAACAATGAAAAAACCTAGCTTGAATGGATGAATCCATTCCTATACAAGAACCTACCAGAATTAAATCTCTCTATGTCTTTAGAATCCAATTTGCATCCATCTTTGCGCCTAGCCCTATAATACAACCCAGGTCTATTTATTCTGCACGTAATGATATAATCAACAGTATTGTGCATAAAATGGAATATAGATCCTACTGGAAAATATTTGTCTATCTGAAACTCTATACTACTTTTCTTCCAATCAAATTTAATATCTCCTATAACAGATGCTTGATAGAACTGTTGACTATTCAATGACATATCTACTGGCGGTATAGGATAATAACCTCTTTTCATCTTGGTATTATTTATTGATTACGGAAGTAAATATAAGCATAATATATATATTAACAAAATATATTAGCCTTGCCCTAATGAACAATGTTCATCAAGATCCACCTTGTATTGTCTACCAGTAAAATTTTAGGTATATAATTACCTTCTTTTATTATCTTCTTCCAACCATTTCTCACACTCTTCTTTGAGAGCTTTTATAAACGATCTGCTCGAATGCCCTTCGAATTGGAGCACAAGCTGATGCGCGGCTTCTTTTCTTATTCTAGTTATGTCCTCATAATATTGCTGATTATCATCTAATACAACATCTTCCAATTGATGATCTACATCTCTTTTGAACATATGAATCAACATGATTTCATTAGGGTTTATTCTGATGAAATTTCTACTATAATTCTTATATTGCTTTTCAATATCCACAAACATGCTTTTCGATTCTTCTTTCATGTCTTTACTGTTATTTTTATATTTATCATCCAACATCTTGCTACCACATACTATTGTCACCGCCAACAAAAAACAAGCAAATAATAATGAAAATGGATTACTGTTTTTATAAAAGTCTACTAAAAATACAATAAAACCTATGGCAGTAATTAAAATTAAAATAATTGCAGTTATATCCGTCATAATCACATTCTATCATATTCTTCAAAATTACTTACCCTAACATGCGTTGGTGATCCCATCCTTCCAGGGACAACAAGCTGACTGTCCTTCGGCGGGGCAGGCTGCTTCCTTAGTTCCGCCCACTCGCCCTTCTCTCTGGCTTCCTTCGCTTCTTTCCAATATTGGGTACATAGATCCTGATCTTGCCACCCGATATAATCTTCTTTCCTTAACATATCATTTATCTTTAAATTCTTTGATAACTTCTTCTTTACAAAGCGTAGGCTCTCCATAATTTATAAAATTGGTAGCATACGACAATTTATCGAAAAAAGCTTTATTTTTCAGATTGGTATGTATTTATTTTGTATTACACAATCTCCATTTACATGGTATAAAACCTAATATTCTATTTGTTTCTACGACATAATATCCTCTACCATAAGAATCAGTTTCTTTTACAACCCGTTTAGCCATAATTCAAAATTATTCATTTAATGCTACATCATGAGTTAATTTCGTAATCATACGACATAATTCACCTACTAAATCTAAGCGTCCTTCATCACTTAAATCATTATATATAGACACAGCTTTAGAAGCCAAGTCCCTGCACTCTAATTTATAACCATAATTATAAATCCTAGATACCCCTTTTATAGGCAAAGTAATTCTATTAATGACACCATACATAGATGAAAAATCACCTTCTAATGTAACTGTGTCTTCAGTTAAACTCACTACCCTAAAAGGCTCTCTGTAGTCATATAAATCTTTATGATATACGTATTCTCCTATTTTTAAATCCATTTTATTCATACAACTATCATCAATATCTATTATATCATGCACATCTATTCTTTTGCCACACATAGGACATACAATATTTATATCTTCAATATCCTTTTTATTTATATCTAATTCAATATTATAACCACATCTGAAACAACCTATTCCACCACTTAAACTAATAAATAATTTTTCTAAATCAAAGTTGTTAATCTCATTTTTAATATTATCCATATACTTATTAAAATAAAGTCCAAAAGGAAATGATGCATCTCACCTCATCAAATCCAATTGGACCATAAAATAATTTCTTACTGAATCGCTTAAAGTGAGATGCTGCGATTCTTCCGAACAAAGTTTTCTACTGGCAACAAAGATAGGTTATTAATATATTTATAATACTTAAAATGATTTAAAATAAAACAAATATGCATTTTAATTTATCAATGTCATTTGAACATCTTATACCAATATATATTATCTTTGAAAAAAAATAATATGAGAAGAAGATATATGAACCTCAATGGGGGGGGGTAGAAGCACAAAGAAGATTCTATGTAAAGTTCCCTCATATAAATTATAATTTTAGAATATTAAATCCAGAATACAGCAATGTTGAAATAAATAGAGATCCTATGAGAAGATTTTATTTCGACATAACCTCTAAGGGGCTTCCTGATATAACATTTACGATTGATTTATAAAGCCCATGCTTTTAAACATGGGATAAAATTCTTTTTTGTCACTAATATATCT
>OGOU01000238.1_pt1 | contig 54438 bp, 39 predicted proteins | sample 1552721 | NCBI WGS metagenome assembly OGOU01 (sample SAMEA2580176, study PRJEB22360) | human gut metagenome | biome: human gut; feature: human-associated habitat; material: faeces | place: Denmark | collected 2008/2010
CTTATTGTTATTATTGTTAATAGTTTTGTCGGTCGATATTTTTATGTAGGATAATAAAATGATCCGGAGAAATAGAATATCTTATTAAAAATTTTAAAAAACAAGATAAAACCTATATCTTTGAAACCTTAAGTGATAAAAATAGGGCGTTTGTATTTTACTATGTTTATAGTTCTTATCTAACTGATTATTTAAGGATTATGGCAATCGGAGCAATTTTAATCATAATCACATTTATATGAATAAATCGTTACTATTATCAGGTATTGCAGTTGGAGTAGGTATTGGACAAGTGTTTGCAGCTACCCCGGCAAAAACAAAGAAAGCTCCCAATGTCGTATTCATCATTGCCGATGATTTGGGATATGGAGAATTAAGCTGCTACGGACAGGAAAAGTTCCAAACCCCGAACATAGACCGTTTGGCTTTACAGGGAATGCGTTTTACGCAATGTTATTCTGGAACAACTGTCAGTGCTCCTTCTCGTTCCTGTCTTTTGACCGGGTTGCATTCGGGACATACGCCCATTCGTGGAAACCGGGAAGTTCAGCCGGAAGGTCAGATGTCACTGCCGGAGGGGGTGTATTCTATATTCAGTGTGTTTAAAAATGCCGGATACACTACCGGAGCTTTTGGAAAGTGGGGATTGGGTGCGCCGGGTGAGGTGGGCGATCCCAACAAACAGGGAGTAGATGATTTTTTCGGATATAATTGTCAATTGCTCGCTCATAATTACTATGCAGATCATTTATGGGAGAATGATAAACGGATAGAGCTGGAGGATAATTATAACGGGGGATTCGGGACTTATACCCAGGATTTGATTCATGAAAAGGCATTGAAATTTCTGGATAAAAATGCCGATAAACCTTTTTTTCTGTTCTTACCTTATGTATTGCCTCATGCAGAGCTGATTGTGCCGGAAGATAGTATCATTCAGAAATTCAGAGGAAAATATCCGGAAAAACCTTATAAAGGGGTAGATGCGGGACCGGCTTTCAGAAAGGGAGGGTACTGTTCACAGAAAGAGCCTCATGCTACTTTTGCGGCTATGATTTACCGTTTGGATGTTTATGTCGGACAAGTGGTTGCCAAATTGAAAGAATTGGGAGTTTACGATAATACGATCATTGTATTTACCAGCGATAACGGGCCTCACATGGAAGGTGGAGCCGATCCGAATTTTTTCAATAGCAATGGAATTTTCCGGGGATATAAACGCGATGTTTACGAAGGAGGGATTCGTGTGCCGTTTATTACCGTATGGCCGGGAGTGATTAAACAAGGACAATCCGATTTTATGTGTTCTTTCTGGGATATGTTGCCTACCTTTGCCCAGCTGACCGGAAATAAAGTGAAAAAAACGGATGGAATAAGTTTAATGCCGACTTTGACAGGTAAAGGAAAACAGAAGGAGCATGATTATTTTTATTTTGAATTTCAGGAGATGGGAGGACGGCAGGCTGTGAGAAAGGGAGATTGGAAACTTATTCGTTTAAAAGCTTCTAAAGGTGAAAATTCTATCTGGGAATTATATAACTTAGCGGCCGATCCGTCGGAAATTCATAATATAATTAAGGAATATCCGGAGAAAGCGAAAGAATTAGCAGATATTATGAAAGAGGCCCATGTGTATGATCCGAACTGGCCTTTGTTACAAGAAGAATTTAAAAAAGCCAAACCATGAAAAAAGAAGTGATTACTTTATTGCCTGTCGTGGGGTGTGCCGTATTGGTGAATGCTGTACAGGCAAAACAACCGGACAAAAAACCAAATGTTATCATTATTCTTGCCGATGATCTTGGATTCGGCGATATAAGCGCGTATGGAGCTACGGAGATACAAACTCCCAATATCGACCGTATCGCTAATGAAGGAGTGCGTTTCTCTCATGGATACGCTACTTCTGCGACCAGTACGCCGAGCCGTTTTTCCCTGCTCACCGGACGTTATCCGTGGAGAGAGAAAGCTCAGGTGTTGCAGGGAAATGCACCCCTGATCATAAAAGAGGATATGCCTACTTTGCCGAAAATGTTTAAGGAAGCCGGATATACGACGGGTGCTGTCGGGAAATGGCATTTAGGGTTGGGAAACGGAAATGTGGACTGGAATAAAGAAATTGTGCCGGGCGCACGTGAAGTCGGATTCGATTATTCTTTTATTACGGCAGCAACGAACGACCGTGTTCCCACAGTCTTTGTGGAAAACGGGAGAGTCGTAAATTTGGATCCGAACGATCCGATCGAAGTGAGTTACCGGAAGAATTTCCCCGGAGAGCCGACCGGAAAATCTAATCCGGAATTATTGAAAATACATCCGAGTCACGGACACGATCAGTCTATCACCAATGGAATATCCAGAATCGGATATATGAAAGGGGGAAAGTCTGCATTGTGGGTGGATGAGGACATGGCAGACACTTTCCTGGACAAAGCGACCGATTTTGTAAAAGAGAATAAAGAAAACCCGTTTTTCTTATATTATGCTTTACATCAGCCGCATGTTCCCAGAGTTCCCAATGCACGTTTTGCCGGAAAATCTTCGTTAGGTCCGCGTGGAGATGTTATTTTAGAAGCAGACTGGTGTGTGGGAGAGTTTTTGAAGACATTGGATGAATTGGGATTGTCGGAAAATACGATAGTCATTTTCTCCAGTGATAACGGTCCTGTGCTGGATGACGGATATAAAGATCAGGCTATTGAAAAATTAGGGAACCACAAACCTGCAGGTCCGCTTCGGGGAGGAAAATACAGTTCTTATGACGGAGGAACCCATGTTGCATTCATGATTCGTTGGCCGGAACGTATTAAACCCGGTGATTCGGATGCTCTGGTGTGTCAAATGGATTTTTATGCTTCTTTCGCTGCATTGCTCGGATTGGAAAATAAGACTCGTGACGGACAGAATATATTGAAAGCATTGACGGGGAAATCGAAGAAGGGGCGTGAACTCTTATTACTGGAGGCTACGGGGGATAATGTGTTGTTGCGAGAAGGGGATTGGATCTATATACCGCCGATGGTAAATCAGGGATATTGTGTGCCGCCGACAGAGCCCGGCAGAATGAAAGTTCCTCAATTATTCAATGTAAAGAAGGATATCGGGCAAAAGAATAACCTTGCCGAAAAATATCCGGAACGGGTAGCCCGGATGGGGGAAAAAATCAAAGAAATACGAGAGAGTAAGTAATAATCGATTTATTATCTTGCAATATGTATAAACAAAAGGTGTCCGTAATAATCGGACACCTTTTTTATTAACCAGAGACAGCAAGGGATTGGGTACCGAAAAATGAGGAATGAAAGCGGTGAAATGCTTTGAAAGAGAGAGGAGATAACCAACAAAAATTAATAATTTTTGCTTTTATTTTGTTGGATATGAGTGATTTATTGTATATTTGAAAATCGACACGGAAAAATTGCAATGTAGAGATTGCAATTTTGTTGTTTTTCTTTTATCTTTGGCTTGCAAAAAATCATAAATGAACAGTTTAGTCAGTACGCATAACACGCTTCTAAAAGAACGCACCTCCTCTGTACCCAGGGGGTTGCTGAAGCAGATCGACCGCAATAGCCGTTTGATTGCCGTGAAGGGGAGCCGGGGCGTAGGAAAGACAAATTTCTTGCTGGATTATTGCAATGAATATCATCGGGGAGACAGTTCCTGCCTGTATGTCAATGTCAATAATTTATTTATTGCCAGTGAGGGCTTGTTTCGTTTTGTGGAGCACTTTTATAAATTGGGTGGTAAGGTGTTGTTGCTGGACCAGGCTCATAAATATCCGGAATGGGATAGAGAGCTGAGAGCTTGCTACGACTTTTTCCCTGATTTACAAATCATTTTTACTTCCTCTTCTATCGTACGTATCAAATCGAATCCCTATCTGAACGGGATTGTGGATATGTATAATTTAAGCGGACTTTCTTTCCGGGAGTTTTTGGAATTGGAAACCGGATTTCATTTTCCTGTATTTACTTTTGACGAGATTATTCTCCGGCATGAGGATATTGTGGAAAGTATTTTGCGTACGATCCGTCCGCTGGCTTATTTCGAGAACTATTTGGAATACGGTTATTATCCCATTTATAAAGAAGAGAAGTCGCATATCGATTACCTGTTGAAAAATGTCAATCTGACATTGGAATTCGATATTCCTTATGCAAATCAGATTGAATTGAAATATTTAATCAAACTCAAACAGTTGTTGTATTTAGCTGCAAAAGAAACGGGATGTAATGTAAATATCAGCAAATTGAGCAATGCCATCGGTGTATCGAGAGCGACCGTACTCAATTATTTGAATTATATGAAGAATGCCCGTTTGCTTACTTTGCTTTATGATTCAAATAATGATGACGATTGCGGGAAAAAACCAAAAAAGTTGTATATTCACAATCCCAATCTGCAAAGTGCCGTATGTCTGGACAATGTGGATCGGGCTACTTTGAGGAAATCTTTTTTCCTAAGCCAATTGTGTCCGATTTATCGGATTCATTATACCGAGAATGCGGATTTTTTGGTAAATGGAAAGCATGAGGTGGATGTTTGCCAGGAGGGCGAAGGCAAGAAAAAAGAGCCTTCCGTTATTGTGATGGAAGATATGATCGAACGGGGGAAAGGGAATATTATCCCTCTTTGGTTAGCTGGGTTTACATATTGATAAGAAAGACGAAAAGCAGGAACAGACAATTGGAACGGTGAGTATCGGGAAAGGAAAATTGTTCGTTCCGGCTTTCAATGTTTGACAACTATAAATAGAGATAATTTAATTAAAACAAAATGGCAAAAGAGAAAAAATTTATCACTTGTGATGGTAATGCTGCTGCTGCACATGTTGCGTATATGTTCAGTGAAGTTTCATGTATCTATCCGATCACTCCGTCTTCGCCAATGGCAGAATACGTTGATGAATGGGCTGCAAAGGGAAGAAAAAATATGTTCGGCGAAACTGTTCGCCTGGTGGAAATGCAATCGGAAGCCGGTGCTGCCGGAGCCGTACACGGTTCTTTGCAGGCTGGTGCGCTGACTACTACCTATACGGCTTCTCAGGGATTGTTGTTGATGATCCCGAATATGTACAAGATTGCCGGTGAATTATTGCCTTGCGTATTCCATGTAAGTGCCCGTGCTCTTGCTGCTCATGCCTTGAATATTTTCGGTGACCATGCCGACGTTTATGCTGCACGTCAGACGGGTTTTGCTATGCTGGCTTCCGGTTCTGTACAGGAAGTGATGGATTTATCTGCCGTGTCACATCTGACTGCAATCAAATCGAGAGTGCCTTTCTTGAATTTCTTCGATGGTTTCCGTACTTCTCATGAAATCCAGAAAATCGAAGAGCTGGATATGGAGGATGTAAGAGGGTTGGTCGATATGGATGCTTTACAGGCTTTCCGTAGCCGCGCTTTGAATTCTGAATCGCCCGTAACCAGAGGTACGGCACAGAATCCGGATGTATATTTCCAGGGACGTGAGGCTTCTAACAAATTCTATGATGCGGTTCCGGATATGGTTGCTGATTATATGGATAAGATCAGCGCAGTTACCGGAAGAAAATACCGTCCGTTTGATTATTATGGGGCTGCCGATGCTGAAAATATCATTATCGCAATGGGGTCTGTAACTGAAACGATCCGTGAAGTGATCGATTTTGAAAATGCAAGCGGTAAAAAAGTGGGTATGATCGCCGTACACTTATATCGTCCGTTCTCTGCTAAATATTTTATGGAAGCTGTTCCGGCCTCTGTAAAACGTATCACTGTGCTCGATCGTACGAAAGAGCCGGGAGCTAACGGAGATCCGTTGTATCTCGATGTAAAAGATATTTTCTACGGAAAAGAAAATGCTCCGCTTATCATTGGCGGACGTTACGGAATGGGATCTAAAGACGTTACTCCGTCATGGATCATTGCCGTATATAAAAATATGGAGCGTAACGAGCCGAAGAATAACTTCACAATTGGTATCGTAGATGATGTTACTTTCCATTCTCTTCCTGCTGAAGAAGATGTGAAAATGACTCCTGCCGGAACTTATGAAGCTAAGTTCTATGGTTTGGGTTCTGACGGTACGGTTGGTGCAAATAAGAACTCTATTAAGATTATCGGTGGCGCCACCAATAAATATTGCCAGGCTTATTTTGCTTACGACTCTAAAAAATCGGGTGGTTTCACCGCTTCCCATTTGCGTTTCGGTGATTGTCCGATCCGTTCGACTTATTTGATTACAACTCCCGACTTCGTGGCTTGCCACGTTCCGGCATACATTCATATGTATGATGTACTGAAAGGGTTGCAGAAAGGCGGCTCATTCCTGTTGAACTCTATTTGGGACGAAGAAGAAACTAAAAAGCATCTTCCGGTTCACATGAAGAAATACCTTGCTGAAAACGAGATTAATTTCTATATCATCAACGGTACGAAGATCGGTCAGGAATTAGGGTTGGGCAACCGTACCAATACGATTATGCAGAGTGCTTTCTTTAAAATTACAAATGTAATTCCTTATGAATTGGCTGTCAGCGAAATGAAACACGCTATCGACAAATCATACGGCAAGAAAGGTGAAGCGATCGTCAATATGAACTATGCTGCTGTGGATGCCGGCGGTAAAGACGGTAACCTGATTAAAGTAGCTGTTCCCGCTGAATGGAAAAATCTGAAAGAAGAAGAACCGACAGTCGATACCACACGTCCTGAATTTATCCGTAATGTTGTGGATGTGATGAATGCACAGAAAGGCGACGATCTGCCGATCAGCGCATTCAACGGTTATGAAGACGGCACTTTCCCCGCAGGAACCGCTAAATTTGAAAAACGCGGTATTGCCGTGAACGTTCCGGAATGGCAGGTAGAAAACTGTATTCAGTGTAATCAGTGTGCTTATGTTTGTCCTCATGCTGCAATTCGTCCGTTCCTGATGACCGATGAAGAGATTGCCGCTGCTCCTGCCGGAACCGATACTAAGCCGGCAATCGGCAAGGATCTGGCCGGATTTAAATTCAGAATCCAGGTATCTCCGTTGGATTGTACCGGTTGCGGTAACTGTGCCGACGTATGTCCTGCCAAGACAAAGGCTTTGGTTATGAAACCTCTGGAATCACAGGAAGCAGAAGTTACCCGCTGGACTTATATGGATCAGAAAGTGGGTTATAAGAAAGTTGTTGAGCCTAACAATGTGAAAAATTCACAGTTCGTTCAGCCGTTGTTCGAGTTCTCCGGAGCTTGTGCCGGTTGCGGTGAAACTCCTTATATTAAATTGATCACCCAGTTGTTCGGAGAAAGAATGATGGTTGCTAACGCTACGGGTTGTTCTTCGATCTACGGTGGTTCTGCACCTTCTACTCCATATTGTACAAACTACGAGAGCGGACGCGGACCGGCCTGGGCTAACTCATTGTTCGAAGATAATGCAGAGTTCGGTTTCGGTATGGCTGAAGGTGCTAACCGTTTGCGCGAAAGAGCGAAGAGATTGCTGGAAGAAAATAAGGCATCTTTCTCTGCTGACACACAGGCTGCTGTTCAGGCATGGATCGAGGCTTATTCCGATGGCGATAAAACCATTGCCACCAGTGATGCATTAGCTGCTGCTTTAGAAAAAGAAGCTGCACCGGTGGCTAAAGAAATCCTGACTTTAAAGAACTACTTCACGAAGAAATCTCAATGGATATTCGGTGGTGACGGTTGGGCTTATGATATCGGTTATGGTGGTGTGGATCATGTTTTAGCGAGCGGACAGGATGTAAATATTTTGGTTGTCGATACCGAAGTGTATTCCAATACAGGTGGACAGTCGTCTAAATCGACTCCTGCCGGAGCTGTGGCTAAATTCGCTGCCAGCGGTAAGCGTATCCGTAAGAAAGATTTGGGTATGATGGCCATGTCTTATGGGTATGTGTATGTTGCTCAGGTAGCCATGGGAGCTAACCAGGCACAATATATGAAAGCGATCAAGGAAGCCGAAGCTTATCCGGGACCGTCTTTGATTATTGCCTATGCTCCGTGTATCAACCATGGATTGAAATCAAGCATGGGTAAATCGCAGCAGGAAGAGAAAAAAGCTGTAGAATGTGGTTACTGGCAGTTGTATCGTTACAATCCGATGCTGGAAGTAGAAGGCAAGAACCCGTTCCAGTTGGATTCTAAAGATCCGGATTACACTAAATTCCGTGAATTCCTGATGGGTGAAGTTCGTTTCAATTCTTTGGTGAAAGCTGCTCCTGCCGATGCAGAACGCTTGTTCCAGGAAACGGAAAACGATGCTAAATGGAAGTTGAACGGTTACAAACGTTTGGCTGCTATGGAGTACGGCAAGTAATTTTTGCAACATTCCAATATGACGACGGGACTGTCCTTTTTAGGATAGCCCCGTTTTTTGTATGCCGGAGAAAGGGGAGAGGAGAAAATATCCCCGTGAAAGAAGAATAACAGGTATGACTTCTATCCTGTATATATAGAACGATAGTGGTAGAAAAAGATGAAAATTTAGCCAAGAATAATTAGAATATATTAAAAGCCCTGTTTGTTCGATGATCGGCCTCAATAGTTGATCTGTAGTGTGTCTTGTATTGTTCTTCGTAATTCCATTGAGTTTATCGGTTTGGAGAGGTAGCCATTAAAGCCGCTGTTAAGGATCCGTTCCTGATCTTCTGGGAAAGCGTAAGCGGTAATGGCAATAATCGGAATTGTTTTCGAAAGTTTACGTATTTGGGCCGTTGCCTCAAAGCCGTCCATTTGTGGCATCTTTATGTCCATTAGTATTAATTGAGGCTGATGTTGTTTGAAAAGCTCGATCGCTTCAATGCCGTTATGCGCGTGATATAACCAATAATCTTGCTTCAACAGAATCTCGAATAATAAGTAATTACTTGAATCGTCTTCAGCAATTAGAATTGAAAAAACGGGCATTTTTGTTACTTCGTTTTTTTTCATAAATGTTGTACTAAATATCACAGAATGTTGCACTAAGTTAAGGATTCAAAGGTACGTTTTTTTTGTTAAAAATTCAAGGAAATAAAAATGAATATTTACATTTTATTTTAAATACATAAGTTTCATAAAATCAACAATATAACCAACTACAAAATAAACCTGCTTCTCTAATTACCTATGAGATGTTCGTCTATCTTAAACGTACAAAAAAAACGTACGATTAAACTGGATATAACTTGATGATTTAATCGTAAGCATATGATTCCTATTTATATGTTTCGTTAATTGTTTATATTGGATTTATATAGTTGTTTGTTGATTATTGTTACATCACTATATTGGTTTTGAAACAAATATTATTAAGTTGAAATAATATTTAATGTTTTTATATTTTTAGCTTGTAAATTTGTTTATTTATATTTATATTCGTAATATATAATTAAAATGATAATGTAGTTAAGTTATTTTTATTTACTAAATATGTATGGGAAATAAATGTAAAATAGGAAATAATGATAATAAATGTTTAGATTGTAGTATAGTCATACCTTTCTCTGCTGAAGAAAAAAAGATTCATTCATTGTTTTTATCAGCTAATTTCCTTGAAAATTTAGGTATTGCTAATGGAAAAATAGGAATAGCCTTATACTTTTTTTGTTTATATCGACAAACCCGTAAATCGATTTATGAAGATTTTGCTTTTGAATTATTGGAAGAAGTAGACAACACCATTAACGATCGGACTTGTCTTGGTTTTCGATATGGACTGTGTGGTATTGGATGGGGAATAGAGTTTCTGGTGAGGGAACGTTATATTGGGGTGGATGAAGATATTTGTGCTCGTTTTGAACATCGTATTTTCCAGAGTATTTTATATGATAAATATCAAGGCATTGGAATTGCTGATGGGTTATGTGGAATATTGTTGTATTTGGTGGCCCGGATTGAGAGTTCTTTGGTTTTGCCGGATTCTGATCGTATGTTTTTAAATAAAAAATCTATTATTTATGTTTTGGATAAGCTATCGAGTAGGATTACATCGGAAAAAGTAATAGACATTCTTAAAGAACAGGATAATAGCATGTTTACGGGAGAAATTCCATTAGTGTTGTCAAACTGGGATTATCCTGCATTGTTATGGGTGTTGGGACGGATTTGGTTACATAACATATTAAGAGAAAAAATAGAAAATTTATATAGTGTGTTATTGATGCCGTTAGTTGATGATACATTGTTACCCCAAAAAAGGAATAACAGGAAATTATTGTGGCGGGTTCTTTGCAGTTTACCTGCATTAGAAAATGTTGCGACGATGGAGTTGATTCATCATGCAATAATAAAAGTGAAGAGAGATTGTTTTGGTGATATTTCTGATATGCATGAAAAGATTTCTGGGCTTTCAGATGAATTTTTCCAGTTTACCAGAGAACAAGGTATGGCTACTTTAGAAAATATAAAATTATATGGATATTAAATATATATTTTTTGTCATACATGAGTATTCTGGAGCTAATACTTATGCGGAACAATTACGTATGTTTTTAGCTGGCAGGGAAGATACACGTTTTCATATTATCCATTTTGGTTCTATGCTTTATCAGGAATTTACAGTAGTAAAAAAAGAAGAAACGACTTTTTTTCATTTTCCTTTTTCTGGTAAGCGTAATTTAAATATATATTCTCGGAGAGTTGTTGATTTGTTAACTCCATGGTTAGAAAATAAAAAAAATTTAATACTTCATTTGAATAGTCCTAATCAACATTTTTTGGGACAGTATATAAAAGAACGTTTTGGGGCTAAAGTGGTGTTTACGATTCATTTTTTAATGAGTTATTATTCTTCACGTCCGGAAAATTATACTTATAAAAATGATCTTTTTCAGGACAAAACTGGAAATAGGGAAACAATTCAATTGGCTGATTGTGTCGTGTGTGTAACACAGTTTGCGCAAAGAATCACTGAATTGTATTTTCATAAAGAAAAAGAACGGGTATCAACCATATATAATGGATACGGAGAGAAAAAACAGATCAGATTGCTTTCGGAATATAGAAAAAAAGCATTAAAGGAAGAATTAGGATTTGCCGAAGATGAAATTATATTATTGTATGTGGGACGTATCGATGAAACGAAAGGATGTGAAAAACTGGTGCAGGCAATAGAACAGTTAATTCGAAAGTATAAGCGCATACGTTTGATTTTTGCAGGTGGGGGAAATTACGGAGAATGTTTGAAGTATGTGGGATTGAATTGTGCAAGAATAAACTTTGCAGGACATCTTTCGGTGGAAAATTTAAACAAATTATATGGTATTGCAGATATTGGAATTATTCCTTCATTATGGGAGCAATGTAGTTATGTTGCTATTGAAATGATGGCTTATGGCTTGCCTATTGTTTATTCGGGAGTTCCTGGTTTGCGTGAGTTATTTGTTGATAGAGTGAATGGTAGACAATTACCATTTTATCGTGATCAATCTAAATATCAGTTGAGTGTGAATAGTCAGGATATTGCAGATGTTTTAATAGAGTTAATAGATCATCCTAAAACTACGAAAAAATTAGGAAAACAGGCACGCAAAACTTGGGAACAGCAATTTACGAATGTTGTAATGGGACGGAAAATGTTGGAATTATATCAAGAGCTATTGTTATTTGAATCTGGAAGAAAGAGAAAAGTTTTGTCAGATAAAATGAGTAACGGATTATAGGAAATTTATTTTTGAAATACATATGATTATAAACGATTCATTAAAAACGATTTTTCTTCATAATCCAAAAACTGGTGGAACTTTTTTTCGGGAGATTTATAGCCAGTGGTATTCACGGGATGAAGCCTATAAATATTGGAAAGTATTTGAAGAAAAATACAATGTTGATTTAGGTCATATCAATTATCTGAATATTGCACGTTTTATTCCTGATTATCGGGAATTTCGTATTATTACAATGTTGCGGAATCCTTTCAATCGATTTGTTTCTGCTTGGAAAGAAGCATGTTTGCATCAGTCAGTTATTGCAAAAATAAATAATCAATACCATGGAGATATTGAAAGCATTACTGAATACTTGCTTTCATTGAATTTTTATGATCAAGATTTAGTTTTGAGAAATAATAGTTTGCCTTGGTTGCAGCCGCAATCTTATTTTATTAGAGAAGGTACGATTAAGCTATATTATGAAATTCCTGAAGATTGGTTTTTTCTTCTAAATGCTTTTGGTATTCGTTATTCACATGTGAATATAAGGAATGATTATACTTTGACAAATCAGAGTTATGATAATATTCGGAGATTATATCCAGAGGATGGGGAAATCTTTGAATGGTACGAACAATAAAATATTAATTAAAATTTTGTTTGATCTATGCGCCATGCCATACTGATTATCGCACATCGTAATTTCGATCATCTCTTGTATTTGGTAAATTATTTTGATGCTGATTTTGATATATATATTCATATAGACAAAAAAAGCCAGGTTACCTCGGAAGAATTGTCCCAGTTTCGACAGTTGGAACGAGTGTGTGGTGTTTTTCAAAAGTATACTATTCATTGGGGAGGGTATAGTTTCCTGAAGACAATCTTTTATTTGGTAAAACAGGTTGTGGTTAAAGGGGGAGTGGATTACGTGCATTTAATTAGCGGAGCGGATATACCGACTCAGAAATTAGATGAATTTAAAGCATTTTTCCTTGATAAACCGAGGTATGAATACTTGGAAAATTTTTCTCTTCCTACCCGGAACTGGGCAGGAGGAGGTTTTAATCGGTTGATATATTACCATTTGCATGATTTACTTGATATGCGTAAACCTGAAAATATGAAACGAGAACATATTTTTGTTCGGTTTCAACAGAAATGGCATATCCGGCGAAAAATTTCAAATAGATTACCTCAGTTTTATGGAGGAGGGAATTGGTGGAGTCTGAGTTGGGAATGTGTAAATTATGTCGTGGAATATACCCGTAAAAATAAAAGATTATTTAAAAGATTAAGATTTTCCTTTGCTCCGGATGAAATTTATTTTCAAACTGTCATTTTGAATTCGCCTTTTGCCGGGAATGTCGTAGGAAATCATATGCGTTATATTGATTGGCGGTATCGAAATGGAAATATTCCGGCGAATCTTGATCTTTCCGATTTTAATAAGGTTATAAATTCATTTTATTTATTTGCCCGTAAAGTGGAGTTTCCGATTTCTATGAGTTTTGTGGAGCATCTAAAGAAGATAAATACATTAGTTTAAGTTATGAAAGATTTGACCTTTATTATTCCTGTCCGAGTGGATTCCGAGGTTAGATTGCAGAATCTCTTGCTCGTTGTAGAATATCTCCTGAAGCATACACAAGATAGTTCTTTGTTTATATTGGAAGGGGATATTCGTCAAAAAGTAAAAGGATTACCTTTAAGTAATCGGATAAAATACTGTTTTACTGAAGATCATGACTCTGTTTTTCACCGGACAAGATATTTGAATTACATGACAACAAAGGTACAAACAACCTATCTAGCGGTGTGGGATACAGATGTGCTTGTACCTGAAAGACAAATACGAGAATCGTTAATATGTCTTCAGGCTAATGAAAGTGATTTTGTATTTCCATATGATGGCAGATTATATCAGGTTGCGCCATTTTTCCAGGATGCTTACAGGCGTAGTGGTGATTTATACACATTCATAGGGTTTATGAATAGTTTACCGTTGATGTTCGGTAATAATTCTTATGGTGGTTGTTTTATGGCTAATTATAATAAGTATGTCAGGGCTGGAATGGAAAATGAGCGTTTTTATGGTTGGGGGCCGGAAGATTTGGAAAGAGTGAAGCGTTGGGAAATATTAGGCTATAGCTTTTCTAGGATTCAGGGGCCAGCCTTCCATTTGGAGCATCCTGTTCTAGAAAATAGCCGTAGTTTTAATCAGGAAATCGGTAAAAAGAATAATCAGGAATTATTTCGTATTTGCGCTATGTCTAAAAAAGAACTTTGTAGAGAAGTGACCGTTTGGTACGGAAAGAAAAGCAGCTATCATTAACAATAAAATTTCAAATTTGGAATTATGATATTCAAATTCCCTTTTGAGCATCAACTGGATTCGATGGATTGTGGTCCAGCTTGTTTGAAGATTATTTCAAAGTATTATGGGAAATTTTATTCCTTACAATTTTTACGCGATGCCTGTGGTGTATCTAGGGAAGGGGTATCTTTCCAAGATATTAGTTATGGTGCGGAAAAAATAGGATTACGAACATTAGGAATCCGGGTTACTATAGATGAATTGTATAAAAAAGTGAAATTCCCATGTATTGTCCATTGGAATAATAATCATTTTATTGTAGTTTATAAAGCAAAAGGTGGGAATCTATATGTGTCTGACCCGGCGAAAGGATTATTGATTTATTCTTTACAGGAATTTGTTAATAGTTGGTATCAGCAAAATGAAAATAATGGCGTGGTGCTTTTAGTGGAACCTGCACCGGACTTTCGTTCACAAGAAGATGCCGTTAGAAAGAAACGGAATCTAGAGAAAATGTTGAAGTATTTTATTCCTTATAAATCTGGTTTTGTTACACTTTTTAGTGTTATGTTAATTGTTACGGCATTACAGGGAATGTTGCCATTTATTTCAAAAGCTGTTATTGATGTGGGGATCCATACACAGGATATTGATTTTATAAATTTAGTATTACTCGCAAACGTTACCATTATTATTAGTGTAACTCTTTCTAATGCTATACGGGATTGGCTGCTTTTGCATATTACTTCCCGGGTAAATATTGCATTGATTTCCGATTATTTAATTAAACTCATGCGGTTACCGGTATCTTTTTTTGAAAACAAGATGATAGGCGATATTTTGCAACGTGCACAGGATCATGAGCGTATTCGCGCATTTATTATGAATAATTCTTTAAATTTGATATTTTCTGCCTTAACATTTGTGGTGTTTTCCATTATATTGATGTTTTATAATCCGGTGATTTTTGCCATATTTATTATTGCAGGTATTCTCTATGTTACTTGGGTATTAGGATTTTTGAGTATCCGGAAGCGAATGGATTGGGAGTATTTCGATTTGATTTCCCGGAATCAGAGCTATTGGGTTGAAACGGTAAAATCGATACAGGACGTAAAAATCAATAATTATGAGCAGTCTCGCCGTTGGAAGTGGGAAAAGATACAGGCAAAGCTTTATCGTTTGAATACTCGGGTACTTACTATAACTAATACGCAGCAATTAGGGGGACAGTTTATTTTGAGTATACAGAATTTGGCTATTACTTTTTTTTGTGCGAAGGCTGTTATCCGGGGTGAGATCACTTTCGGTGTGATGATTTCCACGCAGTTCATCATAGGAATGCTAAGTGCACCTCTGGCACAGTTTATTAATTTTATTATATCGGCGCAATATGCTAAGATCAGTTTTTTACGCTTGAATGAAATTCACGAAATGCAGGATGAGGAAGAAGTGGCAATGACAGCCAGTACTCCAATGCCGTTTAATGGTAAATTGTCATTACAAAATGTCTATTTTCGCTATACACCGCATGGAGAGGCGGTTTTGAAACAAATTTATCTGAATATTCCAGAAGGGAAAGTCACGGCATTAGTTGGGGGTAGTGGTAGTGGAAAATCGACTTTACTGAAAGTTTTGTTGAGATTATACCAGCCTTCGGCGGGAAATGTCATGCTGGGCGATACAAATATTAAAAATATCAGTATGCGCGATTGGCGTGAACAATGTGGTGTGGTTATGCAGGATGGATGTGTATTTAACGATACGATTCTGAATAATGTAGTGCTTGAAGATGAACACATCGATTACCACCGTTTGGAAGAAGCATTGGAGATTGCGAATATCTTATCTGAGATTAAACAAATGCCACAGGGATATCATACAAAAATCGGAGAAGAAGGCCGGGGATTGAGTGGTGGTCAAAAGCAAAGAATGCTAATAGCCAGGGCGTTATATAAAAATCCCCGTTACCTTTTTTTGGATGAGGCCACCAATGCGCTGGATGCGATTAATGAAGCTAAAATCGTAAGGGCATTAAATAAAGCATTCCAAAAAAGAACGGTTATCGTTGTTGCTCACCGTTTAAGTACGATCAGGCATGCCCACCAAATCGTAGTTTTGAAAAAAGGAATAATTACTGAGATTGGAAATCATGAAAATTTAATGAAGCATCAGGGAGATTATTATGAATTAGTGAGCAATCAAATGAGTGGAGGGGATGATTTGATGTTGGAATCCGTATTGGATGGTTGTACCCGAGAGCATGAATGTGGTAAGTGCCATGGAAATTGTCATCATTGATTCCGGTTCATATATTTTATAGGTAGATTGTTTTATCCTTGCTATATAAGTAGAGAACATTGAAAAGTTATATGTATAAAGAATCATTGATTAATAAATCGTATAGAGTATTCTGATAAGTATGGAACGTAAAAAAATTCAAATTAATCGTTCGGAAGAGGTTCAGGATATTGTGGACCGCATGCCAGTAAAAGGCCCCCGCTTTGTTTTATATATTGTTGCAGGATTGGCAACAATGCTTTTAGTTTTTGGTTATTTTATCAAATATCCGGAAGTAGTAACCGGGACTGTAACCATTACGATGGGAAAAGCTCCGCTTAAATTAGTGGCTAAATCTTCAGGACGTCTTTTATTATTGGGGAATCAGCCCCGTCAAGATGTTTATAAAGGAGATATTATTGGTTTGATAGACAATGCTACTAATTTTCGGGATTATTTGTTAATAGATTCAATATTGAGAAAATTTTCAATTTCAGAGCAAGATTCTGTAAAATATAATTTTCCTGATAACTTAAATTTAGGTGAATTAAATAGTACATATTATCAGTTTTTGGATGCTTGGAAAGAATATATAGATTTTCAAGAGCATGATATTTATGAATTAAAAGAGGATGCTGTCCGTATTCAGATAACGTCTTGTAAAGAATCATTAAAATCGATGGAATTGCAACTTGTGTTGAAGAAAGAACAATTGGAATATTATCGGCGGGAGGTGAGTCGGGATAGTTTTTGCTTAGTATTGGGTGACCATAGTGAAAGGGCTTTAGATCGTACACGTAATACATATAACACGATGCTGGAAACCTATACAAATTTATTGTCTACAATAAAGCAGCAGAAAATAAGATTAAAAGAATTGGAAAATCAGTTGCAACAACTTGGAAGAGAACATCACGATCATGAAGAACAGGTAAAAATGAATATACGTTCTGCTTATAATAATTTGGAAGCGTCAATGAAACAGTGGCAAGACCGATATGCCTTTGTTGCACCTTTTGCCGGACGTATCGAATTTTTAAGTTTTTGGAGGGAGAATGATTTTGTAACGTCGGGATCAGACATATTTTCTATTGTACCAGATCAGAGCCCGGTCGTTGGACATTTGCTATTGCCTTCTGTGGGAGCTGGTAAAGTGAAAACAGGACAGGAGGTAAGTATTAAATTAAACGATTTTCCATATCTTGAATATGGTTTAATAGAAGGAAATGTCAGTTCCATATCCTTGGTGGCTAATCAGGTACAGTTATCTGCCCAGGCAGTGGATATGTATTTGGTTACAATTAGTTTACCGGATGGGTTACGGACGAAATTCGGCTCTGTATTGGAATTCCGCTATGAAATAAAAGGGAGTGCAGATATACGGACAGAGAAGCGGCGTTTAATACAACGGTTATTTGATAATCTTAAATATAGTGTAAACTGATATTCATAATTAGAGTATAATACAAATATATACTATAGAGGTAATAAGAAATGAAGTTATTGATTTTTTATTCGTGATAATGAATAGGTAAACTTTAAATTAGAATATTATGGGTAAATTTAAACGCTTGAATCTTGCTGAATCAGAAGAGCATTTCCCTTTATTAAACGAAGACGCCCGGAAAACTTTAAAAGGTGGTTGTGAGGGTTGTTCTGAATGGATCTATACCTATCCTGGCCTCCCCATTTACACAGAAGATGAATACACAAGGCTGGATAATGCCGGAGAGTGGATGGGAGGTTTGGTTTGTGGTTTTGGCTATATGCTGCCTGAAGCCGTCGTTTATGCCAATATGGGTTATTGTGGGCGTCATCAGGAATATTACCAGGATGGTCATTGCTACTCTTGTTATTTAAAGGATCATTATTGTGATTTTCATCAGGTTTATTTTTGTTATGACTGTAATCAACCTGGCGGAACCATGGGAGGAGGTGAAAGTGGAGGAGACGGTAACACTGGAGGTGGCGATTCCGGCAGTGACGGAGGAGGTGGTTCAACTGTCGTAATCCCTCCCGGAGATGGTAGTACCGGTTATGATAACAGCTCCGGTAGTTTCGATTTTCAGTCGGTAGTAAATGAAAATGTCGGAGATTCTTTTCAGGAGGCTGATAAGCTTGCATTGATCGATGCCTTAAAATTAATGTTTGAAAATAAAGTCGGAGAATTTATTATAAATATGATGGCAGATAAAGATATCTGGATGAAATTCGAGATAAATACAGCTCAATCATCTCCTGCAATATGTGATCCTGCCAATGACCAAATTGTTTTTAATTCTTCGGAAGCCATTACTAGCGTCAATCTTTCCGAGGAGTTGATCCATGTTGTTCAGAAATCTATTTATGGGGCAGAGATGGTTCGTGCAAATCCTAATTATGAATTCGAAGCGAAGATTATTCGAGATGTAATCTCAGGGACTTGCAATGAACAGTCGCATTTTACAATAGAAAAAGATCAATATGATTATATGGATTTTATTTATGGAATAAAAGATGGAACCTTGAGTGAATCCGAGGTCATACAGCAATATCGATATTATTATTCAAAATGGGATGATCCGGATGGAATAAAACAAAATATCAGTCCGAATAGTCCTTACTATTATGAGAATGGTACCAATAATACATTCGATCCTCAAATGTTGAAAATGGCTTTAGATACCTGTAAGAAAAATAAATAATTATGAAGAATTTACTTTTGATTTTGCTTTTTGGGCATATAAGTGTTTTTTGTTTTTCTCAAACGGAGGAGCAAGGTTTTACTGTGAGTTATTCAGAGAAGTATTATATAGTTCGGGATAGTTCGAACAATTTACTCTCTGATTTAAAAAGAATGGATTTTGTAAATTTTACAGACTGGATTTTTTTAGATACATTGAGATATACATTGAAAGAATTTTACGATCGTAATCTGGGATATGATACTATAAATAAAAAAATAGGAGGTATGAAATTGTTGGTAGATACTTCTGGTACTATTTCGTATTTTTCACTGATTATTCCTCCAAATTCGGGTGATTTATATTCTTTAGCTGATGTGAAGAAACTAACGGATCTGTTAAGGGATTTTCGTTTCAACCTACCCGATTATGACCGTCCTGTTATTCGTCGTTATCAGGGTAGTAATCGGGAAACCAAAATAGATACGTTTGAATACTTTACAATTTTTTTTTCTACGAATTCCCGGGGTGGAGTTTTTACCAGTTGGGACGGCTTGTATGAGCGTCAGTTGACAAAAATGGTTTTAGGGACTTGGTGTGATGACCAGGGGGAGGTGTTTGTGTTTAAAAAACCTTCTTCTCAACTCTATGTGAAGCTGCTTAATCCTTTAACTGGTAGCCTTGGTGACTTTCGTTGTGATTTTCGTGACGGGAAGCTATATATATATTTTGATCAGGAAAGCCCTTCAATGATATCTTATAAATTTACTGATGACCGGTTGACTTTAAGTGGTGTTGTGGGAGATCGAAAAGTGTTTTGGAAGCTGAAGAGGACACAGCCAGCACCATAAAAAGTTTATATATAGATTAAAACAAGATTATGAGTAAATTCAAGCGCTTGAATCTTGCTGAATCAGAAGAGTATTTTCCTTTATTGAATGAAGACGCCCGGAAAACTTTAAAAGGTGGTTGTGATGGTTGTTCTGAATGGATCTATACCTATCCTGGCTTTCCCATTTACACAGAAGATAATACACAAGGCTGGATAATGCCGGAGAGTGGATGGGAGGTTTGGTTTGTGGTTTTGGCTATATGCTGCCTGAAGCCGTCGTTTATGCCAATATGGGTTATTGTGGGCGTCATCAGGAATATTACCAGGATGGTCATTGCTACTCTTGTTATTTAAAGGATCATTATTGTGATTTTCATCAGGTTTATTTTTGTTATGATTGTAATCAGCCGGGAGGTACAATGGGAGGTGGCGAAACGGGTGGTGATGGAAATACCGGTGGAGGTGATGCCGGAAGTGATGGTGGTGCCGGTTCATCAGTGACCATTCCTTCTGGTAGTAATAATTTGCCTGAAAGGATAAATTTTGAAAATGGGCGTTCATTTGATTGTTTTTTGTCTTGGTTTAAATATTTTGGTTATTCAGATGGTCATGGAGTAAGTTCTCCAATAAACCTGAATGAAATAATTACTCAAGAAGAAGCCTTAAATAACGGATTTAAGACGAAAGGACCGGGTATGTTGTTAATACGGGACTACAAGCTGAAAGATGGTGGATTAGTTTCAGTCGTAATTGGGGATATAAATAATGCTGGAGCAAGCGATATGTTAGAGCATAACAATATTTATAGAATAGAATCGAGCCAGCAGAGCTTTGAAGGGCCTCCTTATGCGATAAACCTTGTAAATAATGATGGTTATACAGTCATTCGATTGAACTGTTATCATGACAAAGCGACTTATGATTATTTAATGGATGAAGTTTATAAATAAATTTTTACGATGAAAACAGAAATAAAAAATAGAATTATATTATTATGTGTATTTGTGTTGTTGGTATTACAATTTATAAATACACTTTATGATATCAGTAACTTAATGTTATGTAATAGATGGAATATTATATTGTATGTGTATGTTTTTTTATTTATTAGTAGTTTATTTTTTTATTTGGGACAGCTTAGTTGTGGGAGGTTACCATGGAATATTCCTTGGAATGGGAAGAATAAAGTAATTTTGTTTTTAGGAATATCTTTATTCTCGGCAATTTGTAAATATCTCTCGGGAGCGATTTATGATTTTTATATTTTTTATGGAGGAACAGGTATTTTGAAGGTACAATTACGATACAATTATTTTTCATTTTTTATTCTTCTTTTGCTGGGCAGTGCCTTTTTATTTATTCCTCGAAAAATTGGGTATATTATATGTATGCTATTGCCTTTTTATCTTGTTAGCATGTTTGCGAGACTTTCCGATGGGATTAGCTTTTTAATACGTTTTCAGGCATTGTGGAATATTTTACTGATGTTCGTGATTGTTTGGCCGATTTTATGCCATAGTCATATTATGCAAGAGCATTGGAAGATTAGGAATCGAAAACAACTTGGGATGTGTTTAGGTGTATCAATAGCGATATGTTTTCTTATACATTATTTCAGGTTATAAAATAATTATGTTTATATAGAGTGCATAGGTTTGGACTATATGGGTATCATTAGAAATTTATTATGTGTTTTTAGGGTATAGGAAAACGGAAAATACAAAAGATTAGGATGATTTAATTGGAAATGATAAGAGAGGAAGATGATAATATTCATTTTTGAATGACGGAAGAAGTCCGGAAAGCTTTAAAAGATGGTTGAAACAATTGTTTCACTGTAATTTTGCTATTACTTCTTTAGAAATATTGTTATTTGTATTTTATGTTTTTTTTAAACCATTGCTATTTGCTAAAATCAATAATTAAATATTAATTTATTCCTGTACTAAAATTTGATGTCAATGAAAAGAATAATCCTTCTTTCGGTTATAACCTTTCTTTTGGTAAATGGTTTATTGGGTCAACGTATAATTGAGTCGCCTGCTTATGAGTTTCGAACAACGGGACGTTACAGTGTTGGACGCATAGAACTTGCTGACCAATATACTAAGGTGTGGATTGTCAATCAATATATTCCTGGTTGGTGGGTACTTTTTACTCCGGAAAATTTGTATTTGGAAAATCCCGGAACCGGAGAAAAATATCATCCGGTGAGAGCCGAAGGGCTTGAATGGGGGCAACAGCTTGTTACTCCTTCCAGTGGAATAGATACTTTCCTGTTTGTGTTTCCTCCTTTGCCGCATAACTTAAAAACCATTAATTGTATGGAGGGAATCCGACATATATACGGGATTTCATTAATGGAAGAAAAGCAGAATTCCCGCGATATTCGGCAACAGATCGAGGGCAACTGGTTGGCAACCGATGGAAGTAATCGTTGGGCGTATGGATTTTATAAAGATTTTGTCATTGCAAATAATTGTTTTTGGAACTATGAATCTTTGAAAAAGAAAGGAAAAGGATGGTTGATCCGGTTGAAATCAGGGGATAAGCAATGTGAGTTATCTGTAATGCCTCAAAAGGACGGTACTTGCAGAATTGGAGCGGACAAACAGGAACCGATGTTGTTCCAATCTGAAAATAGTGCTATGGAATTGGCCTCCGGAGAGGATTCGTCAATGCCTGATGTATTTTTATGTCCTGAAGGAAAAGCCCATATTCAAGGCTACATTCATGGATATGATCCCCGGGCCCAGTTTAAGTCAGGATTAATCTATTGTTCTAATATCGTTACGAACGAATCGTTTCCTACGGTTGTTGAAGTTATGCCTGACGGTCGTTTTTCTGTGGATATACCTTTGGATTATCCCTCTATAAACTATATTTCTTTTGATCGATCAAATCTTCCGTTTTATGCCGAGCCGGGAGATACTTTGACCCTATTTATGGAGTGGGAGGATTGGTTGCAAAGTGATAGGTTCCGTGATCGGGAATTTAAAGATTATCGGTCTTTCCGTTTTATGGGATCGGGAGCGAAAGAGAATGCCGATCTTGTTAAAGCGAGAGCCGGAATGGATTTTTACAAAAACTTTGATTTTGGGAAACTGGTGCATGAAGTAAGTCCGTTGGAATTTCGGAAACAGGCATTGGATTTTCTGCAAAATCAATTGCAAATGCTCGATTCGTTGAAACGGCTTTATCACTTTTCCCCTAAATCCGTTCGTTTGCTTGAAGCTTATTTAAAAAATAATGTAGCGGCGAATATTTTGGATTTTGCATCCATGCGTAAGTATTTTAAAGAGGAAGAAGCAAATGAAATCCTGAAGATTCCGATCACTGAGGAATATTATGATTTTTTGCAACAAATGCCTTTAGACAATCCCTATATGCTTGCGTTTAGTGGTGCGTGGGTGTTTTTTAACCGGTTTGAATTTGCAGAGCCTTTTATGCAATGTCGTAAGACGATGGGATCTCCCAAAGATATGGTGGAGGGGGCCAAAATTCTTTGGCATTTAAGTGATAGTGTCTATGCCCATTATTTTAAGCTTAAACCGGGGTTTTGCTACGAAGTGTTGAAAGCTCGTAGTTTGGCTAATTATCTCGAATATTCAGATGCAGCTATGGCCGGGGAACTTGCTGATGCGATTCTTCAAGGGGTGAAAGACCCTTATATCCGGGCTGTCGGGAAGCGAATGGTGGAACAGCGTACGGTGGCGTCACCGTGTTCAACACCATTGCCGGACAGTAAAGGTGGAGCTATTTTTCGTAAATTGATCGGGCCTTATCGTGGAAAAGTTATTTTTGTGGATTTTTGGGCAACGACTTGCGGCCCTTGCCGTGCAGGAATCACCGGAATGGCTTCTCTGCGGGAAAAATATGCCGGAAAAGATATAGTATTTTTATTCATCACCGATGAAAAGTCTTCACCTTTAGGCGATTATAATAATTTTATGACTAATGTTAAAGGAGAAAAACTCCGAATACCCGAAGCCGATTATAATTATTTGCAGGAATTGCTCCGGTTTAGCAGTATTCCCCATTATGAAATTATAAATAAAAAAGGTGAAGTTGTCAATATTCAGTGTATGTACGGTTTGTCTCAGGAGGCTATTTTTGATAAATTATTACAGGAATAGTAAGAGTGTTGCTTATATTAGGTTGTCTTTTAAAACATAAGATAAAATGATGAAAATTCCATGTTATAGGCTTAAAGTTATTTATTGGTGACTGCCTGTTATTGCTATGGCCATGCAAGTTGGTTTATTTAATTTGCTGGATTTCATACTTCGGCATGAACCGAGTCCTTCTGCTCCTTTGGGGATTATTGGGGATATTTTGTTAGCCATTGTAATGATTTGGGTGGTGTTGATCGGGTATATCATGACTTATCTATACGAAAGGCTGAAGTATGAAAAAATAGTTCTCATTTATGCAATTTTCGCTTTTTTTGTCTGTGAGGTATTGATGGATTATAAGTATGTTATTGAATACGATTATACGACAAAAGATGCTATGAATAAAGTTGTCGCTGGATGTCTTGGAAATGTTTTTGTATGGACTTCATATCCGGTTATATTATCTTGCCTGTTGCATTGGTATTCTAAAAAAGTTCCTTGTGTAGATGAGTCGTTTTAAAGGAACTGAAAGATGGCATTTGCTGGGTTTCCGGAGTGTAAATATATTTTGCGAATTTATTTTTATATCATAAAATTTTTTGTTCTGATCTAATTATGCAAAAATCCAACCTTGCCAGGTATATAGAGAGGATATTTTTATTTAGCTCCCAAATGGTTTTTTTAATGCTTTTATCGTTTCGGATTTATTGAATGAACCGGGTGCATTCTGAATTTTATAGATATTTTCCGGCTTCCGGGCCTGTATTAAAAAGCAGGTCGAGAATGCTTAGGTTTGGGTGGAAAGGGAAACGGTCGGAAAAGGTTTGGCGGTAAGGCCGGGGAATAAATTCCGTATCTTCTTCGCGATGGCCGGCTTTAGGGTGAATGGTGTTGCGCATATCCCGGTATCCGGGGATATTTTCCCGGATATAGTCATCCGTATAGTTGATAGGTTTAGATAGTTTTAGAAGATGAAGCATAACTTCTAAAATGGCAGAGTTAAAATCTAAAAGGAATTTCTCTTTCTTCGAGAAGAAAGGCATGAGGTCATCGATGTAATATTCATAATAAGGTGAATTTTTATAAGCCGATTCAATGCCCTTGAAATGTAATTTTTGCCAATTTGTCTGATAGACGATCTTCATGTCCCGGATCAGGGTTTTACTGTTTGCCTTTTCGACGGGAATACTTAATGAAATAACTCCATTAGCCGACATGATTTCGGAGCGGTTCCGGTAACTTTGTTTACCGAAATTCTCATATCGTTCGATGAATATTTCGTCATACAATTTAATTTTTGACATATATTGTATGGGTGGAAAATAAGCCGTACTCAATAGTAATTTTTCCATATTTTCGATTTATGGTCCAAAGTTAATAATATGGTGTAAAACATAAATATGGTTTTAAACTAAAAATTGTGTTTGTTGAATTGCATTTAGGAATGAAATTTGTAAGGCATAGATTACAAATGGATTAAATGACAATTTACCCTTTAAAAAAAATAACAAAAAATTTGTAAAACGGATTTTTGTACCTATCTTTAAAGAAAATCAATTCTATAGGATAAAAACTTACTTTTAATAGGCCTGTTTAAATTTAGGAAGGAATTTAATTTTAATAGAAAACATAACTTTTTTAATGTTGGCACGTATAAAGTTTTAATGTTCATTTTGAGAACGTAAGAAAAAGTGTCTTTAAAGAAAGAAGATTTTAATATATATTCTTTGTGTGATGATTGATGGTGTTAGCCATGATTTGTAAAAAGTATATGTTTTTCATAGTTGAATGTGACGATCTGTATTCTTCGAAATATAAATATTTAAGGAATGATAAAAACAAATTTAAATATTCATGTCGGTGATCCTTTATTGGAGCCTTACCTGCCTGTAATCCGGAGGCGTTATGAGAATAGTGTGCTGAAAGAGTTGGAATTTACGGGGGGGCAGAAATCGCTGGCCGACGTTTTTAATTCCCATTTATATTTCGGTTTGCATCGTCAGGAAGGTGGTGGCTGGGTTTTGCGGGAATGGGCTCCCAATGCTTCTGCAATTTGGCTGATCGGAGAGTCGAATGAGTGGCAGAAACGGGAATCGTTCAGAATGAGGCGTCTCGAAGGTGGTATCTGGGTGCTGAATCTGCCGGAAGAAGAACTGTGGCATGAAATGACGTATAAATTGTGGATAGAATGGCCGGGAGGTAGTGGAGAGCGGATTCCGAGCCATGCAACGCGGGTTGTTCAGGACGATATCTCGAAAGTGTTCACGGCACAGGTGTGGAGTCCCGACAGGCCCTATATGTGGAGGCATTCCGGAGTGGGAAGAGTGGACCATCCGTTGATTTATGAAGCTCATGTGGGTATGAGTATGGAAAATCGCAGAGTTTCCACATTCAACGAATTTCGTTCCTATGTGCTGCCCCGTATTGCCGAGTTGGGTTACAATATGATTCAGCTAATGGGGCTGCAGGAGCATCCTTATTACGGTTCTTTCGGTTATCAGGTGTCGAGTTTCTTTGCCGTAAGTTCCCGTTTCGGGACGCCGGAGGATCTAAAAAGCCTGATCGACGAGGCTCATGGGTTGGGGATCGGAGTGATTATGGATTTAGTTCATTCCCATGCTGTCAGGAACGAGAACGAGGGCTTAAGTCGGTTTGCAGGCGATTATAATCAATACTTCTATTGCGGTGAACGGGGAGAACACAAATTGTGGAATTCCCGTTGTTTTGATTATGGGAAAAATGAAGTGTTGAGCTTTTTACTGTCGAACTGTAAATATTGGCTGGAGGAATTCAGGTTCGATGGTTATCGGTTCGACGGTATTACGAGTATGTTGTATTGGGATCATGGGCTGGGGCGTGATTTTACCGATTATAAGATGTATTATGATGGGAATCAGGATGAGGATGCCATTATTTACCTTACGCTTGCCAATAAATTGATTCATCAGGTGAATGCCGATGTCATAACGATAGCCGAGGATGTAAGCGGGATGCCGGGATTGGCCGCTCCTGCCGATGAAGGAGGAATAGGGTTTGATTTTAGAATGAGTATGGGGATTCCGGATTATTGGATCAGGCTGATCAAGGAGAAAAAAGATGAGGAATGGCATGTCGGAGATATATTCTATGAATTGACCAATAAGCGTAAAGAGGAACATACGATCAGCTATGCCGAAAGTCACGACCAGGCTATGGTAGGTGATAAAACGATTTTTTTCCGGTTGGTGGATAAGGATATTTATACTTCGATGGATGTGTTTCATCCGAATATGGTGGTAGATCGGGGAATAAGCCTTCATAAAATGATTCGTTTGCTGACGATTGCGACGGCAGGCGACGGTTATTTGAATTTCATGGGAAATGAGTTCGGGCATCCGGAGTGGATTGATTTTCCAAGAGAGGGAAACGGCTGGAGTTACGATCATGCCCGCCGTCAATGGAGTTTGGCGGACGATAGGAATTTGCGTTTTCGCTTTCTGAACGATTTCGACCGGGATATGATCGGGCTGGCCAGGCAAGAAGGTTTCTTTACTCCCGTCCCTGAGCCTTTGGTTCGGGATATCGAAAGGCAGGTGTTGATCTTTAAAAGGGGAACGTATTTATTCGTGTTCAATTTCAGTCCTGTCCGGTCTTATTCCGGTTATAAATTTCAGGTCGAGGCTGGAAAATATGTATCGGCGCTGGATTCAGACAGCGAGAAATACAGTGGTTTCGGACGGATCGACGATTCGGTGGAACATTTTACGGTTTATGAAAACGGGAAAAATTTTCTGAGCCTGTATATTCCCTCAAGATCGGCTTTTGTGCTGAATTTGCCTGAAACAGAGCCGGAAAAAGCAGAGCGCAAGCAATCGAAAGAAAGCCGTTCGGGCAAGTCCGGGCAGAGTAAAAAGAAAACAGAAACGAAAGAGAAAGGTAAAAAATCTGAAAACAAGATAAAAACAGAAAATAAGGAAAAGCAAAAGGGAATTTCGACCGATTAAGAAGGAACATTAGCAATGGTGTGACGTTAAAGAAGGGAGGGGGAATTATGGAGAAGGGAAAAATAATAAGGTGTATAAATTAAAATAAAGATATCAAATCACGACATTATGGCTTATTTGAAGTTTAATAAAAGCGAGTTAGTGAATCTTGAGTATTCATTGAAAAGGGAAGTTTTAGCAACGAATCGTGCAGGGGGATATATGTCTTCCACTATTGTCGGGTGTAACACCCGTAAATATCATGGTTTACTGATCTTGCCGATAGAAGAATTCGACAGCGAGAAACATGTGTTACTTTCTACACTCGATGAGACCGTGATCCAGCATGGCCAGGCTTTTAATTTAGGTATTCATAAATATCCGGGCAATTATGAGCCCAGAGGACATAAATATATTGTAGATTTCGAGTATGAACCCGTATATACTCTGACTTATCGGGTAGGCGGGGTATTGTTGAAGAAAGAGATCGTTTTGGTGCACAACGAAGCTCAGTTACTGATTCGTTACACTTTATTGGATGCACATTCGGCTACCACCTTGCGGTTGAAACCTTTTTTGGCTTACCGGAATATCCACAAGCTTTCCAAAGCGAACATGATGGCGAATACAAAATACCAGGAGATAGAGCAGGGTATTCGTTCCAAATTATACAATGGGTTCCCGGCTTTAAATATGCAGTTGAATAAAGCTAATGATTTTGTAGCGACTCCCGACTGGTATTATAATGTAGAATATATGGAGGAACAAAACCGGGGATATGATTTCCGGGAAGATTTATTCGTGCCGGGATATTTTGAATTTCCGATCAAAAAGGGAGAAAGCGTTGTGTTTTCCGCTTCTGTTGAGCCGGTTACGACAAGCCGTTTGAAAACAAAATTCCAAAAACTTGTCAATGAACGTGCTCCGCGGGATAGTTTTGAGCATTGTATGAAATATTCGGCTTCACAATTTATCGTGCGGCGTGGGAAAGATACCGAGATCGTAGCCGGGTATCCTTGGTTCGGAAGCTGGGGAAGGGATACTTTTATTGCATTGCCGGGGGTAACTCTGTCGGCTGCCAATGACCTGAAAACTTGTAAGGATGTGTTGGATACCATGACCCGGCAGTTGAATAACGGTTTATTTCCTAATGTTGGAAAGGATAAGCATGCCGCTTATAATTCGGTGGATGCTCCGATGTGGTTTTTTAAGGCAGTGCAGGAGTATGGGGAAGCTGCGGGAGACCATTCTCTGGTGTGGAAAAACTGGGGGAATAAGATGAAGGCAGTGCTGGCCACTTTCCGGAACGGAGTGAACGACTATGTAAAAATGACAGATAACGGATTGATATGGGCGTCCGAGCCGGGGAAAGCCTTAAGCTGGATGGATGCGATTGTAAACGGAGTGCCTGTTACTCCCCGGGCCGGTTATCAGGTGGAAGTGAATGCCTTGTGGTATAATGCGATTTGTTACACACTGAAGCTTGCCGAGGAAGCGGGAGATAAAAAATTTGTTGAAGAGTGGAAAGATATGCCGGAGAAAGTGAAGGAAAGCTTTGTGAACGTCTTTTGGAGTAAAGAGAAAGGTTATCTTGCCGATTATGTGGACGGTGGAGGGCAAAACGTATTTGTCCGGCCTAATCAGGTCATCGCCTGCTCGCTGGAATACAGTCCTCTGACCGATGAAATGAAACGGGGCGTACTGGACGTAGTGAAAGGTGAGCTGCTGACTCCTAAAGGCTTACGGACTTTGGCACCTAAAAATCCTTTATACGAAGGTACTTATGAGGGCGACCAGCCTACGCGCGACCGGGCTTATCATCAGGGAACGGTGTGGCCGTGGCTGCTGGGACCTTATATTGAAGCTAATTTTCGCTTGTATGGCAAGAAATTTGTAAATACAGCTAAAGAGTTACTGGCTGGATTTGAAGAAGATATGACAGTTTACGGACTGTGTTCCGTGGGAGAAATATATGATGGAAATCCCCCATACAACCCTAACGGATGTATTTCGCAGGCCTGGAGTGTCGGAGAGTTATTGAGGAGCGGAGCTTTGATCGACAAATATTCCAAATAGTGAGATCCGAAGCTTGATTGAACTCGAAATTATTGTAACTATATATTTATGAAAACTAAAGTTTTAATGTTTGGTTGGGAGTTTCCGCCTCATATCGCCGGAGGATTGGGAACAGCTTGCCTTGGACTGACAAAAGGTCTGGCAAAACAGGGGGTGGACGTACTGTTTGTCATGCCGAAGGCAAGTGGGGACGAAGACCAGAGTGCAGCAAAGATCATCAATGCCAGTGATGTAGAATCTTTGTATGAGTACCGTGATGTGGAGGAGTACTGGAAAAATATCAACTTTATGGAGGTTGGTTCGAATCTGATGCCTTATATGACGCCCGAAGTGTTTGAGCGGGAAGTAAACGAAAGTGTGAAGACAGGGGAAAAGGAAGAGAGGATTGGATTTAAAAACAAATTTCAATTTTCAGGAAAGTACGGCTCCAATTTGATGGAAGAGGTTGCCCGCTATGCATTGGTGGCTGCGACGATAGCCCAACAACAGCAATTTGATGTTATCCATGCACATGATTGGCTTACTTATGCTGCAGGAATTGCAGCGAAAAAGGTGTCGGGAAAACCTCTTGTGATTCATGTGCATGCTACCGAGTTCGATAGAAGCGGGGAAAATGTAAACCAGACGGTTTATAATTTGGAACGACAGGGAATGCTGGAAGCAGACCGGGTGATTACTGTGAGTAATTTAACCCGTAATATTGTGATAACCCGCTACGGCATAAATCCCGACAAAGTGGTTACCGTACACAACGCTGTCGATTTTCAATCTTATTCTGAAATGGAAGTGGACAGAGGAGTGAAAGATAAAATCGTGACTTTCCTGGGACGTATCACTTACCAGAAAGGACCGGAATATTTTATCGAAGCGGCCAGTAAGGTTTTAAAAAAGTATCCGAACGTACGTTTTGTTATGGCGGGGAGTGGCGATATGATGAACCGTTCTATACGTCGGGTAGCTAAATTAAAAATTGCAACGAAGTTTCATTTTACAGGTTTCTTGCGGGGACAGGATGTACAAAAAATGTTTGCACACAGTGATGTATATGTGATGCCTTCCGTTTCCGAACCTTTCGGTATTTCTCCTTTGGAGGCGATGCGTTCCGGTGTGCCTACGATTATTTCAAAGCAATCCGGTGTGGCGGAAGTCCTGCGGCATGCAATAAAGGTCGATTTTTGGGATGTGGATGCTATGGCCGATGCAATATACGGCTTGCTGGCTTATCCCGCATTACCCAAATTTGCCGTAAAATACGGGATGTATGAAGTGAACGCGCTAAAATGGGAAAATGCGGCTTATAAATTAAAACAGATTTACGAAGAAGTAAAGCAATCGTGATTGCCGGTGTTTACACCGGGATAAGATGTTGTTATATAGAAAGGTAGAAATATTTTAGTGAGGAGGCTTTGAATTAATTAGTAAATTTTTCAAATAAATATATCATGGATAAAAAAACATTGTGTTTGTATTTTCAGGTTCATCAGCCGGTTCGTTTGAGAAAATATCATTTTTTCGACATAGGTAAGAACTGTGATTATTATGACGATTTTGCCAATCGTACGATTATCCGGAAGGTGGCAGAACGTTGTTATCTGCCTGCAAATCGGATGATGCTTGATTTAATCCGGAAATACGGGAAAAACTTCAAGGTAAGTTTTTCTATTTCCGGGATGGCAGTGGAGCAATTTAGGTTGTATGCACCTGAGGTTATCGATAGTTTTAAAGAACTCGCCGCTACCGGATCGGTGGAGTTTATGGCGGAAACTTATTCTCATTCTCTGGTGTCGCTGGTCGATGAAGCCGAGTTCAAGAAGCAGGTGAAGCTGCATGCAGACCTGATGAAAGAGTTATTCGGGCAAAAGCCGGTGACTTTTAGAAACACGGAATTGATTTATTCTGACGAAATAGGCGATATGGTGGCACGTATGGGTTACAAAACGATGCTCACCGAAGGGGCTAAGCATGTTCTGGGATGGAAAAGCCCCAACTATGTATATACGAACGCTATTAATCCTAAATTAAAGCTGTTACTGAAGAATTTTCGTTTAAGCGACGATATTGCTTTCCGTTTTTCAGATAGAGGATGGGGAGAATGGCCTTTGACGGCCGATAAATTTTCGGCTTGGTTAAATGCTGTCGGGGAAGATGAGGAGATCGTGAATTTATTCATGGATTATGAAACTTTAGGCGAGCATCAGTCGGCCGACTCCGGAATTTTCGATTTCTTTGCCTCTTTACCCGAGAAGGTTTTGACCAGTGGAAATTTTGAATTTCTAACTCCGAAAGAAGCTGCTGCCAAACATCAGCCAGTCGCTCCTTTGCATGTGCCTTTCCCTATTTCCTGGGCAGATGAAGAACGCGATCTTTCTGCATGGCTTGGAAACGAGCTTCAAAATGAAGCTTTCGAAGAGTTATATAAGCTGAAAGATAAAGTGAATGCGTTGAAGGATAAAACTTTGACGTATGATTTCGAATGTTTGCAGGCCAGCGACCATTTTTATTATATGTGTACAAAAATGTTTTCGGACGGTGCGATTCATCAGTATTTCACTCCTTACGCCACTCCTTATGAAGCATTTATCAATTATATGAATGTATTGAGTGATTTTATCGTACGGGTAGATCGTGAAAGTGAATCTCCCTCGAAAAATCAGAGTGTAAAGAAAGATTCGGTAGCGGCTGTGAAAGCCGAAAGTGAAGAAAAGAAAGCTAAGGCTGTGAAAAAAGCGGTTGCTATCAAGAAAGAGAAAGTAGAGAAAAAAGCGGTTGTTTCTAAAAAGGAAAAAGTAGAAACATTGAAATCGGAGAAAGTAGAAAAAGGAAATAAAGCTGCAAAAAAAACAGCTAAAAAATAAGACGGCATGCTGTTTGCTGAAGTCGATTGAATAAAAATTTGGGAGTAAACAGAGAGGATTCGTTTACTTCCAGATTTTTGTTTTTTTGTGCAGTAAACACATCTTTTTAAAATAAAAATGCTTACATTCGGAATATTTTAATTTCAGAATATCAATATGGAGAGTAATAAATTGAAGAATCCGGCTTATTTGTTCGAGGTGAGCTGGGAAGTTTGTAATAAAGTAGGAGGGATTCATACGGTTATTTCGACGAAAGCTCTGAATATGGTGAAGGAGTATAGTAACAGCCATATTCTGATCGGACCGGACGTGTGGAGATATACAGAGCAAAACCCGGAATTTATAGACGATCCCCGTTTGTTTAAATCGTGGCGTGTGAGAGCAGCGCAGGAAGGGTTGAGGGTGAAGGTCGGACGCTGGAACGTGGCCGGAGAACCGATCGTTATTTTAGTCGATTTTAGTACGTTCATTACGCAGAAGGACGAGATATTCTCTTCTTTTTGGGAAAAATATAAATTGGATTCCATTAGCGGACAATGGGATTATATAGAACCTGCTCTATTCGGTTATGCTTCGGGTAAGGTGATCGAAAGTTTCGTTCGTTTCAATTCTTCTGTCCGCCAGCGGATCATCGCCCAATTCCACGAATGGATGACCGGTTGCGGGTTGTTGTACCTAAAATATGCAATGCCTCAGGTGGGGTGTGTATTTACAACCCATGCAACGGTGCTGGGGCGTAGTGTCGCCGGGAATAATCTGCCGTTGTACAGTGAGATGAAAAATTATGTACCGGAGGAACTGGCGCGGCGTTTTAATGTGGTTTCCAAACAATCGTTGGAAAAAGCGGCTGCTCAGAATGCCGATTGTTTTACTACGGTGAGTGAGATCACGGCTGTAGAGTGTGCTAAGTTTTTAGAGAAAGAGGTCGATTTGGTCACTCCGAACGGTTTTGAAAATGTGTTTACCCCGAAAGAAGAAGAATGGGAGGATAAGCGGAAAATCGGACGGGAAAAATTCTTACAGGTGGCTCAGGCCTTGTTGGGACGTGCCGTGTCGGAAGACGCTTTAATCGTCGGTATCAGTGGTCGTTATGAATTTAAGAATAAGGGTATTGACGTATTTATCGATGCTTTGGGGCAGTTGAACCGGGACAATGGGTTGCAGAAGGAAGTGCTGGCGTTTATTTTAGTGCCGGGCGGGCATACGGGGCCTAACAAAGAGATGCTTCATAATATGGAACAGCCTTATCAGGCAGTTGCCAGCACGAATTTATACCTCACCCATTATCTTTCGGATCCGGCTAACGATCCGGTGATGAACCGTATTCAGGCCAAGAAATTACAGAATGGAGAGAAAGATTCGGTAAAGGTGTTTTTTGTTCCGAGTTATCTGAACGGTAACGACGGAGTTTTCAATATGCCGTATTACGATCTGCTGATCGGTATGGATTTAACGGTGTTCCCTTCTTATTATGAGCCGTGGGGATATACTCCGCTGGAAAGCCTTGCCTTTAAAGTGCCGACCATAACTACCACTTTGGCCGGCTTTGGCTTGTGGGTAAAAGAGCATTATAATATGGAACATCCGGGAATCGAAGTGGTTCGCCGGGAAGACGGGGATACCGGAAGTGTTGTGGAGACGATAGCCGACCAGATTCGCCGTTGTTTGCAGAGTAGTCCGCAAGCGTTCGAGCATAGCCGGCAAAATGCGAAGGAGGTTTCAAGAATCGCTTTATGGGATAATCTGATCGTATATTATAAGCAGGCTTATGATAAGGCTATCGAACGGGTGAACGAACGTTTGAAAGAATTGCCTTTAAATATTAATGATTCGGTATCTTATATCGAAAAGCAGCTTTCTGTCAATAATCCCAGTTGGATCAGCGTCATGATTCACCGTTCTATTCCGGAGAAATTGATTGCTTTGGAAGAATTGTCGAAGAATCTTTGGTGGTGCTGGAACGACGAGGCACGGGCATTGTTCCGTATGATCGATATCCAAAAATGGAGAGAATGCGGACATAATCCTATCATGCTGCTGGATTCTGTTTCTCTGACCCGCTATAAGCAGTTGGAAAACGATGCCGAGTTTGTGAAAAAACTGGAGGATGTGTATGCACAGTTTAAGGCTTATATGGCAGGAAAAGACCACATGTCCGGGGATGGTGTCGCTTATTTCAGTATGGAATACGGTTTACATTCTTCGTTGAAGATTTATTCCGGCGGTTTGGGGATATTGGCCGGCGACTATTTGAAAGAAGCCAGTGACAAGGGCACGAAAATTACCGCCGTGGGCTTGTTATACCGTTACGGATATTTCACCCAGAAGATTTCTTCAATGGGAGACCAGGAAGCCGAATATGAAGCTCAGGATTTTATGAAAATCGCCGTTACCCCGGTGAGGGATGAAGAAGGAAACTGGCAGACGATCAGCATGGTGTTCCCTGGACGTAATGTTTATGCGCGAATCTGGCGTGTGGATGTGGGACGGATAGAGCTTTATTTGCTGGATACCGATTTCGAGGATAACCTGAAAGAAGACCGCAGCATTACCCATCATCTTTACGGGGGCGATTGGGAAAACCGTTTGAAACAGGAATTGTTGCTGGGATGCGGAGGTATTCATGCTTTGCGTAAATTGGGGATAAAGGCGTCTATTTACCATTGCAATGAGGGGCATGCTGCTTTTACCGGATTGTCGCGTTTGAAGGAATATATTTCTGAAGAAGGCCTTTCATTCCCGGAAGCGCTCGAGGTTGTCCGCTCGTCTTCTTTGTTTACCACCCATACTCCTGTTCCTGCAGGTCACGATGCATTTTCTGAAAATATGCTGCGTACTTATATTTCTCACTATGCCGATCGCTTAAAGATCAGTTGGGAACAATTGCTGAGCTTGGGTAAGATTAATGTGGCCGATCCGAATGAAAAGTTCTCTATGAGCTTTTTAGCTGCCAATCTCGCTCAGGAAGTGAACGGCGTCAGCTGGTTGCACGGTAAAGTAAGCCGGGAAATTTTCAAAGGTTTGTGGCCGGGATATATGCCGGAGGAATTACATATCAGTTATGTCACGAATGGTGTACATTTCCCGACTTGGGCTGCTTCGCAGTGGAAAGAGATCGATGAATCGGTATTCGGACCGGATTTTAAAACTCATCACTATGACAAGAGTTGTTTTGAAGAGATTTATAAAGTGCCGGATGCTACCGTATATAATGTGAGAACTCAGTTAAGAAAACGGCTGATCGATCATATTAAAAATTTATTGACGAGTGGTGCCGCTGCTTCTTATTTCACCCCACGGCAGGTGCTTGAGATCAGGGAAACTCTGCGGGACGATATTTTGACGATCGGGTTTGCCCGTCGTTTCGCCACTTATAAACGTGCTCACCTGCTGTTTAGGAATTTGGAGCGTTTGGACGAGATTGTGAACAATCCCGAACATCCGGTACAGTTCGTGTTTGCCGGTAAAGCACATCCTGCAGACAAGGCAGGACAGGATTTGATCAAACGTATCGTGGAAGTGTCTAAATATCCCCAGTTCCTGGGTAAGGTTATTTTCCTGCCGAATTATGATATGGATTTGGCAAAGAAGATGGTGCAGGGAGTGGACGTTTGGATGAACACTCCGACCCGTCCGCAGGAGGCTTCCGGGACAAGTGGAGAAAAAGCCGCCATGAACGGTGTGATGCATTTCAGTGTGCTCGACGGTTGGTGGGTAGAAGGTTACCGTCCCGATTCCGGCTGGATGCTGCCGATGGAACGTACGTTCGAGAATCAGGCTTTACAGGATGAATTGGATTCTGAAATGATTTATAATATCATCGACGATCAGATCGCTCCTTTGTTCTATGATAAGGACGAAAACGGCCTGTCGCCGAAGTGGATCAGTTATATCAAAAACACGATCGCTAAAGTGGCTTCCAATTTTACGACCAACCGGATGTTGCTCGATTACGAACGGCAATACTATATTCCTATGTCGGAACGTTATCATAAAATGATTGCCGATCATTATGCTATGGCTACCGAGATTACGGAATGGAAAAATAAGATTACCAGGGAGTGGGATAACATTGAGCTGGTAGGCTTAGATTTGCCGAACCGCTCCAAGCAGATCATTGCTCTGGGAAAATCGTATTACGGAGAAGTGACTTTGGAAATCGGAGAGCTGGATATGCACGAGGTCGGAGTGGAATTAGTGGTGGCTGAGTTGGACAACGACAAAATGGTTATACGCGAGAAACACGATTTCACACCCGTATATCAGGAGAACGGACAGGCTTGTTATCATATCGATGTAACAGCCGATAATCCGGGCTTGTTGAATCTGGCAATTCGTATTTATCCTAAGAGTCCGTTGTTGCCTCACCGTCAGGATTTCGCTTTGGTAAAATGGCTTTAATATATCGTGAAGCCGGGGAATCCCGGTCAGGGGTTTCCTGTCTGTGGAGATATAGTGAAGTTGCATATTAGACCAATTCGATAAACAGGAGTGTCGTTTTATGCCGATGCCGGATTTCCGGTTATCGGGGTAAGATGACACTCTGTTATTTAAAATAAACGTATGGAGTGTTTTATAAAAAAGCAACAAGAGGTATATCCTATTTCTTCTGAGGGGGTCGATATGTTGTTTCGGGATATGGTAGAAGTCGAATGTAAGAAAGGAGAGGTCATTGTAAGTGAAGGAGGACATATACGGAACACTTATTTTGTGAAAGAAGGTTTGTTAAGGGCTTATGTGATGAGAGAAGACAAAGACATTACCTTGTGGTTCGCTACTACGGGGGATATGGCGGTGGGAGGCCCCGGAGAATTTCTGACAATGAATGTAGAAGCGTTGGAGGATAGCATATTGTTAAAGATTCCTTCGGCAAAACTGGAAGAATTGTATCATTATTCGTTGGAATTGGCTAACTGGGGACGTAAGTTACTGGAAAAATATCTGTTGGAATATGAGCATTATTTTACCCATTACAGCTGGAACGATGCCCGCGAGCAATACGAGATGTGGGTAAAGGCCAATCCGGAATTGATGCAGAAAATACCTTTGAAATACATTGCTTCTTATTTACAAATCACCCCGCAATCTTTAAGCCGAATCCGGGCTAAAAATAATCGTATAGGTGCGAAATTACCATAGGGTAATTTAGTTTAGTTTCCGGAAGCTTACCTTTGCAGCCGTAATTTTAAGAGGTAATGACGATGAATACGGCTGAAAATATCGGATCTAATGTGTCCGTAGAAGAGCGTGAATTGGCTACAAAGAAAATTCCCGGATTGTTTTTAAAGTTTGCTTTGCCCGGTGTGATCGGGTTGCTTTTTGTGGGGATTCAATCTATTATCGACGGGATTGTGCTGGGACGTTGGGTTGGAGCGAATGCCCTTGCCAGTGTAAACCTGGTATTGCCGTGTTATAGCTTTATGACTGCTTTTGCGATCGTTATGGGAGTGGGATGCCAGACTTTGATCGGTATTTGTCTGGGACGGCGCGATCGCAAAGGAGCGAACGATGCGTTTACGACGGCTTTCCTCTTTTTACTGTTTTTTTCTTTTTCGGTCAGTTTATTGATTTTCACTTTCGCCGGAAAAATTGCTTTTTGGTTGGGTGCGAACGAAGCATTGCAAGCCGGATCTGTGGAATATATCCGGGCTTTAGTGCCCTTTTTTCCTATACTCTCCGTTATGTTTCTGGGTGATTATGTGTTAAAGGCTACCGGGCGTCCTTTATATGCGATGCTGGTGTTGAGCGGAACCGTTGTATTGAATATCGTTTTTAATTTGTTGTTTGTCGTCCAATTCGGCTGGGGAATCAAAGGTGCCGGCTTGGCCACCGGGATTGCTTTTACCATCGGTCTGATCCTGAACTATTCTTTGCTGGTCAGGAAACAGAGCCTGCTCCCTTTGGGGGCAGGGCATTTTCGGCGTCGTTGGGTATGGAAGATGTTTTACAACGGTTCGTCGGAGGGGATGTCTGAATTGTCGGCAGGGATTACGGTGTATCTGTTCAATGTGACTATGATGCATTATTTGGGAGAGCAAGGGGTGGCGGCTTTTACCGCTACGAATTATGTGCTGTTTATCGGAACGACCATTTTTTTGGGGATTTCCGACGGGTGTATTCCGATTATGAGTTATAATTTCGGTGCAGGACGTTTAGACCGGGTCAAGGCTGTTTTAAGGATCGCGTTTCGGACGAATCTGGGGTTGGGGATATTACTTTTTAGTGTCTTGTTTTTTGGTGGAAAGCAAATCGTCACCCTGTTTTTCCGGACAGGTGATTCGGAAGTGTTGAGAATCGCTGTGGTTGGAACTTCCATTTATGCGTTTGCTTTTTTAATGAACGGGCTGAATATTTTGGCATCGAGTTATTTTACCGCAATGGGAAATGCTCAGATATCGATTATTATTTCATTATTGAGGGGGTTGGTGTTTGTGGGGATCGGCATTGTCGTGTTTCCGGTATTGTTTGGAATTGAAAGCATTTGGTATAATGTGCCCGTGGCAGAGGCCTGCACGCTTCTTGTTTCATTGTGGCTGATCAGGAAGTCGTTTCGAGTGGACACCGACCGGGATAGAGCGATTATTGCTCAGCCGGAACAGGTGCCTGTTTTGAACAGGGAACAGGTCGGTAAAGGAATGAAACGATAACCGATTTAAGGGATACTTGTTTTCGGATGAAGATCGATAGATCAAACCGGAAAGGGGAGGAAGCAGGAGAATCGTGAAATACTATTCCGGGGAACTTTCAAAAGTTCCCCGGAATAGTATTTTAAGGTTATAAAATATTTGATTTCAAAAAAACAGAACAGGAAGGCCGGATTTATTTCGCCCGGTAGCGGTGCTCTTTTAAGATAGCCAGCACTTTATCCTTTAAAGCTCCCTGTATAATAATTTCCCCGTCTTTGATGCTTCCGCCGACACCGCATTTATTTTTTAGTAGTTTACCCAATTCTTTCAAATCTTCTTCTTTTCCTATAAATCCCTGTATTAAAGTAACCGTTTTTCCGCCTCTCTGCTTGGAATCGATCGTTACCCGCAGGTTTTGTTTCTCCGGATTTAGGGTTTCCGGTTCGGAAATTCCGTCGTACTCATAACTGAAATCGGGATTGGTGGAATAAACTACGTTGATCCGTTTCTTTTTATCCATGTTTTTCACTTTTTGATATTGGAAGTCCTAATTCTTCGTGTCTGCTGTCCAGAAATTTCATTTTTCCGTACAAATATAAGTGTTTTTGTTTAATTTTCACTCAAAACATTGTTTGTGAGGAAATAGAAAGTAATTTTGCAGTCGTAATTTTAAGGGGGTGCAGGCAGTATGTTCAAGATTGCTGTCTGTGATAACCGTTTTTAACTTAAATAGAGATGAATAAGATTCTGAAAAAAACGTATTTTTCTGAGAAAGTTGTGCAGATGGTGGTGGAAGCACCGATGATTGCTAAATCGCGTAAGCCGGGTAATTTTGTGATTGTCCGGGTGGGAGAGAAAGGAGAACGTATGCCGCTTACAATTTCCGATGCCGATGTTGAAAAAGGGACTATTACGCTGGTCATACAGAAAATGGGGGTTTCTTCTACCAAGTTATGCGATCTGAACGAAGGGGATTACATTACGGATTTGGTCGGGCCGTTGGGAAAACCGACGGAGATATCTAAGGTCGGTACGGTGCTGGCTTGTGGAGGCGGTGTCGGGATGGCTCCCCTGTTGCCCATTGTTCAGGGATTTAAGGCTGCCGGGAACCGTGTGATTACGATCATTGCAGCCCGGACGAAAGAATTGGTGATTTTGGAAGAAGAAGTACGTAAAGTTTCGGATGAGGTGATTGTAATGACGGACGACGGGAGTTATGGAAAAAAAGGTTTGGTGACTGCCGGGATGGAAGAGGTGATCGCTCGTGAAAAAGTGGATTTGTGCCTGACGCTGGGGCCGGCAATCATGATGAAGTTTTGTTCATTGCTGACCCAAAAATATGATATTCCCACCATTGCCAGTTTAAATGCTATTATGGTGGACGGCACAGGAATGTGCGGTGCCTGCCGGGTTACTGTGGGGGGTAAAACGAAGTTTACTTGTGTGGACGGGCCGGAATTCGACGCTCACCAAATCGATTTCGACGAGATGTTGGCGAGATTGGGAGGGTATAAGGAGATCGAAACGGAGAAAATGGAAGAAATGAACTGATTAAATGGAAAAAGAAATGATAAGCGATAGAAATTCGGAATGGAGAAAGGCTCTCCGTGAAAATGTGAAAGCTAAAGAAAGGACAGGGATCGAACGGGTGAAGATGCCCGAGCGCTCTCCGGCGGAGCGTATCACCAGCCAGAGAATGGAGGTAAATACCGGATTGACGGAAGAGATGGCAATACAAGAGGCTAAGCGGTGTATGGATTGTGTGAATCCCACCTGTATGGAGGGTTGTCCTGTAAATATCGATATTCCTGGATTTATAAAGAATATAGAGAGGGGAGAGATATTGGAGGCTGCCGCCGTGCTGAAGCAAACCAGTGCATTGCCGGCTGTTTGCGGACGGGTATGCCCACAGGAAAAGCAATGTGAATCGAAATGTTTTTATTTGCAGAAATTGAAAAAAGTTCCGGTCGCTATCGGATATCTGGAACGTTTTGCCGCTGATTATGAACGGGAATCCGGTAAAATCTCTATTCCGGAAATCGCTGCTCCGAATGGAATTAAGATCGCTGTGATCGGCTCGGGGCCATCCGGACTGTCGTTTGCCGGAGATATGGTGAAACGGGGATACGATGTTACTGTGTTCGAAGCACTTCATGAAATCGGAGGGGTACTGAAATACGGGATCCCGGAGTTTCGTCTGCCGAATCATATCGTGGATGTGGAAATCGATAACCTTCGTAAGATGGGCGTGAAGTTCGTCACAAATTTTATCGTGGGCATGACAGAGGGGATCGATGATTTGAAAAAAGAAGGGTTTCAGGGATTTTATGTGGCATCGGGTGCCGGGTTGCCGAATTTTATGAATATACCGGGAGAGAATGCCAATGGAGTATTGTCGTCGAATGAATACCTTACCCGTGTTAATTTGATGGGCGCCGATAGTGAGGAGGCCGATACTCCTGTTTTCCGGGGACGGAATGTGGTGGTGGTCGGCGGAGGAAATACGGCTATGGACTCTGTGCGTACTGCCAAGAGGCTGGGGGCGGAAAGAGCCATGATCGTATATCGCCGTAGCGAAGAAGAGATGCCCGCCCGTTTGGAAGAGGTAAAACATGCCAAGGAGGAAGGATGCGAATTTATCACTCTGACTAATCCGGTTGAATATATCCAGGATGAGCGTGGACGGGTAAAACAGGTGAAAGTGCAAAAGATGGAACTCGGCGAGCCGGATGCAAGTGGCAGACGCAGGCCTGTCCCGGTAGAAGGAAGCGAATACCTGATCGATGCGGACGTAGTCGTGGTGGCCGTGGGTGTGTCTCCTAATCCTATTGTCCCGCGTTCGGTTGCAGGACTGGAAGTATCCCGGAAGGGGACGATTGTAGTGGACGATTCGACCATGCAATCGAATATTCCGAACTTCTATGCAGGTGGGGATATTGTACGTGGCGGAGCTACCGTTATCCTGGCTATGGGCGACGGACGGCGTGCAGCTGCACATATGGACGAGGCATTTAAAAAGTAATATAAACGGGTTATTTTAGCCTGCCGATTTTAGGAAATTCCGGATTTAGCCTGATAGGGTGAAATCCGGTTTTTCTTTTTAGGAAAGGAAAAGCGGATAGCAAAACTTTTCTCGGTTTGTAACGTTTATGTTGGAAAATAGTTTATCGACATGAAAGAGAAAGAAGTTCAACAGGTTTTACCGCCTCCCCCTGCCCATATGGTGGGCGACGGTTTCCGGGTTCATAATTTTTTCCCGAATGGATACGATATGCGTCCCGACCGGATGAGCCCGTTTTATTTATTGGATTACAATGCCAGAATCGATTTTACCCCTCGTGAAGAGCCCCGGGGAGTAGGTGTACATCCCCATCGCGGGTTTGAAACCGTAACCATTGCCTATCAAGGTAAAGTGCAACATCACGATAGCCGGGGAAACAAAGGGGTGATCAGTCCCGGGGATATTCAGTGGATGACGGCCGGAGCAGGTATTTTGCACAAGGAATATCATGAATCTGAATTTAGCAGGAAAGGAGGTCCGTTTCAGGTTGTGCAGCTTTGGGTAAATTTGCCGGCAAAAGATAAAATGACGCCTCCAAAGTATCAAACGATTACAAATGAACGGATTCCGAAGTATATTTTGCCGGAACAGGCAGGTGTGGTAGAGGTTATTGCAGGGGAGTATGAGGGGACGAAAGGGGCCGCTACTACATTTACAGAAATCGAGATGTATAATATACGGCTGAATCCCGGGGCCCGGATACAGTTTAGCCTGCCGGAGGAATATAATACGGGGATTTTGGTGATAGAAGGGCAGGTGCGAGTGAACGATACGGACGATGCGCCCGAGGATTATTTTGTTTTGTTCAGGAATAAGGGAGAGAGGATTTCCGTATCCACGGCATCGGGAGGTTTGTTGTTGGTGCTGAGCGGAAAGCCTCTCCGGGAATCGATTATGGCTTACGGCCCTTTTTTGATGAATACCAAAGACGAAATTTTGCAGGCTTTCGATGATTTGAATGCAGGAAAATTCGGAGAATTGGAAGATTAGATTTTCCGGTATATCCGGAAATAAGAGAAGAAGGGACTAAAACGATGCACTAAGAATCGGTCTGACAGGATCGAGTCTTAGTCATTATAAAATAAGAGGGGGGACGAATCCCATGAGATTCGTCCCCCCCCTTTGCCGTTATTTATGGCGACGGCTTTTTAATAACCGTATCGCTTTATGATTGCGGTATTTCTTATATTTGCTGTATATACCGAAGAACAGAAGTAACAGAATGGTGAGGAAAATGACGATCAGAATCATCGGGTTCAGGTTATCGCCTTTTACGCTCGACCACATATCCAATACTTCTTCCGTATGTGCCCCGAAGTCCCGTTGCATCGCACAGCGCTCTACGATCTTTATATCGGGATACATTGTGTGGTTTACTTTGATTTTCTTGCCGGCCTCTCCAAAGAAATAACTTACGTTGGAATATTCTTCCAGGGTGGAGTCCTGCGCCTGTTCCATAATTTCCGGACTTGCTACGGCGCTTACATATCCGATGGTGTTCATGTTGCGGATTGCAATGTCCGGACGGCACAGGTAATTGATAAAATAACTCGCCGCTTTGGGATTGCGTGCGTATTTTGGGATTGCCCAGCCGTCGTACCAGATCATGCTGCCTTCTTCCGGTATGGAATAATTCAGTTCCGTACCTATTTTTTCCGCTTCTTCAATCGCCCATTGTGCATCCCCACTCCAGGTCATGTTGATCCAGACTTTCGATTTCGTCATCATTTCTTTGCCGAAATCCGCTTCCCAGCCCGCTAACAGAGGTTTCATCCGTTTCAGATAGATTTCTGCCGTATCGATAGCGGAAGTGCTGTAATCGTTAATGATGCTATCCACCGAGATTTGCCCTTTGTCGAGTTTGTCTCTGTATGCGTAAAGCATCGCGACACCATAGGCATCCCGGTAACTGTCTTTCATCAGCATTTTCCCTTTATACCGGGGATTCCACAAGCATTCCCAGGATGCTACATCTTCCTGCGGGACATAGGCCGTGTTGTAGAGTATGCCGGTCGTGCCCCACATATAGGGAACTGCGTAATCGGTCGTAGTTTGTCCCGGTTTACTGAGTTTGTTCAGCTCATGGTTGATATAGGGTGCAATGTTTTGGATATAATCGGGAGTTTTGCCGAAATCACGGCTGATAGGTTGGAGTAAATCCATATTCATCATTCTTTCGATGATGTAGTCCGAGGGGCAAACCAGATCGAAGTCCTCTTTTCCCCGGGCTATTTTGGTCAGCATGATCTCATTGATGTCGAACACCTGATAAATGATTTTCACCTCTTCTCCGGTTTGTTCCTTATACCAGCGGGGAAAATCTTTCAGCACTTCTTCGTCTATATAATCTCCCCAGTTATATATTTTAAGAATGGATTCCCTGGTATCTTTTCCGGTATGGCAGGAAGAAAGCAGCCAAAAACCCGTTACGATGATCCAAAATAGTTTTCTTGTCATTTTTATTCGTTGTTTTTTGCCGATTTACCGGCTCTAAGGTTTACGATAACCAATAGTAAAAGTACGACAATAAATATTAAAGAAGTAAGGGGACGTAACTCCGGAGTCAAACCGCCTTTCCGGGCATCTGCATAGATATAGGTAGAAAGGGTTTGAAGGCCTTCGTTTCCGATCGTGAACAGACTGATCACGAAATCGTCGAAAGAGAGGGTGAACGACAGGATAAAACCACTGATAATTCCCGGCTTGATTTCCGGAATAATGATTTTGCGAAGGGCCTGCATCGGGGTTGCCCCTAAATCGAGAGCTGCCTCGTAAAGGCTGGGATTCATTTGCCGGAGTTTGGGCAGTACGCTTAAGACCACATAAGGCACGCAAAAGGTGATGTGCGCTAAAACCACGGTCGTAAAGCCTTGTGTGATTCCCAGGCTGACAAAGAGCAGGAAAAGGGCAACGCCGGTGATGATTTCCGGATTTAAAATCGGAATATTATTCAAAAAGAGCATGGTGTTCCGGCTTTTCCGGCTTAGATTGAAAATGCCGATCGCCGCAAAGCTGCCCAGGACGGTCGATGCCGTTGCTGCCAGAAAGGCGATGGCAAAAGTGTTCAGCAAGGTACGAAACAGGGCGTTGTCGATTCCTCCGGTAAATAGAGAGGTGTATAATTTAGTGGAAAAGCCTGTCCAGTTTCCCAACACTTTAGCTTCGGTAAATGAAAAGATAATGATGATCAGGATAGGGGAATACAGAATGGCCAACAGTAACCCGATATAGGATTTAGCGATGATATTTTTCATAGCGTTCCTCCTTCCTCGGTTGATTTCTCATCGGTAAACAGGCTGCTGATGCCGATTAACAGTAACATTAACAGGGAAATGGCGGCTCCGTAATTCCACATGCCGTTGTTGATGCTTTCCTGTACGGAAGTCCCCAATAATTTTATATTGTTCAGAGTTAAAAGTTCGGCGATGGCGAACGTGGAAACCGTAGGCATGAAAACCATCAGGATCCCGCTGGTCACTCCGGGCATGGAAAGGGGAAGGGTGACTCTCATAAATACGCGAAAAGGGTTGGCTCCCAAATCCTGTGCGGCTTCTACCAGGCTGTTGTCCATTTTGGATAATACGTTATAGATCGGGTAGATCATGAAGGGTAAGAAGTTATAAACCAACCCGAAGATTAAAGCCCCTTCACCCAACGGGAGTTTCAGAAAGTCGAAAAGTGCTACGGTGGCGAGCGTGCGGATCAATGTGTTTACCCACATCGGTAAGATAAACAGCATGACGATGACAGAGGTGGACCTGAATATATTTTTACTCAAAATATAGGCTACCGGATAGCCTATCAATATACAGAACAGGGTAGTTATGATCGCTATGCCGATCGAATAGACGAACGTATTTACCGTTTCGGTATGATGTATGAATTTGGTAAAATTAGTTAAGCTAAAATTTCCATAGACATCGGTGAAGGCGTAATATCCGATTAATATCAAAGGGATCACCACAAAGATGAACAGAAAAACGGAATAGGGAATCGCCCAATTTTTCTGCACTCCAAAACGACCAAACTGCCTTTTTTTCAACTTCTTATTTTGTTTACAGGTGAATAACTCTTATTTTATCCGGAGGAATGCTGATTCCTACTTTATCCCCGTCGTCCCACACATCCTGGGTATCTACATAGATATTCTCGTCCCAGTCTGTCAGTACGGTAAGATGGTAACGGTCGCATTTGTAGAGAATATATTTCACCTCTCCTTCTATCATGCCTTCGTTGTCGAGCAGTTCTACGTCTCCGAAATCCACTTCCACTTTTACTTCCGTGTTGTTTTCGATGCCTCCGACCTCACTGCATTCAAATACATGGCCTAAAAATTCTACATGTGTGGAGTCTATCAGTTTACCTTCAAAAGTATTGCACAGCCTTTCTTTTTTCATAACGTGAATGTCGAAAGGTTTGATCGACAGTCCTAAAGTCTGTCCGATGGTATAAGGGTCGTAGTCGTGAATCAGGAATTCATACCCTTCCGGGGTGACTACGGTCATTTCGTTATGAACGCCTTTGAATACGATGGATTCTACTTTCCCTGAAAACATGGATTTATCGGCGTCCTCCGAAATGATAATATCTTCGGGACGGATGACGACATCGACTTGTGTGTTTTCGCCGAATCCTTTATCCACGCAGGTAAAATCGTGCCCGGCAAAGTGTACTAATTTATCTTTAACCATAACCGCATTCAGAATGTTGCTTGCCCCGATAAAATCGGCTACAAAAGAGTTTGCCGGTTCGTTATATACGTCCATAGGTGTCCCGATCTGCTGGATAACTCCCTCGCTCATTACGACAACCGTGTTGCTCAATGTCAAGGCTTCCTCTTGATCGTGAGTGACATACAGGAATGTGATGTTCAGGTTTTTATGCAATTCTTTTAATTCCATTTGCATATCCTTGCGCATTTTCAGGTCGAGGGCGGCCAAAGGCTCGTCGAGTAACAGTACTTCCGGCTCGTTCACGATCGCCCTGGCAATCGCCACCCTTTGTTGTTGTCCCCCGGACAAGGAATCCACCGAACGGTATTCGTAGTCGGTCATGCTGACCATTTTTAATACTCTGGCTACTTTTTTATCGATTTCAGGCCGGGAAAGTTTTTTCAATTTCAATCCGAAGGCAATGTTGTCATATACGTTTAAATGGGGAAACAAAGCGTATTTCTGAAATACCGTGTTTACCGAACGTTTATAGGGGGGAATGCCCGTTACATTTTTTCCTGCGATGCGGATTTCTCCCGAAGAGGCCGGCAGAAATCCGGCGATCAGGCGTAACAGGGTCGTTTTACCACATCCAGAGGGGCCGAGAATGGTGACAAATTCACCTTTTTTTACCGACAAGTTGATATTGTCGAGCACTACTTTGTCCTTGTAGTTTTTATGTACGTTTCGGACATCTATGATGTAGTCGGATTGCTGCATTTCCTTTTGCTTAGCTGGTTAAAATAAAATTGCGGCAAAGATAGGTATTTCGTTGAAAAATCGGCAGTTAAAAACTTTAAAATATTAGACGATTTTAGCGGGTTCTATGCCGTGAGCGGCAAGATTAAATTATACGGTGTATGGATAGCGGTGTATGAGATTTTTTTATATCTTTATATACGTGTTTTGCGTATATCGTTAAATTAAATAACAGTAGTTATGGAAAGAAATTTAAAAGAAGCTTTAAAACATAGGCGCAGTTATTATGCCATCGGTAGTAAATCGCTTATTTCCGATGCAGAAATAGAGGAAATCATTGATTTTGCAGCGTTGCATACTCCTTCTGCATTCAATTCCCAGTCTGCCCGTTTTGTCCTTTTGTTAGGCGAACATCATAAAAAATTGTGGGAGATCGTAAAGGAAACTTTAAAGAAAGTGGTGGCGGCTCCCGCTTTTGTAACAACGGAAGCGAAGATCAATAAGTCGTTTGCTTCGGGATACGGGACGGTGCTTTTTTTCAACGACCGGATTGTGGTGGAAGGATTGCAGAAGGCTTATCCGCTTTATCATGATAAATTCCCGGAATGGGCTATGCAATCGGCAGGAATGCAGCAGCTGGCCGTATGGACCATGCTGGAAGATGCCGGATTCGGGGCTTCTTTACAGCATTATAATCCATTGATCGACGAGGTTGTCGCTAAGGAGTGGAAGTTGCCGGATTCCTGGGAGTTGTTGGCTCAAATGCCATTCGGCATACCTTCGGAACCTCCTGCCAAAAAAGAGTTTAAACCGTTGGAAGACCGGGTAAAGGTGTTTAAATGAACTATCGTTAAACCGGGTGAGGGTTAGAATTTCCGGGTTTTCTGGAGCCATAGGCGGGCAGGAAACCCGGATTTTTGTTTATATGCGAAAAACATTTGGAAAAATAACGAGGGTTAATGTGCTGATTGTTCGTTTGTTTCTGTTCAAAGATGAGTGGGGATGAATGAAAAAGAAGTTTTCAGTGAATTTTTATATCTGAAAATATATTCATATTTATAATTTATTTTATTTTTGTAACTACTTATCAAAAACGGATTAGCAATGAGGATTTTTGACGGAATACAGTGTTGAGGTCTGTCGGCTGTATTAGGAAGAAATAACGTGAAGTGTGATTTTTATTCTTTCCCAGGCAGGGCGGGAAAGGAGTTGTGTGATTTTGTGTTTAGCTGATTCGATTCAATTTATGGAAAATTGGAAAAAGAAATTTATTATCATCTGGTCAGGACAGTTATTTTCAATCCTGAGTAGTGCTATTGTCGGCTATTCCGTGATGTTCTGGTTGAGTATCGAGACCAAGAGTGCGGAAGTGCTGGCGTATGCCGTATTGGCCACTTTATTGCCTCAGGCGGTGTTGGGGCCTGTGGCGGGAGTGTATGTAGATCGCTGGAAGCGAAAATGGACGATGATCGCTGCCGATAGTTTTGTGGCGTTATGCTCTTTGATTCTGGGATTGCTGTTTTATTTCGATATGGCGGAATTGTGGCTGATTTATATTCTGATGTCCTTGCGGAGCATAGGGAACGCTTTTCATTCACCTGCCATGCAGGCCGCCATCCCGATGCTGGCTCCGAAATCGGAATTGATGCGGATTGCCGGGGTGAATCAGGCTTTGCATTCGGTGAGCAGTATTGCCGGGCCTGCTTTAGGGGCTGTGTTTATCACGGCTTTGGATATGACCGCCGTGATGATGGTGGATGTTTTAGGAGCGGTTATTGCCTGTACGGCATTGCTGTTCGTGGTAATTCCCGATCCGGTCCGGGAGAAAGAAGAAAAGGGCAGAAGCGTTTTCCGGGAGATGCGGGAAGGACTTATTGAAGTGGGAAAACACAGGGGATTGGCGTGGCTGATGGGGATTTCCATATCGGTCACTTTTTTCCTGATGCCTGTCTCTATTCTTTTTCCGTTGATGACGGTGAATCATTTTGGAGGAAATACTTATCAGATGAGTTTGGTAGAAGTGGTGTGGGGTGCTGGAATGCTGGCCGGAGGCGTGATTATCGGATTGTGGAAAATCAAATTGCGGAAAGTGATATTGATCAATGTCTCCTATTTAGTATTAGGTACTTATATTTTAATTTCCGGCTGCTTATCGCCCGACCAGTTTGTTTGGTTTGCAGGATTGACGATTATCGGTGGTTTGTCTGCTCCTTTTTATAGTAGTCCTTTTACGACACTTTTGCAAACGTATATAGAACATTCGGCTCTGGGAAGGGTGTTTTCGCTTTTCGGCAGCCTGAGCCTTTTGCCTTCTATGGTCGGTATTTTGGCTACCGGGTTTATTGCCGACCAGATCGGGGTTTCGAATGCTTTTGTCATCGGGGGAAGCGTGATTGTCCTTTTGGGCGGAGTGTCGTTTTTCATTCCTTCTGTGATGAAATTGGAGAAAAAGAAGAAAGGTTTTCTCCGGGATTCTGTGCCGGAAAATATATCTTTGCCTGAAAATCCCATGATATGAAAACAACGCAGGAAACATTGGAAAATAGTTTGTTCCCGGAATTTCGGAAAGTTTCTTTCTCTCCGCCCAAGCATTCGGAGCAGCTTTGTATCTCTTTGAAAAAATGGGAGTTTTTGTGTCATACGCTCTATTTGAAAAAATATCCTTTTCTGCTGGGGCCGAAAGGGTGCGGAAAATCGTCGGTTGCCCGGGAATTGGCGGAGGCTATGGGGATGGAGTATTATGCTTTCGATATGGGACAGGCTTTTAAGCCGAAGAAATTGTTTTTAGGCGGATTGGTTATCGGAGATGAAGGAAAGACGAAAGCTGTCCGGTCGGAATTTTTTAAGGCGTTTACTTCCGGTAGGCCTACTTTGATTTTTCTGGACGAGCTGACACGTATTCCTATGGTGGCGGCTAATTTTCTGATGACGATTCTCGACAGGCAACAGTCTTATTTATACGATGAAGATTCCGGAGTCCGTTATGTGAAAGGAGAAAACGTTTTGTTTGTCGCTGCGGGAAATACCGGATTTGCCTATGTTTCCACCCAGCGGCTGGATTCGGCTTTTGAAGATCGTTTTATAAAGGTGCAACTGGATTACCTGACACCGGAGGAGGAAGCGGAGCTGATTTTATTGCGTTATCCGGCAGTGCCCGCGAAAACAGCGGCATTGCTGGCGGAAACAGCCCGGGTGTTGCGCTATGCGGAACAGAAAGAGGCGTTGTCGGTTTCGCTTTCTACGCGTCAGGTTTTGGATGCGGCGGCTTATATTCCGTTGGGATATAGTCTGAAAGAAGCGATCGAAGAGGTCATCTTAACTAATTATGTGATTGCAGGCGAACAGTTGGTGGCGAGGTCTTTGATCCAGATTTTATAATCCTGCGGTTATGGAAATAAAAGAGCTGTACCGGGAAACCGAACTCGACCGGGCTTGGTGGGGAGATTTTCCCGAACCGCAAAATCTGCTGGGCGATAGTTTCCCGGTGACTTCCGATCTTTACCGGTTGATGCCGGTGTGTGCGCGTATTTCTTTGCACATTGCCGGGGAACTTCCTTACATCAGCTTTTCGAGAGAGAAAAAGGTTTTCGGCGATTTTGAATATATTTTGCTCAGCCATGAATTGCTTTACCTGCGTTTGCCCGACGAGGCGAGGATGGCTGTTTTTTTCGGTAATTTTATCCATCAGTTGGGGCATTTTGTATATACCCGCCAGGATTATGGCGGATTTTCTTTTACATCCGACGAGAGCGCTTTTATTCATTTGCTCGAGGACAGGCGGGTGGAATCGAAATTAGTGGCGGCCTATCCGGGCTATTACGAATATCTGTATGCTGCCCGGAAATTGGTTTTTGTCATGGCTTTAGGCGGAATCGAGAAGGATTTGCGTTTTCAGAATTTGGCAAGTGTGCGCTATACGTATGTAACGGCGCGCATTCTTTATCCCGAATTGTTCCGCTATGAGGCTTTTGTGGAAAAATTCAAGCCTCATTGGTCGCGAATCCGGCAAGTCGATGCTTTATTGAATGAGATCACGGATTATGCTTCTATGCCTCCCCGGGAAACGGTGAGGATCGCAAAACGCCTGTGCCTTTTATGTGGAGCCGATTTAAAGATATCCGAACCGATGTTTAACTATTTTTCCAAAGTGATGAAAAATTTGCCTTTGGAAGTAGAGGGGAAGCAGGTCAATGTGGATATCAAGGTTTTCGACGATCTGTTTCAGGATTTGAACCGTAGTCTCGATATCGGCGAGTCGCCCCGGTTTATCCGGGATTCTGGGACGGAAACCGGGCTGAAAAATCCGCCGGATTCCATACGGAAGAAAGTGTTGGAGGTGGAGGCGGTGCCCGGAAATATTTCTTTTGAGGTTTTGACGGAAGCTAAAGCGATTGCCGGGAAAATCCGGTTGAATTTCCTGACTTTTCTGTCGAAAATGAATAAGACCTGTGTGATTTATGAGCAGGATTCGGGTGATCTCGATGAAGACGAGCTTTATCAGGCCGGCTTTAATTCTCATATTTTCATGGAGGAATTACCTTCGCCTTCCGCTATGCTCGAGGTGATGATTTTGCTGGATTTGTCCGGCTCGATGGTCGAATTGGATAAGTTGCAGATGCAGACTACTTTGGCAACAGGGTTGGCGCTGGCTTTCGACCGGAATCCGAATATCCGTTTTTCTATATACGGACACCGGGTGAACCGGGGAAGTCTTGAATTTACCCGGTTTCATGAGGCCGGAAGCCGTTTTCAATTGCAGAAGCTGTTTTCGCAGGAAGGTATGTACACGAATGCCGACGGGTTGGCGTTGGAATATGCTTTGCAAAAGTTTCATCCCGGAGATCAGAATAAATTAATTTTTATGGTTTCGGACGGCAGGCCGACGGTGGCCGTGGGGGATAAAGAGCCTCGCGCTCATGTCCGCGAGATGGTAAGGGCAGCTAAGCGGCAGGGGGTGGAAGTGCTTTCCATTGGAATTTCCAATTTTGACCAAGGCGATATGTACGATGAATTTATCCCGTATTCCGGTATAGATGTTTCCACTAAATTAGTGATGTGGTTGCGTAAAAAATTTTCTTCCATTGCCGACGGGGCGACGTTCTAAAACGGAAAGCATGAAGGCAAAAATTTGAAGTTACAAAGTGAAAGATAAAAATATAAGGGCTGTTGTCTTTCAGCTTTATATCTTTATCTTTTTGTTTTAGAAATTGAATTTCTCCAGTTTCATTTCAGCTAATTGCTGGGTTTTTCCTACCAGGGTGATAAAATGTTCTGTCTTTTCGTGTGCTGCCAGAACGGTTTCGTTTTCCCAGGTTTCACAAATCATCAAAACGGTGGAATCCTGAGTGTTCTCGAATGCCCCGTAAGCGATGCAACCTTTTTCCCGGCGTGATTTTTCAGCCAATTCATTGATCGTAGCCAAAACTTCAGCCCGTTTTTCAGGGCTTACTTTAATAAATACATTTAAACGAATCATGTTACTCTTGTTTTATAATTGAATAGAAGCAAAGATAATGTAATCCCTATAAAAACAGAAGTCGTAGCTGTGTTATTCCGGAGTCTTTTTTCTTATGGCGAAATTTAAAAAATTCAGACTAAAAAACGGTTTTTCCGATCTTTTTGCTTTTAATCTTTTACATCTTATATTTAATCATTATTTTTGGAATCGTTTGAAATAATAGTGTATCTAAATATAAATTTTATATAAACTCTTATGGATCAGGAATCGACAAAGAACAATTCATTACCCGAAAATGCGTATCGGGAGCTTGCCCCGGGTGAGGAGTATAAACCCATTATGCCTGCAAATTCAAAACCGAAGGAAGTCACTTTATATTCTGTGGTGTTCGGGATCATTATGGCTGTTATCTTTTCGGCCGCAGCCGCTTATTTAGGGCTGAAGGTGGGACAGGTGTTCGAAGCCGCTATCCCTATCGCCATTATTGCCGTGGGAGTGGGAAATTTGCTCAAGCGCAATAATATGCTGGGGCAGAATGTGATTATTCAGTCGATCGGAGCCAGTTCGGGCGTAATCGTGGCGGGAGCTATTTTCACTCTTCCCGCCCTGTATATTTTAGGTTTGGATGCCGAATTTTATCAGATTTTCCTTTCTTCTCTGTTCGGCGGATTGCTGGGTATTTTGTTGTTAATCCCTTTCCGAAAATATTTTGTGAAAGAGATGCACGGGAAATATCCTTTTCCGGAAGCGACGGCGACTACCGAAGTGCTGGTTTCCGGGGAAAAGAAGGGGAATCAGGCGAAATTGCTTGCCGTGAGCGGTTTGATCGGCGGATTGTACGATTTTTTTATCAGTACGTTCGGTTGGTGGACGGAAAATATTTCCACCCGCATCATGGGCTGGGGAGAGATGCTGGCGGAGAAAACCAAACTGGTGTTTAAAGTGAATACCGGAGCTGCGGTGTTGGGGTTAGGGTATATCGTCGGTTTGAAATATGCTGCTATTATTTGTGCCGGATCGTTTGCCGTGTGGTTTGTGTTGATTCCTTTTATCAGTTACTTTGCGGAAGGGCAGACGGTTGCGGTGGGTGACGGGATTACGATGCTGTTGCGGGATATGTCGCCGGCACAGATTTTCTTGAATTATGCCCGCC
>OGOU01000239.1_pt1 | contig 54432 bp, 51 predicted proteins | sample 1552721 | NCBI WGS metagenome assembly OGOU01 (sample SAMEA2580176, study PRJEB22360) | human gut metagenome | biome: human gut; feature: human-associated habitat; material: faeces | place: Denmark | collected 2008/2010
ATGCTGCGGTTTTCTGATCGTTCCAGCTTGCGAGGGCATAGCGCTTTGCGATGGATGACGGACCGCTTCGACCAAGGCATATACCAGCGATGCCCATTGCGGCTCGATCCACGATTTCAATAAAACATTGTATATAAACCCTTTCACGGAAATCAATTCTCCATGATAGTAAAAAACCACTACCCCTAAAACGATGGCCAATACCTCCGACAGCACATACAAAAACAGCGGATTCACGCCGAATGCCTCGAAAGGCCGGCTCCACCGCCGATAACCTTTGATATCGATCACAAAAATCAGTAATGCCAGCAATTGGGAAGCGAATCCGCAAGCCACGAGCACAAAGGTAGGGCTCCACACTTTTTTATTGATCGGGCAACCGTAACTGAACAATAACCCGACGAAAGCCATCACCGTGCCATAAATAAAAAGCCGCTGGATCCGTTCGTTATTATCTTTTATATTCAGCAGGACATATCCCATAAACATACCGATCAGCACATGGGCGAAACAAGGCAGGCTGCTCAACAACCCTTCGGGATCGAAACCGAACCACCCCCCCTCCGGCGAAGTCGTTTTCAAAATGTGATTCTCTCCGAAAACAGCCCGGTCCACCATGCCGATCACGTTTTGCTCGGTGCGTATAAATCCGTGCCCGGCAAACAAAACGACACAATAAGCAAGTAAAATCCCTGTGATCACCTTCCAATAATGTTTCGGCTTTACCCATAAACTGATCAGAGCCGCCCCGAAGTAACTGATCGCCAGCCGCTGCAACACACCGGGAATCCGGATATTCTCAAACGGGAAAATATTCGCGGCAAAACGCTGCGCCAGCGTCATATCGGCATTCCCGATATCGCACAGCGCCGAAAACAAAATCCTGAACCAATTTATGCCGATGCTGATAAAGAAAATAATTACCGCCCGTTTCAGTATTTTCCCCGCCGATTCTTTCGAAAAGGTAAAATCGTATTTCCGCAAAGAAAAAAACATGGAAACTCCCATAATAAACATAAAGAAAGGAAATACCAGATCGGTAGGCGTCAGCCCGTTCCAGGCCGCGTGCCGCAAAGGGGCGAACACATTCCACGAGCCCGGATTATTCACCAGGATCATACCGGCTACCGTCAGCCCCCGCAATACATCGAGAGCCAGCAAACGATTCGATTGTTGATGCATTAGAATTAATTTTTCACAAAGAAAAAGAAAAAATCCTATTTCCAATGAAAAACCTTACATAATTTAACGCTACACCTCTTCTCCGGCATTCAGAAAATCCTTATCCACCGTGCCTTTTCACGAAACCGAAGTTATTCCGGTTACTTTCTGAATCGATAGAGTCCATGATTTTTCATTCTTATCCACCAATAACGGTAAATACTCATTTTTTCCATCCTTTCATCATCCACCATAACAATAGGATAATATTTTACTTTCAAGCGGTGACGGCGGCAATAGACATTAAGCAGGCGTTCTCCTATAAAGCCGAAAATCCTCGCCTGATAGGGATCGTCCGAAACATCTGTTCTTTTCTCCAGTTCGAATAAAACAGGAAACAACCACCCACAATAATCGTCGAAGATTTCCCAACGAGTCAGAAACATATTGTATCCCGCCAGCTTATTGTTTCTATCCATGACCGTATCGAACGCTTCCAGATAATCGGGTGTCAATTCTTCGATCACTTCCCGCAATACGTCCATATCTTTCCCCACATGGTGTTCTGCATAATGATGCCGCAGGCTTTCCCTGAAAACCATCGAAACGGGCAATACAATATCGTATTTCCGGAACAATCTCTTCAACGAGGGCAGCTGCTGGCTTTTTCCAAGCTGTTCCGTCCGGATCATATATCTTTCCCGGTAATGGAAAGGTGTAAAGTCGAAATAACGGCGATAATGGCACAACCCGATATAATCGGTTTTCTCCAGATTCTTCCACGCCCAATACAAAGCCGTCAATTCACAGTAATACGGATTCTTCCGGCTGATGTTTTCTCCGGTATCATCTCCCTGCACATGTAAATCCGCAGTACTTAAGGCCTTTCCCACCTGAACCGGCATATAATGCCCGTCGTTCAGGAACGTCCCCGCCTTATGGATACATACCAATAATTTAACATTCATCTCCAAATTCATCTTTCACCCTCCGTAAAACATTATAAACCACCCGCTCCATATCATAATAGCGGTATTCTGCCAGCCTGCCGCCGAAAATCACGTTTTCTTCCCCATCCGCCAATGTTTTGTATTTCTGGTACAACGTATTATTATCCTCGTCGTTCACAGGATAATAAGGCTCGCTGCCACGTACCCAGGAGCGGGGATATTCGTAGGTAATCACCGTGCCCGGCTGAGTTCCGAATTCAAAATGCTTGTGTTCGATGATCCGGGTATAAGGCGTTTCCGCATCCGTGTAATTAACGATAGCACATCCCTGAAAATTATCGGTGTGGTCCAAAAATTTCTCTTCAAAATGAAGGCTGCGGTAACTCAATGCCCCGAAACAATAATCGTAATAGGCATCTATCGGGCCTGTATAAACGATCCGATCGGCCATTTCGGCATAAAACTCCTTGTCCTGTAAAAAATCCGTATTCAGGCGTACCTCACTACCTTCCAGCAACTTCCGAAACAAATCGGTATATCCGTTTTCAGGAATACCCTGATAACGGTCGTTAAAATAATTATTATCGAAAACAAACCGGAAAGGCAGCCGCCGGATGACAAAAGCAGGGATTTGGGTTGCTTTCATACCCCATTGCTTTTCGGAATATCCTTTTATCAAAGTTTCATACACATCCTTCCCCCCCAGCAATAAAGCCTGTTCTTCCAAATTACGCGGATGTTCGATGTGTGCATACTCTTTTCTCTGCTCCTCGATCCGCTCCTTCGCCTCTGCCGGGGTTTTCACTCCCCACAATTGATAGAACGTATTCATATTGAAAGGCAGATTATACAACCTTCCTTTATAATTAGCCATAGGAGCATTGGTGAAGCGGTTAAACGATACGTACCTATTCAAGTAATCCCACACCTGCTTGTCGGAAGTATGAAAAATATGTGGGCCGTAACGGTGTACCTCGATGCCGTTCACTTTCTCGGTATAACAATTTCCACCGATATGGTTCCGGCGTTCCACCACCAGGCATTTTTTACCGCGCCGGGTAGCTTCCTTTGCAAATATAGCACCGAAAAGTCCGGCGCCGACAATCAGGAAATCATATTTTTTCATGCTCTCAGTTTTTTAGTAATAATCTTTCTCACCGTTAAGTAGAACGGGTCTTTCCGCCAGGTGAGATAACCGAAATATACCACACATCCCAACAGCGGACACAACACGATGGACTGCCACCGGTTGAAGCCGCAAAAATTCAAAGGTAACAAAACGGCTGTCATCAGAATAGTGGCGACGACATATTCCCGGTTCTGCCGGCTCAGGAAACGGAACGGTAAATGTTTTTTTCCTGCCAGCAATACCGTCAGCATCACCGTCAGCTCTGCCGCAAACGTCGCCACTGCCGCCCCGTACTGGGAGTAGCGGGGTATCAAAAGTAAATTCAAAGTAATATTTAATATCGCACCCAGCAGGGTGGCCCGGATAACCAGCTTCTCATAGCCCAACGGATACAATACCTGCATACCCAGCAAACCACTGAAACCGATAAAAATAATGATCGGAGCCAATATTTGCAGCGTCAGGATCGAAGGCTCGTAAGACTCCCCGCAAAACAGCAAAATAATCGGCTGTGCCAGCAGGATCAGCCCTACGGTCATCGGCAACACCATAGCCAGAGTGAAACTGATCGCCTTATTTCCCAAATTGACAAATTCCCCCCGTTTTCCGGTACTGAGCAGATTGGAAAAACGCGGCAATAAAACCACCCCCAGCGATGTCACGATTCCCAGCACGATCTTAGTCATACGCATCGCCCCGGCATAATACCCCACCGCTGCATCGTCCTTTAAAAAACCCAGCATCACGGAATCGAGAATCACATATAAGCTGACGATCAGATTCAACACAAACAGCCGCAGCGACACCTGCAAATGCTTTTTAAATTGCAAGCCCGACAGGCAGGACATATCCCAGCAAATGTATTTTCGCAACCGGATAAAGTTGAATATATTATTTCCCACGGTGGCCATCACCTGAATGGCTGCATAATACAACAAATCTTCCCTTGTTTTTACAAAAATAAAAAGGGCGATCACCGAGCACACCCTTACCAGCAGGGAACGCACCGTAATATATTTAAAATCCTCTACGGCAGTATAAAACCAGCTTACCCCGATGGCATTAAAAAACAAACTGGCGCTCAGCAAAAGAAAAAGAGGCACATCGGCCTGGATTTTCTCGACGGTCACCGCCATCGTAAAAACGATGATATACCCCAGCAAAGTCAAGGCACTGTGCAGAAGGATAAGCTCTATCGTCATTTTATTCCGTGCCTGCACATCGTCCCTTATCCTCGCCAATTCCCTCACGGCATAAAGCGGAATCCCCAATGAAGTGACCAGCGAAATATAAGAAATAATCGAATCGAAAAACTGCACCTGTCCGATCCCATCGGCTAAAAGAGCGCGCGAAACATACGGAAACGTAATCAAAGGGAACAATATTCCCGAAACCGTATTGATCAGATTATATATATAATTTTTCTTAATCGAACCTGCCATGTGACATCCTTTTTACCGCTATAGGCCAACCGTTCCCAAAAGGGTATTTTGGAACAAAGATAATGAAAAACAAACATCGATCCGGCGGAATCCGGGTAAATAATACCCGGTGAAAAGAAAAAAACACGGTTTAAAAGCGTTTCATCCTTGTGAAAACAGGCTGAACGTTTTGATATTTCATTTTTTTCCATTTTCTTTGCAAAATCAATTCAATCCGTAAAACAGATTATTTGAATTATAAAGAGGAGTTGAGAGACTGGGCTCTATGAAACTCCGACAACCTCCGGGACATTCCCGAAAGGTGCCAAAACCCGTCCTGAACAGCAGGAGTTATAATTTAAAACCATAGAAAAATGAACAACACAGGAATTTCAGACACGAAAACGAAACAGCAAAATCAGCCATTCACGACTTCGTCTATTTCTGTATTTTCTATGTATATGCGCGGCATGCGCTGACTTTCCCCTATATTTCCAGATCATCGTTTCTGTACAATTATCAGATAATTACCGCCAGGAACAATTTTTCATCAAGACAAACTGAATCATTCCGCCGGTTTCTTATGAAAGAACGGGATGAAGCTAAAATAAATTAACGAAAATTACTGATTTTCAACCTCAATTTACAAAGACTATGAAGTCGTATGCAGAAATAAACGAAAAGATAAAAAACGGGACGGCAGTCGTATTGACGGCAGAAGAAGTGTCCGAACTGTCTAAAACATTATCTCCGAAAGAAATAGCTGAAAAAGTAGATGTAGTGACGACCGCCACCTTCGGGGCGATGTGTTCTTCCGGGGCTTTTATCAACTTTGGACATGCCAACCCTCCTATCCGGATGGAAAAAATAGAGCTGAACGGCGTTCGTGTCAGCGGAGGCTTAGCTGCCGTGGACACTTACATCGGCGCTACGGATTGCAACCCCAACTCTCCGGCGTACGGAGGCGCTCACATCATAGAAGACCTGATAAACGGTAAAGACATCACGCTGGAAGCCTGGGGTAAAGGAACCGATTGCTATCCGCGCAAGCACATCAAAGCAAAGATCAACAAAGACACCGTAAACGAGGCTATTCTTTACAATCCGCGGAATTGCTACCAAAACTACAATGTGGCGACGAATACTACCGATCAGATCAAATACACGTATATGGGAACCCTGCTTCCCAAAATGCGGAATGCCTCGTACAGCACCGCCGGAGAATTATCTCCCCTGCTCAACGATCCGGAATGCCGCACAATCGGTTTGGGCACTCATATTTTCCTTTGCGGAACAGACGGATACGTCACCTGGAACGGCACTCAATTCCATTCTACCAAACCGGTAAACGAATACGGGATACCTACCAGCAACGCCCGGACAATTGCCGTGATCGGCGATTTGAAGAAAATGAGTTCCGACTTTTTACGGGGGGCTTATTTCGAAAAATACGGGATCAGCATGTTTGTGGGGATCGGTATTCCGATTCCCGTTCTCGACGAAGATATGGCTCGCCGGGTGTCCATCCGGAACGAACAGATCGAAACCACGGTCGTAGATTATGGCAACGGCAATCAGATATTGGGTAAAACGAATTACGCCGCCCTGCAATCGGGCTCGATCGAAATAAACGGTCAAAAAGTGCGCACGGCCCCGGTTGCCAGCCTCGCAAAAGCACGCGAAATCGCCGACATGCTCAAATCGTGGATTCAAAAAGGCGAATTCCTGCTCACCGAGCCCGTACGTCCCATGCCTACCGGCACAAGCCTGAAGAACCTGGTAGGGGAAGATTAACTAACACTTAAACCATTTGACGCCATGATAAAAAAAGTAGTGCTATCATTTCCGGTAGATACCACCGATCGTTCACTGACTTACGATCTGGTAAAACTATACGATATACGGATCAACATACTAAAAGCCGAAATACAGGCGGGAAAATCGGGCAGCTTGCTTGTGGAGCTGGAAGCCGACGACGATAAAATGGAAGAAGGGATCAACTACCTCATCCGCTGCGGAGTGAGCGTGAGCCCGGTTTCCAGCAAGGTATCGCGCGACGAAAGCCGTTGCATCAACTGCGGCAACTGCGCTTCGGCTTGCTTTTCGCATGCCCTCACGATCAGCGCTCCGGACTGGAAATTGAAATTCAATCCCGAAAAATGTATTGCTTGCAAATTGTGCCTGAAATCCTGTCCGCTAAAGCTCTTCAGGATCGAATTCGCCGAATAACTCCTTAATCGCTTTACTCTTGGAATATATTCAGCGCACATATCGCAACCATTTTCGCCAGGATCGTTGGGAACACTTTGTGGTGAAATACAAAGAGACCGACCTATGGATCGGTATCGACCGCAAGTCGTTTCACAAAGAAATGCCTTCCTTTACCGACCGGCTGATTCGCCGGATACGCCTCGAAATGGATGCTTATCTGGAAAAAGATCCCGATTACGCCCGCTCGCTCATGCCCTACAAGGCATCTCCGGACGCTCCGTTCATATTCCGGGCTATGTCGGCAGCCGCCGACAAAAGCGGTATCGGCCCGATGAGCGCAGTGGCAGGGGCGGTCGCCCGTAAAGTAGGCGAAACTTTGAAAGCTGAATTCGAAGTACAGGAAGTCATTGTAGAAAACGGAGGCGATATTTACGCCGATATGATCGAGGACATAGATATTTCGGTTTTTGCCGGGCATTCCCCGCTTTCGGAAAAAGTAGGGTTACATCTCGAAGCCGCTTACGCCCCTTTGGGTGTTTGTACCTCTTCGGGGACAGTGGGGCCTTCACTGAGCTTTGGAAAAGCCGACGCGGTTATGATCGTTTGCCGCGATACCCTGCTGGCCGACACTTACGCAACGGCTTTTGCCAATACCGTACAAACGACGGACGACATCAATCCTTGCCTGGATAAAATCAAAGCGGCGGAAGATATCCTGGCAGCCATAGTGATCAAAGACGATAAACTGGGGATATGCGGGAAATTCGATTTAAAAATTTTCTAACCCGGTACATCCCGAAAGATAACCGACCGGACACTTCCGACCAGAAGGTCCGATTGACCGATAAAAAATGATGATTAAAGAAGATATAAAACAACGCATTCTCATTCTCGACGGTGCAATGGGAACGGCAATCCAAAAATACAAACTGGAAGAAACCGATTTCCGGGGCACAGAATTTGCCGGGCACCCGGTAAACTTAAAGGGCGATAACGATGTGCTCAACCTGACCCGTCCGGACATCGTCCGGGCGATACACCGTGCCTATATCGAAGCCGGAGCGGACATCATCGAAACCAATACCTTCAATTCCAATACCGTTTCACAGGAAGAATACCGCTGTACAGACCTGATTTACCGCCTAAACTACGAGGGAGCCAAGCTGGCGAAAACAGAAGCATTGCAGGTAAGCGGACGTAAAGTTTATGTAGCCGGAAGCATCGGGCCTACCTCCTGCACCTTATCGCTATCGCCGGACGTAAACCGCCCGGAATACCGTCCGGTGGATTTCGACACGCTGGTCACGGCCTATTCGGAACAGGTTCGCGGCCTGATCGACGGAGGAGCCGACTTACTCCTGATAGAAACGGTTTTCGACGGACTGAATGCAAAAGCGGCTCTTTACGCTATCGAAAAAGTACAGGAAGAGAAAGGGACGGAACTCCCGGTGATGCTTTCTGCCACGATCAACGATAAAAGCGGGCGTACCCTTACCGGGCAAAGCCTCGAAGCTCTCTATACGGCAGTGAGCCACTATCCGTTGCTGAGCTTCGGACTGAACTGCTCTTTCGGGGCTACCGACCTTTTCCCTTTTATCGAACGCCTGTCGAAACTCGTCACTTGTGCTTTAAGCATTTACCCCAATGCAGGATTGCCGAACGAGATGGGTGAATACGACGAGAGCCCCGCCCTGACCGCCTCATATCTGAAACAAATGGCAGACGGCAGGTTACTCAACATTGCCGGGGGATGCTGCGGGACGACTCCCGCCCATATCAAAGCGATCCGTGAAGCCATACAGGATATGCCTCCCCGGATTGCTCCGGAGCATACGCCCCAGCTTATCGTGAGCGGCCTCGACCGGGTAGTGGTCGATAAAGAATTGAATAATTTTATCAATGTCGGCGAACGCACGAATGTGGCGGGTTCGCTGAAATTTGCCAAACTGATACACGCTCAGGCCTACGACGAAGCTTCATCGATCGCACGCAAGCAGATCGAAGACGGCGCTTCGATCATCGACATCAATATGGACGATGCCATGCTCGACAGCGCTAAAGAAATGGCTACTTTTGTACGTATCATCAGCAACGATCCGGACATATCCAAAGCCGCACTGATGATCGACTCGTCCGACTGGGCAACCATTCTTGCCGGACTGAAAAACGCCCAGGGAAAATGTATCGTCAATTCTATCAGCTTAAAAGAAGGTGAAACGATCTTCCTCGAAAAAGCCCGTGAGATACACCGCCTGGGGGCAGCCGTGGTGGTGATGGCTTTCGACGAGCAAGGACAAGCCGTTACTTTTGAGCGCAAAACCGAAATTTGCGAACGGGCTTATAAACTGCTGACCGGGAAAGCCGGATTTCAGCCCGAGGATATTATCTTCGATGTAAATGTGCTGGCTATCGGAACAGGAATCGAAGAACACAATAACTACGGGGTGGACTTCATTCGCGCCGTCGAATGGATCAAAAAGAATCTGCCCGGAAGCCGCACTTCGGGAGGAATTTCCAACCTGTCGTTCTCTTTCCGGGGCAATAATCCCGTGCGCGAAGCTATGCACTCGGTATTCCTTTACCATGCGATCGATGCGGGACTGGATATGGGTATCGTCAACCCTGCCATGTTACAGGTTTACGACGACATAGAGCCGGAGCTTTTGCAGGTAGTGGAAGACGTTGTCCTCAACCGGACACCGGAAGCCACCGAACACCTGATCGAACTGGCGGAAAAAATCAAAGGAAACAAGACTGCCGACGGCAAGCCTGTGAAAAACGAAGAATGGCGCACCCGCCCGCTGGAAGAGAGGCTCAGTTATGCGTTGGTAAAAGGCATTACGGAATACCTGCCTGCCGATTTAGCCGAAGCGCTCACCGTTTATTCCGCTCCGGTAGAGATTATCGAAGGCCCGCTTATGCAAGGCATGGATAAAGTAGGAACTTTGTTCGGAGAAGGAAAAATGTTCCTTCCGCAAGTCGTAAAATCCGCTAAAGCAATGAAAACGGCAGTCGCCATCCTGCAACCGGAAATCGAAAAACACAATGCAAGCGGCGGACGCCACGTAACCCGGCATAAAGTGGTGATCGCCACAGCAAAAGGCGATGTACACGACATCGGCAAGAATATTGTCAATATTGTTCTGACCTGTAATAACTTCGACGTAATCGACCTCGGTGTTATGGTGGAAAACGAACGGATCGTCGCCGCAGCCAAAGAACACGGGGCGGACATTATCGGTGTCAGCGGGCTGATCACCCCTTCGCTGAACGAAATGGAAGGTCTTTGTGAATTGTTGCAAAAAGAACAATTGGCACTCCCTCTCATCGTAGGCGGGGCCACGACCTCCACCGTGCATACCGCCGTAAAGCTGGCTCCTAAATACGATTACTGCGTCATCCAGGGAGGCGACGCTTCCCGTACGGCCGGGATCATCAAACGCCTTTTTCAGGACAGGACAGGATATATCGAACAGGTAAAAGCGGAACAGGAAGAAGTACGCCGCCATTATTACAATAAGCAGGACAACCTGCTAAGCTATACGGAAGCACAATCCAAAGCTCCGGTCTTCGATTGGAAAAACTTCGATACCGGAAATTTTGGCGAACACAATCTGACCGGAAGAAATATAGATATCCGGGAACTTGCCGAGCGGATCGACTGGACTCCGTTTTTCCATTTCTGGGGATTCAAAGGTAAATTCCCTGAAATTATCCATACGAACGACGAAGCCGACCAGACTTATCAGGCAGCCTTGGAAATGTTGGGAACGGTCATTGCCGGGCAGGAATTCGAAGCCTCGGTTATCGTCAGGTTTTTCGACGCTTATGCAGAGAACGACGAAATCGTACTCGACAACGGGCACCGTCTGCCTATGCTGCGGCAACAAAAAAACGATACGGAATGTCTGAGCCTGGCGGATTACATCAGTCCCAAAGCCGAAGGCACAAGCTGTATCGGACTGTTTACGCTGAAAGTGGAGGACAGATTCCGCTGCCACGATTGCCGGGATTTCGACCACCTGCTTCGCGAAGCGCTTTGCGCCCGGCTCACCGAAGCGCTGGCTGAATGGATGCAAGAACGGGTGGGAGAAGGATTGCCCATAATACGTCCGGCGTTCGGCTATTCCGCCTGTCCCGATCATTCGCTGAAAAAAGATGTATTCGATCTTTTAGACGCCCCGGCACAAATCGGAGTAAGCCTCACCTCTTCTTATGCTATCGTTCCTACCACCAGCTTGTGCGGAATGCTGATCGCCCACCCGGAAGCCCGGTATTTCAGCATTAGCAAAATAGGCAACGACCAACTGAAAGAGTATTGCCGGAAAAGAAAAATCCCTGAAAGCGAAGGGAAAAGGCTTTTAGGCAATCTTATTTCTGAAAAAGAAAAATAAAGGAAACCGGCAGGACGAGCCTGCCCGACAAAAATAGAATAACACCAAGGTATACCTCTTCCCCGTCTCATTGAACATCATTCCGGGAAACAGGAAACATACCGCCGCTAAAAAATAAAATATGAAAGTAATCGAGATATTAGCACAAAAAAGCAAGCCTTTCGCCTCTTTTGAATTGGTTCCGCCTTTAAAAGGAAGCGATATCAGCAAACTGTATAATTCCATCGAGCCTCTGATGGAATTCGCCCCGCCTTTCATCAACATCACCTTTCACCGCGATGAGGTGGAGTACCGCCAGAAAGCAGACGGAACAATCGAAAAAGTGACGGTCACCAAACGCCCCGGCTCGGTAGCGATCGCCGCTGCAATCATGAAACGTTTCCCGGTAGAAGTCGTTCCTCACATCATTTGCGGAGGAGCCAGCCGGCACAAAATCGAAAACGACCTGCTCGATCTGAATTTTTTAGATATTCAGAACGTAGTAGCCTTACGCGGCGATGCCATTCCGGGACAAAAATACTTTAGTCCCGAACCGGACGGCCATCGGTATAGTAGCGAACTGGTCGAACAAATTCACAACCTCAATCAGGGTATCTATCTGGACGAAAATATCAATAATGCCGTAGCCACGAATTTCTGTATCGGTGTGGCGGGCTATCCCGAAAAACACTATGAAGCCCCGAACATCGACATCGACATCGAAAATCTGAAACGGAAAGTGGAAGCCGGAGCCGATTACATTATCACTCAAATGTTCTTCGACAACGATAAATTCTACCGATTCACCGAACACTGCCGGGCAGCCGGGATCACCGTTCCCATTATTCCGGGACTGAAACCGATCTCTACCCAATCGCATATCGAAATGCTACCTCGGGCTTTTAGCCTCGATCTGCCGCAAGACCTGATGCAGGAACTACGGAAATGCAAAGACAATAAAGCTATTTACCAGGTCGGGATAGAATGGTGCACGGCGCAAAGTAAAGATTTGCTGGCGCACGGAGTGCCTGCTATCCACTATTACACGATGGGAAAAGCGGACAATATTCGCGAAATACTGAAAAGGTCATTCTAAAGCATGACCGCCTCTCAGGTTGCCATATTGATCGCATTGGGAGCCGCCGCCGGATTCATCAACACATTTGCCGGCGGGGGGTCTATGCTGACGGTTCCTTTCCTGATCTTCCTGGGGTTACCCGCCAATGTAGCGAACGCCACCAACCGGGTAGCGATTTTATTACAGAACATCGTATCCACCCGGAAATTCAGGCAGGAAAAGATACTGGATATCCGCACAGACTCCAAACTGCTCCTTCCGACGGCTTTAGGCAGCATAGCGGGTGCATTTATCGCCGTGGACATTCACGAAGACCTATTGCAGAAAATCATTGCCGGATTGCTTATCGTGATGTTCTTTATGGTATGGTTCGATTCGGACTCCTGGGTGAAAAGCAACACGGAAAAAGCCAAAGCTAAAAACCCCTTTATCCGTTTTCTCATTTTCTTCGGAATCGGATTCTATGGCGGCTTCATCCAAATCGGCGTGGGCTTTATCCTGCTGGCAGGACTGGTACTGGGATGCGGATTCGATCTTTTGAAAGCCAACGCCATAAAACTATTCATCATCTTGTTTTACACGGTCATTGCCTTAGGCATCTTTATCTACTATGATCTGGTAGATTGGAAAATGGGGTTGCTGCTGGCCTGCGGCAACATGGCCGGAGCATGGCTGGGAGCACGTTTAAGCCTGAAATGGGGTACTAAATTCATTCGCTACATCCTATTGGTTGCTCTTGCCGCCGTAGCCCTGAAACTTTTCGGCGTATTTTAAAAAACGCTGTATATCCTTGATTTCTGCAAACGAATACGCAAATATTTCCATGCACACATAGTAAAAATTGTGAGAAAATTTGTAATTTCGTAAAGCAAAAAACTGGTAGGGAATTGGGATAACCAACCTGTCGGAAAAAGTGAGAAAGGAAAACTATTCCAAATTAAAAACCTTAACCTAAAATTTTAATAAACATGAAAATTGCAGTAATTGCACACGACGGAAAAAAAGCGGAAATGGTGGCATTTTTGAACAGACACATGGATTTTCTGAAATCCGTAGGCACCGAGATCGTCGCTACCGGAACTACCGGAAAACACGCTCGGGATGCAGGTCTGGAAGTGGAACGCCTTCTATCGGGTCCGCTGGGGGGAGATGCCCAGATCGCTGCACTGGTCGCAGAAAAGAAAGTGGAAATGGTCATTTTCTTCCGTGATCCGCTGGGAAAACACCCGCACGAACCGGACGTACAAATGTTGATGAGAGTTTGCGACGTACACAATGTACCCATTGCAACCAACCCGGCAACTGCCGAAATGATGATCCGGGGATTTTTGTCCCTTCATCAGCATGGAGGTCAATAATTTGTAGCTTAAAATTCTGAAAGTCGGATAATTACACCGGCTCTCAAATTTTAACGGCAAAATTTAAATTTCTTAAAAATATACGGAAACCTTTGCAGATTCCTTGCCGGATATTATCTTTACGGCAGAATTCTATGGATGGCAATGCATAAAAAACTGAAAGTTATACTTCCGCTTTATTTAGCCGGCATGATTATGCTGGCTTTTGCCGTATTGCCTCACCATCATCACAAAGAAGTGATCTGTTTTACACCGGCCCATTGCACGGAAACCGCAGAAACCGAAAATCACCGGCACGATTCCGACATTCCGCATGAAGGCTGTGTGAGGCAGTTATTCCAAACTCAGGTCACCCGGAGCCTGTCTTTAAGTGACGACTGTCCGGACGGACATTGTCACCATTTTATCGCCCCTCTGACACTTTCAAGCCTGATCTTCGAGATTTTATCGCTCGATGCAGGCAATTATATTCTTCCCGATACAGCTTACCGGGAAAAACTTCATGCCATCCTCCGGACGACCGACCTCGCCGGAAGAGCACCTCCTTTTCAGGGATAAAAACAGCTAAAGCGTTTATTTAAAAAGATCAGACTGGAAATCCGTTAACGGTTGTCCGATAAAAACACGGGCAAATCCGCATCGAAACGGCTATAATATCCTGTTCATCACATCTGCTTTAGCCTCACCGTTCATTTTTCTATCATCATTAAACCTATTCCTGCCAAATAATAATCGAAAGCGGGAAAATACATTCGTATAACAGGCTATACAGCTCGTCCTCTACGGCATGTTCCGGCAGGACAAACTGTAAACAGCTCCTAAAAATGACAAGAATATGAAATATATCATTATATCCCTGACCGTATTGAGTATGCTTTTCTACGGTTGCAAAAAAACGACCCAGGCGGGCGCCCACGATCATGCCACAGAACAGGCAGACCACAAAGATCACGACCATGCCGACGGCAAGCACGACCACGAAAGCGAAGCGCACGATCATGATGCCGATGATCACGACGGGCACGACCATGCGGCAGAAAACCACGACGGACACGACCACGATAACAGCAAAGAAACCAAAGAACAGGAACATAGCGACGAAATTATTTTCTCGAAAGCCCAGGCAGCCAAAACAGAATTCGAAGTTAAGGAAATACAACCCAAAACCTTTTATCAGGTGATTAAAACCACCGGACAGGTGTTGCCTGCTCCAGGGGATGAATCGGTGGTCGTAGCCACCAACAGCGGTACGGTATCTTTCACCGATAACCGTCTGGCAGAGGGCAGCGCCGTAAAACAAGGCCAGCCTTTGTTCAGCATCGCTTCTAAAAACCTGGGCGAAGGAGATTACTACTCCAAAGTGAACGCCGCTTACCAAAAAGCAAAAGCCGAATTCGAACGTGCCGGAACACTGGTAAAAGACAAGATCATTTCGCAAAAAGAATATGAAAGCATCCGGCTCGACTACCAAAATGCTAAAATCGCTTACGATGCCGTGGCCGGAAAACAATCTGCCAGGGGAGTAAACGTTACAGCCCCGATCGGCGGCTACATCAAAAACATCGCCGTAAAAGACGGAGAATATGTCACTGCCGGACAAACGCTGGGAACGGTGTCCCAAAATCAACGGCTGGTACTTCGTGCCGAAGTGTCGGAAAAATACTACAAAGCACTGAACACCATTAGCAGCGCCAATTTCAAAACACCTTACGACAATCAGGTTTACGCCCTGTCCGACCTGAAAGGACGGCTTTTATCCATTGGGAAAACTGCCGGGGAAAACTCATTCTTCGTGCCGGTATCCTTTGAATTCGATAACCGGGGCGACATCGTGCCGGGAGCTTTCGTCGAAATATTTCTGGAATCCACTCCTTTGGAAAATGTAATTACCGTTCCGGTATCCGCCCTCACCAATGAAATGGGTATATTTTATGTATATGTCCAGCTCGACGAAGAAGGCTATCGCAAACAGGAAGTGAAAACAGGGGCAAGCAACGGGAAAGAAATGCAGATTATCAGCGGCTTGCAACCGGGCGACCGGGTGGTGACCAAAGGCGCTTATCAGGTAAAAATGGCATCTGCTTCCGGAGCGATTCCTCACGGACACGAACATTGATAAACTTGTAAACCTGAAATTATGCTAAATAAGATCATACAATACTCATTACACAACCGTCTGTTGGTAATGATTGCCGCCGTAGCCCTTTTGGTATGGGGATCGATTACGGCTCATAATATGGAAGTGGATGTATTCCCCGACCTGAACGCACCTACCGTAGTCGTAATGACCGAAGCGCAAGGCATGGCTCTGGTGACCTTCCCGGTGGAAACCGCCGTGAACGGAGCCACCGACGTACGCCGTGTACGTTCCTCATCGACCACGGGATTCTCGGTCGTATGGGTCGAATTCGAATGGGGAACCAACATCTATACAGCCCGGCAGATCGTATCGGAAAAGCTCGCCACTTTAGGAGAAGCTCTTCCTTCCAATGTAGGACAGCCCACTTTAGGACCCCAATCTTCCATTCTAGGTGAAATCATGATTATCGGATTAACAGCCGATACGACTTCCCTGCAAGACCTGCGAACCATTGCCGACTGGACGATCCGTCCGCGCCTGCTCTCTACGGGAGGTGTGGCACAGGTAGCCGTGATCGGCGGGGATATCAAGGAATATCAGATACTGCTCGATCCGGCACGGATGAAACACTACGGCATCTCGCTCGAAGAAGTGCTGCCCGTATTGGAAAACATGAATCAAAACGCTACCGGGGGAATCCTCTACGAATACGGTAACGAATACATCGTACAGGGCGTTATGGCCACCACCCACACCGACGAGCTGGGGAAAGCCGTAATCAAAACGATCGGTGACGTTCCCGTGGTGATTTCCGACATTGCGGAAGTCAGCATCGGAGCCAAAACCCCGAAATTAGGGCTTGCCTCCGAAAAAGGGAAACCTGCCGTCCGTGCCGGGCAACCTGCCGTACTGGTCACCGTGACCAAACAGCCGAGTACCAATACGCTGGAACTTACCGATAAACTCGATGCTTCGGTAGCGGAATTACAAAAAACCTTACCGGAAGATGTCAAAATATCCACCGATATTTTCAGGCAATCCCGTTTTATCAATAGCTCGATCGATAACATACAAAAAGCGCTGTTCGAGGGCTCTATCTTTGTGATCGTCGTACTCTTTTTCTTTCTGATGAATTTCCGTACGACCATCATTTCACTGGTTGCCCTGCCTTTATCCCTGCTTATGGCAATTTTGGTGATGCATGCCCTGGGGCTTACCATCAACACCATGAGCCTCGGAGGGCTTGCCATTGCCATCGGATCGCTGGTGGACGATGCGATCGTAGATGTGGAAAACGTGTATAAACGCTTACGGGAAAACCGGCTCAAACCGGCGGAAAACCGCCGACCGACCATCGAGATCGTATTCGAAGGGTCTAAGGAAGTACGTATGCCGATCTTAAACTCCACGCTGATCATCGTGGCTTGTTTTCTGCCTCTGTTTTTCCTGTCGGGCATGGAAGGCCGCATGCTGATCCCATTGGGTATCGCTTTCATCGTTGCGCTCTTCGCCTCTACCATTGTCGCTCTGACCTTGACACCGGTGCTGTGTAGTTATATGCTGACTTCCGAAAAAGCACTGCGGAAAAGCGAAAAAGAACCGATCGTATCCCGTTCTCTGAAAAAAATATACCGCCATTCCCTGGACTGGGCATTACGCCACAAAAAAGTGGTTATCGGCAGTTCGCTCGCCCTGTTGGTCGTTTCCATCCTGCTACTGTTCAATTTGGGACGCAGTTTCTTACCTCCGTTCAACGAGGGATCGCTCACCATCAACATCAGCACGATGCCGGGAATATCGCTGGAAGAATCGAACAAAATGGGACAAATGACCGAAGAAATTCTATTAGGCATCCCGGAAATCAAGACCGTAGCCCGGAAAACGGGACGCGCGGAACTGGACGAGCACGCCCTGGGCGTAAATGTTTCGGAAATCGAAGCTCCTTTCGAACTCGACGAACGTTCGAGAGACGAATTTCTGGCGGACGTACGCCAACAACTCGGTGTGCTGAAAGGGGTAAACGTAGAAATCGGACAACCGATTTCGCACCGGATCGATGCCATGCTATCGGGAACGAAAGCCAACATCGCCATAAAACTGTTCGGGAACGACCTGAACAAACTTTATTCCTTAGGCTCGGAAATTAAAGGAACGATACAGGATGTGCAAGGCATTGCCGACCTGACCTTGGAGCAGCAGGTGGAACGCCCGCAATTACAAATCAAACCCAAACGGGACATGCTGGCCAAATACGGGATTACCCTGCCTCAATTTTCGGAATTCATCAACGTCGCCTTGTCGGGACAAACCGTTTCACAAGTGAACGAAAACGGTAAAATATTCGACCTTACGGTGAAAATCGACGACCGGAAACGGGGTACGATGGAAGAAATCGGCGAACTGACGATCGATGCCAACGGGCGGAAAATACCCCTTCATTACGTAGCGGAAATATTGCCGCTGGTCGGGCCTAACACCATCAGCCGCGAAAATGTGCAGCGTAAGATCGTCGTATCCGCCAATGTCGCCGGACGCGACTTGAAAGGCGTGGTAAACGATATCCGGAAAACCATAGACGAACAGATCACCCTGCCGGAAGGCTATCACGTGGAATACGGCGGGCAATTCGAGAGCGAAGCAGCAGCTTCCCGCACCTTGTTCCTCACTTCCATGATCTCCATTTTAATCATTTTCCTGATTTTATTTCATGAATTCAGGAGCTTATCCTTATCGGGCATCATCATGCTCAACCTGCCCCTGGCGATCATCGGCGGAGTGATCAGCATTTGGTTCACATCGGGAGTCATCAGCATCCCGTCTATCATCGGATTTATTTCCCTGTTCGGAATCGCCACCCGGAACGGAATCCTGCTCGTGTCTCATTACAACTGGCTAAGAGCCGAGGGTTACAGCCTGCGGGAAAGTATCCTGCAAGGCTCTCTCGACCGCTTGAACCCGATCTTAATGACCGCTTTATCTTCCGCTTTGGCCTTGATTCCGCTGGCTATGGGAGGAGATTTACCGGGAAATGAAATTCAAAGCCCCATGGCACAGGTGATTTTGGGCGGGCTATTGAGTTCAACCCTGCTCAACGGATTTGTCGTACCGATCGTATATTATTTACTGAATCGGAAAAAAGCGGCAACTCAACCGGTAACCGCAGTAACATCGTCAAACTAAACATCTGCTCGTAAAACATTTGTATCCGCCGGAAATCCGGACAGACGGCACAAATGTTTTACCGGCAGCTAAAAAGAAAAAAATAAATATATGAAAAGAATATATATCCTTTTTTGGCTTTCCCTATCGGCCCTCGGGTTACAGGCACAATCGGGCATGAACCGGGTGCTGGAAAGCATAGAAGCAAACAACAAAACCTTGCTGGCAGGCAAGCAAATGGCCGAAGCCCAAAAACTGGAAGCCAACACCGGAAAATACCTTGCCAATCCCACCGTCGAGCTAAACCAGCTATGGGCAGACCGGAGTGTGGGCGGAAACAGTAACGAACTGGCCGTTGTGCAAGCTTTCGATTTCCCCACCGTATATAGTAATAAAAACAAGCTGGCGAAACTCAAATCGGCCACGTACGACCATCAATACGCCGCCAGCCGCCAACAAATTCTATTGTCGGCCAAACAAGTCTGTTTAGAAATCGTCTATTTACGAAAACAAAAAAATATCCTGGATTCCCGGCTGAAAAATGCAGAACGGCTGACAGCACTCTATCGCCAGCGCCTGGAAAGCGGGGATGCCAACCAAATGGAATTAAACAAAATCCAACTGGAAAAAATCAATGCACAGAACGCCAGCCGCCTGAACGAAGCCGCCTTGCGGGCACAATTAGAAAAACTCCGAAACCTGAACGGAGGCGTTTCAATAGATTTCACAGACGACACCTACGATATAATTCCTGTGCTGCCCGAATATTCCCAATTGGAAAACGAATACCTGGCAGCCGACCCGTCTCTGAAAAGCCTGGCGGGAGAAACCGAAGCCGCTAACCGGGAAGTGAAGCTCAGCCGGGCGCAAAGCCTGCCGAAATTCGACCTCGGCTACCGCCGCAACGGAGGAAGCGAAGAGAAAATGAACGGCTTCCGGATCGGTATGTCGATCCCCCTTTGGGAAAACAAAAACACGGTTAAAACAGCCAAAGCCCAGGCAGAATACGCTGCTGCCAATATGGACGATAATACCCAGACATTGAAATCCACCCTACGGGAACTCTACACCCAGGTACAAGCCTTGCAAAACTCTTCGGCAGAGTATGCACAAGCTCTTGCATCACAGAGGAACGAAGAATTATTGAACAAAGCCCTCGAAGCCGGACAGATTTCAATGATCGATTATTTCGTAGAGATCACCCTCTTATACGATAGCGTACAAAATTATCTGGACGTCGAAAAGGAATATCATTCCCTTGTCGCCCAGCTTCTACAATATACCCTCTAATGAAAAAAAGGGACGCTAATAAACCAGCGTCCCTTTTTCTTTAAACGACCGTCCTCATCATTACAACGGCTATTTTTTCACTTCCACAGGCAACGGCCTGCACATAAAATCGACCTCCTCGATTTACATCGGGAAACTCAGATTCGATATGCTCGGTATGGGTTTATAAAGTCAATAATTCTGCCATATCCCGGATAACAGAAGCTTTCTCCTGCAAACGCCATTCACTGTTATGTCCTCCGGCAAACAACCTGCAATCAAACCCCAAAGCGGCTGCCACCTCTGCATCGTGCAATGTATCGCCCACCATTAAAGTTTCCTCCGTCTGAATGCCGCAATCTGCCAGCATCCGCCGGCCTCTGGGCACTTTCCCTCCGGCATAAATATCATCTGCACCACATACCCGTTCAAAATAACCGTCGATGCCGAAATCCGCCACCATTTTCTGCAAAGTATCTTCTTGCAGGGCGGAAAGAATATACTGTTTGACCCCCTGTCTTTGTAAACTTGCCAGCACTTCCCTCACCCCACGATTCAAATCCACTCCTCCGGCCAACAAATCATAGGTATCCACGAAATCCTGCGACACTTCCTGCCAATCGTCCTGGCTGAAATCAAACCCCAGATCTTCGTAAAACTCCCTGACCGGAAAACCGAACCAATCTTTATATTCCTGTAACGTAATCACCCGCAACCCCCGTTTTTCCAGCATACTTCTCAAAGCTCCATGCCCGACGGCCACATCGTTCAGTAGCGTCCCATTCCAGTCCCAGACAATATTTTTATATTTCATTCATTCTCCTTTCTCTGCATTTTTATATAAAACAATTCATACCTCTCAACGGTAAAACGCCTCTACTCCCGGCCAGTCCAGTTTCCGCTTAGCCAATTCTTCAGGATAAACCATATACACAACATCCGCCTCGGTAGCCAGCTCGTTCTTTTCATTGAACAACTCCACCCTCGCCGTCACCAGCCGTTTCCGAACCTCGGTCACCTTAGCCCTCAGCCAGATTTCTCCCCCGTCCGTACGCACCGGCTTCCGGTACTTCACCTGCATATCGGTCGTTACTCCCGCCGTCTTCTCATGGGAAAATATAGCCCAACTGGCAATTTCGTCGATCAGGGTAGCCTGGATTCCCCCGTGCAACACGTGAAAAAATCCCTGGTAATTTTCCGAAGGCATCCAATGGCAAGTCACGTATTCCCCTTCATCCACAAACTTACATTTCAGCCCATAAGGATTCGTCGGCGAACAACCGAAACAATTATATCCTTCCAGATCGGCATAAGCATTATACATTTTGCGTTTTTCCATATCTACCGTCTTTTATTTCGGTAAAATTAACGCATTTTTCTTAGCTTTCGGTATCCTTCCGGTATTTTTCATACACCGCAACCAACTGTTCGAAAGAAATCCCCAACAATTCCATTTGCCGGAAAATTTCAGGTAATTCAACCCCGATAAATACGGTACGGCGTGCCTCTGCGATCTGAGCGGGAGCTCCCTCCTCCACAAAGTACCCCACTCCCCGCTTATTATAAATAATTTGCTTATCCTGTAAACAATCATAAGCCCGCATCACCGTATTGGGATTTACCTCTAATTGCACCCCCAGTTCCCTGACCGAAGGCACGCGTTCCCCTGCTTTCCATTTTCCCGTCATAATATTATCACAAACCAGGTCCACAATTTGCAGGTAGATCGCTTGCGTTTCCTTAAAATCCATCTTATTCCGAATCTTTGGTTACAGACAATCCAATCAACTGGGTTTCAGGAGCATTCACCGTATCTACTTTCACCTGATCTCCTATATACAATGAAACTTTATCATACACCGTCCGAAAATCACCTTCCAGCAGTAACGTATCGCCGGAAACTTTAATTTGATCGATGACCTGCCTATCGTATCTGCCTTTCAGCTCAAACCTCCCGGCAAAATCGATCTTCCTGGTAGAATCCCGGATAACCCGGTATTTCACATCCGTATTTCTGATCACAACCTGTGTAACAGGCTTCATATACAGCTCGGTGATATACTCGAGGCTCTTTTCGTTACTGTTGAAATACACCTGCTTATAAGTCCACATCGAAATAATAAGCACCAATACGGGCAATATATAGAGTCCCAACAATATAAAATCATATTTTTTCATAATCGGTTATGCTTTAAAATTAAACTTGTTTATTCTTTAACTTCAGCCAGATCACTATAAAATAGGTCACGGGGAAAATATACAATGTCATCAGCCACCAGGGCGAAAACCAAACATCGGGATTGGAAGGAACGATCCATAAATCCTTAATCGTAAATAAAGTGGGACGGCTACGATAGATCGTATCGGCCCATTTAACGGCAATCCACCCCAATGCTCCCAGCACGGCCGCATGTGTCAATATCGTCAATAATACCGTGCGTTTCCGAAACGTGATAGATCCCCACATAAAGAAACCCACATTGAACAACCAAAAAATCACCAGCAAATTCCAGGACAAAGCTTTCGTCGTCCTATACTCCTTCACCCCGACGTTTCCGTCGGCATCGCTTACCGTAACAGAAAACAGACGGCTATCCTTACCGAAATCAAACACATTACCTATTTCCGGACGTACGACCTTTTGTCCGGGAACAGGCTTCGGTATCTTCATGCCGAACCACCCCTCTGTAATGACTACATTTTCCATCCCTACATATTTATAAGTCCGGGCAATCGATGCCGTGGAATAAAATACCAAAAGATTCAACAGTAAAATGACAACCGTAGAATGTAGAAATACCAGTAAATATTTTTCAAAAACAGAGGCAGGCAATAATAAGGCATTGACGGACTTATGTTTCGACATCACTTCCCGGAACGAATAAACGGCAACAAACAACGAACTGATCCACAATATCCCCCAGAACACCCGCGTATAAAAGTATTTCATCCGGAAAAGACTATCCTCAAACGAAGAAAAATATTCTATCCGGAAAGGATTGAATTGACATACGCACAAAAAAGTGAATAACACCAGTACGGCAATAAAAAGCAGGTTGGTTTTCATGTTTTCGCGGTAGAACTTCACCGCTAAAGCCCAAAACCGTCGTATATTAAATATCTCTTTCATAACATTTCTTATTAATTAGCTTTTAATCGAACATTTGCTTTACCTTCTGGGGATTTTCCAATACGGCATTAAAAAACAATTCCATATCCAGTTTACTTTCTTCCCCGCTCTCATTCGGAACCACTCCCCAACGCCCTTTGAGCGATTCCTCGGCAAACAAGGCAAATTCCTGTTCCCCTAAAGATCGAAACATCAATTTTTCGGTAATCTTATCCGTAGTCGTATTTACCAGAATCCGGCTCTCGTCGATCACGACAATCGCATCGATCAGATTTTCCAGATCACGCACCTGATGAGTAGAAATAATAACACAACGGTCGTCGGTCGTCACAGACGAAATCAATCGTCTGAAATGACTTTTCGAAGGAATATCCAATCCGTTCGTCGGCTCGTCCATAATCAGGAAACGGGTATTACAGGCCAACCCCAGGCAGATCAAAGCCTTTTTCCGTTGTCCGTAAGACATCCGGTTCAATTTCTCTTCACCCGAAACTTCAAATTCCTCCATATATTCCCTCAACTGCTCTGCATCAAAGTGGGGATAAAACGGAGCGATCAGTTTGCCATAGTCCTGCATCTTCATTTCCGGCAAATAAATTTCCTCCGGAATAAAAAACAAGTCCGACAAAAAAGAAGGCTTACGCTGGCGGGGTATATAACCCATAACTTTTAAATTTCCCCGATCGGGAAACAGTAACCCGCACAATAACTTCAACAGCGTACTTTTTCCGGCTCCATTCTTCCCCAACAGCCCATACACATGCCCCTGGGCCAGCGTAAGGTCCAAACCGGAAAAAATCTTCTTATTCCTCCGGTAACTGAATTCTAAATGTTCTGCATAAATCATATCTATATATTTATAGGATTAGTGTACTACAATACTAATACACTGCAAATATAAATGAGAAAATGATATAAACAAAAAAAGGTGTCATTTTTTTGACACCTTTTTTAAATTTTCTAAAATTCAATTACAAATTTGCCGCTATCGACTCTGCGAGGAATTGCATATCTTCGTTTGAAAAATGTTTTTTAGCATTACAGAAATTCAAATCGTCACCGCCATTCAGAGGCACTAAATGCACATGAGCATGAGGTACATCCAATCCCAGGACGGCCACTCCTACCCGCTGGCAGGGCACAGTCTTTTCGATAGCTTTAGCCACCTTCTTAGCAAACACCATCAATCCGGACAATTCTTCATCCGTCAAATCGAAAATATAATCGGTTTCCTTCTTCGGAATGACTAATGTATGCCCCTTCTGCAACGGATTTATATCCAGAAAAGCATAATACTTATCGCTTTCAGCTATTTTATAAGAAGGAATTTCTCCATTTACGATCTTTGTGAAAATCGATGCCATAATCACTGTAATTACAAACTAATATCCAAAATCTCAAACTCCATTTCTCCGGCGGGAACCTGCACGGTCACCTTATCGCCTACCTTCTTGCCTACCAAAGCCTGCGCTATAGGCGTGTGGATCGACAATTTACCTTCTTTGAAATTAGCTTCTGTTTCAGACACCAGCGTATAGACCATAGTCGCCCCGGTCTTCGTATTCTTGATCGTCACCTTATTCAGCATCTGCACCTTGGACGTACCGATCTGCGATTCGTCGATAACACGGCAATTGGCAATAAGATCCTGCAACTGGGCAATCTTGGCCTCCAGCATGCCTTGAGCATCTTTGGCAGCATCATACTCGGCATTTTCCGAAATATCTCCCTTCTCGATAGCTTCTCCGATCGCTTTGGAAATTTTAGGGCGTTCCACTGTTTGTAGCTTGTCAAGTTCATCCTGAAGTTTCTTCAGGCCTTCTTTGGTTACATAAGACACCTTCTTGCTCATAATCCTATATTTTATGATTTTCTTAATATACAAAAAAATAAATGACACTTATCCTCCAATAAGTGCCTTTATCTAAATAAGAATTCCGAATTCGTCGAAATCCTCACCTCCGATGACAAAGGTAAAACCTTTTTTGAGAATAAAAAAGTTTTCTCAAAAATTTATACAAACGTTTTCAGAAATCCCACCCTTCGGCTTTCATTGCTAACGAATTATGAATTTAAAATGTTACATTTACGGTAAGTACTCTGTCTGGATATTCTTCATCGCAGCAAACAGGTTGCCCCGGACATGGGGAGACAGCGCTTCCATTTGGCGGACAATCTCGCCGACGGCATTCCGGTTTGTCGCCCGTTCGTAAGGGCAATTTTTCTTTTGTTTACGAAACTCCCGGTAAGCGGCATACTGCAAAGTTTCGTCATTGGTCAGATAAATCAACGGGCGTATCAAAGTAAACGTATGATCGAACATATCGAGTTTAGGCGGCATGCTGGCGATCGTTCCGTTAAACATCATGCTCATCAGCAAACTCTCCACAGCATCGTCCCGGTGATGCCCTAACGCCAGCTTATTACATCCATACGCTTTGGCGATCTCAAATAAAGCCTTTCTGCGGTTCCATGAACAGACAAAGCAGGCCGGCTTCCTGGAATCGGGGGCGACCTCCGCATTCACCGTCCGGTGTACAAACTCCACCCCCAAACGCTCACAGAACTGCCGGACGTAAGCGGCATCCACCTCGTAAGCCACATTTTCCACCGCGATATGCGCCGCCACCACCCGATAGTTTTGTTTCGGATCTTTAGCACGCAAAGCCAACACTTCCAACAATGTCAGGGAATCTTTCCCGCCGGACACTCCCACCAATATTTTATCTCCTTCGGCAATCAGCCCGTAATCGAAAATAGCTTTCCCAACCTTGCGGAACAATTCCCGCATAAACACTTTCTCTCTTTTTTTATCTTCCATAATATCCGGCAATTAAGCGCCCGCAATTATTTTATTTTTCTTTCCGCAAAAATAAATGAAAAAGGGACATATTGCCGTTCTTGCTCAGGAATTAGATTCGCAAAAATACATCTCTCCGGGTTTTATTCGAAACATATCCGGTCGTCATGCTTTCAAAAACCATTTATTCCGGTACATCACCCACAGGATTCCATACAGAATAGCCATATTGGCACACACCACCAGCAAATGATAAAAAGGAGTTCCGATATATTGCTCCAGACCGAACAGCAAAGAACGGCTCACGCAGCTAAAATTCACCACTCCGACCTCGACACTGAGCAAATAAGCGACGATCGAATTCATTCCGATAACTTTCAGCCAGCCGGTTCCCTTACGCCATCCCCGGTAATCAATCAGATAATAAAACAAAGCCATCAACAAAAAACAATAGCCGCTGCTCACCAGCACCATAGAACTTGTCCAGATCCGCTTGATCACAGGCATCTGCAAATGCCACAGCCAGCCCATCGCCATCATTCCCAACCCAATGAACAACAAGCGTTTCATTTTTCCGGTTTCTCCGGTCTTGCTCTTTAAAATCTGTCCGGCGAAAACCCCGGTCATTACCGTCACGCCAAAATTCAGGCTGCTCAAAATCCAGGTATAATTATACCAGGCAGGAAACACCACCGCCCCGGTTCCATCCACTGAAGCGCCGTCCCGCCATCGTCCCAATACCGTTCGGTCTGTCCATTCCGCCAGATTCCCCGAAGCCGTAAAATTTCCTCCGCCATAGCCATCTACCTCAACAAACATCATCACTCCCCAATACACCAGCAACAAAGCAATCGAAACGATGATCTGCCATTTCGGTTTCAGATGTAAAAACAAAATAGCAGAGATCAGATACCCCATAGCGATGGCCTGCAATGTATTGCTATACAACTTCCAGTTTGCCACATGCAACGATAATAAATTCCCCTGACAGACCATGCCTAATATCCACAGTATCACCACCCGCTTCAAAATCCGGATATAAATTCTTCCATACCCTTCGCCCGATCTCAGATACTTTGAAAAAGCAAAAGGAATCGACACCCCCGCCATAAACATAAACAAAGGCATAACCAAATCCCAAAAGGCAAAACCCGCCCACGACACATGATTGAATTGGCGCATCACCGGAGCCAGCCAGCCATATTCACCCGTTCTGCTGAACGCATGCAGAAAAGGACACAAAATAGTAAGGCAAAACAAATCGAAGCCCCTTAACACATCTAAAGATTCCAAACGCTTGGACACAACAGTAGTTCCCAATTCAGCCATAAGTAGGTAAATAAAAAGTTAATACATTTCCCGCACACAGATTTTGTAAATTATTTACAATCGATCACAAAAATAATAAATTATATGAATATACCTGTTCTTTCCGGAACTGTCTGCCCGATATTCCGACAAAAATATCTTTTCCTCTTTTACTGCAAAACGACCGCTTTACAGTCCACCACAAAATGACCGGATTGAAACACGTAACTAAAACGTCACAAACGCTTAACACGCTTAAAACATTTCTCCCATAGTTTTACCTCCTGAAACTCGATAACAACAGATAAATAAACGCTTGTGCTAAATGACAAAATCCTTACTACTCCTGTTCGCCGTATTCCTGACCCGTACCCTGACCGCTCAGGAAAAAATTTTCCAATTCAGCGGTTCTCCCATTGTCACCCTGTTTGCCAATGTCCACACGGGCATAGGAAGCGCTAATGAAGAAGCAGGTTTCGAACTTGAACGCTCTTACCTCGGCTATGCTTTCCGGGTTACAAAAGAGTTAAGCGGCAAAGTAATATTCGACATCGGCCCTTCGAAAGTGGAAGGTTCCGATCTGGAACGAATCGCTTACGTAAAAAATGCCATGTTATCGTGGCAAACCGGGAACCTTACCCTCGACTTCGGACTGATTCCCCTGGTTCAATTCAACATTCAAGAAAAATTCTGGGGCTACCGCTATATCCGTAAATCCTTTCAGGACGAATATAAATTCAACTCCAGTGCCGACATGGGAGTGATCGGAAAATATAAATTCACCCCCTGGCTTTCGGCCGACCTTAATTTCATTAACGGAGAAGGATATAAAAAAATAAACAAAGACAATCATTTCCGCTACGGAGCGGGTATAACGCTGACACCCTATAAAAATCTTCTCTTCCGGATTTATGGCGACCGGTATAATGGCAATGGAGGCGAAAGTAAAGACCAATATTCCGCCGCCCTGTTCTTAGGTTACCGGAACAAGCGATTTCACGCAGGTGCAGAATACAACCGCTTATTCAATGCCGAATTCGACGACGAACAGAACCGGACAGGATATTCCGCCTACACCTCGGTAAACCTATCTTCAAAATTTACCTTATTCGGTAGATACGACCGTCTTTCCTCGTCTCACCATGATTTCCCGAACGACCAGCAATTCGGCCTGGCGGGTTTTCAGTATTCTCCCAACAAATACCTTCGCCTGTCTCCCAACTATCAGATCAAAAGTCCACGTACGGGCGAAAACGCCTCCTACCTCTACCTGAATGTATATTTCAACCTTTAAAATACACCGTTTTACCTGCATATTTTATAGGATAAACCAACTCTTTTCCGTCGTAACAAAAATGTAACAACATTGTAACACCCCCGTATCATTCTCAGGCTAATATTGTATGGTCAAGAAAAATAAAAAAAGTATCACCAATTTAAAGAAAATAAAAATGAACAAGCTATTACTTATTATTCTTGCTATCGCTATTGCCGGATGCGGTAATTCAAAGAAAAAGCAGAACAATGCACCTTCCAGCGACATCACCATAACCGGAGCGGGTGCAACTTTTCCGCTTCCTTACTATAATTTAGCTTTTAAAACCTGGCAGGATTCTACCGGGATCGCCGTTACCTACGGAGGTATCGGCAGCGGTGGCGGAATTCGCAGCCTGAAAGATAAAATCGTCGATTTCGGTGGAAGCGACGCTTTTCTATCCGATGAAGAATTAAAAGAGATGCCGGCTGCCGTTATACAGGTTCCTACCTGCATCGGGGCCGTCGTAATGGCTTACAATCTCGAAGGTATAGATAATCTGAAACTGACCGGCGATATTGTTGCAGATATTTATCAGGGAAAAATCACCCAATGGAACGACCCGCGCATTCAGGCAATAAACGAAGGGACCGCCTTGCCCAACCTTCCGATTTATGCAGTTTATCGTTCGGACGGTAGCGGTACGACCTTCGTATTTAGCGATTATCTATCCAAAGTCAGTCCTTCATGGAGTGAAAACATCGGCACAGGCAAAGCCCTGAAATGGTCGGTAGGCTTAGCAGCCAAAGGCAACCCCGGAGTGGCCGGAACCATCAGCCAAACCAAAGGAGCAATCGGCTATATCGGCTCGGAATATGCATTCGCCTTAAACATTCCAATGGCTCGACTACAAAATCAAGCCGGAAATTTCATCACACCGGATCCGAAAAGCATTTCTGCCGCCGCTTCTATCGACATCCCCGACGACACCCGCACAATGATCACCGATTCGGACGTAGCCGATGCCTATCCCATCAGTTGCTTCACCTGGATTATGCTCTATCAGGAACAAGCCTACAACGACCGTAGCCTGGAAGAGGCACAGGCAACCCTGCAACTGGCCGACTGGCTAACCAACCCATCGGCACAAAAACTGACCGTAAAAGTTCATTATTCTCCACTTCCGGAATCGGTTATCGCCAAAGCCAAAGCCTTATTAAAAAGCGTAACTTATAACGGAACACCCATTTTAAAATAACCGATCATTCATTCAGGAAATGCGGGACTATATTTTCAAACGGCTTTTATTCTTCTGCTCCTTACTGGTACTCCTTATCAGCGCAGGCATGATCTATTCGCTGGTGAGCGGGGCGATCCCCGCTTTCGGGCAGTTCGGTTTCTTCCGCTTTATCTTTTCAGCGGAATGGAATCCGACCACCGGAACGGAAGAATACGGAGCTCTCTCTTTCATTGCCGGAACATTGATGACTTCATTTCTGGCCCTACTGTTTTGTATTCCTTTTTCACTTCCCGTCGCGTTGTTTACAGGAGAATATTTCAAGGGAAAACGAATAGCCATCGTTATCAGCTCGGTGATCGATCTATTGGCGGGAATTCCTTCTATTGTTTACGGTCTGTGGGGATTCTACACCCTTCGTCCGGTCATTACCGAATTGGGGTTATCGCCACAAGGATTCGGAATTCTCACATCGTCCATCATTCTTGCGATCATGATCATCCCCTATGCCTCCTCGCTCAGTGCTGAATTTATTTCCATGGTTCCCCGGGAACTCAAAGAAGGAGCTTATAGTTTGGGAGGCACACGTTTAGACGTGATCCGCTATGTGATTTTTCCCGTATCGGGCTCAGGCGTGTTCGCCAGCTACATATTGGCGCTGGGACGTGCCTTAGGTGAAACGATGGCTGTAACCATGCTTATCGGAAACACGAACAACCTGCCCACCTCGCTTACCTCTACCGGGAATACGATGGCGAGCGTGATTGCCAACCAGTTCGGAGAAGCCGACGGTCTGAAACTCAGTTCGCTGATCGCTATCGGGTTATTATTATTCCTGATTACGGCAATCATCAATTTTATAGGTAAAATGATCATGAAGAAATTAAACTAACGCTATGAACACCATTAAATATCGTTATTTAAAGAACCGGATATTCTTCGTGGTAATCTGCATCTTATCATCGCTGACCGCAATACCCCTGATCATGATTATCTGGGAATTGGTAAAAAAAGGCTACAAGCAGATTAATTTTAGTTTCTTCACGGAAACCGCACCCAGTACCCTCGATGCGATGCTTGCCAAAAGCAGCGGCGATCTGATTCCCGGCGGTATTGCCAACGGAATCACAGGTACATTGCTTATGGTTGCTCTTTCCGCCGTGTTAGCCATTCCGGTCGGTATCATGGGAGGCATCTATTTGTCGGAAAAACCGAAAGCCTTCTTTTCACACATCATCCGTTTCCTGACCGACCTATTACAGGGCACACCTTCTATCGTGATCGGCATCATCGCCTATACCTGGATTGTAAAGCCGCTCGGCAGTTACTCGGCACTTGCCGGAAGTGTGGCACTTTCAATCATGATGCTCCCCCTGATTATCCGTTCAACCGAAGAAACGCTGAAACTGCTCCCCGGCAGCCTGAAAGAGGCAGGACTGGCTTTAGGCTCCTCCTACACCAGCGTCATTTTAAGAATACTGTTACCTTCGGCTTTCGGGGGACTTTTCACCGGGATACTCTTGGCCATATCCCGTGTAATGGGAGAGACAGCCCCCCTGATGCTGACGGCTTTAGGCAGTACCATGATCAACTGGGACATACTGAAACCGACCAGCGCCGTCCCTTTGTTAATCTGGGAATTTTATAACGATCCCAACCTGCTCGACATGATCTGGAGTTCTTCCCTATTCCTGTTGATGCTGATATTAGCCTTAAACATCATTGCTAAAAACATTGCCAGAAAATGGAAAATATAAATATACCTCAACCGATCCTCCAACTGAAGGACGTTTCAATATCTTACACTCCCGGCAAAAACGCCGTGAATAAAGTAAATGCCGACATCAAAGCCAAACGGATCACCGCTATTATGGGGCCTTCCGGATGCGGAAAAAGTACCCTGCTACGGGCAATCAACCGGATGCACGAGCTTTACCCCGACATTAAAATAACAGGAGAAATTCTGTTAGACAACCGGAATATCCTAAAAATGAACCCCATGGAAGTAAGGCGAATGGCAGGCATGGTATTTCAGCGCCCCAATCCTTTCCCCACCATGAGCATATATGATAACGTGGTGGCGGGTTATAAACTCAACGGCATACGCATCTCTAAAAGTGAAAAAGATGAATTGGTGGAAAGTTGCCTCACGAACGTCGGACTATGGAACGAAGTGAAAGACTCACTATTTAAAAAAGGAACTTTTCTTTCCGGAGGGCAGCAGCAACGCCTTTGCATTGCCAGGGCACTTGCCCTGAAACCGGAAGTATTGCTGATGGACGAGCCGACCTCTGCCCTCGATCCCATCGCCACGAACCGGATTGAAGAATTACTGCTGGAACTGAAAAAAGAATTTACAATCGTGATCGTTACCCATAATATGTCACAGGCAGCCCGGATTTCGGACTATTCTATGTTTATGTACCTTGGAGAACTGATCGAATACGACAAAACGAAAACCATGTTCACCACTCCGAAAGACAAACGTACCGAAGAATACCTTTCCGGGCAATTCGGATAAAACTTAACGATACCATAGCGACAATAATAAAACCTTTACCCGATATGACAACTTTAAAAGAAAAAGTCCTGAGCCGGATTACCGAAGACTTCGAGGTTATGGCAAAAGTGGTCATTAAGCAGATTAATCTGACCAAAACACTGATGGAGGAAAACCGTGACGAGGAAATCTATACGGAAATCAATAACAATGAACGCATTATCGACAGCCTCGATGTAAAAATGCGTGATGAGGTCATCAATACGATCGTGCTTTATAGCCCGCGAGCCACCAACCTGCGAATGATTATGTCCTATCACGACATGACTGCCTATCTGGAAAGAATAGGCGATTTACTGATAAACATCGCCGGATTTCTGCGCAAAATCGCGATACACAATCCGCTTTTCGGCCAATACAAGGAAAATCTGCTAAATATGCTGACGCTCACAGAAAATATGACACAAAACGCTATATTTGCTTTTACCTGTGAAGATGCACGGCTGGCAAGGGATACAATAGAAATGGACAATCTGGTGGATGCCTGTTTTCACAAAATCGGCAGCACCCTGCCACAGGATTGTAGCGGCCAACCGTTGGACAGCCAGCAAATAACGGACGCCCTTTCCATCAACAGTATGTCTTACAACATCGAAAGAATAGGCGATAATGCGACAAACATAGCGGAAGCCGCTATATACCTTATGGAAGGAAAAAACATCAAGCACACCGGCAACCACAACGAAGAAACCTTAACTGCCGGAAGTGAAGGATAACCTTTCCATAAAGTGATTTCAATATATATAAACTTTTATCGATATGGACAGAACAAAAATATTAGTGGTCGATGACGAAGAAGACCTGTGCGAGATCCTCCAATTCAATCTGGAAAGTGAAGGCTACGCGGTGGATATCGCCAATTCGGCAGAACAAGCATTGAAAATACTCTCCGACGACCACCGGCTTATTTTGCTGGACGTGATGATGGAAGGCATGTCCGGGTTTAAAATGGCTGAAAAAGTACGCCGCGACCTGCACCTAAATACTCCGATTATTTTCTTAACCGCTAAAGACACCGAAAACGACATGCTCACCGGATTCAGTATCGGCGGAGACGACTATATTGCCAAACCTTTTTCGATCAAAGAGGTAAGTGCCAGAGTAAAAGCCATACTGAAACGAACGGGGGTTACCGGAACTGCCTCCAGCCCGGAAATCGTGATCGGCGACCTGTCTATAAACACAAGCACTAAAAACGTTACGCTCAAAGGCCAGCCCGTACTGCTTACCAAAAAAGAATTTGAAATATTGAGTATCATGGCCAAATCCCCCAACCGGATATTCTCACGGGAAGACATTTTGGGAAGGGTATGGGAAGACGACGGCTATGTATTGGAACGCACCGTAGATGTACATATTACCCGGCTTCGTAAAAAATTGGGAGAATTTGGAAAACATATCGCTAACCGATCCGGCTACGGGTACTGCCTGGAAGCCTAAACGGGTACACGAACTTTTAAACATTTAGCAATTATGCGCCTATCATACAAAAAGAAGTTATTCCTGTATTTTCTGTTCGTATTCACGATCTTCACGGTTATCATCATTGCCGTACAACAAAACAGGGAAAAAATGTATAAAACGGAAAATTTCCGTTCGGGACTTAATTCCTACACCGAAATTCTCGCCCGCTACATTCAAGAAAACAACCTATTGACGAGCGGACATATCGATTCGATCGCCGACATTCTCCCCCTGTTTCCGGAAAGTCTTCGTATCACGATCATCAGTCCGGAAGGGAATGTTCTATACGACAACGATGCCGGAAATAAGGAAGAAATCGGAAATCATCTAAACCGTCCTGAAATTTCAGGCGCACGCTATAAAAAATCGGGATCGAACCTTCGGACTTCGGCCACCACAGGCGTAGAATATTATTACTATGCACGGAATTTCGACGATTATTTCATCCGGGTAGCGGAACCTTACAGCGTCAGTCTCGAACATACCCTGAAAGCCGACGACATATTTACTTACTTTATCCTGCTGTTATTCTTCACGGCTTTAATGTCTATCCTTTATTTAGCCGATCGTTTCGGTAAGGCGGTAACGGGATTAAGCGACTTTATCCGGTCGGCAGAGGACAATGAGCCCGAATTCGACAAAATTCATTTCCCTGAAACAGAATTAGGCGACATCGGCAACAAGATCGTAGCAAACTACAAACAACTGGCGAAAAGCAAAGAACAGCTTGCCTTGGAAAAAGACAAGATCATCCGCCATTTCCACTATTCCGATGAAGGGATCGCCATCTTTGCCGCCGACCATCGGAAAATCTACGCCAACACGCATTTTATACAATACCTCAATACGATACTGGACGAACCGACTTTTGAAGCGGGAAAACTTTTTGAAGCACCTGAATTCAAAGCCTTAAAAAATTTCCTGTACCGCAACACTCCGGTAAATCCTCAATTGAATGTGATGCCGATTTATCAGGGAAAAATCATTAAAAACGGACAGCATTATGCCATAAAACTATTGATTTTCAACGACAATAGTTACGAAGTCACAATAAACAACATTTCCAGTTCGGAAAAGAACCGGCTTTTGAAACAGGAAATGACAAACAATATCGCCCACGAGCTAAAAACTCCGGTCAGCAGCATCCGGGGCTATGTGGAAACCTTGCTGGAACAGCAGAACATCGATCCGGCCAAACAAAAATTCTTCTTAGAAAGAACCTATACCCAAGTGCTGAGGCTGTCCGATCTGATCCGGGACGTAGCCCTCATCACCAAAACCGAAGAAGCCTCCGACTTGTTCGATAAGGAAACGATCAATATTCACGACACGATACAGGAAGTGGTCGCCGACCTCGAAACCCCGCTACATAATGCTCACATCGATGTTTTCAACCAGGTGGACAGCCGGGTGGAAATAGAAGGCAATCACACCCTGCTCTACTCCATTTTCCGCAATCTGCTCGATAACACCATCAACTACGCCGGAGAGAATTTATCGGTAGTGATCGATTGTTATACAGAAGACAACGAATTTTATTACTTTTCCTATTACGATACCGGAACAGGGATCGATGAAGCCTTTTTAAACCGGATATTCGACCGTTTTTTCAGAATCAGCGAAGGGCGAAGCCGGAAAACGGGAGGATCGGGTTTAGGGCTCTCCATCGTAAAGAATGCAGTCCTTTTTCACAAAGGACAAATATCCGCCAAAAACAGAAAAGAAGGAGGTTTGGAATTTATTTTTTCATTACGGAAAAAACTCTTTTGACCGGATAGCACACGATTTTAAAAAGTGGTCTTTTCACAGAAAATTCTGTAACACAAAGACCACTTTTTATTTTTTTCCCGAATAAGACTTAATTTTTCTTGTCCTGTCACGCAACCAATTTTATTCTACCTGCATCTTTTAAACGAAACGACAAACCAATAAAATATGGAAAAGAATATTTTAAAATTAACAAGCGTCTTTTTGTGCGTACTTCTTTTCGCTGCCTGCAAAGACGACTACGAAGACCATTACCAGGGCTATGGAATGGTAAATATGCTGGGAGAAAGCAGCTACCAAATTAAAATGGACGACGGCTATACCCTTCACCCCAAAGAAGCCCCGTTCCCTTCTTCTGAATTAAGCGACAGCATGCGCTTAAACCTTGAATACAGTATCCTCGAAGTACAAGATTCAAGCGTAGATGTCAAAATTCTCCGCGCAATGGAAATTCTGACCAAACCCGTCATTGCCTATGACACCACCCTCCTCGACAGCATCGGCAACGATCCCATTAAAATTTCCGACTCCGGCTGTTGGATTGCTCACGGTTTCCTGAATTTTGAATTTGTTTACGCCGGAGGTTACCCCGTGGTCAGTGTGAAACACATGATCAATTTACTCCAGCATACAGACCATAACGATGGCCTGCTCTTCGAGTTCCGTCACAACGCTTTCAAAGACAGACGGGAACAACTATACCCCGGAGTGGTATCGTTCCCTATCAGTTCCCTGCTGGATAACCTACCCAAACCTGTAAAAATCAAAGTGAAATACCACGACACGAATACTTCCGACCGGACGATAGAATTTAACTATCAATAAACCCGGAACGAAGAGAAAAAAAGGACTTCTTGTTTTTGTTTTTTTAGAAAAAACATCTACCTTTGCAATCGCAAAAGAAAACAAGAGTTCTTTAAACGATGGGCAGTTACCAGAGTGGCCAAATGGGGCTGACTGTAACTCAGCTGGCTTAGCCTACGGTGGTTCGAATCCATCACTGCCCACGAAACTGAATTGTAAATCGCAAGCGAAAACAATTCACGATTTAAAATTAATTTTGCGGAAATAGCTCAGTCGATAGAGCACTAGCCTTCCAAGCTGGGGGTCGCGGGTTTGAGTCCCGTTTTCCGCTCTACTATTAAAACTCTGACAGAGAGGAAATTAAAAGGTAAGATCAAAAGGTTTTACCTTTTTCTATTTTAAAAAAGTTAGAGAGAAAAACAGATTCTGTGTCATTTTTGCCAGCCAATCTTTCCGTATATTTACGCACATTGAACACATTAGGCACGAAAAAAGCCGATTTTTACTTCTAAAATTATGTTTTTTCCTGTCTTTCGTAGTTTCGGGCTGTTTGTTTAAACCGGGAATTAAACTGGATTCAGCCTTATATCATTTCTGATTTAAACGCGTCTTTTTGCCTCTTATCGGAAGTTTCGGGAAAAGCTTTCTAAAGCGAACCAAATAAGTTGTAATATTACTCCCTGCTATAATAAAAGTTACAGCCAGAATAATCATCACGACCCCACAGCCCAAGCGCGGTGTCAGCATCTCTCCGAAGATCGTGATCCCGAAAAGCAAGGCTGTCACCGGTTCTAAAGCACCGAGAATAGCCGTCGGGGTTGAACCGATGTATTGAATGGCTTTGGTGGTGCATAGAAACGATATGGCGGTCGGGAAAATGGCCAAAGCAAGCAGATTACCCCATAAATACCATTTATCCAAAATATATAGGCTCTGTCCGAAATCCGTACGGACAAAAAACAAGGTCAATCCGAAAAGCAAGACATAAAAGGTCAGTTTAAGGGTCGCTATGTCTTTCAGTGTCGATTGGTTTACCCCCACGATATAAATAGCATACGAAAGAGCTGAAACCATGACCAGCATGGTCCCGGTGAGGCTGAGGGTCGCCCCGTCCTTGCCTTCATAAAGTAAAGCGATACCTCCCAATGCCAGCAGAATACACAAAATGGTTTGAAACGTTATCCTTTCTTTAAAACCGACTGCCATAATCAGCGCTACCATTATCGGATAGACGAACAGCAAAGTCGAAGCAATCCCGGCATCCATGTAATTATAGCTCTGGAAGAGGGTTAAAGAGGAAAGGGCGACCAATAATCCCATGATAATTAACGGGAATATTTCCTTTCGATGCAATTTAAAATTCCGTCCCCTCGCTTTAATCATAATGCCTAAGATCGGAATGGCAAACAGGTATCTGAAAAACAATACCGAGTCCGGATCCATCCCCACCTTATACAACGGAAGGGCGAACAGTGGATTCATTCCGTATGTCGCTGCGGCAATAGCCCCCAGCATATATCCTTTGGCTTTTATATTCATAATCGAAATTTGCCGCAAATATAATATTATATCCCGGTTTAAATTATGTCCCTGTTTAAATTCATGATCCCGCTTCATCCTTTTTCAAAATAAATTTAAAACCGGCACAAGCACTTTGATAAACAACAGTTAATGCATATAAGACGGGATTATCGTTTATAAGGCAGAAAACGGGAAAACTTTATAATTTCCCATCTCCCGGAACTGTCTTATATCTCCTTTTCATTTCACCCGAATTTATCCGGTGGCAATGCAAAACGATCCGATAAATAAAAATAACCACACTCCCGAAACACGCAGCATTTTTAGGTTTGCCGACTCATTTTCTGAAAAAAACGAAATCAAAGCATTTCGATAATCTCACGTTGTTTTTTGAAAAAAAGAATTCGTTGCAATTCCCCGCTCGCTGAAATCATGGTAGAGAATTTTTTCAGCGACTGAATCCACTCTTTCAAACTGCAAAACATATCATGATCCTGCGTCGTGATAGAATTGATCGCATAAACCCGGATCATGCTGAATTGCTGTGAGCTTGTCTCGACATAACTGTAAGTCGCTTCAAAATTGATGTTGGAAACATAGATACGCACATCACGATCGGCTTCCGATTTGCCTTTACCGGCCAATTCCTCCAAATCGTCGGCCAGCCAAAGCAGGTCTTCTTTAAGCTCTTTTTTATCATCATCCGAAATCAGATGGATATCTGAAAAATATCGAATATCGTTCACCATGTGTTGAAAAATCATACTATCCCAGATATAATCGGTAGAACAGATATGCTGTGTCAAACCGGCGAACTCTCGCTGCTTATAAATTAATTTCTGAGGAATTTCCAATTCATTGAAATATTTGCATTCGATATTTTCATTCTGATACATCCATTTGAATAGGCGAAATTTCGACAAATGATCATGTTTAAGATAAAGGGTCTGAGGAATAATATTCGAAGATGTCCCCATTTCGGAGGTCGGGTCGTCCTTCAGAATCTCGAAAATCTTAACATACCTGTCGATAATAGAATAATAAGAATCGAAAGGATTATCATGCTGTACCACATTGATATCGAAAACGGCATTGTTCGTAAAACTGATTCCGATAACCTTATCAAGGGAAATCCCTATTTTTCTTGAAATAATAGATGCTTCGGACAGAGTAAAAGGCACTTCGCCGCGCAAACGGCGGTAAACCGCCTCTTTACCTATATACAAAATATCCATAAGGGTTTTAGCCAAACTATCCTTTAGGGGAAGTTTATTTTTGACCGCTTCGATCAAGGCCGTATTTAATTTGTTTGCAATCATAATTTTTGTAGTCATTATTATAACTATTAAACACATTTTGAGAGGAAGTTGTTTCGAAAATCGCAAATATATTATCGGCCTCGTAAAATGATCCGCACTTTTCGTTTCACTCCTAACAATTTATACGCCTCCCCCGAACAAGCAGGCATTCTCCTTTTTCTTCCCTCGATATACACTAAAAAATATCGGTGAACTTAACTGGATGGAACAGTTTTTCCCCCGATGCTCCAACCCGATAAAAATATCCCCCGTCAAACTATTCGATGAATAGCCTGACGGGGGCGTTCTACCGTATATTTTATGAATAAAATCCTTTAGAGACGATTTACCTCTATATCTTTTTTGTCGATATAGTTCGGGAACCGGAAAGCCGGCATCCCTAAAGCCATTCCGGCATGAATCTTACCCTGTATGCCCAATAGCTTAGCCAGCTTTTCTTGTTTGTCCTGCTGAATGGCCGAACAGACGAATCCGGTATAAAATTGGCTCACGCCTAAGCTTTCAGCCATTAAAGAACCGTTCTGATAGGCCAAATTAGCATCCTGGCAGCCGAAACGGCTATCTTCCGGCGTATGAATCAGGATCAGGGCAGTCGCATTTCTCAATATCAAATCGTTCCCTTTTGCATTTTCAGCCATTAAACGCTTAAACACAGGCAAATAAGCATATAACTCCGGTGCAATAGGTTTTACGATGAACTTCACCACCGGATTACTTAGCCTTTTGGCTATGGAAGTAAATACATTGATTGTAAAATCGGTTACCTGTCGCAATTTCTCCGGATTGGTTATCAATGTAAATCTAACATTCTGCCGATTACTTGCCGTAGGAGCGCGATGGGCAGCCTCTAAAATCTGTTCCAAAAACTCGGGAGGTACGGGATTCGAAGAGAAAGCACGGTTCGAACGCCTTGCTTTACACAAAAGCATGATCTGTTCAGGAGCCGGTAATAATTTCCGATCGATGGGGTGTACCTTTTCGCCCGGAAATTCAGAATGAAGCACCGAGGCTGTCGGACAAACCGCCACACAATGCCCGCATACGATACAGGTTTCTATATTGTGCACTTCTATTTGCTTCCCGGCTGATTCCTGACTGAATATTTTCGACGGGCAAACCCGTACGCACTTGCCGCATTTAATACAACCGGCATCATCGATCTTTAGTGTAACGTTCATTGTTATAAAGTGTTATATGGGCACTATTTTCTGCACATTCCGTGCAATAGGTTATAAAATAGCGGAATAATAAAACCGAAAGGCCTTTAAAGCAACCTGCTCTACAGACCTTTCTCTCCTTTTTGCATAATCATCGGCAAGATAAACATAAAAACAATCTATTATCTCTTCTTCTTTAAATTTATTCCGGTTCGACTTCTAAAACGTTCTCTTTCACGGTATAATAAATTTCATAAACCACTTTACGTAATTGCGGATAAAAATTAGTTTTAATATAATTAAATTGCGGAAATTTTTGCAAAGCGGCTTCCCGTTGTCCCGGATTCGGAACATCGTGTATCGTATTCAAAAGCATTTCCTTATCCGGGAGCGCAGACTTTTCTATCAAATTCACCAGTCCTTCCCAATCCTCTGCAATATATTTTATTTCCACCATGGCGGCAGAAATCCGGTCGTATTGAATCAGATAGTTACGGATAAACTCCGCCCTCCGTTTCGCCAACTCTTCATTGTATGCCCACGAACCGTCCGGAGAGCATATTCCGGTAACCACAATCCGGCTAACATGGACAGAAGTATCGGCCAAAGTACGGCGTATGAATGCCGACATCGTATCGAGCTGGTCCTGGTTGTCATACAAGGCCGGATCTACTTTATAACCGTTCACCGGATAATAAAACCGGGCAAAACCTTCCTTTTTTTCCTCCACTTCTTTGTGTACATATTTCACCAAAGCCGGTCCCGGCATCACAGGCATATAGAACACGCCTCCGGCGAGTTCCTGCGTGTATAGCAAAGTTTGCCGGTCGCAAGCATCGAATACGATTTTAGCTTCCAGTTTCGCACCCGCCATCCACAATTCGAACGGAATCCGTTCACTCAATTTAATATTCATACTATCTCCATGATTCACCAATTCCAGCGCATTCGGGTAATCGGGCTGTTTGTCGTCGAGCAATTGCCTGCGTTTTTCCAGGCGATCGTTACTTCTTCCGGCAATCACCACCGGTGTCAGCGAATATTCATGTCCCGGAGCCACCAAACGGGGGGAGTAAACCAAACGGGCGCAAGACGGCAAATATCCGCGGGGAATATGCAAAGTGTAGTTCACCGGTATCACATAGGGATCGGCTTTCGTATCCACGGCCAGAAAAAGCTTTTCCGGCGTAGTCGTCAGTTCAGGTCTCTTTTCCAGCCGTTTCAAACCACCGCATGCCTGCAATGCCAGCAAGCCAACCCATAGAATACAATATATACGCTTCATGCCATATTTATTTTAAATCGCAGTCTATATTTAATCAAAAAAATACATAAAACTGATATTCAGCTTGGTCGGTCCGACATAGTTTTTATGACCGGAATCTACAAATTTGCCGCATTTATTCCGAATAAACTTATCAAAGCTCAGATAAGCATACCCCAATCCCAACTCCGCCTCCAGACTCCAGCGTTTACCGATAAGCCACTGATACCCGTAAGAAATTCCCGCACCGGCCAGCCAACCGTCATAGCGATATTTTTTCAATCCTCCGTTATATTTACCATAATGAGCATGTACTCCCCAGAAATGCCCTGCAAAACGCCGGCACGCCCAATAACGCCATTCGGGTTGTATCAGCCAGTTCATAATCTTTTTATTATCCCGAAACTTAAAAGGATTATAAGTTCCTATCAGGTCTATTGTCATTTTAGGCGCAATTCCCACTTCCGCGCCCAAATTCAGTGTTGTCGTCGCCCAATATACGACATTTGTCTTCACTGCGACATCCTGCCCGAATACCGTTATAGCGACCAACAAAAACACCGTGGTTAAAACACTTTTCATAGACTGCAATATTTTAAATATAAGCTAATAAGCAACCGGAAAATTCCAACTTCCACTCAATGATAAGTTATCCACTCCCAATAGCGGTAAATTCAACGGGGTGCTAATGGTAATATTCTTTATCGGATTCAAGACTAAGTTTAGGATTGTACCTGAAATAATCCCTCCCAATATTCCGTCGATATTGGCGATCTGTCCTAACTGTACGCTAACCGTTAAGGAATGGTTACCGTCGGTCTGCTGGGTATAGGATTTCAACCCAAGGTCCAAAAATGAATAATCGGCTTTATACCTTCGGTTTATACCCGGAGTATAAGAAAGAGGATCGGTAATGTCCACAAAAACACCGCCCAACACCAACGAATTATCGATCACCCCGTTCCACAACAATCCGCTGATCAGCCCTTCTTTTATCACATGAATTTTCTGAATATCGAAAAGCCCGGAAAAACCTTTTATATAAAGACATTTTTGGGCAAAAAACTGATCGGACGAAAAATCATACCGGAAACCGTTCACTCCGGAATATTTTTCCTGAACCGTTAAATTAAAATCGACGGATTTAGGAAAATCTTTAATGCTGACGATTGCCGTATGAGCATCGGCCGATTCCCAGGGATTCAGCAATGCCCCCAACACTCCCAATAAACCTCCCTGGTTTTCGTTTGCAGCCAATGCCGTACCGATCTGATCGACCAATTTTTGCAAAAAAAGATTATACAACGCATCCGTTACAGGCTGAACCAATTTTTCCACGATAGGATTGACAACGGCATCGATACCTCCCAGCGTGGCAAGCACTAGGCTCGAAACATTCTGGCCGACCACAGCCTTGATCTGAGTGGTCAGCAATCCCCGGACGGTCGTCTGCAGAATATTTCGGTAGCCGATCTGGGTTACAATGTTATTCACCAATTGATTTAAAGCTGTCTGGGCATCTACTAAATTCCGGTGGACATTCTCGAAACCGATGATTCGCTGCAATAAAATCGACGGATTAGGATTTGCATTGCTGAAATTTGCCTTTGCCCAATAATATTCTGTATTGCTTTTAAATTCCGCAGGCGGCAGAAGAATCCGGGCACTGCTATAATTTACCGTATAATTCTGTAATACTTCGCTGTAATTTACAGAAGAGCCGGATAAGGCATAAGGGAAAAGAGATTTTTCCACATTCCCAAGAAAAACAGCTATATACGAGCCGCGGGGAAGCGTATCGCGCACCGTTCCCAAAGGCCAGACTGCCGTTGTTCCGGGCATTAATACAATCCGGGTTTTCACGAACTCTCCCGTAGATTTATATACGATATAGCGAACATGCTGTACTCTGGCATCGGTTCCGCTGACAGCAGCACGGGTATCCGGTAAACCGTTCGAAAAAGAAGCGACAAAATAGCCTTCCGGCACAGCCTGTTCCTGCCCTCCGGAGCATTCCGGCCCAACCGGGAAGTTCTCTTCATCGGCAGATTTATCGCATCCGGTCAATGCAAACAAAGCCCATAGGCCGCATATATAAAAATACAATTTCATGCTTTCATCATTGATTAATTCACTCCATCCCAGGAGTCGTCATCCAGATCGATCGTCCTGCTGATTTCAAAACCGATATTTATCAGGCTATAACTACCGGTGATATTCACCGTTCCGTTCGGCAATAAAATAATGCTGTTACTCTGCGATACCTCCGAATCGGGTACGTTGATCGTATAAGTTTCCGTGGTGGAATCGTATTCCACGATCAGATAATATTTCGACTTATTCACATTCAGCGTCGGAAGCAATATTGTCGTAAAATTTACGCTCCCGGAAACCGGAATAAGTTTCTGGATCACCCGGCTATCCTGATCGCCGGGAACTTGCACGGCAACAGCCACCGTATCGTTTACCTGTATGGATTTCACCATTTTTTCCGCAGTCAAAGTCATAGACTTCACATATCCCGGAATATTGGTAACCGAAACATTCAGGCCACTGACAAACCGCTTTAATTGTCCGCTTAAACTGATATTTGTAGTTTCTCCCGGTGTAAATACCGTTCCGATCGGAATCCCGTTCTGCGAAGCGGTCAGGACACAAGTAAAAAATTCAGGTACTCGTGCCGGTGATTTCGGCATAAACCTGAAATTAGCCAGACTCGAAGGAGCGGGCTGTACGGCCAACTCCACCAAATTAGAAACAGCACCGGGCGAATAATAATTATAGTCGCTTTGCCGATAACCGATCACCAAAACTTTATATGTAAAAGATTTGGCCAATTTAAGCGAAAGGGATTCTGCCGGAAAAGCATTCACATCCCATTGACGGGCAAAATTCCAGGCCGGAATAAAATTATCCGCCCGGCTATCCGGCAATGCTGTATTCAATTTCTGAAAAGGTAACACCAATATCCTGCTTACCGGAGAAGCGGCAGCCCGGCTATCCGGCAATGCTTCGGAAACAGCAGCCTTTCCCACCGTAATCTCAATTGGGACAAGACCGTCCCCCTCCTGTTCCGGAACCTCCAAACGGGAGCATGCAAACAAAAACAGGACAGTGATTCCCGGAATCCCAATACGCCGTATTCCTCTTCTCATAATCTGAATATTATATCATCTTCATAAAACACAACCTCTCCCCTCACTCCGATTGTTTTCAAATAAGTTTTCCGGAATACTTCTTCCGAAATATCCCGGAAAACGAACGTCCCAATTATTGTATTACTAAATTGTGAATGGTGTTCCAACTGGGATCGATCGAAAGAACAATCACCTGGTCTTTCAATAAATCTATTGCGGAATCATCATCTCCGGTATCGGGAGTGCCGCCCCCGGTCGTATCGCCTTTGCTGACTTTTCTTCCCAACGAATAGAAATGATTGGCAGTAAGGTTCAGGGTGGAACTCGCTCCGTCCACAACCGTCCATGCTTTTAAGAGATTATTGCTCGCATCGTACAATCCCAGGCTCAACGTCACACTCCCCACAGGCAACAAAAATCTGCCGAAAAGCTGAGAATTGGCTACCTTCACCACTCCCTGGGCCGTCAGGTCGTTACCGGAGTAAACGCCTTCTGCCGTTACAGTCTGGCCGGATAAATCCGCATCGATAAGATTATAAGCCACGCCGGTGGGAACTGCCCCGACACCATTTGCCAACCCCACCTGGGTATCGGCATTCGAGACCGTGAGGCGCAGATATTTCACCGTAGTATTGTTCAGCATGGCAGGGACATTCTTAAAATACCCCAATACTCCCGCTACCTTACGGGTCATTTGCATACTGACACGTACCCCCTCCGAAGTCACCATCGCAGCCTGCAAACCGGCAAAAATTTCCGATTCATTGCCCGGGGCGGTGATCGTTGCCATCATCTCCCCGATCTTAGTCGTTCCGGCAACCGGAGACGTCAGCGTATAATTATCGGTCGCTTCCCTTCCCACCAGCAAGAATTCATAATCTCCGGCTACCAGCTTATCGTTATCCGGAACGGTAAAACGCATAAAAGTACTCCCCTTAGTCCAATTCGGTACATTATACGTCTTCAAATAAATATAATCCGTCCCATTGTTCTGGAACACATAAATATTTACCCGTTCCACCTCCTGCACAGCTTCCTGGCTATACAACGGCCGGCTACGTGCAAGCACGCCCTTCGTCGGCTCATTTACGGCAGACAGTTCAAACACTTGTCCGCTCTCCGGATCCGACAATCCGTCTTTCCCGTCCGAGCAGGCAGCCATCATCATACCCACAACTGCCATCAAAATAATTTTTTTCATAGTTTTCATTCCGTTTTAATTTAATTAGCTCATCGTTATATCCATATCATGAAGTTTAGTCCATGCCCCATCCGCTGCCGTCCACACCTCAACCCCGCCATCCAGCTTAAAATTCAGCCTGAATGCAGTAACTTCGTTCCGTTTTACAGTTACGTTAAAATCAGGAATGAACATAAACGGCAAATCGGCATCTTTGGTATATAAAGCCAAACGTACGACTGAAATCTTTCCGGTCATTGTCGGGGCAAGGCTCAATAATCCATTCACAGAAGGAGAAAGGTTGCCGGTAAATGTTTTTTGTACAACGGTTTCGTCCCGATATTCCCCGTTTTGATCTACATTCCGATAAATCCCGGACACCCGGCACTCAATCCGGTCCACCGAATCCGGCAAATTTTCCAGTAAAAGATAAAGTACCCCTTTCGTGCGCTGCAACTCCGCATAAGCAGTAAGATGATCCGGTGTCAATTCGATGGTATCGGATAACAGATAAACATCCGCACCTTCCATTCCGGTAGGGTGTAAATCATAGGAAAGTATCCCGTCACGGTCTAATGCCGCTCTATCATCATTTCCAAAAGCACTCAGGATATAACGTCCCGGCGGAATCCCGACCAAATCCAGCACTTGTTGTTTATCATCATTTGCAACAGTATAAGCCGGAACATGCTGTACAATCGCTCTCGTTTCCTCATTGCGTAAATAATACATCAGCGTCGGGACATAAGCATTGAATGGTAGCTGCTCGTCTTTTAACGGCCACCCCGGAATATTCCCTGCATTTGTATAGTTTTTATCCTTTACGCCGAAAGTTACCTCATAAACGACGGGACAATCCCCACTCCCTTTTTCTTTCAGGCAGGAAACACATAGAAACGACAGTGTCAATAGAAAAACATACAAAACACTCCTGTTGTCCGGCTTTTTCCCAAAAAATACATTCCTTTCTGCAACTATTTTTATACCCTGCCTCATCTCATTTTATTTTCTTCTCTTAGGAACGCAGGTTAAACACGGGGAGTTTTATTATTTAACATAAATATTATATGAATACCTGAATCTATCATTAAATTTCAAAAAAAGATAACACATATCCGAAAAACGCATTCTGAACGCAGCTCCTTGAAGAATCTATCAAAAAATCATTTTATATTTTCGTTTCGAATGAACGATCCGATACACCTCTTTTACGGCATTTATCCCCACAGATCGTCGTCAAACAGTGCATTCCACCGGAAATTATATTGCCGTTGCCCGGATTTTTTGTATCTTAGCAGCTTGAAATTAAAACGAACAAATTATGTTTCCACAGGACGAATTCAAAAAATATGCATTAAAACATAAAGGGATCAGCAGCCTGTCCCTGCATCGGATGGAATCGGCAACCGCCAGTTATATTACTCCCAACATCATCGAAGAGCGGCAGTTGAACATCGCCAGTATGGACGTATTCTCACGTTTGATGATGGACCGGATCATTTTCTTAGGGGTACCGATCGACGATGATGTATCGAACATCATTATGGCGCAGTTATTATTTCTGGAATCGACCGATCCGGGAAAAGACATTCAAATCTATTTCAACAGTCCGGGAGGCTCTATTTATGCCGGATTAGGCATTTACGACACCATGCAATACATCAATTGCGACGTAGCCACGATATGCACCGGCCTGGCCGCTTCCATGAGTGCCGTACTGATGACTGCCGGAACAAAAGGGAAACGTTCCGCCTTAAAGCATTCACGCATCATGATCCACCAGCCTATGAGCGGAGTGCAGGGTCAGGCTTCGGACATCGAGATCACCTCGCGCGAAGTGCAGAAACTGAAAAAAGAACTCTATACGATCATTGCCGAACATTCCGGACAACCTTATAAAAAAGTGGAAAAAGATTCCGACCGCGACTATTGGATGACGGCAGAAGAAGCGAAAGAATACGGTATGATCGATACCATTTTAACCAGAGAGAAAAAATAAGAATGAAAATGCAAGATAAATGTTCTTTCTGCGGAAGGTCGCGTAATGAAGTCAATTTGCTGATTGCCGGAACCGACGGCTATATTTGCGATGAATGTGCGACACAGGCTTTCGATATCGTCCGGGAGGAAATGAAAAACAGGTCTGCTCTGGATCTGGAACAGATCGAAGTGAAGAAACCGATTGAAATCAAAGCCTTCCTCGACCAATATGTCATCGGACAGGACGAAGCCAAAAAACACCTTGCCGTAGCTGTTTACAATCATTATAAGCGGCTGCTCCACAAAGCCGGAAAAGACGACGTCGAAATTGAAAAATCGAATATCGTCATGGTGGGACGCACCGGAACAGGGAAAACCCTGCTGGCACGTACCATTGCCAAAATGCTCCACGTTCCGTTCACGATCGTGGATGCAACCGTACTGACAGAGGCCGGATATGTAGGTGAGGATATCGAATCGATCCTGACCCGCTTACTTCAGGCAGCCGACTACAATGTGGAAGCCGCCGAAAAAGGAATCGTTTTTATCGACGAGCTGGACAAAATCGCCCGGAAAGGAGATAATCCTTCGATCACCCGCGACGTAAGCGGCGAAGGCGTTCAGCAAGGACTGCTGAAACTACTGGAAGGTTCTGTCGTGAACGTTCCCCCACAGGGAGGACGGAAACATCCCGACCAGAAAATGATCCCGGTAAATACAAAGAATATCCTATTTATTTGCGGTGGAGCTTTCGACGGCATCGAAAAGAAGATTGCAGCCCGGATGAATACAATGGTAGTCGGTTTCAATGCAAGCAAGGCAAAAGAACAGATCGATCGCGAGAACCTGTTGCAATATATCGCTCCGCAAGATTTAAAATCTTTTGGACTGATCCCGGAAATTATCGGACGCCTTCCGGTGCTCACCTATCTCGAACCGCTCGACCGTCAGGCTTTACGGAACATTCTCACCGAACCTAAAAACGCAATTATCCGGCAATATGTCAAACTGTTCGAACTCGACGGCATTACGTTGAAATTCGACGAAGAAGTTTATGAATATATTGTGGACAAAGCCATTGAATTCCGTTTGGGAGCACGCGGCTTACGCTCGATTTGCGAAGCGATCATGACCGATCTTATGTTTGAAATCCCTTCGCAAAACAAAGATAGTGTCACCATCACCAAAGCTTATGCCGAAGAAAAAATGAACCGGGTGAACATGCAAAAATTAAGAGCATAAAACCTCTGTATCTATCATAAAAAAGCGAATCTAATAGATTCGCTTTTTTATTTTATCGCTTAACGTGACCGTTCACTTCAACATCATATAAGGAATTTTTGAAAGTCCTTCTCCCAGCTGATTGAGCCCTTTTTCAAGTTTTCCTTTTAACATCATTTTCAGCATCATATTCAATTCTCCATGGAATGTCAGTTTCATTCGGGTATCGTAAGGACCGTTTTCCAATAACTGTATCCATAAATTAAAATCGAAAGGTACACTATCATCCCCCCCCAATTTGATCATTTTCGGATGTTCTTTCTCGATAATCTTTACTCCCATTTCCCCCATATCCTTCAACTTAATAAAACAAGTGTCTTCTGTAAAACGCGTCCCCTCGACCTGTTCCGAAATCTTATCCAGCTGTTCACTTTGTCCCAAACCGAATTGCCTGGCCATTTCTATCAATTTACCGATACGGCTGAAATCGGAAAGAAAACTATACACATCGTGTATCGGACAATCAATTTTATAAACTTCGCTTGCAATTTTTGTTGTTGCCATAATTAAAACCTGAAAATATACCTATATTGCTACACTCATTCGACGCCAGTGGCACATTATTGATAGGTTTCCGGGCTTAATCTCCATTCTTTCAATTTCTCCACCTGATCTTCGTGCACATATCCGGTCTTTACGGCCAAGTCGATCATGGCATTATAATTACTCAAAGTGGTTAGTTCGCATCCGGCACTTTTAAAATTATCTTCCGCCTTCTTAAACCCGTAAGTAAAAATAGCAACCATTCCCAGCACTTCACAGCCTCCGTTCCTTAATGCTTCCACAGCCTGTAAACTGGAACCTCCCGTAGAAATCAGGTCTTCGATCACCACCACTTTCTGGCCTGCCTTATATTCTCCTTCGATCAGGTTTTCCAAACCATGACTCTTAGCAGAAGAACGCACATAGATAAAAGGCAATCCCAATTCCTGCGCCACCAGAACACCCTGCGCAATAGCTCCCGTTGCAACTCCCGCAATCACTTCTGCCTGAGGATATTTCTCCCGGATAACAGCAGCAAACTGCTCCCGGATATAAGTACGCACCTCCGGATAAGACAAGGTCTTACGGTTATCGCAATAAATCGGCGATTTCCAACCGGAAGCCCAGGTAAAAGGATGGGTCGGCTCCAATTTTATTGCTTTAATATCTAACAAATAGGATGCCACTTTTTCTGCAACTGTATTCATTTTTATTTATTTTTGTAATGTTATTATTAAATTCAAATTCTAAAATACAAATGTATAAAGTATTTTTTAAAGAGAGTTGTTTTTTACTGACCGATGACCAAAATTTGTTAAAAGAAGGAACAATTTCTCTGGTACACCAAAACTTCAACACAACGAAGAACTTCATTATCAACCTACGCCAACAGAGAGAAAAATTCAAAGCCGTCATTTACCACGATGATCTGGAAGACCTTTTCGGTATATTCAAATCCTGCTTTCTATACGTTAAAGCCGCCGGAGGGGCTGTCCGGCAAGAAAACGGGATACTCATGATAAAACGGTCGGGAATGTACGATTTGCCTAAAGGCCACGTAGAAGCCTGCGAAACCGTAGAAGCCTGTGCAATTCGCGAAGTAGAAGAAGAATGCGGGGTCAGGCAGGTAAGCATCACCGGCCCTCTGGCGACCACACTGCACATTTATCCCCGGCACAACGACTGGTTCCTAAAGAAAACCTATTGGTACAATATGACTTGTCCGGCCGGACAAACCCTCACCCCGCAAACAGAAGAAGACATAGAAGAAGTTTTCTGGTTTCCGGTCGGTGAATTGGAATCGGTATTTCAGCAAACCTATCCTTCTTTAATCGAAGTGATGGAAAAAATAAAAAACGGGCAATAAATCACTTCCCGTTTTTTTCTTTTTCGAGAGCCACCCGGCAAACCCGTTCTATTTCCGGATATTGCCCCGCCAATTTTCCCGGAACGAACAACGATAATATATTTTCCAATCCCGGAACGATCGAATCGATAAAATGCACTTTTCTTTCGTACAATCCCCGCAAACCGAATGCCCCCATTGCCTGCAAAAGCCGGATAAGCACAAATGGATAATACATCGCCCGGAACTCTCCGGCATCCACACGCCGGAAACACCCCAGCCCCCGGATATAATCGTCTAACAATTCTTCCCGCTGTCCATCGGGAATCCGTGCAATGGCATCGTACAACAACGAAGCCACATCATACGGCAAAGCTCCCCGGCGGCCTCCCTGATAATCGATAAACCACACCTCTCCCCCTTTCACCATAATATTTCTCGACTGGAAATCACGGAACATAAAACTATGGGTATCCGCCCGGCAAAGCAAATCCGTCAACGCTTCAAAATCATTTTCCAAAGCCTGCTCCGACGCCTCCACTCCCGCTAAACGCAAAAAACAATATTTAAAATAATTCAAATCCCACATTATACACCGGGCATCGAACACCGGGCGGGGCAAACATGCCGAATAATCCAGCCCCTCTCCCCCCTGCAACTGAAATCGTAATAACTCCGCTAAAGCTTTCCGGTAGAGTTCCATAATCCGCTCATCCAACTCTTCACCTTTCCGGCTTTCCTCTACCATGTCCAGCAACATCTTATTCCCCAAATCTTCCTGTATATACACCGATTCATCTTCCGATACCCCATACACTTCCGGAACATGCAGCCCCTTCCGGCGAAAATGTTCCGTAAAGCGAATAAAAAGCCGGTTTTCCTGAATATTCCGGTGGTAAGCGGCAATATACGAATCCTCTTTTTGCCAGACTCTAAAATATTTTCGTGCCGAACCGGAAGCCGGTAAAGCATCTATTTTCGTAGCAAAGCTTCCGAAGCATTTTTCAAACAAGCTCAATATTTCATTTTCCATATTCTAAATCCGACAGACCGTTTAATAATTCAAAAATCCCCCTTACCGCGCCGCAATATATATTTTCCTTTCCACGATTTCAACGTTAGAAACGACCGGACAAAGATACATTATCGTTATCAGATCTCCCCGGTATATATTCGCTTATTTTTACCGTTCCCGGAATGACCGGAACAAAACAGAAAAGCCGTGGTATTATGCCACGGCTTTTCTAATCATTCTACTACAATTATATTTTCTCATCCAAAGGTGTAGCTATTTCGGAAATATCGATTTGTAAGCCGGTTTGTGTAGGATTTACGATCAACCATATCTTACTCAAAGCCGGTTTTAAACTACCGTATTCTAACCAGTCGGAAGGATAGGGAATATCGTACGGAGCATCCAAAGATGTCCCGGCAGGAATCGTATAATTAAATACCTGCCCGCCGACTTCCGCCCAAATTCTGACCTCGATATCGGCAGCTGTAACATACCTTGCCACAGAATATGTTACCGGTATATCCTGTGTCCTGAGATAAATTGGAATATAAGACAAATTCCCCGGAAGCGTTGAAAACACCCGCTGTATCGCCAACTTCTGCCAGGGAGTTCGAATTGTGGCTTGTACCTCCGGCTTTTCCGGCACGCAAACAATGGCCGATTCAGAAATCAGCAATAAAGATACTGCAAAATAAAATAATTCTTTTGTCAGGACAGTTCGCAAACCATCCGCCCGTACCATGTTTGTTCAATGCCACATAACAGCAGCACGGCAAATCGCTTTGCCTTCATTACAGATCGCCATATCATATTTTCCGTTATCAGCCTCCCTCTTGTACAACATGAGTTTCATCCCATATTTGCCTTCAGACTGGTAGGCGATTTCGAAACGTTTGATATCTTTTGTCTTGAACAGGTCAAGATCAAACAGGTCTAGAAGATGTTCCATATACTTGATACTGTTCAGGTGGCCGTTGATATCAAGGTCGCTGTACTTAATGAAATAAGGAACCCCTTCCGTCTCATTCTCCACAGCCGCAATCTTTCCCGGCTTTTCTATCGGGCAGGGGCGATCTGTGACATAAGCGCTCAACCTGGCGATATCCAACAAGGTCGGCCGGCGTGTTTCCACATCGATAGCCGCCCAAATAGAACGGGCGTAACCGAATGTCTTACCGTTGCCATCCACCAGTTCGAAACAACGGCTGGTAAAGAGACGGCCGACTTCATCCACCCAGGTATAAAGAGTTATAGGTTCGGACATGGCTGGATATTCGATCATTTCGATCGCCAGACGGGAAAGAACCCAAGCCGTATGCCGTTCTGACATATCGTTGAAACCGAATCCGCGTTCAGCAGCATGGCTGGATGCGACATGTATCAGATAGTTTCCGATCATCGGTATCGTTACACGTCCACGAAAATCCAACAGGTACGGTTCCGTGACGAAATGAAATTCCCCTATTTTGCTTTTATCTTTATCCATGATTCTTTTCTGTTGGGGCAGTTCGCAAACCACCCGTACGTTATTTTTTTTCCTGCAACTTACGTTCCATTTCGGCCAACATATCGCTCAAACGCTCGACACGGCTTTTTGTGATCGCAACGCGACCGGAACGGATGAACTGCAAGACACCGATCGTTTTGCTCAACTCCCTGAAAAGGGCTTGCGTCTCATCGTAATGACCACTCTTTTCGAGAACGACACACGTTTCGTTCATTTCCAGAATACGGGCGTTATATTTGCGAATCAGATCCTCGACCGTCCCCATCTTGATAAACAGCTCGGTGCTCAGCTTATAAAGGGCGATCTCCTGGAAAACCAGATCTTCATCCGTATTGTAGTAAGCCTTCAAGATATCCACCCGTTTGTCGATCTGCTTCACAACCTTGTCGATCATATCTTCATCAGCAAATGTCGTGATCGTAAATTTATGTATACCCTGTATGGCGGAAGGTGAAACGGAAAGCGTCTCGATGTTCAACTGCCGACGCGTAAAGATAATCGTAATCTGGTTCAGAAGACCTACTGTATTCTCTGAAAAGATAATAACGGTATATAATTTTTTTGTTGTCATAGCTTCACCTCCTTACTTATCTCCTAATATCATGTTCGTTACGCTTCCTCCGGCAGGCACCATCGGATATACCATACCACACGTTTCCACATTAGCGACCAACACAAACGCTCCGTTATGGTTCAACATCTCGGCAATAGCCTCATCCAGTTCCTCCC
>OGOU01000246.1_pt1 | contig 53573 bp, 11 predicted proteins | sample 1552721 | NCBI WGS metagenome assembly OGOU01 (sample SAMEA2580176, study PRJEB22360) | human gut metagenome | biome: human gut; feature: human-associated habitat; material: faeces | place: Denmark | collected 2008/2010
CAAATTACCCGACCCCCAACACCCAACACGGAGCCAAGTTCTCGAGCAGATATATGAACAAGACGCGTACACTAAAGAACACAAGAAAAAAGGTGACAAACTACCCAGTCGTTTGTCACCATATGCGGAAGGGGATCACTATGTCGCTATCAAGGAATCGAGATGTAGCACGCGCAGAACACGTGCAAAACGGCAAAGGTCACATGTATCGCGATCTGCTCTTGACTGAAGATCAGATCCACGGCGAACTTACCTATGTATCGAGCATCACGCTTGAACCAGGCTGCTCGATCGGCGTGCACACGCACTCAGGCGACAATGAAATGTACTATATCTACGAAGGCACCGGCACCTACACCGATGGCGATGAAACTTATCCTGTTCAAGCAGGTGATGTCCTGTTTTGCAACGATGGAGAGACTCACGGGATCGCGAACGAAGGCAATGCTCCCCTGCGTTTTGTTGCCCTGATGCAGGCAACCGCATAGTTCGAGCAATACAATGGTGCACATATTTGAAAGCCACGGTACTGAAGGATCAGCGCCGTGGCTTTAGTTTTGCAAAATCACATGCTTATAATTTGGGTAAGTTGCCATATACCCCTTGCCGATGGCCAACTCGTACGATATTGATCACGATTTCGTCATCAAGAATCTGTCCAAGGATTCTATACGAGCCAACTCGCCAACGCCATCCGTTATCCGATCCTTGAATCGGCTTTCCTCCTTGTATTGCGCGAGGATCGATGCAATCATCCAGGTTCTTCTCCACCCAAGACAAGAGCATTGCACGCTGTTTCTGCGGAATATTGCGCAGACCCTTTTGAGCTGGCTTGGTCCAACGTACACGCCAGCTCATTCAGCCATCATGGCCATACGCTTGACCTCTTCTGTTGTGTACCATGTGCCGTCGTCTTCTGCTATAGCCTCTTGAAACGCAAGCAGATCTGCAGCATCCTCGACGTACTCTAAAGCTGCCTCGCGTACAACCTCCGAAAAGCTCTTCCCCATAAAGTCGGCATACGCCTGTATCCAATCGCGTTCTTCGGGGGAAAAACGGATCGCTGTTGAAACCATAGCCATGATGCCCACCTCATTCGAGTTTTCAATCGCACTACGATGTAGTGCGATTATCTCATGGGTAGATTCACGCGTCAACAAAGGCATTGCGCACATATAATCGCTCCTTCTAAAACATCTTTGAGTCGATGATTTCAGAAAGACCTTATGAAAAGTTGAAGAAGAGCTCGCGTTATTTCGTACGTGAGCTTACAGAAATTTGAAATATGCAGATGAGCACTAAATTTAGAGCGATATAAGTGGCATCTCTTTGTTTTGACTTCTATCTAAAATGGAGGTAGGATGCGTCTTGAGGTTTCAAGCTAGGGTGCCACCTAGCTAACGCCGCATTTATTTTGGATGCGGTTGCCTATCAGTTCCGCCGCCTGTATTGGCGGCGGTCCTGTATAGGTGGTCTATTTGCGCTTCAGACGCGATTTGCGGCGCGCAACAGGATGCTGCACAGCCGCGATCGGATAAAGTTCGACGCGTTGTCCCAAAAGCGGAAGGCGACGCTCGGAAACGAGCGGCATAGAAGAACCTGAAGGCTGCAGATGTGCAATAGGTGCATCCTGAACAACTGACTGCGACTGTGTTTTGCCTATTGTCCGAGAATGATATTCCAGATATGCAACAGACATCCCTTGAGCAGCCGGTGCTTGCGTACAATCGTTGATGCTTTGCTTCGATTTAGCTGTTGTTTCACGCGAAACACGAGGTGAAGAAAGCTTCATGGGCTTCAATTTCTGCGTAGGCATGGGTGTGGCAGAAAGCTCCATCGGGGCTAGAGAAAGCGTTTGCAAACCAACCGATTGCTTTTGTAAATCTACGCGTTGGAGCGGTTGTTTCTCGCACGGCTGCGCTGGCAGCGCAAGCAGCGGAGAACGCCCGAGAGGGGTCGTTTTCATCCCAAGGCGCTGAGACCCCAGGGGAACGCGTGGCGTCGGCAGAGGCGGGATCTCCTGCTCGGGTACTGGGTTTCTAGGTGCCCCGAGGAAGGTGACCGGCGAACGCAGTGGTGTGTTTAAGAGTGAGTTTTGCGTTTTAGTCATAGGGCAAGCCTATCAGGTGCACAGCAAACACGTGAGCCGCAACGTAAAACCTCCAAACTATCATCACGAATGAATGGGGTATGAGAAAGGGCACCACGTGGTGCCCTTTATCTTGTTCGTATGCGATTTAGCGCTCGTGCGCTCTATGAGCGATTATTGATTTTGCTCACGCGTATTCTTCCTGCGACGAATGAGGAAGAAGATTCCGAAGCAAACCACGAGCAGCAGGCCAATGGTGAGCAGCCAGCTGAGCCAAGAGCTGGAATGATCAGCTGCTGCCAGCGGGTTCTCATCATCGAGAATCTCAGTGCCTGCAGCTTCGTCGATCGCACCAGCGGCTTCATCAGCTACCGCTGCATCGTCTGCCACATCGCCCTCTGCGGGGTCATCTTCAGTCTCACCTGCGCCGCCTGCGAGAGGAGTCTCATCATCGGCAATGGTGGTTTCACCAGGAGTGGTGGTGCCGTTTACGGGACCAGGGTTAGGCGTAACGTTACCGGGCTCGTTGGTGCCTGGCGTGGTGGCTGAACCATTGCCGCCCGTGTTGTCATCGTCCTCGCCCGGAGTCGGAGCGGGATCGTCGGGACCAGGGGTCGGCGTTGGGTCATCGGTGCCCGGCGTTGGGTCGGGCTCTACTGCTTCCCAAAGCGCCGTGTAAACAACATCGCCCGAAACCGTAGAAGCGGGCTCGGTGGACCAACCAACGAACTTATAGCCGGTACGAGTAGGCGTGCCTGAGAACTGCGGTGTAGCAACACCACCCAGCAAGCCCGAGGTAACTTGATCGGCAAAAGCTGCGCCATTCGCACCATCGGTATAGGTGATGGTGTAGGTTGGCTCTTCGCTATCGGCAACGCCATTGCCGTTCACATCTGCCGCCCAAAGCGCGGTGTAGATGATGCGTCCGAGACTATCGGCAGCAGTTGGATCGACCGTTCCAGCAGGGCTGGATGACCAACCTGCGAAAATATAACCCGAACGAACTGGCGTTTCGCCCGTGAACTGCGGCGTAGCAAGACCACTCAACAGCCCCGTAGTGATCTGGTCAGCAAAGACCGAACCATTCGCTCCATCGGAATAGATAACAGAGTATCGAGCCTCATCGACATCCGCGATGCCATTGTTGTTCGCATCGACTTCCCAACGAGCTATGTAGTAGATGTTACCGAACTCATCTGCAGCAGCCGGGTCGACCGTCTGCGCAAGCGCTGGCGACCAACCAACAAAAACATAACCCGTCATGGTCGGAGCGGGACCTGCGAACTGAGGCGTATCAAGCCCACCCAGAACACCTGGAGTGGTTTGAAGCGTTGCACCTGTTACATCATTAATAAAGATGATGGTGTAGGTTTCTTCTTCACTATCGGGAATGTTGTTATTGTTCTTGTCCTCAGCCCAGATTGCGGTGTAGATCGCGTTGCCGGTGATAACATCGGCTACCGCAGGAGACCAGCCTTGGAAGATATAGCCCGCGCGCTCTGGTGCTCTATAGAGCGGCGTGGCGGTGTTTACGAGAAGGTTCGAGATGACATAATCGCCGAACGCCGTGCCACCAACACCATCGGTATAGGTAACGCTGAATTTGGCTTCATCTTCGTCGGCTACACCATTGCCGTTCGAATCCAACTTCCAAATGGCGTTGATGATCATATCCCCGAGCACGACCTCGGCGTTGTTATCCCAACCGCTGAAGACGTACGTATTGCCATCGATCACGATGCTGGAAGGCCTTGAAACGGGGAATGTTGGCGTGCCCGTGCCACTTTCTATACCAGAGATGACCTGGTTTTCAAAGACCGTTCCACCCTGACCATCGGTATAGGTGACCGTGTAGGTTCTTACCCAAACCGCGTAAAGCCATATATTGTCATCCATGATGATGGAGTCGCCTTCTTTATAAGAAGCAACATCATCCATCGGATAGCGACTCCAGCCGATGAATTTGTAGCCTTTCTTGACGAAGTCGCAGCCCTTAACAATGGCGCTGGTGTTTTCTGCGAAAACTTCAGGATCACCATACGGGACATTGTCGACCGCGTAAACGAGCTCAACTTTATTTGCAATCTCCCAAACCGCGTAGAGCGTGATCGCATAGGAATCGTTTTCAGAGACGGTGACCGTATCGCCTGCCTTGAGATAAGGAGGCAGCAGGCTTGAATTCGTGCTCCAGCCTACAAAGTTATAACCCTCACGCGTAGGCACCGCATCAGAGATGGTAAACGTATATTCGTTTTCCGTGCTGACCTCAGTGAGGGACTCAGGTGCGTTCGAACCGCCCATTGCATCGAAATTAACGGTGAATTGGTTTGCTGCCGGACCGTACGTTGCCACGATATAGATGGTTTCACCATCCATGCATTCTATGCCATCACGATCGAAGCCGTATACCTCCGCACCAAGATTCAGACTCTTGGTCCAACCACGGATCTCGTAGCCATTCCTCAGGAACGTCAACAAAGCATCACGTTCAATCAGAACATCGCCCATGCTGATCATATGGCTAGCAGCAGTGCTAGCATGAGAATCGCCCATGGTGCAAACGAAGGACACGGAGTCGCTATGACCGATCTCATATCCATCGGTGAATTCTTGTCCTTGATAGAGAATCTTGAAAGAAAGATTAACGCGATGGGGAGAATCGGCCGCGGGCTTGATCGTAGCTTTCTCTTCTACCTGCGTTGTGGAAAACTCGGTTGCATTAGAATCGCTCGATGCCACAGGATTGCTGGTAGAGTTTTCCACATTCGTATTTTTATTAGTATCGAGCGCGGAAGATGCGCCTTCAGATTTTTGAGCACTAGAATTTCCAGGGACAGCTTCAACACCCGGAACTTGAGCGGAATCGCTCGGAACAGAAACAGCTTCAACCGCAGGAGTAGCTTCTGCCACCACAGCGGGTTGGTCGATAAGGGTTTGCGTAGGCTCGCTCGATTGAGCCTTAATATCTTCTGCGAACGCAACGCCTGGAGCGCTGAGCGAGAAGGCAACTAAGAATAAAGAAACAGCCACAACAATTGCATGGGCGACGAAGCTGTTTTTCGCCTTGCTAATTTTTTTCATGGCTCTCTCCTTTCTTCACACGAAAATCACCATTATCAACTGCACTTTTTACGTCTTGCCGCCTCTTTTGTACAGGAGCGTTTGAGCGCGCGCAAAATGCAAGCGCCTTATTCTACCATCTTTTTCGCGATTTGCCCATAGCGATGTCATAGCGTTATGAAGATGAAATCGCATTGTGGGAGTTGAGACACGAAAAAATGAGATTGCGTCATAGACACTTGCATAAACTTTTCAGGACTGCGCGACCGGCTCTTTTCTTGTCCAAAACGAGCATAGACACCGTAAAGAATGAAACCCCAGCAAGCCAGCAAAACAGCTGCGCATAAAGAGCCGGAGCAGAGCATGCAAATCCTCCTAAAACTAAGGATCTACGAGAAGGTTTTTTGGCGACAAATGAGGCGCCTCAGAAAGGTTCATTTGCAATGAAGAATTTAGGTTTTCCACATTCGCTGGAACGGTAATTATTTTCTCAGCAAATGCGCGATCATGGACTCCTCTGCCCCAGATTGGAGACAGGCGCGCATCCAAGACGATCCTTCGCGATCTTTTGCCTCTCAAAAATGTGGAAAACTATGCTTTGCGGCGATCGTGTATTCAGACGAAGCGAGTCCCTCGCGGATCTTGTGGAAAAAGATGCTAGCACCTCTGTTTCAAGGTGCTAGCACCCCCTTATTCGCCCTCGTTTTTGGCGCTGCATGATCGATTCATCCCTTCCCCAAAAAGAAAAAAGCAACGCTCATGTACATTGAGCAACTGGAAAAGACAAGACAAAGAATCGCTCGATACAGCAAGGCTCACTTCAAACAGTGAAGTGAGCCTTGCGGCAGCGAGTGCAACCACATCCCTATTGTTTTCGAAGCCTCTGAGAGCCTCTCAGCACGCCGAAACCCTTATAGAACATCAACAACCTAGTTGATTACCTCTGCTTGAGCCTCTGAGAGCCTCTAAGCGCGTGGATGAAAACTTCGTAAGGGAGGTTTTGATGCACGCGTACGAGAGGTGCGCTGCTCCTGGCAAGGCAAAAAGCCTTGCTGCGGACGAGCGAAGGCACCATCTTGCTCAAGCTCAGCATCGCAATAAGCCTTGCGAGGACGAGAGAGAACAAAGAACACCAGAGAAGCAGCTGCAGCCACGAGCGCTATAACGAGCAGCGCGTTGTCTTCATCGCCTGTCTTAGGAAGCGTGGTGCCAGAACCATCTTCATCGCTTGTGGTCTTTTCATCCTTTGAGCCCTTATCGCTCGGCTTATCGGTGTTATCGGCCTTATCGGAATCAGTCTTGTCTGAATTGTCCTTATCGGTATTACCAGAGTCTCCCTTACCGGTCTCATCGCCAGGATTGGTGCTGCCGCCGTTATTATCATTAGGATCGTCGGGGTCCGGAGTCGTCGTTGGATCATCGTCTTGCGCTGCAGGCTCAGCAACCAGTATGAACGAGCTGAAGTGCGTGGTCTCGAAGCAAACGAACTCTTCGTTGGCATCGACCCACGTAGGCATCTTCGTGCGATCGCCCGTTACCGGGTCAACGTGATAGAACGAAAGCGTACCGAACTTGTGCAGCTCTTTCATGCTGTCGGTCATAGGAACCTTCACCGTAATGGGGTATGACGGCTGGTTCCAAGCGTGTTCAGTGCCATCGGTCTTGTTTATGAAGTGGATATCGAAGACACCAGCGAGCTTCGCACCATCCTTCTCGAACGCAGAGGTAGCACTATCGACCCCCGGCTGGCTACCCGTTGGAATAGACGAGATTGCCAGTGATACACTTTGCAGCTCTTGTAGCACATTGGCAGGCATCGCCTTCGAGACAGAAACCGTAGCTGCACCAAGCGGTGAAGACGGATCTGCGCCACACAAGTCCTCAACGGGCTCGACCTTGATGTTGCAGTAATCCGATACCGAGCCATTCACGGTAACAGTAATGCGACAGTCGGCGGTGGTTTTGTTTTGCTCGTCGTAGGAAGCACGTACAGGCTTCACCTGGCAAATCTCATCGCCATTCGCATCTTGCGTGACAACCACCTCGGCGATTTCGGGGTTCGAAGAAGTCCAGTTGGTGTCCACATCGCCATTCGCGTCGATATCAGCTGCGAGCTTCACGCCATCCGGGTCGCCGATGTTCATCGTGACCGTGCCCTTAGACACGCTTTCCCAATCCTCATAACGTACGAGCCCGACCGAGTTCACCGTTACCCCAGGGTCTACACTGCTGCTGGGATTCACGGTGACCGTTGAGGTGTAGGTCTTGCCGTAGCAATCCGCGACCGTGAGCGTTGTCGTTCCTACCGAAACGGGAACAAGCTCGAATGGGGCAAACGAAACCCAATAGGAAGGGCTTGTGATGCGCTGAACCGAGAGCACGTTTTCATCCGAAGAAGTGATGCTGGTTATGAAAGGCTTGGCGGAGGAATAATGCCAGCCGAGCTCTTCGCCGCGCACGGGCACTGTGATAGGTGAAGCATTACTCCCTGAGGCTTCATCTTCCACATAGATTCGCTGCGGCTCATCCATGGTCATGTCGAAAGAAGCGGGCACATTCGCTTCAGGATGATCGGTGCGCACCTCTACCGCGAACGTGGTACTTACCACAGGGTCTGCTGTTCTGGCTTTAATCGTGACATTGGTCGTGCCTGCCTTAGCTGCACGGAATTGTAAGCCGTAGGTAAGCGCATCGGGGCCATTCGTATAACCCTGGTCTTGATCGTCCCACATCGTGTCAGACACCATTGTTATGACACTTTCATCTTCAATGGAAATGTCGAACAGATCACTGAAACAATATCCAGCAGGATTGCCGTTATCGGTTATAACGCTTACCGTGAACTCTTGGCTCTTATGAAAGGAATTGCCGCCGTCGTATTGATAATAGTAGCCATATTTTTCCGTTTCGCTGGAAAACGTATCATCGATCCAGGTAGTAACCTTACTCGAAGGCACTGTGATCCCCGTCACCGTGTTCGGCGAGTCTTGTATATACACCGGCATGCTCATGTGAGCCTCATAGGTTGCCGACGTTGCCTCATCCGTGAAATGATAATCCACATACATGGTAGCTACACCTTGGCCTACGCCATTCGTAGCATCGAACACCAGGTTCACGCGATTAGCGTATGGGTTAGCTAGATCATCCTCGTAGGTGAAGCTCCCGTTTACAACTCTTACAATGCTATTTTCGCCCTCGAAACCGATGTGCAGATGCTCAGGCGTGTACTTTTCACTCGCGGGAATCTTCTCCCAAGCCTCGCGCGCGGCTTCCTGGCCTGCACCCCACCTCGGCTCAACCTGCAAAGAAGCATACGAATAACCGTTGAACGCACTGCGATCGATGCACACCTTGTTCGTGCTACGACAATCGAACGTATTATCATATTTGTTATAGCTAGGATCATTGGGGTCCGGACCTGTCGTACCAAAGAACCTGATGGTTCCTTGAACGTTGATTCCCACGCCTATGTCGTCTTGAGCGCTAATTTCGGTACCTGCAGGAGTTTCGGTCTCGTCTTCAGTGGCCACGTCGGCAGCATCATCCTGAACGCTGGCATCCACATCAGGAGTACTTGCAGCATCGGTTTCAGGAGCCACTTCGGATGCCTTATCGGAAGTGCTCGCTTCGGGAGCTGCTGGAACTGCTGGAGTTTGCGGATCGAGGCCCATGAGGGCATCGCCCTTGTCGGTATCCTTCGTATCGGGAGCGGGATCCGCCTTATCTTGTGTGACAGTCTCAGTTGACGTGTCCGCTTTCGAAGTTGCTGGACTATCAGCAGGTTGCGCGCTTTCCATGAGTCCAGCACTCACCGCTTCGCCTAGTTCATCGGCATAGGCTGGAGCAATCTGGAACGCGGGTGTCGGAACGAGGAAGAACGCCAACAGCACCGCAAAGAATGCGCTGGCGACTCGCTTACCAATCGACATGCTTCTTGTGGATGGAATCTTGTTTCCTTGTTGGATCTGAGCTTGCATCGTTCCGCTCCTTCGTATCCCAATACTTGCGGGTTATTTTCGAGCTATTTCGAACCCTTTAATTATATAAAATCTCTTCTTGCCCCCGCAAGAAACGCAGGGAGAAGAAATACCAGCTAGAGTGAAATCTTTGGCGGTTTATACCGTAGCACGCTCTCGGGTAAGAGCGGCTCGGAGAAGAAGAAGCCTTGTACCACATCGCAGCCCTTGTCGCGACATACCTCCAGCTGCTGCAGTGTTTCGACGCCTTCGACCACTACGATCTTGCCAGCTTCGTGCACCAGATTGATCAAACTTGTGATCGCCTCGTCTGCAGCGCTGGTTGCTGCCTCAGATGCAGTCTCAGGAGCTGAACTAGCGGGATCGCAGGATGCGTGCGCTAACAGCCCTTCAGTAAGCGAACGATCGAGCTTTACGGCATCCACCGGAATATGCATCACCCGGGGAACTGACGTGTAGCCTGCGCCGAACCCATCGATCGCAATGCCAAAGCCCGCCTTATAGAGCTCATCAACGAAACTCCTGGCTTTTGCCATATCGTTCACGAAAAGACTTTCCTTTATATCAACGCGGAGCAACTTGCGTGCTACACCATATTCCTCAAGCAGCGTTGTGAGGTAAGACACAAAGTCTTCATCGCATAGCTGCCCATAGGAGAAGTTGATCGAAACCGGGCGAATACGCTGCTTGCGCTTCTTCCAAGTTGCAAGCTGTTGCACCACTTTGCGTGCGACCATACGATCGAGCTCAACGATCTGGCCGTTCGCCTCTGCAATGGGAATGAACTGCTCAGGCGGATATTTGTCGCCGCGCAAACGCACCAGCGCCTCGTAACCCACTACTTCATTGGTAGCAAGCTCGATCTGCGGCTGATAGAGCACACTCAGATCGTCGTTTGCAATCGCTTTTTTCAGCAGCGAGGAAATATCGTACTTGTGCTCCTCAGCTACGCGCATGTCATTTTCATAGAAGACCACTTCACCACCCGCGCCGGTGGGCTCAGCCTGGCGGATCGCCAGATCGACACCAGCCACCATCTCCTCGATAGACATACCATGTTCACGATTAAGCACACCGATACAAGGGCTCACCGCAATCGCACTCTCCCCTACCTTAACAGGCGCACGCAGCACGCGTTCCACTTCATCAAGTGGCGCAGAGCCGCGTTGCAGATCGACATCGAACCCAAGCAAGAAATCGCTCCGGTTCGGGCGCACCAGGAAAATGCTATCGATGCCATTGAGGCGCTTGGCCAGGGTCTTCACGACCACATCGGCAGTATCAACACCATGCAGCTTATCGAGATCGTCCAGATCGAGCAGCGCCACCTCAAGGACCGAACGCACACGCTTAGAGGCATCGCTTGCAGCATAGGCAGTGAGCCACTGCATGTTCGGCATATCGGTAAGACTATCGGTGTAGAATCGTCTCTCGAGCGTGTTACGCTGTGCAACAACTTCTGCCACTTCATTGGCAGTTCGTCGATATCCTAAGAAAACGAAAGCTGCGATGCACGCAATGCCCAAAACGAGCAGTGAAATGGGCAGGAATATCGAGCGCAGAGAATCAAGCACGCTCATCTTGTTGGTGCTCGCTTGACCTGCCTGATTGATGAGCGTAGCGCCTGAGGGAAGGACAGAGGTCGAAATACCCGCATTCGAAAGCGCTTGCTCATCGAAGACCATGCCTTCACTCGTGAAAGTCTCGACAGGGATATCGGCAGGGCGTGTGCCATTCAAGATCATGACAACGATTTCGCCAGCCCGCTCGCCAGCCTTCTCATAATCAACAACCGTAGACGCGATGAAGCCCTCACCCACTCCACCGAAGCCGACCGCATATACTGGCTGAGTAGCAGCCGCAGATACGAAATAGGCCGTTTGGCTGGCATTATAGGCATTGCCTGCAGCATCAGTGTTTGCATCTAAATAGATGATGATGTCCTCGCTGCTGGCAGATGAGAGCTGTTTCCCTAGTTCGGCTCGTGTCATGGTGGAGGCATTCAGATAATCAACAGTCAAATTACCGAACGAGAGCGCAGTGCCACTACCATCTGATGTCGAGATGGACACCGCCTTGTTATTGGAAGAATCGGTACCAGAAGTGCTCGCGGCCTTTTCGAACTGCGTGCGATCGCCCAGGCCTGTGGCTGTGTTATCGGTAAGCACGACAAGATGCTTTGCATCGGGTTGCATCTGCTTGGCAGCCTTAACCACCCCCGCCGCATCGCAAGCTTCCATCACTCCGGTGGCATAGCCCAACTCGAACGCACGCTGCGCATGCGAAGCGTCGCTCACTCCAACGAACACAACGGGCGTCTGGGCGAAAAGTAGCTCGTGAACAGCCTCAACATAGTAGAGAGCTTCATCATCGATGCAGACAACCGCAGAATAACGACCGTGATCTTGCATCTTCTTGGCAAGAGCCTGCCCCCAACTACTGGTTGCCAGCGAAGCGCCATAGGTAGAGGCATTGCTTACATTTCTGCTGGTAGAACCAGCATTCACATCGAGATATTCAACATCGACCCCTACCGAACTGCGATTGAGCAAATCGATCAGCGCATCGCGTTGCATCTGTGTAGCACTATCGGCATCGTCGTAGGAGGCGATCAACAGCACTTCTGCGCGCGCTTCTGTCTGAATCATGTTTGCTGCAAGCTGTTGCGTGCGGCTGGCCTGGGGATTCGAGAATGAGAGCATGAAGATGGCAACAGAGATGAGCAGGCATGCCAGCACGAAAAGCACCAAGCGCGCGGCGTGATACTTTCGTCCTTTCAGCAGACCTTGCAAGAACGTCTGCGCATGCGTATGTTGCGGAGTTTGCAGCCCCATCCTACCTTTGCCTATCGCTATCCATCCGTTTGCCTACCTCTCTACCAGAGTGCAGCGAACAGACGTATTACAAACGTGTTCCATTCATGCGATCACCCTCATAGAGCGTGAAGAGCACGTAACTGACCATGAGGCCCTATAATCACAACGACCCTGTGAGCGCGCCGTCGCTACGGACGATGCGATCACAGGGTCTCGTTAATCGGCTTTTCCTGCAGGTTCGCTCGGTTCAACGCCCGACCCACCAGCAGCATCAGCGCCCAACGCGCGCACCACACGACGACGCGCAACCGTTGAAGACACTGCACTCGCCACACCCAGCACGATCGCAATCGCGCCAGCAGCCGCTGTGGCGACTCCTACCGCCTGCACAGCACCCACTGAGGCATCTTGTCCATTACCGGTCCCAGGCACGCCTGAGATGGCCTCAGCGCTTCTCGTAACGAACTCTTCTGTGGCAGCGGGCAATACCTCGAGCGCTGGTGGCACGACCACCGCATCGCCTATTGCCCCGATGCCCGCGAAGAGCGCTGCGAGCGCATCGTCTTCCATCAGCAGAGGCGCTTCAGTAAGAGTCTCTTCGGAAGCGTTCTCGTCTGCCGTTGCAGTATTTACCAGGCGGTTTGGCTGGGTCACGCCAGCACTCACACCTGCATTCGCATTAGTATCCGCATTCGAACCAGCGCTCGTATTGCTGTTGGTGCCTGGTGAAACCGGTGTTGTGGGCACTACGGGCTTTACTGGTTGCGTTGGCCGCTCAAGTTCACTTTGATCGATAGGAGTCGGATCAGCTGGAATAGGGGTCCACTGCGCATAGAGCTGGATGGCTGCCCCGTTCTCATCCTCAACGGGAGCTTCGATCACCATACCGCGCATCTTCTCTGCGCTGAGCGCATCGCCCTCTCTAATGGCGGCACCCAAACCAGACGCAGCGGTATTCCAGCAAAGGAACTTGTATCCATCGCGCGCAGGCGAAGCAGCCGTTGAGAACAGCGCATTGGAGCCGAACGTGGCCTGCGTGGGCTCGATCTGCACACCAGCGGTGTTCAGCTGACCGCCATTCGCATCGTAGTTGAACACGTAATCGTTGCACTTGAAGAGCGCAATGAAGCTGGCTGCTTTATAACAGTTCGCCTTGTCGGAGAACGCGCAACCTTTCACCGTCTTTGCATCAAGCGCTGCATCGCTCGTGACCATGACCAGATCATCGACAGAATCGACGTTTGGATCGTCGATCGCCCAGCCAACGAAGTGGTAACCCACTTTAGGAGCAGCCACAGGGCCTACGAGCTCTTTATCGGTAGGTTTGCCGTTCTCATCAAGCTTCGTGCCAGTTGAGGAGCAGATCTTATCGGAAGAATAGGAGACCGTGCCGCCCTCGCCTGCCTTATAAACGATCTTCACTGGCGCATCTGTGGCATCATCCGCAGGGTTGTCCGTAGGATCATCTGCAGGTTCATCGGCCGGATCGTTCGCATCGGAGGGGTCATCTGGCCTCTCACCTGCGGGATCATCCGTAGGATCGTCCACGACTCCATCCCCCTCATCGGGCACAACAGGATCTGTACCTGGATCGGCGGAACTGCCTCCAGGCTCATCTCCCGGCTGTGGATCGGGATCATCGGGATAGATTATGGTGCTATCATCCGTTTTACCTGGGGGTTCTCCCGGGTCGTTGATCACGGCATCATCCGAATCGGTGGCCGAAGCACGAGAACGCGGAACGTCAAAGACATCCCCCGTTGCCGCACCTGAACCTGAACCGTCATTTGGATTCGGATCGTTTTGCGCTTGATCGGTCGAACGGAGTGCAAACATCGCAGCAGTATGTGCGAAAGAGTCGTCAGAAGAGGATTTCAAGGACAGCACGCTGCCCAGAGCGGCAAGAGTATCGTCTGAAGCCGCAGGAAGGCCGCCAGGAACCGCACTAGATGCGCCAGCGCCCTCAATACCAGCACTTTCGACGCTCGCTGCAGCAGCTGAGCCGGTCGCTGAAGGGCTGGTAGCGCCTGAAACACCTACGGTACGCGTAACAGCGCCCGTGCTGGCGCTCGCGCTTGAAGCAGTTGCGGTGGTCGCGCTCGCGCGGTAGGTGCTCGTCCTGTTGGCGAGCGCATTAAGATACGCCAGGCGCTTGATGTTATCGGAGGTCGCGATGCGCGTAGAGTAGCTCTCGGAAGCTGCTCCATTCGAGGCCGCCGTGGCGCTCGATCCGCCCGCAGAAGATGCGCTGGAGGCTGCTAGCGTGCTGCCAGAGCCCGAAACAGCCGCTTTTGAGGGGGCCGCGCTTGTGTTTTTGGAAGCGCGGCATCCCGCGCTCGCGCTGGGAGACGGCGCGGAAGCCGAGTTCGTGCTCGATTTTGCGCTCGAAGCGCTCGCAGAAGCGGCTTTAGCGCTCTTCGATTGAAAAGACCCCGTCTGTGATGTGGCGGGGTCTGTGTTTGAGTGGTTCGTTTGGATATGGGAGCTTGCGGTTGAGGTGGATCCTGTTCCAGGATCCCCTGTTGTGGCAAGCGCTAAACCCGGAGCAAACACTACTACGCATCCCAGCACTACCGCCAGGAGGGACAGTGCCGCCCCGCGCACGAAGGCAACGGGGCGCACATCTGCCAGTGCCGTGTCCGAATAAACACAGTAAAAGGAAGAATTGCGGGAATCCAAAGAGGAATCCGCGAAAGAAGTCGCAGGAGAAATTGCGGTACCCGCAATACCGTCGGCATGGGTGGTATTGCGGGTACGACCGTTCCTCTTACGAAGAGTAAACATTGTTGGGGCTGCGCTCTGTGCATCGCGCACGATGCGAGCCGGGTTCTCACGAAGAGCAGCTGCAGCGCAAGCGATGGTCTCTGCATAAGCCGGAGCAGAAGCGCGGCGTGCACGCAGCTCGTCGTCATCGTCGTCGTCATCCTGGCGGCGGCGTGCGAAGAGCACGATCAGTGCCAGAGCGAAACCAGCAACCAGAGCGATGATCAAGCCGAGTACGCTGTTGTCACTAGTCTTAGGAAGCGTGGTGCCTTCCGTAACCAGATCTTCAACCGGCACTGCCTCGTAGTCAGCCGCGATGGAGACCGGACCAACAACCGGACCAAGCAGGTCGGGCAAAGTGCTCAGATCGGTGACCCACTCGTCGAAGACGATCTCGCCCGTCTCGGAGTCGGTCATGGTCACATGCCAACCCTTGAAGGTGCTGTTGTTCTTCGGCTGCTGAGAGATGCTCTGGATGAACTCAGGGCTCAGCTTCTCGCCGTAAACCACATCAGCATGACCGCCGTCTACCTTGCCCAGATCGTCATCACGATGATCAACGTCAACCGGGAAGGAGTTGATCTGCCACACTGCGTAGAGCGTGAGGCCGCCTTCAGGCATTACGTAGTCTTGACCGAGCCTGTACTCGACTTGGTTGTCCTCGCCAGGCTTAGTGCTCCAACCAACCAGCGTGTAGTAGGGGCGCTTGTAACCCTTACCAGTGCTTGCCACATACACACCGTTGTGGAGCTTGGTGGTCAGGCCGTGCGAGATGGTAACAGAGTCGATCTCGCCCAGCGTGCCGCCGTTGATGTCGTAAACGAGGGTCGCATCTGCGTTCTTCTCGAAGATCGCGATGTAACGTGCACCGTAGTAACGGCCTTCGTTCGGATCGACAACGATCTCTTCATCATCGTTGCGCAGGAAGCGCAGGATGTTGGTCATGCTGTCGCCATCGGCCATCGCACGGAGCAGACCCGCGTGCTTGTTCTCATCGTAGAGTTCCCAACGTACGAAGTGGTAACCAGCTTCTGCGGTTGCAACGGAATGCAAACGCTCGGTCGGGTTGATCGGCGAAGAACCAGTCTGGACATGCTGACCAGTTACTGCGCTGATGCGGTCGAGCACGCGGTCAACCGTACCACCAACGGTGGCGAGGTATTCGATATCGAGCTCGATCTCTTTCCACATCGCATAGAGCGTGATGCTCATCTGCTCAACGTCAGGATTGATCCAGTTGGACATCTCAAAGTACTTGGTCGCATCGGTGATGGTGTGACCAGTGCCATCGGCCTTGGTGTTCCAACCCATGAACTCATAACCATGAGGTGCAGAGAGTTCCTTATCGATCGGCTTGAAGTTGAAGCCTGCCTGATCCCACAGAGCACCCTTCTTGTCTTCGGCCGCCATATCCTCACGCCATTCAGGCATGTCGTTCAGGATGTTCGGATTCTTCTCTTTCATATTGTTCATGTCGTAGATGACCTCGAACTGATCGTTCTGGTTCCAGATCGCGTAGAGCGTAAGGATGCCGCCCGCTTTCAGGAAATCATCTGCGTTGTAATCATCGCCATAGACTGCCTTCAACAGCTCGTCGAGCGTGGTAGTGATCTTCAGCTGAAGACCCGTGCCATCAGCCTTGGTGTTCCAAGTCTTATCGGCATCGAGCACCCAACCAGCGCGCTTCGGGTCTGCCGGGCGAGAACCATACGGCATGTCAGCCAGGCTCATGCCCTCGACCTTGCCGATGATGCGGTTGTCGCCGTAGTTCTTATCGAACTGAACACCGAAGTCGTTGATCAAGTCGAAGAAGATCTGGATCACGTTGTGGCGCGGATCAGAGGTGATCACGACACCGCGCTTGCCATCATCGATGTAACGATAACCATTCAGCTCGCTCATATGAGCTGCCTTGAAGGCTGCGATCTGGTCGAGCGACACGGTGTAGGTGGTGCCCTCGATAGCGCGATCAGTCTCGGTGCCCAGCGGGTCAACGTCGCCGCGCTTGAAGTATTCGATCACCACATCCATGTACTGTGCCCACTTGGCCGTAACCAGAACAGGAGCCATCGGCATGATGAAAGTATTGCCAGCCAGGTCGGTGGTCACCGTCTCACCCGAAACAGGATCAACGTAAGTGATGGTCCAACCAGCGAACTGATAACCGTCGCGCTTTGCGCTCGGGATGGTGATGGTCTTCTCAGCAGTGCCCTTATTAGGACCAGCCTCGCTCACCCAATCCCAGGTGTACGCTGCATCCGGAAGATCCTTGTCGTAGGTGATGTCGAACGGAAGCATATTGTAGAAGAGGATAAGCTTCGTGGTGCCATCAGCCATAACGACCTTGACCAATTCCGAATTCGCGTGCGTCGGATCGAATACATAGCTTGCGAACGCGCTTTCCGCTTCGACAGAGAGGCGATCGGCATAAGCCTTGTTGCCCGCAGCCTCAACATCGACGGTGCTGCCCGTGGTCACACCCGTGAAGGTGCGCTCAAAGGTGTTGAAGCCGGTCGTGGTCTGCAGGTTGAACTCGATCACATAGGTGGTCTCGGACACATCGAACCATGCGTAGTAGGTCTTAGGAGTCCAGCCGTTGGTGCCATCACCGATGAAGTGATTGCCATCCACTGCATAACCATCAACCTTGATCGTATGGTCGGCGTCTTCGTACCAACCCATGAACTTATAACCAGTGTAGGCGGATGCGGTAGCGCCATCGATGTGCATTGCAGATGCATTGCCTGCATCGATGTTCACGGAGAACTTATCCAAGCCGCCGTAGGTGTTATCGCAACCATTTGCATAATCGAAGTAGATCTTGAGGCCTGCGAAATCCCAAACCGGAGTGAGGGTAACCGCATAAGCCGGCATCGTGAACGAACCATTAATAGTGTGCGTGATGCCATCCTTATCGGTGTACTTCCAACCAGCCAGCGTGTAACCCGTGCGCTCGACATCGCCACCGGTGAGCAAGGTCACAACCTCGTCGGTGCGCGGCTTGGGGTTAACCACATAATCTTCGGTGGTCAGACCAGCTTGACCCGGTTTGCCCATGTTGGTCCAGTTGGATGCAGGCGAATTGTCGCCATCGATCTTGTAGGTAAGGGTCTGCTCAATAGCCTCCCAGATGGCGGTGAAGGTGATGTTGCGCTCCACCGTGAAGTTCATCTGAGCTGCGGTGCCCAGACCCGTGGTGTCATAACCAGCCGCCGTTGCATCAGCGGTGAGCCAGTAGAAATCGCCACCGTTCTTCCAGGTCCAACCGATGAACTTGTAGCCATCAGCAGCAGGTGCGTTCTGCGTGCGATCAGCGCCGCCAATGATCAGCGGAAGCGTGCTCACGTTAACGCCCAGGCCGATGTCGGTGCCACCGCGCTGAAGCGTGGTGAAGCCGGTGCCGCCATGGTTATTCGGACCCGAACCCGGATCGTAGGCCACATAGAAGGTCTGAGCCCAGATCGCGGTGAATACGGTGTTCGCATTGATAACAACGCTGTTAGGATCGGTGGTGTCCTTGGTCTGGCCATCGGTCGGATCGAGGTAACGCCAGCCAGCGAGTGCCCAACCGGTATCCTCGGTGAATTCGATCAAGCCATAGTGACCCGTGCTGCCCGGCTCGGTCATCTTCTTGCCGTGCTCAACATAGAACGGAAGCGTTGCAGGAGCCTTGACAGAAACCGTACCGTGCGGATCGGCACCAGCCACGAACTGAACTTCGTGCAGTGCGCGCTTCCATACGCCGGTGATGCTCACAGCACCATCAGGCATGGTGAAGGTTGCGCCATTTGCAACACCCGTACGGGTGACGAAATCAGGATCAGTAGAGGTAATGGTCCAGCTGAAGTCCCAACCGCTTACATTCGGCATATCGGGAAGAACCAGCGTGGTGCCGTACTTATGATTCGTGTGTGCGCCCGTGATGCCCGTTGAAGGATAGGTGGGAACCGGAACAGTAGCCGGAGCGTCTGCACCTGGTGCCGTACCTGCAACGTCAACAGCATTCTCGTTGAGCGTGTAGTAGAGGCGGAGTACGTTATCAGCACTACCGGGCTGGAGCGAAGCGATGAACAGCTTCTCGCCCGTGATGCCTGCCTTGTAGGAATAACCCTTCACGTCCTGTTCCATTGCGGAGGTCTTGTCGACACGTGAACCTTCCTGACCAGAGCCAGAACCGGTCAGACCATTGTTGATGACATAGGAGCCATCAGCCTGCTCGAAGTAATGCTCGATGGTATAGGCGATGTCGCCCAACTTCGAGAAGTGAGCAGTGTAGGTTGCCGTCTCGAACAGACCACTGGTCGGGTTCTTGGTAACCGTGAGGGTTGCATTATTAGTAATGAGCGTACCGCCGTTGTACCAACCGTCGAACTTGTAGCCAGAAGCTGCAGTTGCGGTCATGGCAGTCGGGGTACCCGAAACTGCATTGATGTCTTCAGAGGCAGAGCCCTTCGCAGGAACGGTCAGAGCACCGCCCGCTGCAGAACCACCTTCCTGAGCAGCATAGGTGATGCGTGCCGTATCAGTTGCCCACAAGAGGCGCAGAACGATGGGGTTCGTGTTGTCATCAGTTGCTGCGATGGAGGAAACCGTTGCGCCAGCAGGAACATCGACCCAGCTAGAACCGTTCTTGTACTGCCACTTCGGATTCTTGTGACCATCCCAGGTTGGGATCTCGCCCGGCCAAGTCGGCTGCGGAACCGCATTGGTCCAGCCTGCCTGGCGAGGAGCCGGCGGGGTAAGGCTGCTCGGAGCAGGGTTGCCCTGGCCATCAACGCCCAGATCATATTCGAAGTTGAAGATCTTCTCGACCCAGTAGACGTTGAATACGATGTTCGCACCCGAAGCAACCTCAACAACCGTTGCGGTGAACTTCGCATCGAGCACAGACTCATCGCCGAGCGCATAACCCTTCAGAGTGGTTGCTGCGTTCGCGTCATTGAAGGTCTTGATGTAGTTCTTGCCATTGAAGCTATGGATGTCGATGGCATTGCCCGGCTCGATGTAACCATCTTCGGTGCCAACCTTGGTCACGGAAGTGGAGATCGGGTTGCCAGCAGCATCAACATTCACTTTGTTGTAATTGATGGTCCAGGTCGCATTGTCCTCATACACTGCATCCAGGTAGAAGGTAGAGCCTGCTGCCACCGTTGCATTACCAGCGATGGTTGCAAGAGCGATCGGATTCGGAGCACCCGTCCAGGTGGTCTTGGTGCCGCCCTGCGGGGTGTAATCCCAGCCAACCAGGCGCTTCGGACCATTCGGGGTTACCGGATTATAGTAAGCAATGGTATCTGCCCATTTCAGATTCTCGCGCTTAGAGAGCTCGTTGGCACCGTCGCGGAAGACCACGGTGAAGGTCTTCTCTTTCCAAATGCCATAGAGCGTGAGCGTTGTAACCGTATCGGTCGTGGTGCCGTTCACATTCTGATATGCAGCGCTAAATACCGTGGCATCGGTAATGGTCATGCCAGAACCATTTGCCTTGGTGTTCCAACCGAGGAAGTCATAACCGTCGGCGTTGAGCGTTTCGTTGCCAGCAGGACGCAGGTTCGTGGAATCCCAATGAACCGGGGTCTTGTTGCCAATGGTGATGCTGCCCGTAGGAAGCTGCGCGTTGTAAGTAACGGTGTAGTCCTTTTCAACCCATTTCGCATAGAGCTCGAGCGTCGGGACATCGTCTTCGGTGATGCCGGGCTGCTGAGCCATAACGGCCTGACCGAAGGTGGTGGTGGAACCAGCCACATCAATGCGCGTGCCCGAGAAGTCTGCTGCGGTGAACCAACCAGCAAAGGTGTAACCCAGCTTCTTCATGTTCTTCGCATCGGAGAGCATGACGTTGTTAACCACGTCGGTCCACTTCAGCTTTGCGCCGCCAGAAACCGTGGTCTGGGTGACCGTGGTAAGGTTGCCGCCATTGGGGTTGTAGTGGATGGTGTAACCATCGCGCGGCTCCCACTGTGCATAGAAGATCACATCGGGACCCATAACCTTATAGGTAGAAAGATCGGTATAAGAAGTACCCGTGCCATCGGCCTTGGTGTTCCAAGCAACGAAGCCATAGCCCGTCTTACCCTTAACAGCCGGAACATTGGAAGCGCCAAGTGCGGTGTTGTAAGGAATCGGGTTCGCGGTCTGCTTGGTTACGTTCGAGGAGCCATCTGCCCAACCACCCATGGTGGTGTCGCCGATGTTGAACTGAACCGTGTACTCCTCAACCTCGAAGAGTGCGTAGTAGGTAACAGGACCAGCAGCATAGATGCCATTAACCTTGAGCGGCTTGATCACATTGCTGTTGGCGCCCGAAAGCCACGAAGAATCAACAGCCTGAGTACCAGCAGCATCCTTGAACCAACCACGGAACACATGGCCAGTTGCTGCCGTTGCCGTTGCACCTGCTGCGGTGCCCGATGCCATGTTAATGCTCTCGGAGCCCGGGGTAACCGTGCCCATGGAACCGCAGCCCGTGGCGAAGGTGTAATTGATGGTTGCCTTGTTCTCTTGGAAGACCGGGTAGAGCGTTACGCCATAGTGGCCATCGGCAATAACCTCGGCAAAGTCTTTGTAGATCGCATCATTTTGCGTGCCAGCCGTCATGGTGAACGCATGACCTGCTGCGTTGGTGTAGAGCGGGCTCGTACCAGCAACATACCCCGTGCCAACCGTGGTCCAACCCAAGAAGGTGTAGGCACCCTTGTTGTCGACATCATGGTAGGTCATCGGCAAGGTCACACGATCGCCGACCTGCTGCTTCAGATCGGTCGCACCCGTGCCCGTTACGCCCGCGATGTTGGCGCACTGATCGCTGAAGTGAACCTGTTGCCAAGTCTTCTCCCACAGTGCGGTGAACTTATACGAGGTGTCGCAGAGGGTCGGCATATCGTTGCCGGAATCCTTTACGAATACATAATTCACATAGTGGCCGGTGTTCTGGCGCGCAACGCCAGCACCATCGACCCAGCTCCAGCCGACGAACTTCCAACCAGGATTCGCAGCAGGGTTGCCCGTGTTGCGTCCCGTGTTGGGATTCTCGAACGAAGAGGTATTGGTGTAACCATTACCATGAGCAAAGCCTGGCAAGGTCCAAGTCTGCTGCAGGTTTTCATACACGGTACCTGCGTTGGTAACGGTGCCGCCCGCCATGTTGCCATTGACCTCGGTGAAGGCACCATTAGCGCCTGGCAGGTAGGAAACAGCGATCAGTTCGCCGAAGCGACCCACGAATACCGTGTTGGAGTTGATCGGGAAGGTGCCGTTGATCTCAGAATTCTGCTTCGTGCCAACCAACGTACCCGTATTCTCGTTGCTGCCCGTGCAGCCCGTGTACACGTTCCAACCGATGAAGTAATACTTCTTCGAATCGTTAGGAGCTGCGGTAGGAGCCGTGGCGATGGTATCGCCATAGCTTACCGTAAAGGTGCTGGTGCCCGACATGTTGCCCACCACACTGCCATCTGCAGCATTGGAGAGCTTGAACACGGCGGTGTAGCGTTCTTTTTCCCAATTGCCACGAATGGTAAGCGCATTATCCGGCATATGGAACGATGCGTTTCCGCCCGTGGGGATGTTCAGGTTCTCGCCCGACTGCAGCGAACCCGAAGTAACGGTCCAACCGGTGAACTTATAACCAGTAGGTGCAGTGGGGGTAGTAAGCGTAACTTGCGTGTCGTAACGAACGCTCTGCGTTGCAGGCGTGTAGGTTACTCCTGGAGGAACCGCACCTGCATACGAGATGTTCAGGTTTGCAGAATTACGCGAATAATACAACTTAATAAGATTTGCGCTCGGATTGGAACCAATGCTTACGATGAAGCCATTGGTGCCCGTTACGCCTGCATTGTACGTGAAGCCCGTTAGGGTCTTGCGCACGAAGGTAACCAGCGAAGAAGTATCGTTCACGCTGGCGGAGGTACCCGATTCAACGCGGTAACCGAACGGAGCCGTGCCGCTGGTAACCGTAAGGGTTGCATCCTTGGTGTAACCAGAACCGGTTACATCCTGCAGGTAGTACTCAACCGTGTAACCATACTGCTTCGGACCCATGATCAGGTTGTAGGTTGCCGTTTCATAGAGGCCCTGTGCATTGGTAGGAACGGTAAGAACGCCTGCAGAGGTATAGTTCGCAGCAGCAAGATCGGTGCCGTTCTTCTGCCACTTCAAGAAATCGAAGTTCGTGTTAACGATGCTCGGCTTAACCTTACGGGAAATGTTGAATGCCGTAGGAGTGGTTGCCGTGCTGCTGGAATAAATGGCGCCCGTTGCTGCACCCACATAGATGGTAGTAGGAACGGCACCATTGTTGTCGTTATATGCCACATTCGCCGTAATGGCGTTGTTCTTATCTTTGTGACCAACAAAGGTCAGCTCAACGATGTTCTCTTTCCACTGAGCATATGCGGTAAGCGTTGCATTATTGGCAAGACCAGCAAGGGTCCAAGTGTTCTCGATGGTCTTGGAGTTGTTGACCTCTACACCAGCACCATTCTGACCGGTCCTCCAGCCCTGGAAGGTGTAACCCGGACGCGTGGGGATGGCAGAGGTTGCCGTAGGAATGCTTACCTGATCGGTAGACTTATGACCAGAAGTGGTGGTAGTAGGCGTACCGCCATCGGCATTCCACTGAATCTTGAAGGTGAAGGGGTCCCACATTGCCGTGAGGGTTGCGGTGCCCTTCAGGGTTCCGTCGAACGAATTGCCCGACCAAGAGATGGTGAAGTTAGAAACGTCAACCTGAGCCGAAGCGGTAGCGGTAGCGACCGTGCCCGTTCCACCCGTTGCATTGGTGTAAGACCAGTTCTTGAAGGTGTAACCGGTGCGCGTATAAACCGTATCGCCCGCATCGGCGGTGAGCTTCGCACCATAGTTGGCAGTTGCCGTATAAGGATTAGAGGCACTGCCCTTCTTGTAGGTAATGCCCGTGGTTGCACCCGGCTCGAACGTGAAGGTAACCGGTGCGCCCGTCCAGACGGCATAGAGCGTTAAGTTCGAAGTAAGAGCAGGAGTGGTATTGCCTGCATGGTATGCAGTACCCGTACCAGAAGAATTGGTGTTCCACTCTTTGAAGTTATAACCCGGGCGGGTTGGATTATCAACATTAGTAGGAATGGTGTAGGTTGCACCATTCAGAATGTTTCCGATCGTGGTAACGCCCGTGCCAGCGGTGCCATAGGAACCACCGTTCGGGTTCAAAGTAACAGAGACCTTGGTCTTTTCGGTCCACTTAGCGTAGATCTTCAAGGTGTCTGCGCGGTTTCCAGCAGCTTCAGCAGCCCAAATGCCGTTGAAGGTGCCCATGCCTGTTGCAATGACACCCGCAGCACTGGCGAAGACCGTACCGGTTCCGCTGCCCTGGTTATCCTTCTGCAGATACCAACCGCCGAAAGTATAACCAACCTTGGTGGGGGCTGTCGGAACAGTGACTGCGCCCGTCCACTTGAGGTTGTTCTGCGTATTGTAAGCGGCGCCATCGGTCGTAGCCGTTGCCTGATCGAAGAACTGAACGGTATACCCGCTCTTCTCCGTCCAGATCGGAATGAGCGTAACCGGTGCCGTCACATTGGTAAGCGAAGTAACCTTAGTAGTAGCTGCAGTGCTCTTCGCCCAGCCACCGAAGGTGTAACCCGTAACGGTAGGAATCGGTGTTGTAAGGACGGTGTGAGTACCGTTGTAATCAACCGTGTAGGTGGTGGTGGAAGGCATATTGGTAATGGTGTCCTTCGCACCAGCTGGAGCAGTGCCAGCAGAATAGGTAACAACAGGATTCCACAGAGCCCAGAGCGTAACATTGGAGGTTACGTTCATGCTGCGCTGCGATCCTGAAATGGTTGCATTGTAAGAGTAAAGGCCGTTTGCGGTGCTGTTCTGGGTGGGGGTCCAACCGCCAAACACATAACCCGTGCGCGTTGGAGTACCCGTTTTGATGTTGTAAACACCCGGCGCAACCGTATCGGCTGAAGGTGCACCCGTACCGCTGTTTGCGTTATAGGTGACCACCGGATAAGCCTCCCACTGAGCGTAGAGAGGCAAATTCGTTGTTAAGTGAGCAATGCTCTGACCAGCAGTGTAGGAAGTACCCGAGCCATTGGCTGCGGTATTCCATCCCTTAAAGGTGAAGTTAGTTCTGGTAGGAGCAGAAGAAGGAATAGCTGTTGCCGCGTTGTAATCAACTGTAATAGTTGAAGGCAACCCAGTAACACCCGTGCCGTTTGCATTAAACGTAATTGAAAGTTGTTGGATCCATTGCGCATATAAGGTGATATCACCCTTGATCAAGGAACCAGGGATCGTTGCTCCTGCAGCGTACGCGGTGCCACCACCATTAGCTTGAGTGTTCCAACCATTGAATTTATAACCCGCCAAAGTGGGGATGTCGGAGCTAACCGTGAAAGGAGTGTTGCCATCCTTGGAGCCGCTACCATTTGCCGGCACGCCAGAAACCGTTCCGGTTGCAGCAGCAGGCTTGTTGCCATTATAGATAACCGTGATTGCGTTTTCGTCAGCTTCCTCTACTTCGATAATGTAAAAGCCCTCAACCACGGGGTAGATATGTGAATAAGCAGACGCATCGCCAGTTCCTGAGCGGAAGTTCCAAAGCTTATTCAACAAATCGCTAATCGTCACTCCAGTGCCACTTGTATCTGCGGCAAATTCACTTGCCTTAAAATACTGTTTTTTTGCAATCATGTCGGCAGTTACGCCAGAATTCACATTTACATACCAAACATACTTTTTAGATGAATCACTTGGGCTAGGTGGAACAACTACATCAGCCATATACGTCGTCTGGTTCTTAGTTTCTACCTTATTTTGGAACATACTGACGGTTACTTCAGATGGGGTCATGATCGGATAAGCAGTAATGCTTGTATACCAACCCTGCTGAAAACTACGGTCATTAATTGTTGCAAGTGTACCAACGACTCTCTTCCACACTGCTTTAGATCCATTGTCTTGATGGATAACAAAAAGCCAGTTCTTTTTTGTGTTGCCAAATATATTCACAACTTCATTCAAACCCAAGGCAGTAGCATCAGCTAAACTGAGTGAGGGTGTATCAGCCAACGTATAGCTTAAACGCTTTCCAGTGGACGTAAACACAGGGTCAGTAGGACAGCCCCATGTCTTTTTGCCCGCCCAATTCGACCAAATATCTGTTGCTTGAGTGGTCTTAGTCATTGCGTCAGAAACTTCTGGTGTCCAACCATGCGCAAAATCAAAAACGATATTCGCAGATGCTTGCGTTGTAATATTCGACTGAGTAGATACATTTGTCTGCTGCTTCACCTCCTCGGTCTTTACCGAGGTGGCGCCAGCAGTCAGATCTGCACTCCCCTTATCACCAGGGGTAGCAATCACGTCGTCAGCCTTGCTATCATCACCAGTTGGATGGGCACTCTGATTTTTATCAGTAGCTATCTCGTCGGTGGAATCAGAAATAGCACCGTTGTTCTTATCGGTGCTATCATCATTGTCTTTAGGGTCGGATGGGTCTTGCTCCTCGTTCGAGGTGCTATCATCCGTATCTTCAGTTCCGTTCGTACCAGAGTTGCTAGCACTATCGGAGTCAGAATCGCTGTCTTTATCGTTTATAGAGGACTTATCGTCACCCGGTGTATAGCTTTTATCGCTGCTATCACCCGCCCCATTAACGACGTCGACCCCGGAGCCTGTAGACTGCGGGGTCGATTTATACGCATCTTGTGCTGTATACGCCGGAGGCGCTTTGGGTTCGTCCGGCGTTTTGTTCACCGACGTGCTGCTATCAGACCTTGATAGCAGGATTTCTTGCGATTCGGTGCCTTGCGAGCCACCTGAAGCTTCATTCGAAGCGTACGCAAGAGAAGGCATTGCGAACAATAACGCTGCCGCTACGATAACAGCGGCTATAAGAGCTGCAACAGGACCACGCCGCGTAGCTGCGGGCACAGCAGCAGAGGTGCTAGCGCTAGCCAGCCCCATCTGTTCTCTGTTCATGCAGTCTTGCATCGTCTTCCTGTTTCTAACACGTGGCCCCGGTTCGAGATCCTTCCCTCGAACTTGAGGCGCCCTTATGGACTTTCGCTTAGGGCGTAGACAGCCCACCCCTTAAGCGAAGTGCTTGACAGTCTATGCTGAAATGCCGCGCTTGTCCAGTTCGGCGTGAATAAACGCGGCATTTTTCGGACGATTTTTCGCTGCGTTTCCCCAGGTCGTGATTTCTCGATTTTGGCGATTTGCCCAAAAGCCGCGCTTTTCCGCGCCACAAGCGCGGCATCCCGCGACCTTGGGTTTTTCAAGCGCGGCATTTCGCGCTTGCCTCGAAGGGCTTCCCTCTCTTTCCCCTATCGAACAGGAGAAATGGAAGCGCGGCATTTTGCGCGCTTCCCTCCTGCATCGGATCGCCTGCATCCGAGGGGCGGTTTCTGGGGCAAGCTGGAGCAGAAAAGTGACGAAGCAATGTCAGAAATGAGGCCAAAATACCCCATTTCTTCACAATTCCTCCACATTTAAGCATCGTTTTAGCGGCATATATTACGGGTTGATGACACCGAACCAAGGGTATTTTGAGGGGTCTAGCCCATGGGTTTGAGGGGTGTTTTTGACCCCTTTTTACCCCTTAAAACTGATCCAAAATGGGGGCAAAATCGGGGTCGTTTGATTTCTGCTGACCTGGGGTTATAGCAGCTGCTAGCTGTATATTTCACTGCTATATCGCTGACAGTCTCCCACCCTTACGGATCGGTCTTTAGGGTTTTGGGCCGATTAGTTCAAGCGTGTTACTAACATAATACGTGGTGGAGTGCAAGAAATGTGTTTAAAAAATATTATTGTCCTTATAAAGTGCTCTTGATGCCGTGCAGATTTGCGCCGAGCGCGCAACACAGAGCTCCCCCGCCACTACACGCAAGCAGCACGCCTATGGGGCACTTGTAATTACCCGCTTTCGCTGTTCGCTTGCCGTGTAAACCGGCAAGCTCATGCGCTTCGCTCCTTCGGACAGCCTATTACTATTTAAGTTTGCGGACTCAGAGTAATTTAAGTACCCCATGGGCTCAGCTGCTTGCTTTGCTGCCGCGCCCTCTCCACCGATCTGCACGGCTGCTAACCAAGCATTACCTACCGACTTATCACGATTTTTACGGTTGTGCTTCTTCGTCTTAATGAACATAAACACATTAAGGTGAAGAAGGGCTTATTCCGTGCGACATCTGTGGCAAAAAGATAAATAATCGCGCCTTTTTGCGATTTAAAGCGTTGGGAGCGATTTTAAGGCCATGGTTGGTGTTAGAACGAGTATTTGCTCATGCACAATCAATATCGAACGAGAGACAGGATTACAGCAAGCCGTTTTTGAGAAAAGGGCCCAAAATTTTTGATTTGAGGGGTTAGATGAGGAAGATAACCCAAAGTGCGTAGAAGACGAGTGCAGGAGCTGCCGCAAGGATCGCATAGCGCGTGAGACGCTGTGTTCGCGCTTGTTCAAGCGTTAAAGCGGAGCCTTTGAGGCCTTGTGCCACCTGAATGCTCTGCTTGCGCATGCGCATGAGCGCCAGCGTTGCTGCCGTGGCTGCTGCAGCCAGAAGCAGGAAGAGGCCTCCTATTGCCCCCGTAGAAGAGCCTTGGGAGCGCTTAACGAACGGATTAGCCGCGAGCGGGCGAGAGTCTTCGGGGATGATTTCGCTGCTTACAGCCTGCTCAGGTTCCGCGCTATAAGAGGGCTCTGGTACCACAATAACAGGATTCACCCACGCACGCGGTGTAGCAGGAGCGGTCTTCACTGCGGCATTCGAAGCAGGAGAGCTTGGCTGAGTAGGCTTCTGAACAGAAGCTGAAGGGGTACTCGGCTGAACAGGAGTGTTCGGCTCTACAGGCGTTACTGGCTCTGTAGGATCGCTTGGCAGCACGCTTGAAAGCGGCTTGAACACCAGATTAAGCACATTCCCCGCTGGAGTTGCCCCCACCGTGAACGAAGTGTCTTCGGTAAGCGCTGTATAGCCTTCGGGGCAGTACTTGTTCATATCCTCTGCCAGCAGGTCTACCACGCTGCCAAAGGGTTGCTCTTCGTATTCGATCGAAGTGACCAGATTGCCTTTTTCAACACAGTCTTTATAGAAGTTCACGAAGAAAGAGAAGAGCTCAGGCGCATAGACAACGTTGAGTACATTCTCTTCTTCGTTCTCCCCCACCGTCAACGCTCCTTCGATAAGCGCATCCTCTACGGTGTAGCCAACTGGCAGGAACTTGCCCAATTCATAGGGAATCTCGGTACCCAACAGCGCTTTACCCAGCACTGCTTCGCCGAGCAGGTTCGCTGCGTCCACTGCGTTCTTGTAGTAATTCACGGTGTAGGCATATTCAGCAGTTTCAACAGAAGGAATGTCCGTGTTGGCAGTTGCCGTGAAGAACGGTGCAGCGTCCGCAGAAGAAGCAACGCCCATGCTCTGATCTGCGGTTGTAACGGAAGCAGTCTTTGCTGCAGGAGCAACCGATGTGCTTGCCTGAGCAGCCTTTGCAGGCTTCATGGTGGTGTCAGATTCAATTGCTGCAGCCAGAACAGAAGTAACTGCTTGAGCTGCTTCATGCGCCGTTTCTACTGGATTGTTCTGAGCGCTTTCTCCTGTTGTCGCCGTACCACTCGGTACAAAATACGCGTACAAATCAATTGAGGTAACAGTGTCATCTGCAACAAGGTCGGCAAAACGGATTGAATCTGTCACTTGAACACCCTGACCATCAGGCTCCGTAAAGAATCCTACAAAGTCAAATCCGGGGTAGTTGAAACCTTGTCCACCAGAAAGAAGACTAATCGGCTCAGAGAAACCTTGGTCAACATTTTGCATATAACCATTCGGGAAAATAACATGCGTAACATAATTCATCTTGTTCCAAGTTATATAAATATACATCGTTTCTGCTAGAGGATCGCCAAGAAGATCCATTAGAATCTCGCCACAAGTCATCGTGTCATCCAGCAAATCTCCCCAGTCGTCAGTTTGCGCGTCAAGTGTATAGCCAGGCCACACAAGACCTGGATAGAAAGGAGAAGCATCCCACGAAACATAACGAGTATCATTAAAAGCATGTTCTTGAGCATATTCTGTTGATTCATAAATAACTTCGATAGTACGTAGCTCGATTGCAGAGTATACCTTAATAGGGCTTATGCCGTCCCACCCAACAAGATCAGCAATGTATTGAATGGTCGGCTGTATGCCGCCCATCATGTCGACCCAGTCCTGGTTAAAGAGCTCAAAACCCCATTCGTCCCACCAACCAATAGTCTTGTGCGAAATATAGTCGTTCGATGGATCGGTATCCTTATTCGGGTCGTATGTCCAGTCAAAATCATCGCCAAGCTGGACGTATACCGTCTTCAGTAGCTGTTCATCACCTGGATCAGGATGATCGGCGGTATTGCCCCAGTACTGGAGTTCAACGCCCGCAAGCTCCCAAACCGCATAGAGAACGTTCGGGTTGATGATGTCGCCGGTGATCGGGTCGATGATCAGGTCGAGCATCTCGTATTCGTCGCCTGGCTTGTAATCGATCTCAGTCGCATTTGCCTTAACTGCCCAGCCCTTCAGGCGATAACCATCACGCTTGGGCTCAGTAAGAGTCACGTTCACGATGCAGCCGATCTTGCCCAGTGTTGGGTCAGGAGGCGTGATGCCTGGATAGTTCGCATCGTATACCAACTCGATATCGTTTGCCTGCCATACTGCATAGAGGATGGTGGGGTCTGCCGGCATAACCCAGTTGGTAGGAGCATCGGGGATACCATCGCCATCAACATCAACGTAGGTAAGGTCTGCATCGGGTGCCGTAGCGCCCAGCGTGGTCGACCAACCCAAGAAGGTATAACCAGGGCGCTTCACGGAGTCGAAGTCGGGCAGCGGCACTACCTCAGAGATGTTGTGCATGGTGCCATCTTCGAAGCCGGCCGGCGGGTTCGGACCAGGATTCCACTTACCACCTGGGGTTGCGGTGGTGGTGGTGTCATCGATCGTGCCATCGGGCTTCACGTGCACATGGTGCTTCGAGTCGGTAACCGTAGGATCGTTCACATCGGCATAGCCGTTCGGATCGAACGTAAGCGATTGTACCGAAAGACCCCAGATCGCATAGAGCGTCATGTTCTCGTAGCCCATCTTCCAGAGCGATCCGGTATCGTCTGCCTTGATGAAGATGCCCTGACCCGTAGCTGGATTGATAGAAGCCATGAGCGCATCGCGATACGCGAAGTTCAGAAGGCCATTCAGGCTGCGAGCCATCATGATGGCGTCGATCGTGCTCATGGTGGTGGGGGTGGTGTCACCCGGCAGCAGAACGTTAACCGTGCCACCGTCGTCGAACGCATAGCCAATGAGCGAGTACGGACGACCCTGTGCATCGGGACCTGCGGTAACCACGCCGCCATAGCGTACGTCGATCGGAAGGATGATGGTCTGATCGGTCTTATATTTGTGGGTGTGGCTGTGCTGACCAGGAGCTGCTGGGAACGCATCGGGGCGCGTCTCAACTGCATCGTTGGTCCAGTGGCCAGCGCCGGTTTCGTTAGGATCGCCCAGGTCGATGGTAAGATCCCATTCCTCTGCGCTGAAGTAGAGCTCCAGGACCAGGTGCGTGCCATCGTCCAAGTGGCCCATGATGTAATCGCGCGCCTTGGTGGTTACGTTCACGATATTGCCAGAACCATCAGTATAGGAGACCGTGGTGCCCGGCTCAACGTATTCATAACCCAGAATGTAGGGGCGACGCTTATCGATCGGGTGCTGGTGCGGACGATCGTCGTTACGATAGCTTACCTTCGGGGTATCCGTAGAATCTGCCCATGCCTCTTCGTCGGTAACACCCTTATGCGTGATGGTGTTGTGTACCACACGGTTACCATCGCCATCGATCTTGTAGATGATAACTTCGTATTCGGTATCTTCGTTTGCACGCCACACTGCATAGAGCGTTACATCGTGGTTTGGCATGGTGAACAGGTCGCCCACAGCGGTGAAGACCCAGAGACCGTCCACCTTGCTGCCATCGGCTTCAGCAGCATTGGCAGCCGCGATAGAGGCGTTGCCTTTCAGGTTAACGGCGGTGTCGTAATAGTACCAGCCAACCAGGGTGTAACCAGGGCGCTTGACCTCGGTGCCATCCGGCAGCGGCAAGTTCTGGTCGGCACGTACGCCGTTGCCGTTCGCTGCGTCTGCATAGCTATCGTAGGGGCTCGGGATGGTGCCGTTAGGCTGCCATTCGCCGTAGATGCCCGGATCGAGGATGAGGTTCAGCGGCAGCGTATCCATGACCACGGAGATCACTGTGGAGCCATCGCCTGCAACCGTAGCGATGATGTTGCCCTTAACGCCTGCGGTCCAGTTTGCCATTGCCTGAAGACCGTAGATGGAGAAGGTAGTGATGCCGTTCCAGGTAAGGGTGCTATCAGAATTGTAGCCGTTCTGGTTGCCATTGAAGAGCGTGAAACCATCTGCCAAGCCCATGTACTTATAACCGCGCCAATCAACGCTGGAGAAGCTGAATGCAGAGCCATCCATCTTGTAGTACTGAGCGTTTGCCACCTCGGTAGCATCGTAGGGGTTAGCGATCTTATAGGATTCGCCTGCGATGCCCTTACCCTTCAGCTCCTGCCAGATCTGCAGGTTACCGTTGCCGTCGACCTTGTAATAGTGCAGCGTGAATTCGGTATCTGAAGATGCGCGCCACACTGCGTAGAGCCACAGGAAGCCCATGGGCTCAGGAGCAGGCATGGAATACATCGTGTTCGGGTCGTTCAGGGTGAAGTGAGCGCCTTCCGTGTAGCTCCAGCCGGTGTCGAGCTGTGCCACTGCTGCAGCCAGCTGAGACAGGCGGCCTTCGGAAGTGCCTACGTAGACGGGGTTAGCCTGACCAGAAACGGTAACGCTCTGCTTGTAGTACCAACCGACCAGCTCGTAGCCATCGCGCTTCAGAACGCTCGAGCCAGGGAGCTTGTACTCTTCGTCGGTAACCAGCGAAACGTGGTTCTGCCATACGTTGTTATCGATGCTGGTGGTGGTACCAGGATTCAGATAGAGGTCGTAGGTACGTGCCGACCAGACTGCATAGAGCGTGGTGTCGCCGTTGCCCATAACGAAGGTGTCGCCCACCTGGTAGAAGATGCGGTTCGGATCGTTAGGAGCATAGCCTGCGTTAGCCAGCATGATCGCCTGCATGATCGCGCGAGAATCGAGACCCATAGCGGTTGCCACTTCAAGGGTGCGCGTAGAGCCATCGGCAGCCGTGAGCGTCCATTCCTTCTTCGTGGTCCAACCGATGAGCGTGTAGCCCGGGCGCGTGATGTGCGCACCAGAGTAGTTCGCGCCAATGTCGAAGGACTGCTCTGCATAGACCGGGGTCACGTACTTCTTGGAGTGATCGTTCGGGTCGATGGAGGAATCGATAACGTTCCAAGCACCCTTATCCTTGCCACCGTCGAAGGTGAGCGTGAACGGCAGTGCCTTGTAGTACAGCTCGAGCACGAGGCTGCCATCACCGAAGATGCTGCCGGTGCGGATGTTTTGCTTGGTTACCGTAGCGCCCGTTGCATCCTTGAAGGTGATGGTGGTGCCATCGAGCACGATCTCGTAGCCCTTGAATTCATCATCCCAGTTATATGCCTTGGATGCTGCGTCGTAAGCATCCTTGATGTCCTGGTCGCCAATGCGATCGATCGCGGTTACCGGCTCATCCGTGATGCCCTTGATGGTTTCGGTGATAACGTCCTTCACGTTGCCGTTACCATCCACACGGTAGTGGTTCACGGTGTATTCGGTATCGTCGCGTGCGAACCAGACCGCGTAGATGACCACGTCGGTGCCCGGCATGATGAAGCCATAGCCATTCGCATCGATCTTGGTGAACAGACGTGCCTTAGCGTTAGTGAGGTCGGTGCCAGCGAGCCATGCCGTAACATAGGCGCCTTCCGTGGTATCCCAGCCAGGCAGTGCAGCGATGAGGGTTGCCGTGCTGCGGTTGTAGGAGCCCTTAGAGAAGGCGGCGTCGTCGTCGGTGGACCAACCGAGGAAGTCGTAGCCCGCACGAGCGATGTCGTCGAAGAGCTTGCCGGTGTTCTGCTCGGTGAAGAAGTATTCCACACGGTTGGTGTAGGTGCCCGCATTGGGGTTACCCGTCCAAGCGCCGTAGCCCGTAGTAGGCGTGGTGCCTGCCGGAAGCTCGGTGGCGTAGGTGAGCTTGTTCAGAACCGGGTTGCCATGCTCATCCAGCATGTACGGTGCGTAGTACAGATCGAACACGGAAGAGCCATCGGATGCCAGACGCAGTTCGTAGATGGAAGCCAGGCCAGCAGCCGGGATACCCGGAACCGTGAAGGTACGGGTGGAGCCATCGGCGAGCGTAACCGTGATGGTCTGCGTGATCATGCGCTCGTAGGTGTAGCCGTTCATAGCCGTATCGTGGTAACGATAGGTGTGCGATGCGTCGGTGTCATCGACGGTGTTGCCCAAGCGCTTCTCATAGTAGTTGCGGTCGGCCGTGATGAGCTGATCGGTGTAGCCCGTGAACTTCTGCGTGGAAACAAGCACCTTGTTGCCCTGACCATCGATCTTGTAGCGGTTCACGGTGTATTCCGTGTTGTTGTCGGGGTTCCAGATGGCCCACAGCTGCAGGTTGGTGCCCGGCATGATGAACGTTGCACCGTCAGCGCTCCAGAGGATGGTGGAGTAGATGCCGTCTGCTGCGAGTGCCGCGGTGAGCACATCGTAGCCTGCCGTGCCGTTAGCCACCAGCCATGCTGGGGTAGCGAGCGCTGCATCGTCGAAGTACTTCTGAGCGATTTCGTGTGCCTGCTGTCCCACATGGCCTGCCCCGTAGAGAGCGCCGGTGTTCTGGGTGGACCAGCCGACCAGCTCGTAACCCTGGCGATAGGGGTTCGCCGCGGTGTTATTGTGCTGGTTGTTGGTGCCCATGAGGTCGGAAGGCAGCGGATCGACCGTCTGGCCGGTGAGGTAATCGCGATAGATGCTGCGACCGTCTGCCGAGAGGGTCCAGCCAGCAGGAACCGTGAAGCTGCCCTTGGCAGTATCAGGATCGAGGTTCAGGGTAAGGCGGTAGGTGTTCGCCTCGTAGTAGAGGTTCAGCACCAGGCCATAACCGTTGCCTGCCACACTTGCGATAACGCCAGAATCGTTGGTTACCCAGTCGGGGTGAGCCGTTGCCCAGTAAGCTGCCGGACCCAGCAGGCTATCGCGGTAGGTGTAGCCCACGATGGCCTTGTCGAATGCATGCCATTCGGTGGTGCCGGTGGTGCCCGGGGTCTGACCAGAGTAGAGCGCGTCTGCGTAGATAGTGTTGCCCACATAGCTCTTGTAGTAGTGAGAGCTTACGAGCACGCGCTTACCGTCGCCGGTAACCACATAACGGTTGACCACATAGTTGACCTTGACCGAGTAATCGATCTCGGGCTCGGTAGGATCCGGGTTCGGAGTGGGGTTCGGATCCGGATAGTACGGATCGTTAGGATCGGGCTCATCCGGGTCCGGAGTAGGCGTCGGGGTATCCGGGTCGTCAGGATCGACCGGGCCGGGCTTCGGCGGGTTCACCGGGTTAGGATCGTCTGGATCGAACGGATCGGGATCGGGCTGATCCGGATCGTAAGGATCATGCGGATCGGTCGGATCGGGCTTGTTCGGATCGGTCGGATCCTCAGGAACGAAGCCTGCATAGTAGAACACGTAGATGACGGTAGAGCCATCGGCCAGAACCACAGCGCGCTCATAGCCCGCCGCGTCGATGGAGCTATTGACCGTAAGGCCACCCGGCAGCACACGATTCAGGAGGAACGGACCGGTCTTCAGATGCGTGTAGCCGCGCCAGAAGAGCGGATCTGCGTTGTTGTTAGGATTGAGACGGCCATAACGGTCTACGTAGGTCTCAGCGTCGTGTGCGGTGGTGTTATCGCGCTCTGCCACGGTGAAGGTAAGGCCGGAGTCCTTCATGAAGGTATCTTCCTTCTTGTCCACGTAGTTGCCTTCGTGGTCGAGCTTCACATGAACCACGGTTACCTTAGCAGGCAGTGCCTTCCAGATTGCCTCAAGCGTGATGTTCTGGTTCCAGGTATAGGTGATAGCGTCGAACGTGCCATCTGCCTTGATGTTGTAGGTGTCGCCCGTTGTGGTGTTGAGCCAGCCAACCAGCTCGTAGCCGGTCTTGGTAACCTGGCTTGCCGGCAGCGGCGTGAAGGTGTGGTTGTAATACGCCGTGCGATCAACGTTCTCTGCCGTGGTGGCGCCATCGGTGATCTGGCCACCCAAGCTCTTATAGGTGATGGTGTACTGATCGACCACGTAGAAGAGCTTCAGAACCAGTGCATCGGGATGCGAGGTGCTGTCGCCGAAGTGTCCCACGATGCGGCCGTTGGAAAGCGTTGCATAGAGCAGTGCTGCCGGGTCGCCCTCTGCGAGGTACTTGGAGAAGTTCGCATCGTAGCTGAAGCCGAAGATGCTGCCGTTAGCGTGGAGGTACTGCCAGCCTTCTTCTGCGCCTGCTGCTGCAGTTGCGATCCAGTTGTTATACGCATCGAGCACAGCGTTCAGGATATCGACACCGTTGGTATCGAGCGCTGCATCGACACGGACATACGAACCAGCGGTACCGGTGTACTCATGCGTGTCATAGAGCTTAGGCTGCTGATAGAGGCCTGCGTTGTTCACATCGACGGTGTAGCGCTCTACGTAGAAGGTGGTGCCGTTCGGGATCGCCTTCAGGTAGATGTAGAGGATGGTCTGATCGATGCCTGCTGCCGTTGCGTCGGGGCCGAATGCGTTCAGGATGCCATCAGCCGGGCCGAGCGGGCTAGCCGGGTTGAGGTCGATCTCGTAGCCAGCTGCGATTGCGATAGCCTGCAGCCACTGAACGATGGATGCGTGGTTATCGGGGTTAGCCTCGTAAGGAGCGAGCGGGTTCACGTAGTTCAGGTAGTTGCCCGTGGTGCCCGTGCGGGTGTATTCCGCCAGCTTCTCGGTAACGCCGTTGCCCTGGAGCACGTTGACGACGACCTTGTATTCGGACTGAGCCGGCATCCAGATAGCGTAGAGCGTGGTCTCTTCGTTGGGCATCTCGAAGTTGTTCGAGCCTGCCAGGAAGATGCGAGCTGCGTTAGCAGCGATCCACTGGCTTGCTGCATTACCGCTCAGGTCGCAACCATTGTAGAGCGCATCGGCAATAGCGGTCGCAAGACCACTGGTAGCCACTTTGTCAGCCGGAACGACATACCAACCATACAGAGTGTAACCCGGGCGAATGCCGGTCATGGCGTTCGGCAGGGTAACGAGCTCGCCAGTCTTGTAGATGTTGGTCGAGGGGTTAGCGCCACGCCACCAAGCACCATTGTTGTAGGTGCCATCGTTGGCCTTGGTGCCCAGCTCGAAGTTGAGCTGCTGACGCTCTGCCAGGTAGTAGAGATCCAGGCGCATGGTGCCATCGGCCAAGATGGTACCGGAGAGCTTCTCGCCCGTGTGGCTGCCGAAGACGTAGCCCTTGATGTAGAGACCAGGAGCAACCGGGTTGTTCGGGTCGTAGACGAGCGCATAGCTGCGGCCGGTGGCTTCATCGACGAAGGCGCCGGTCTTGCCGGTGTAGGTGACCACATAGGGGTTGCCGTTCTCGTCCACCACGTCGGAGATGGTTGCGCCATCGCCCTTCACCAGGTGGTGATAGACCTTGTATTCCGTATTCTTGTTAGGCACATAGACCAGGACGATCTTGGGTTCGCCCGTTGCCTGGCCGGTGATCTCTGCGACCACGCCCTCGGTGACCACGAGGTCTGCGTAGTTCACACCACCCACCGTAGCATCTGCCGGATCATCATCTACTTCAGAGCCGAAGAGATGGTAGCCCGTGATGCCCGGGATGGACCAAGTGTTCATAGCGCGGGTCTCGTTGTGGTCGATCGCCAGCGTGCCATCGCCTTGGATCACATAGATCGGCGTGGTGGCCGTGGGGTTGGTAGGATCGACGAAGGAGACCGTGTCGCCCGCATAGCCGTGCAGACGGATGGTGTCGTACTTGGTTGCGGTGGTGCCGCCTTCGATCTGCCAACGATCGACGGTGAAGACAACGTCCTTCGCACGCCAGATCGCGTAGAAGGTCATACCGCGCTGAGGCATCTTGAAGCTTGCGCCAGCCGGGATGTAGAGACCAGAGCCATCGGCCGTGGTGCCGTTAGCAGCGAGCCACTGTGCCCACGTGTGGGAGTTGTAGCCCACCATGTTGGTGAAGACGGTGTCGTTAGGACCAGAGTACCAACCCATCAGCTCATAACCCGGGCGGATAGCCGAGGAGGAGTTCGGGGTACGGATGGTCTTGCCAACGCGATAGTTGCCCGAGATGTCTGCTGCGCCGGAGGTCCACGCACGCTTGTCGTAGTCGCTCGTGCCTTCAACGCCCAGCAGGAACTTCAGCGGCAGCTCGTCTGCCAGATAGTAGAGGAAGAATTCCGTGCCGCCAGCGCCCAGCGGTGCACCCTTGATGTGCTGCGCGAGCGAGGTCTGGTAGCTGGTGCCCGGAACCGTACCGTCGGAATTCGGGAAGAAGATGAAGCCGTTGAAGCTGTAGTGCAGATTCTCAGGCTGACCATCGTAGAGCCAGCAGATCTCACCATTCTTCACCGTACCGCGGATAGCCACATCGGGGTTGTTCTGATACTTCAGACCGATGTCGGAAGGCTGGATCTCGGTGTCGGTTTCGCCTTGGCGAACTTCGACGAGCGCTTCGTAAGCGTTGCCGTCGCCATCGACGAACCAGTGATGCACTTTGTATTCGGTGGTGAGGTCTGCCACATAGTAGACCTTGAAGATGGTCGGATCGGTAGGATCGCCCTTGATAACGAGACGCAAGAACTGATCGTAGCCCAGAGCCGAATCCATGCTGAAGTGGTAGCCACGGAAGTCGTATTCACGACCACCATCGCTGAAGGTGCTGTTGGTGATGAGCTTGTAGATGGCCTGCAGGTCGGACTTATCGGCCGTGCGCAGGTCGACGGTGTCGCCCGTTGCATAGCGCAGGCTGTTCAGGCGGCTGGTGTATGCCAGCGTCTGACGGCCGCCCACTACCTTGTAGTACTCGATCTGGAAGTTGGACTCCTGAGCCACCCAAACAGCGTAGAGGAACGTTTCGGGGTTGTTCGGGTCGGTCGGAGCCGGAACCGTGAAGAGCGAGCCTACTGCGTGGAACTTCGGATCGGTCTTGAGCACGTTGTTGTAGAGCGTGATGGAGTCGTTGCCCACATAGTCGATATAGTCATTGGTCTCGTACCAGCCCACCAGCTGATAGCCCGGACGCGTTGCTGCAGCAGCACCTGGCAGGTAGACCACGCTGCCCGTGACCACGTTGATCGATCCGGTCTGGACGAACGCATTGCCCGCACCAGCGTAGCTCTTCACCCAGGAAGCATCCGTTGCGGTGCCGTTCAGGATGAGCGAGAGCTTGTGCGTGTCGGGCGCGAAGTACAGACGGATGATGGTGGAGCCATCGCCATTGATGAGCTTGTATGGGTCGGACGTGTAAGAGAAGTCGTTGATGGTGAACGTGCCCGGCGTGTAGACATAGCCATTCGGGATGAGAAGGCTCGTGTAAGCATCGTCGGTGAGGAAGGCCGGGATGATGGTGTTGCCATCGGCATCGACGAAGGTGTAACCCTTCCAAGTGATGCCATCGGCTTCCTTCTCGGCGTCGGCCTTGGCGTAGGCGCCAGCAAGACCTTCGTGCTGGATGCTCACAGCATTGCCGTTCGTATCGGTAACACGCGATGCCACACCTTCACCGGAAACCTTCCAGAATTCAACGGTGTATGGAACGTATTCAGAAACGTAATACAGCTTGAAGAGCGTGGTGCCATTCGGAGCCAGCGAAGCGATGGAGGAGATCTCGTCGTACTGGACGCCGTTCCACAGCTGGCTGAAGCCTTCGTAGTACGAATAGCCCTTCATGTTCGGGTAGAGGTTGTAGAGCGCTGCCGTGATCTTGTTGATCATATCGGCCGTGATAGCGCTTTCCGACTTGCCCTGCTGCGTAGTGGTGACCGCCGGTGCATCCTCGATCTTGTGGATCTTCACGATGTTGCCGTCTTGATCGACCTCTGCAACCACACGATAGTGCTCGACCAGGAAGGTGGTCTCAGCCGGTGCCCACATCGCATAGAGGAACTGGTCGGAATCTGCGGTGACCGTGTAGTTCAGATCGAAGAACACGCTTGCGAACGAATCGCCCAGGAGCGTCTTCAGCGATTCGAGCGAACGGTTCGGATCGTTGATCCACGCATCGGTGATGGTGGTGTCGACCAGATCGTGGTTGGTGGTCCAGCCGATCAGCTCGTAGCCCGGACGCGTGAGGTGCGTGTTCTGCGGGACGTTGATGGTCTGACCCGTGGTGTAGGTATTCGACGAAGACGAGCTGAACGTATCGGTGCCGCTGACCCACACGCCCTGCTCCGGAACGAAGGTAACGTTACGCGGAGCAGGAGTGTAGAACAACCTGAGCACGAGCATGTTGTTCGGATCTCCTACGATAGTGCCGGAATAGGATGAGGAGAACAGCATGCCCTGCTGGAGCGTGAGCGTACGATACAGCGGGATGGGGTTGCCATCTGCGTCGAGCACATAGGTGCCATCTGCGTCGGTCTTGTAGCCATAGATGTAGGTGATGGTGCCGTTGGTCACGCAGGTCCAGGAACCGGACGGTGCAGCAACGAAGCCTTCGATATCCTTCCACAGCCAACCAAGCGAGGTGAAGTTGGTGTCGTTGGTAACGGCATCGAACTTGGTGTCGAAGATGCCCGGTGCGTTGGTTGCGCCTGCGGTGTTCACGTTAGCGGTGTAGCCTGCGGTGCCCTTAATGGTGACCGTAGATGCGGTAGGACCAGTAGGCGTAGTGCCCGGAACACGCTCGTCGAACTTGACGGGCTTGTTGGTGGCAGGATCCCAGTACCAGTATTCAACCTGATATTCAGAACCGTTCGGGATAGCCTCGTAGTAGAGGATGAGGGTGAGGCGACCGTCTGCCGTAACCGTGCCGGTGAGCTTCATCTGACCGAATGCTGTGGTGTAGTTCGGATCGGTGATGAGGCGATAGCCTGCACGATACGGGATCTTCATGAAGAAGCCGCTTAAAACGTCGTCATCAACGAAGCCTACCATGCTGTCGGTAGGAGCGGTGAGCAGCGAATTGCCGTCGAGGTCGACATAGGCGTACTTCTTATAGGTAACGTCGTTACCGTTGCTGTCCTTAGCTGTCCAGGTGTACTCGGAGCGCTCGAAGGCCTTATCACGGATGATCTGGCCCGCTTCGACGCGGTAGACATACACGTTGTAGTTAACGTTCGCTGCCCTGTAGACCGCATAGAGGCGAGTAACGCCGTAACCGTCGATGATGAGCGTGGAGCCCGGAACTTCCCAACGTGCGCCTGCAGCGAAGAAGGTGTCACCGAAGAGCGTGTTAAGGTCGATGCTCGGGTCGGCCAGGATCGCATCGGTCATGGCCTTCGCGATGTCTTCGGAGGTTGCCCAGCCGACGAGATCGTAGCCGTTGCGCTCCACGTTGGAAGCCACCGGAAGCGTGATGGTGTCGTAAGGATAAACGTGCGTGAGCGTGCCGCCGAACAGGCCGTCGTCGCGGTTGAGGTTAGCCATTGCCCACTGGCCTGCACCCAGCTGGTAGTCGATCGCTTGAGGATCGGCTGCAAAGAAGAGCTCGAGCACCGTGGAGTTATCGCCTGCAACGTATGCCTTGCAGGTGAGCTCGGAGAGCAGCTGGGAATAGCTGAAGCCCGGGATGTTGTTCGTGATGATGTAGTAGTTCACCAGATCGGCGGGGTTCACTACGTGGTTAGCATCTGGCAGGTAAGTGATGCCGTTGTCGATGAGGAACTGCTGGAGCACAGCGTGTGCCAGCTGACCTGCCGATGCTTCCACGTAGATGAGGTAGTCGCCGTAATTCTCTTCTGCCACAACATTGCCAGAAGCGTCGAGGATCTGACCCTTAGCATTGCGATGGAGGCGGTTGCCGTTCTTGTCCACTTCAACGCGCGTGTTATCGGAGAGAACCATGTAGCGGTTGACCGTGAAGTGCACGCCGTTCTCGATGTAGCGGTAGAACAGGTAGATGGTCTTGCCGTTCGCATCGAGCACGATGGAGTTCACAGAGTTGAACACGTTGAGCGTCTTGTCGAAGCTGTTCGGGCTGATCGGCGTTGAAGGATCGCAGCTGAAGTTAGCCACGAAGGTATAGCCTGCCGGATCGGTGATGCCGAAGCCCTCGCCCAGAGAAGCGCGATCTTCAGGGTTAGCGCCCCAGATGCGATACGGATCAGTAGGATCGTTGAAGTCGATGGTGTCACCGAAGGTGGACTTCAGAACGCCATTAGCATCTGCGCCCGGCAGCTTCACTTCGACGCGCTGCAGCGTACCATCAGCGTTCTGGACCCACACCTCAACGGAGTAGGTTGCATCCGTTGCGCGCCAGATCGCATGCAGCGTGTAGAAGTAGTTGTCGCCGATCTGCGTGAGGAGTTCAGAATCGTTAGCGAGCTCTGGCATCACGAACAGACCACCCAGAGCATAGAGGCCAGTCTTAGCATTCGCCAGGATATCGTTTGCTACCTGAACAGAATTGGTGCCACGCGTATTGGTGCCACGGTCGGTGATGTACCAGCCGACCAACTCGTAGCCTTCACGGACTGCGCAATCGGCACCCGGCAGGATGGTCTCGTTGCCAGCCTGCATCGGACGAACCTTTTCATCGCGGAAGTCTTCAGCCCACTTGCCCTCAACGCCCAGATCGAACTGGAGGTAACGGGTGTCTGCCAGATAGTAGACGATGAGCTTGGTAGTGCCGTCGCCTGCCACGTAGAGCTCGGTGGTCTTGGAGTAGAGCGTCATGAGAACGCCGCCGACAAGACCTTCAGCGCTGTCTACGTAGGAGTAGCCCGGATGACCATGTGCACCCGGATCGAAGAGCGAAGGATCGGTCATAACGACCTGGCCCGCGGTAACGCCGTCGATCACTTCGGAGTTCAGGAGGGTGACGTTCTTCTTGCCGTCGATGATGCAGTGTTCGACGGTGTAGGACGTAGCACCTTCGGTTGCCTCGAAGTAGATACGCAGCAGCAGCGAGCCATCGCCCAGAACGATGCCGGAGAGGATCTCGTTCGGGTGATCGATGTAGTGATAACCCAGTGGTGCGAGCACGCCCAGGTAGCCTTCAGGAATGGTCTGGCCTGCGTTTGCCATGACCTGAAGCGTGAGCCAGGTGTCGGTGTAGAAGCCGTTGCTGTTGTAGTTGCCGCCATAGTACGTGGTGTCGTAGAGGTCGGTGACCTTGTTGTTGGGCTCGTTAGCATTCGGGATGGTAACCGTCCAGCGCTCGACCGTAACGAGCGTGTTCGGATCGGCTGCGTAGTACATACGTAACACAAGCGTACCATCGGCGTTGACCACACCAGATTCGATAGCCAGCTCATAACCCGGCAGATAGGTGTAGCCTGCCCACTCGGTGAAGAAGTATTCGAGCGCATCGGTGAGCTTTTGACCCGTTGCATCAACGCCCGCTACATAGTAGCGATCGTTATCGGCATCGTAGAGCACTGCCACATGCGAATCGGGCATTGCCATGAAGGTAAGCTTCTCGACCGGTGCCTTCGAAGAGAAATTCAGCGTGCCATCGGAGTTGATGTAGACCACGCGGCCGTTGATGACCTTATAACGCTCGACCGTGAAGGACACCATGTCGGTGGTGAAGTGAGCCGTGAAGGTCTGGCCGTTGTAGATAAGGTAGCTGCCATTCACGTGCTGCGGGAAGAAGGTGGAGCCCATGAGCGATACGCCCTGAGGCACCTCAGTCCAGGTGTCGGAGCCTTCGATCGGAGTGCCATCTGCAGCGATCCAGAGGCCATCTTTGTTGGTCCAGTGCGAGAAGCGGAAGCCGGGGTTCGGCGTGGTGTAAACTGCCTTCGGCTTGCCCGTGACCGGAGCGAAGGAATCGTGATCGATCGAAACGCTACCGCCGTTGGAAGGCGTGAAGTCGTAGGAGATCTCGATGTCTTCGAGTTCGCGGAAGATCGCATAGTAGGTGTAGGTGTCGCCAACCACCCAGCCAGCTGCAGGCACTGGCGGGATGAAGGTGAGGTCGGTCGAGAGCGGCGCTACCCCACCGGCGATGTCGGAGAGGTGTGCATACCAACCCAGGAACACATAGCCCGGAGGCGTTTGTGCTGTAGAGCCATTCGGGACGTTGTGCGTGCCGCCTGCGATCAGTTCGAAGGTAGGCTCGGTAGCGCCGTAGTCGCCATTGCCGTATTGGTTATTGGTGCCACTCGGAAGGTTGATCACCTGATAGCCGATGGTTGCCACGTTGCGCGGATCGATGAGGTAGTAGAGATCCAAAACCAGCTTGCGGCCCAGGCTGATGGTGCCATGAGCGGTCTGCGCCGAGATATCGGGAGCATAGAGCCACGTGAGGCCATTTGCACTCGTGTAATCGGGGCCGAGGAGGATCTCGTCGATGAGAATGCCCGTTGCCGTGCCGTTATCGTCGATGAGGTAGAGGTGATACTTGCGCAGCGTGGAGCCATCGGGCTGCATAACGTCTTCGTAGCGAACGTCGACACGTGCATCCTGCGGACCCTTGTATTCGTCGGTCTTCTTCAGTTCGAAGGTCACACCGTTGCTGGACTGGAAGTGATGGTTCACGGTGAACTCAACATCCTCAGCCGGCTCGATGATGGCGGTGTAGGTGTGGCCACCCTTCAGTGGATCTGCCGGATCGTAGAAGATCTGAGCACCTGCAAGGCCTTCACCATAACGCGGCGGGTTGAAGATGATCTTGCCCAGCTCGATGAGCTCGTCGATGGAAGGCAGATCGCCACCATCCCAGTCGACCGCCCAACCGACAACACGGTAGCCCGGAAGCAGATGCACTTCGGTACCCAGTGCGCGACCCGTGGAAGGTGCAACCGATTCCTTGTCGCGTGAGAGCCATGCATGATCAGGATCGGAAACCTGATACTTGATCATAACGTCTTGGTCTTCGGTGAAGATGGCGTAGTAGGTGGTCTCTGCCCACACACCAGAAGAACCAGCAGGTGCTACGAAGGTAGCGTCTTCGCAGACGATAACGCCGTGCGAATCGACCCAGTGCAGGAAGTGATAACCCTGACGAGCGATAGCCGTGATGGAAATCGGGGTATCGAAATAGGTGTTGTAGCGATAGTCGTAGAGATAACCGCGCGTCTCACCCGTGATGGAGGAAAGGCGCATACGCAGCGTGTCGAACGTTTGCGGATACATAGCTGCGCCGCCGTTGACTGCCGGGTTGTAGACATAACCGGTGTGCGCACCTTCGCGCTTCACGACCGGCACGCCATTGATGCCGTAGTAATAACCCGTGATCTGACCCCAACGGTTGTAGGTGCACATCGGGGTACCCTGATCGGACACGATGTAGCCAGCGCCGGTAGTGTTGGTGCCTTCGGACTTGAAGGTGATGAACACCGTGATCTCTTGCCATACTGCCGTGAGCGTTGCACCGAAGCGAGGAACGATGAACACATCGGAGCTTTCCTCGTAGGTGCGATAGATCTTGCCGTCGTAAGACCAGCCATAGAGTTCGTAGCCTGCCTTGGTAACGGTGCCCACGAACGGAAGAACGATCTGCTGGTAAGGGATGAGGTCGGTACGATCGTTCAGTGCAGTGGAGCCAGCAACCGGAGTGCCACCGTTCGGGTCGAAGTGAACCGTGACCGGCTTACGGAGCCAGTTTGCGGTGAGGATGATGTCTTCGCGGCCCATGAGTGCCTTGAGCACGTCTTCGACCGTCTGGAAGAAGCGACCGTCGTTGGACACCCAACCGTCGAACATCCACTCATCGCTGTTGGATACCGGCATGGTGCGGACGAGCGCGCCCTTGCCATCGCCGTAGTCGAGCGGCGTGGTGAAGTTAGGATCGGTCTTGCCACCCAAGGTGACGTAGTCGATCAGGTAATCCTTATCGGCGCGCAGACCACCAGAAACGATGGTGTTCTCTGCCCAAGCACCGTGATCGCCAGGATTATAGGTGATGGTGTGGAGCTTCTCCCATACCGCACGAACGATGGTGCGGCCATAAACGGTGATGCCAGGAATGCCGTCGGGGCTCTCGAAGAAGCCAGTGAACTTCTGACCGTTCGGCAGGGTTACTTCGTAGTCCCAACCAGCAAAGGCATAACCGGGGTTTTCGTGAAGGATGAGGTCGTAGGTTTGACCAGGTTGGCTCGGATGAGGAATCTTCTCGGAGCGCGGATGAGTATTGTAGACGACCCACTGAGTGAGCTTCTCGTGGCCGTCTTGCAGCACATTGCCATCATTGTCGAGGATGATGCCGCCAACGTTGTCGCCCGAGGTGAGGAAGGTTACCTCGTAGCGCTGGATACGCCAGATTGCGTAGAGGGTGATGCTGCCAGGTTCGACCTCGAAGTCGGCAGCGGTCTTCGGACCAAAGAGCGCCATGTTCGCATAGAAACGAGCATTAGCAGAGTTGACCTGCTCCTTGATCATGTCAAGGGTCACGTTATAGTCGAAGTAGGTCTTCCCGTCGTATATCTCGGAGAGCGCCTTGGTAGACCAACCGATGAATTCATAGCCGACCGCTGCATACTGGTTCGGTGCCAGAGCGACCTCAGTCTCGTAGGCCATCTGCTGGATAGGCATTGTGCCAGTATTCAGGTCGATGTTACCGAAGCCAGAAGGCAGGCTCGGTTGCGGCGGGAACTGCGATTCGAAGTAGATGGTGTAGTCTGCCTCTTCCCAGGTTGCGACCAGGTAGAGGTTGCCAGTGCCCTCAAGGCCGAGCTCCTTGAGCTTGTCGATGAGGATGAGGCTCGAAAGATCGGCAGCGGTGACTGGCAGGCCATCGGGACCATAGAGATACATTGGCGTCTTGCCATCTTCCATGGTGCGATAGACCGCATGGCCATCTTCCATGAGCGGCAGACCGTCGGGGCCGATCGCTGCGAGCGCCCAACCCTTGAATGCGTAGGTGATGCGACGGTTCGCGTCGATATAGGTGGTCGAGCGCGGCAGACCGTTCCACATACCTGCGTAGGTGGGGATGCCCTCGGTGCCAACCGCATGAGTGAAGCGCGTCTTGCCTTCCTCGCCACCAGTATGACCTGCATCGTGGCCACCATTGCTGTAGAAGTCGCCGTATTCACCTTCGAAGAACCATACGTCGAACGCATCAGTCCAGTAAGCGGTGAAGGTGGTGTCGCCCTGCAGGACGTAGTCCTTCAAGTCGGAAGGCTTGATGTCGTGATATTCATAGTAGGACGTACCGTCTTCATGGAACAGCGTAACACGCGCTTTCCAGTAGGACAGTGCCTTCTTGTAGCCCGGCGTGGTGTAGACCGTGCCCGTGCGAACGTTATCGCCCGCGTAGAGCTGCTGACGGATATCGCCCGTAACGGTGCCCTGCGTAGGATCGGAGGATTCGAAGATCGCGGTGACCTTCTTGCCCGACCACTTCGCCGTGAAGGTGACGATGCCGCCTTCAACGTTGCAGAAGTTCTTGTACCAACCAGCATCGTATTCACCATCGAGTACGGAGAAGGACGTTCCCCAGCTGCTGGAGCCCGTAACGATCCACTTCAGGAAGTCGAAGCCACTGCGATAGTAGCGCTCGCCTGCGTCGAAGAGCTCGTCGAAGGAGACCTCGAGCTGGAAGTAGGGCTTGCCATCGTTAGTGAAGTTGAGGTTCGAATCAGACGCATACGCACCCGAGATGTCGTAGCCTTCCGGCAGACCCGGATCGAAGATGACCGTGTACTTGATGGCCTCCCAGATCGGCTTGAAGGTAACGTCGTGGTTCGGCATGGTGAATTCTGCGCCGAAGTTGACTGTTTGCCAGGTGCCTGCCTCGGTAAGGTACTGCCAACCGATGAACTTATAGCCATTGCGGTGTGCGCCATGAGTGTCTTCGTAGGTGAGTGCATTCACCTTAACGCCCACCTGGTGGATGCGATCGTTGTCTTCAGGAGCGATCCAGCCCAGGAAGCGGCCATCCTTGTTGGTGTTCCAGTAGTAGTCGTTCTGACCATCCAGATCGTAGTGGACCTTCCAGCCAACGTTGAGCCAGACAGCCCAGAGCGTAACCTGGCTGCTGTCTTGACCTGCGAGGTTCACCACGCGAGCCTGGTCTGCCAAGAAGGAAAGACCACGGTCGGCGATCGCTTGCTGCAGATCTTCGCGATTCATGAGCGGATCGATCTGGCCGGTGGCCCAACCCAGGAACTCGAAGCCAGGACGCGTGATGCGGTTGGCGTTCGGGGTGAGCGTGACGTACTCATCATAGGCAACACGCTGGTTGGGCAGACCGCCCTGGCCGTTGTTGTTGTTGAAGATGATGGAGTACTGCTTGTACTGGAAGCGTGCGTAATAGACCGTACCATCGAGCCATGCGGTGTCGGGGCTCTTGGTAGGAACGAACTTCGCCTCGGTGCCTACCAGGCGACCCTTCGCATCGTACCAACCGATGAACTCATAGCCTGCATCGGGCACGGCGGTGGAACCGGTAGGCACGCCGTCGAACGCAGAGATGCCAGAATCGCGCATGTTGGTGAGCGTGCCGCCCTGGAACTTCTGGTCGACGAAGTAGTAGATGTTCGCATAACCCGGAACGAACCATGCATAGATGATGATATCGGTAACCTCTTCGTTCGGCAGGATCTCATAGAGATGCGTGGAGTTGTAAACACGATCGCCATGAGGCACATCGCCGTAAGACTGGTTGGAGTTATCCTCGGTGTACCAGTTGTTGAAGGTATAACCAGGCCATACCGGGTTCGGGCTCGGCAGGAGGCCGGTGTCGTTGTAGGTGAACTTCTGAACGCCGATGTAGGTGCCCGTGCCGGTTGCATAGTGAACGTTGTAGGTACGGATGGTCCATACGGCGTAGAAGGTCACGTCGTGTTCAGGCATGGTGTAGAGGTTCACCACGTTGCCGTCTTCATCGTAGGTCGGATAGGTGACCCAACCATGAGCTGCATTGTATTCAGAGGTTGCCCAGCCGTTGAAGATATAGCCCGGACGAACGAGCGCATCCTTGGTAGGAATGTGCACGGTCTCGCCTGCGCCTACCATCATGGAGACAGGGTTCGAAAGGCCATCGGTAGTGTAACCGAAGTCGTAATCCTTGACCCATTCGCCGCCACCATTCAGATCGTAGGTGAGCTTGAAGGGCTTGTACCACTGAGCGGTGAAGTAGATGGTGTATTCGCCTTCATCGATGAAACCGAGGCTGCCCGTCTTGTCGCGCACCCAGGTCTCAGCAGAGATGAAGTAGCTCTCGCCGATGCGATGACCATCGTTATCGTAGGCGGTGCGTACCCAACCAGTGAAGGTCCAGCCTTCCTGACCCAGCGGCAGGCCCGTGGTGCCCGTAGGACCACGGTAAGCGTACTGATCGCCCATGGCGCCGAACGGAAGATCGGTGTAGAGCGTCTGGGAACCCGGATCCTTGCTGTGGGAAGCGAAGGAGCCGTGGTTGCCCGGCAGGTAAACGACCGCGCTCGGGCCGCCCCAATGAGCGGTGAAGGTGGTATCGCCCAAGATCTCGATAGAGCTGGGGTTATCGGTCATGCCAGTGAGGGTCTGACCACCGTTGATTTCCATGGAGTAGCTCCAGCCGATCAGCACGTAGCCTTGGCGATACGCATTTGGCGTGGTGGCATGACCGCCATGGTTGACCGTCTGCGGGTTCGCAACACCTGAAAGGGTGCCGCCTTCCCCACCGTTGAACGTAACGGTGTGCGGGAGCGCCTGCCATACTGCCGTGAGCGTGATGACCTTATCGTTCACCGTGGTGAGGTTGTAGACTTCGCCGCAGTTAGAGAACGAACCGTAGTCCGAAGTCCAACCCACGAAGCGATAGCCTTCGCGCGTCATGGTGTTAGAAGGCAGGTATGCGTGGGTATCGTAGTTGATGCGAACGTCGACCATGTCTTCGTAGCCCAGAACATCAACAGCACCTGGCTGGAAGCGGATGATGTAGCTATTGGGTACCCAGTGAGCATACAGGACCACAGAACCGCCAGGCATCCAGTAACGAGAGCCTGGAGCAATGACCTTATCGCCATTGGGCTTATCCACCCAGCCATCCATGGTGTAGCCAGTGCGTACGAAGGTGAAGGTATCGGGCAGATGGATCGAAGAGCCTGCCACCATGTGGTAGATAACCTGCGAACCGCTGTAGGTCACGGGCGGCTTAGCCACGTTATCCCATGAGTTCGGGCTACCACCGTTCGGGTCGAGCGTAAGGGTGAAGACGTTGCCTTGCCATACCGCATAGAGCGAGATGACCGCACCATTGATGCTGGAGAGGTTATGAACCTGAGCGCCATCGCCATAGTGCATGCCCGAGCCATCGGCTGCGGTCGACCAACCAGCGAAGCCGTAGCCCACACGTGCCATCTGGCCATCGTTCACGGGGAGGTTGCGGTATTCGTCGTACTTGACCGTAATGGCCTCGATACGACCGATACCACCGTTGTTGATGAACTCGATGGTGTAGGAGTTCGGCTCGAAGAGCGCATAGTATACGCTGTGGTTCGCGTCGCCCCAGTACTGACCGGTGAGGTTGTATTCGCTCTTGGTAGGAATGTACTTCTCGCTACGGGAGAGCAGGTTGCCCTGAGCATCGTACCAACCGAGGAAGTGATAGCCGGTGTTGCTCGATGCCTGGGAACCGCGCGGCGCCGTGAGCGTCGAAATTGCATAGATGTTTTCGGAGCTTACCGTGAGCGAGCCACCCGTGGTCTTCACGAACCTGCCCTGAGCGTCCATAACGACCGGACGATAGTAGATGGTCGCCTGCTTCTCGAGCCACTTCGCATAGAGGATGATGCCGTTAGCGAGTGCGGTTTCGTCGGTGAGACCGTTGTAGCGTGCCAGGTCGGCGTAGGTGGTGTTGTTGGAAACCTTATCGATGCTGTCGTCGAAGCGATCGCTGTAGGGGTTCACGATATACCAACCGTCGAATTCATAACCGACCTTGGTAGGCGTATCAACACCTGCGAGCACGTTACGATCGGACCAGCCGATGCCCTTCTTGTCGGAAACAGGCGTGCCGCCATTGGAGTTGAAGGAAACATTGTAGGTAAGGCGCTGCCATACAGCATAGATGCGCAGACCATAGTAAGCCAGCAGCGTTTCGCCGGGCTGCCATTTCACCGCTTCCCAAGCGCTGTCGGTCCAACCGACAAAGCGCCAGCCAACACGCTGCATGATCTTGTCGGCAGAAGGCAGTTCAACGATTTGACCGCAGTACTGCGTGAGCATTGCGAAGGACTGGCCGCGCTCGAGCACAAAGTCGCCCGCAGCGTCGGGGTTCACCAGCTGGCCGTTGGAATCGAGGATCCATTCGCCGCCGTTGGGGCTCAGGTAAACGGTAACCTCGGAAGGCTGCCACCATGCCTCGAAGACATAGTTGCGATCGACTTCGCTGGGCAGTGCTTCTGCGGTGTAGGTTACACCTTCGTACTCCGTGTTGAAGGAGAAGTGATGCGTAACAACGTTGTTCTCGTCGGTAGTGGTCCAGTGCCAACCGATGAATTCATAACCCGGGATGCCCTTGGGGTTATCGATGTTCTTCGGGTTGGACGTTGCCGTATCGAAGTAATCGGGATCGAGCTGCGTGCCCGCTGCCTGACCACCGAAGGTCGGACGGGTGGAGTGAGGATCGAGGTTCACGAAGAAGGTCTTATCCTGCGTGGAGGGGAACGTGCCATGCGTGCCCGGTTCGTAGATGACCACGAAGACATGGTCAGGTGCGAAGTGAGCCGAGAAGGTGGTCTTGCCGGTGATGGCGATCTTCTTCACGTCGGTGGTAACGCCCGTTTCGGTGCTGCCATCTTCGTGCTCGATGATGTATGACCAGTAGGACAGGAAGTAACCTGCTGCCTGCTGAATATCGTTCTGGCTGAAGGTTGGTGCCTGATCGACCGCAACGAAGCCACCCTGCTTGACCTGAACGCCCTTGTACGGATCGTAGGATGCTGGCAGGTGCATGGTTGCCTTATCGGTGGAACCCTTGTCCATCTCGAAGAACACATTGTATTCGCCGATCGCTTCCCAATGAGCGAAGAGCATGATGTTGTCGCCATCTTTGCCCAGGTTCTTCACAGCCTGACCATCGGTGTAGATGGGAGGATCGAAGTAGGACGTGGACCAACCGATGAAGCGATAGCCGTTGCGGATGAACTCATTAGCGTTCAGGAACGACGTAACATCGTAGGTGAGCGTCTGCTTGTCCATCTTGCCGGTAACGCCCGTTGCGCCGTGGAAGAATTCAACGGTGTACTTGGAAGGCGTCCACATATCGTAGAGATAGATGGTGTCGCCCTCGGTGAAGGTGAAGTCTTCGTTGAGCAGCTGGTTAATGCTGTAGCGCTTGCCCGTGCCATCGGCCTTGGTGTTCCAGCCCGCGAAGACATAGCCATCACGCGTGAGCATGATCTCGCCATCCATGTCGAGGATGTTCGGCAGACGAACTTCGACGCCGAAGGTCTTGGAGATCGGACCGGGCAGCGTACCGGTTGCAAGCTGCGTGTGATCGTCGCCACGAGCATAGTCGAAGGCGATGGTGTAGGTGATAGGCCTGAAGATGGCCGTGAAGGACTGAGACAGCGGCCAGAATTCGCCATCCTTGACCAGCTTCAACAGTGCTTCGGTGGTGAGCGTTTCGCCCGTGTCGGTAATGCGCCATTCCACGAAGCGATAGCCTTCGTCCGCCACGGGGCGCACGATGTCGATGGAAGGTGAAATGGTGGTGTAGCTCTTAGTGAGCGTAGTGGTCTGATTCGCTTCATCGCCATTGACGCAAACCTTGCCGCCTGCACCCGCAATCCAGGTGACCTTGATGGTTTGCGGACGCCACGTTGCTGTGAAGGTGATGGTACCACCATGCGCTGCGAGCAGATCGTAGACCGTCTGGCCTGCGTAGATCTTGCGCGGCGTGGAAGGATTCGATTCGTTATAAGGCTCGTCGGTCATCCAACCGTCGAAGACATAGCCATCCAGCCAGAAGGTGGAGGTGTCGCCTGCAGCCGGAGCGCGGAAGGCAATGCCATAGGTTGCTTCCATGTCGGCGATGTTACCTGCACCGTTAGCGACCTTATCGGGAGTACCCGTAGGACCAGCTGCGGTACCTGGCTTGAAGACGATGGTGTATTCGTTCGGAGCGAAGTTCGCCGTGAAGACCGTCGGGTTCCAATTGCCATCGATGAAGGCAACAGAGCGGATCTGGTCTGCCGTGAGCACTGCGTTGGTGAACACATCGCCCGTGCGGTTATTCGTCCAGCTAACGAAGTGGTAGCCCTTCGCCACGATCACGCCGACGTTACGCACGCCATTGCCATTGGAAAGCAGCGGTGCCTGTGAGGTCGGGTTAACGATGTTTTCCTTGGTGTTGGACTGGAACGTGAGCGGAATATTGTCCTCTTCCCATTCAGCATAGAGGTAGAGGATATCTGCCACGTCTGCGGAAAGCGCGATATCGCGGAAGCGGATGGCGGCCTGATTCTTGCTCGTGATGAGGGTCGAACCATCAGGGAGCGTCATACGATTACCGTCCGCATCGAGCACATACCAGCCTGCCAGCTTGTAGCCAGGGCGCTTCACCTTGCCTGCATCAGACGGCAGGAGGTTGATCTCTACATAGGAAAGACCAGTGCGGTTATTAGGCTTGTAAGAAGACTCAGGAGCCATATATTCGATGGTGTAGCCAGTCTTCGGAGCCCAGAGGGCGTAGAAGGTATCGATAGCGACCGTATCGGCTTTTCTTGCGTTCCGCGCGCCGCAGAGGGCGGGGGTTCCGACC